>WNFB01000094.1_pt1 | contig 54886 bp, 49 predicted proteins | sample 5400501 | NCBI WGS metagenome assembly WNFB01 (sample SAMN13153341, study PRJNA577476) | soil metagenome | isolation source: 200 cm saprolite under Douglas fir tree site 2 hole 1 | place: USA:California | collected 2015-04-18 | reverse complement strand
TCTTCGCCGTGGTCACCCGCGCCTTCCCCGGGGACTACCGCACCCGCATCACCGCGCTGACGCTGGTCGGCGGCTTCGCCAGCACCGTGTTCATCCCGCTGACGCAGCTCTTCATCGACCAGCTCGGCTGGCGCGGCGCGCTCGTCGCGCTCGGCGGCTGCAATGCACTCATCGCCCTGCCGGTGCATGCGCTGCTGCTACGCGACGGCGCGCGCGGGCGCGCAAGCAACGCCGCTTCCCGCGCCGAGACGCAGCGCATCGGCGATGCCGCGCTGCAGCGCGCGCTGCGCCATCCCGCATTCTGGGCACTCGCCATCTGCTTCACGGCCTATTACGCGACCTTCTCGGCGATGACCTTCCACATCATCCCGCTCCTGGCGGAGCGCCGCGTGCCGACGGCGATCATCGTCGCGGCGATCGCCACCATCGGCCCGGCGCAGGTCGCCGGCCGCATCGCGCTGCTCGCCTTGGGGCGAAGATTCTCCACGCCGCTTGCCGGTCGCATCGCCTTTCTCGGCCTGCCCTGCTCGGCGCTGCCGCTGCTCGCGCTCCCCACCTCGATCATCGGCTTATTCGCCTTCGCCGCCATCTACGGCGCCGCCAACGGCATCATCACCATCATCCGCGGCACCGCCGTGCCGGACCTGCTGTGGCGCGAGGGCTACGGCGCCATCAACGGCGCGCTGACGCTGCCGGCCAATGTCGCGCGCGCCGCGGCCCCCTTCGGCGCCGCGCTCGTCTGGAGCGCAGCCGGGAGCTACGATGCCGTGCTGTGGTCGATTCTGCTGGGCGGCGTCATCGCCGCGATCGGCTTCTGGCTCGCCGCCGCGCGGGCCGAGCCGCGGGCCCGATGATTCAGCGCCGCCGCGCCGGATGCAGCAGGCGCAGCGGGTTCGGTAGCCGCGCCAGGCTCTCGCGCAAGCGCGCGCCATAGCGCGGAATGGCCATGACATCGCCGAGGCGCCGGTCGAGGAAGGCGTGTGTATCCGCGGCGCCGGGCGAGCGGTCGTCGAGCCAATAGAGCGTGGTCGCGGCGTAGACGCCGGCGAGCAGGCCGCGTTTGGTGTAGAAGTTGAAATCCGTCGCTGTGTCGCCGGCGGCGTACCACATCGCATCGACGGTGTCGTAGAGCAGCTTCAGGCTGAGCGGCAAATTATGCGGCAGCGTCAGCAGGGCCAGTGCGCGCCGGACCGCCTCGCGATGCGGGTCGAGCACGGCGAGCCGCGCGCGCGCCGCGGCGGCGATGCGCTCGCGCACCTTCATCGCCGCGAGATCCTGGCCGGCCAGCGCGGCGAGCATCTCGCGATCGGCCCAGCGGCTGAAGGCGGCGACAGCGTCGCGCGCGCCGCCGGGAAAGAGCGTTGCCACCTCGGCCGCGTCGAGGCCGAGCCGGCCGCCGGCGGCGATCATGCCGCCGCTCCAACCGTCGAACGGCACGTCGCGCAGCACCGCCAGGAGCAGGCTGTCGCGCGTGGTGCTGTCGTCCATGCGCCCTACTCCTCCGCCGCCTCGAGATCGATCGGGAAGCGCGCGCTCTCCTCGTTGAAGACAAGGAGGCTGAGATCGCTCATGCGCTGCGGGTAGAGGATGCCGTCGAGATGGTCGCATTCATGCTGCACGACGCGGGCGTGAAAGCCCTCGACCGTACGATCGACTGACTCGCCCTCGGGCGTCACGCCGCGATAGCGGATGCGCGCCCAGCGCGGCACCGCGCCGCGCAGGCCCGGCACCGACAGGCAGCCCTCCCAGCCGAGCTCCTGGCCCTCCCCGAGCGGCGTGATCACCGGGTTGACCAGCGCCAGCAGATCCTGCGGCAGGTCGTCGGGGCGACCGGTGACGCGCTCGTCCGGCACGCGGAAGATGACGACGCGGCGCGGCACATGCACCTGCGGCGCGGCCAAGCCGGCGCCGCCGATGTCGTCGAGCGTCTCCACCATGTCGGCGACGAGGCGCCTGATCTCCGGCGCGGTCGGGTTGGCGACCGGCTGGGCGATGCCACGCAGCACGGGATGGCCCATGCGGGCGATCTTGAGGATGGCCATGGGCGATAATATGAGCGGCGGGTTGACTGCGGTAAAGCCCGCCCGTCCCGTGCGGACGTTTACCTTCTGGTTGCGAACCTCGGCTAGATTCGGCAGCTTCGACCGATCGGGGGGGGTAGCGCGCATGCCGGCTTTGGGAGTGCTGTTCCTTCTGGCGCAGATCGCCTGCGCGGTGCATGTCGTCCGCACCGGCCGCAACTACTATTGGATCTATATCGTCGTGTTCGTGCCGGTGGTCGGCATGTCCGCCTATTTCCTGGCGGAGATCCTGCCCGAGCTGACGCGCAGCCGCCCGGCGCGCGAGGCCGCCTCCGGCGTGGCGCGGGCGCTCAACCCGGGCAAGGGCTTGCGCGACGCGACGCGGCGCGTGGCGATCACGCCGACGACGGAGAACAAGGCGCGGCTGGCCGCGGAATACCTCGCCACCGGGCAGACCGAGCCGGCGATCGCGCTCTACCGCGAGGTCTTGACCGGCGTGCACGAGAGCGATCCGGCGCTGATGCTCGGCCTCGCCCGCGCGCTCTTTGCCCAGGGCGATCTCGCCGAGACGCAGACGGTGCTGGAGCGGCTGCGCCAGGCCAATCCGAACGTCAACTCGCCCGAGGGCCACATGATCTACACCCGCAGCCTCGAACTCCAGGGCAAAGTCGAGGCGGCGCTCAGGGAATACGCCGCGCTCATCGCCTACTACCCCGGCCAGGAGGCGCGCTGCCGCTACGCCCAGCTGCTGGCCGAGAACGGCCGGCCGGGCGAGGCCCGGCGCCTCTTCGAGGAAGTGTGCCAGTCGATCGAATACGGCCCCCGCCACCAGCGCCGCGACCAGCGCGAGTGGTACGACATCGCCAAGCGCCAGCTCGCGGGGTGACGACGGAAGGGCCGGCGACCGCCGCCGGCTTCACAAACCGTCGCGGCTGTGCTATGCATTGGCTCACTGGCTGCGACCCTCGCAGCCGGTCTTTTTTTATCCCGGCGCAAGGAGAGCGGGTCTCGTGCAAGTCCTCGTCCGCGACAACAATGTCGACCAGGCGCTGCGCGCGCTCAAGAAGAAGCTGCAGCGCGAGGGCGTGTTCCGCGAGATGAAGCTCCGCCGCAACTACGAGAAGCCGTCCGAGCGCCGCGCCCGCGAGAAGGCCGAGGCGGTGCGCCGCTACCGCAAGCTGCTGAGGAAGCGCATGGAGCGCGAAGGCTACTAAGCCCGCGCCGGTTTCCGGTCCCAAGCAAAGCCGCCCGGGTCTCCCGCGGCGGCTTTTGATTTGCATCAATGCCATGCGTCCTTCGACTGCGCGCCTATCGGCGCGCGCTCAGGATGAGGGGCAATGAGAATGGCATCGGCGGTGGTGCCACGCGGTTATCCACCTCACCTGAGCGGCCGCCCTGAGCCTGTCGAAGGGCGGCCAGTCGAAGGACGCACGGCGTTCATGGAGCCAATCTAAAAAGGGCCGCCCTATTCCAGCGCCTTGACGACCTGCTCGCACATCTTCTTGGCATCGCCGAACAGCATCATCGTATTGTCGCGGTAGAAGAGTTCGTTCTCGACGCCGGCATAGCCCGACGCCATCGAGCGCTTGACGAAGAGCACCGTCTTCGCCTTCTCGACGTCGAGGATGGGCATGCCGTAGATCGGCGAGGACGGATCGGTCTTGGCCGCCGGGTTGGTGACGTCGTTGGCGCCGATGACGAAGGCGACGTCGGTCGAGGCGAAGTCGCGGTTGATCTCGTCGAGCTCCTGCACATCTTCGTAAGGCACGTTGGCCTCGGCCAGCAGCACGTTCATGTGCCCGGGCATCCGCCCTGCCACCGGGTGGATGGCGTAACGCACCGTGACGCCTTCGCGCTTCAGGACGTCGGCCATCTCGCGCAGCGCGTGCTGCGCCTGCGCCACCGCCATGCCGTAGCCGGGCACGACGATCATAGAACTCGCGTTCTTGAGGATGAAAGCGGCGTCCTCGGCGCTGCCCGACCGGACCGAGCGGTCGCCGGCCGCGGCGCCCGCGGCCGCGGTGCCGCCCTCGGTGCCGAAGCCGCCGAGGATGACGTTGAAGATCGAGCGGTTCATCCCCTTGCACATGATGTAGCTGAGGATGGCGCCCGAGGATCCCACCAGCGCGCCGGTGATGATGAGCAGGCTGTTGGCGAGCGTGAAGCCGATGCCGCAAGCGGCCCAACCGGAATAGGAATTGAGCATCGAGATGACGACCGGCATGTCGGCGCCGCCGATCGGCAGGATGAGCAGGAATCCCAGCACCAGCGACAGCACGACAACGGCCCAGAACGCCGCCGCCGACTGGCCGATGACGAACAGCACGGTGACGACGACGAGCAGAACGCCCAGGAGCGCGTTCAGAATGTGCTGGCCGGGGAAGACCAGGGGCTTGCCGGTGATCAGCCCCTGCAGCTTGCCGAAGGCGATGATCGAGCCGGTGAAGGTGACGGCGCCGATCGCCGTGCCCAGGGACATCTCGATCAGGCTGCTGGTGTGGATGGCGCCGGCGGCGCCGATGCCGTAATCGGCGGGCGCGTAGAATGCCGCCGCCGCGATGCACACCGCGGCGAGGCCGACCAGGCTGTGGAAGGCGGCCACCAGCTGGGGCAGCGCCGTCATCTGGATGCGCAGCGCGATGAAGCTGCCGATGATGCCGCCGATGATGACGCCGAGCGCGATCACGGCGTAGCTGACGACGCCGGGCATGGCGAGCGTCGTGGCGATGGCGATCACCATGCCGGCGATGCCGTAGATGTTGCCGCCGCGCGCCGTGTTGGGCGAGGACAGGCCGCGCAACGCCATGATGAAGCAGATGGAGGCGACGAGGTAGAGCAGGGCGGAGAGGTTTGCGCTCAAGGGGCCGTGCTCCTATTTCGGCTTCTTCTTCTGGAACATCTGCAGCATGCGCTGCGTCACGATGAACCCGCCGAAGATGTTGACGGAGGCGAGGATGACCGCGACGAAGCCCATCACCTTGGAGAAGCTCACGCCGTCCGGCCCGGCGGCGATCAGCGCGCCGACGATGATCACGCTGGAGATGGCGTTGGTGACGCTCATCAGCGGCGAGTGCAGCGCCGGCGTGACGCGCCAGACGACGTAGTAGCCGACGAAGCAGGCCAGCACGAAGACGGTGAGGAAGAAGACGAAGACGTCGCTATGCGAGGCTGCCGCACTGCTGTCCATGTCTCACGCTCCTGCCGCGGGCACGGCGGCGGCCAATTGGGGGTGAACGACCGCGCCGCCGCGCGTCAACAGCGTCGCTTGGACGATCTCGTCGGCGGTATCGATCTTGAGCTGCTTTTCCTTGTCGATGAGCAGGCCGAGGAAGGCCAGCAGGTTCTTGGCGTAGAGCTGGCTGGCGTCGACGGCGATGCGCGAGGGCACGTTGGCGTGGCCGACGATGCTGACGCCGTTCGCCGTCGTCACCGTCTTGCCGAACTCGCTGCCCTCGACATTGCCGCCCTGCTCGACGGCGAGGTCGACGATGACCGAGCCGGGCCGCATCGCCGCCACCATCTGCCGCGTGATCAGCACCGGCGCCTTGCGTCCGGGGATGAGCGCGGTGCAGATGACGATGTCGGTCTTGCGCAGCGCCTCGGTGACATGCTCGCGCTGGCGGCGGGCGAAATCCTCGCCCATCTCCTTGGCATAGCCGCCCGCCGTCTCCATCGCCTTCATCGCCTCGATGTCGACGACGAGGAAGGTGGCGCCGAGGCTCTCGACCTGCTCCTTGGCGGCGAGCCGCACGTCGGTGGCGGAGACGACGCCGCCGAGACGCCGCGCGGTGGCGATCGCCTGCAGCCCGGCGACGCCGGCGCCCATCACCAATACGCGCGCCGGCGGGATCGTGCCGGCCGCCGTCATCATCATCGGCATGGCGCGGCCGAACTCGGTCGCGGCATCGAGCACGGCGCGGTAGCCGGCGAGGTTCGCCTGCGACGACAGCACGTCCATCGATTGCGCGCGGGTGATGCGCGGGATGAGCTCCATGGCGAACGAGGTGAGCCCGGCGCGGGCATAGGCCTCGACATCGGCGCGCTGCTGCAGCGGCTGCAGCATGCCGATGAGCACGGCGCCGCGCTTCATCAGCGCCACTTCGTCGAGCGCGCCCTCGCCTTGGCGCAGCGGCCGCTGCACCTTGAGCACGATGTCGCCGGCGCCGAGCGCCGCCGCGGCATCGCCGGCGATCTTGGCGCCCGCTGCCTCATAGGCCGAATCCGGGAAAGAGCCGCCCGCTCCGGCACCGCTCTCGACCACCACGTCGAGCCCCATGCCGACCAGGCGCTTGACCGTGTCCGGCGTGGCCGCCACGCGCCGCTCCTGCGCACGGCGTTCCTTCGCGATGCTGATCTTCATCGGACGGACGTCCTTATTGCCCCCGGGGCCGTCGCGCCCCGAGGGCGCATCGGCGCGACACAATGACGTGACGCCGGCAATTTGTGAAGTGTTTGACGGGAAATCGATTCATTGTGCACACCGCGCCGGGCGAGCCACATCGATTAACGGTTCGTAAAAGCCGGTCAAGCACCCTCGCCGGGGAGCGCCGCTGCCGGCGCTCTTTCCACAGCCGGCGCCGCTGTTTAAGATGCGCCGGCACAGCGTTGGGGCGGGCTCTTGTCGTCAACTGTCGCGCGAGAAGCCGGCCCAGCGGCTCCCATCCGCCGGGGAATAAAGCCCATCGATACCCGTTGTCATCCCGTCAGGTCAGTGCGAGGGACCGGTTGCCGCCGGGGTTTCGCGCCATGAGCGTGCCGGTCAGCGACCAGCTGATCGCCGTTTTGCCCCGCTTGCGGCGGTTCGCCCGCGGACTGACCGGTTCCGCAGCCGATGCGGACGATCTCGTCCAGGCGGCGTGCGAGCGGGCGCTCACCCGCGCGCACCAGTTTCAAGAGGGGACACGCTTCGATAGCTGGATGTTCCGTATCGTGCAGACCATATGGATCGATCAGCTGCGCTCGCGGGATACGCGGCGCGAGGAGGTCGAGGAGCAGGGCATGCATGTCGGCACCGACGAGCCGGTACGGCGCATCGAGGCGCGGTTGGCCTTGCAGGAAGTCCGCATCGCGCTCAGGGAGCTGCCGCCGGAGCAACGGACGGCGCTCCTGCTCGTGACGGTGGATGGGCTGAGTTACAAGGAAGCGGCGGAGGTCGCCGAAGTGCCGGTGGGAACGATCATGAGCCGTCTGGCGCGGGCGCGCATTGCGCTCCAAGCCAAGCTCGCGGCCGGCGGGGGCCTTCGAAGGAGTGCGAGCGATGCAAAAGCCGAGTGACGAAAGGCTGGTTGCCTATCTCGACGGCGAGCTTGCCGAGAGCGAGCGCGCCGAGATCGCGCTTTGGCTCGAGCGCGACGAGGCGCTGCGCGAACGCGCGGCACAACTGACCGAGAGCGCAGCGCTGCTGCGCAGCGCCTTGGACGAGGTGCTGCGCGAGCCGGTGCCCGAGCGCCTCATCGCCGCCGCGCGCGGCGACACGACCGGCACGGTGACCGATCTGGCGGCGGCGCGGGCCACGCGCACGGCGCGGCGCTTCGGCGACCGGCGCTGGTGGGCCGGCATGGCCGCGGCCGCCTCGATCTTCGGCATCATGGTCGGGTCGGGAATCGGTTATTTCGTCGGCAATGACTCGCCGTCGCCTCCGGCCGCGGCGGCTTGGCTCGACAGTGCGACCGTGTACCACAACCTGTATGTCAATGCCGACGCGGACGATCATCTGGGCTTCGATGTGGCCGCCGGGCAGAAGCTGCCGCAGAATTTCCGCCTGCCCAACCTCAAGCCGTGGGGCCTGGACTTCCAGGGCGTACGCTACCTCATCATCGAGGGGCGGCCGGCGGCGCAGCTCTTCTACACCACCGACAACAAGACGCTGGGTCCGCTCACCGTGGTGGTGGCGCAGACCTCAAAGCCGGATGTCGCGCCGGCCTGGGAGAAGCACGGCGACGTGAATGTGTTCTACTGGCGTCACCGCGGCCACGCCTACGCCCTCGTCGGGACCGCCGATTTCGGCTATCTGTGGAACATCCATAACGACATCGCCTACCAGCTCGACGCCATCTGAGCGGGTAGGCGCGCCTCGCGCGTCGCGCCGAGCGAGCCCCGGTTTCCGCCGGGGCTTTGCCTTTTGGCCGCACCGCTGCCGCGTGGTATGAAGCATGCAAGTCATGACACGCCGCGCCGCCATAACCGGCCCCGGAGCGCCGCTGGCGCTCGCCGCGGCCGCCCTGTTCGGTGCCAGTACGCCGCTCGCCAAGCTGCTGCTCGGCGAGGTGGCGCCGTGGCTGCTCGCGGGACTGCTCTATTTCGGCTCGGGCATCGGCCTTGCCGCGATCGTGGGCCTGCGCGCGCTGGCCGGCGGCGCGGCGACGGAGGCGCCGCTGCGCCACGCCGACCTGCCCTGGCTTGCCGCGGCGGTGACGGCCGGCGGCGTCATCGCCCCGGTGCTGTTGCTGCACGGCTTGGCACAATCGAGCGCCGCAGCCGCGGCCCTTCTCCTCAACCTCGAGGGCCTGTTCTCACTGGCGATCGCCTGGCTGGTGTTCCACGAGAACGTTGACCGCCGCATCGCGCTCGGCGCGGCGGCGATCCTGGGCGGGGCCACGCTGTTGTCATGGCAGCCGGACCTCGGCGCGGGCGTCGGCCGGGGCGCACTCGCCATCGCTGGCGCCTGCATGTTCTGGGCCGTCGACAACAATTTGACGCGCCGGCTGTCCGGCGCCGATCCGCTGCAGATCGCCGCGGTGAAGGGTCTCGTCGCCGGCGCCGTCAATCTCGCCCTCGCCCTGCTGCTGGGCGCGCCGTGGCCGGGCGCCGGGACCGCGCTTATCGCCGGCGCGGTCGGCCTCGCCGGCTACGGCGTCAGCCTCGTGCTGTTCGTGCTGGCGCTGCGCCATCTCGGCACGGCGCGGACCATGGCCTATTTCTCGACGGCGCCCTTCATCGGCGCCGTGCTAGCCGTGGCGCTGCTCGGCGAGCCGGTGACGGCGACGCTGCTCGCCGCCGCGGCGCTGATGGGCCTGGGCCTGTGGCTCCATCTCGCCGAGCGCCACGAGCACCGGCACGAGCATGCGCCGCTCGCGCATGAGCACCGACACGTCCACGACCTGCATCACCGCCATGACCACCGGCCGATGGATCCCGCCAGCGAGCCGCACGCCCATGCGCATGTTCATCCGCGGCTGGTGCACGGCCATCCGCATTATCCCGACCTCCACCACCGGCACGAGCATTGAGCGACATGTCGGTTTATGATCGCCCGAAGGCGCGGCCGGAGACGGGCATCGGCGATGTGCGCAGCGGCAAAGGAGTCGATCCCTTCCCGCGCAAGGGGCGCGACCTGCGCCTCGACTTCTTCCGCGGGCTGTCGCTGTTCTTCATCTTCATCGACCACATCCCCAACAATTTCCTTGGCTACTTCACTTTGCGCTCGATCGCGTTCTCGGACGCGGCCGAGGTCTTCATCTTCATCTCCGGCTATACCGCGGCGCTCGTCTACGGGCGCAGCATGAGCCAGAAAGGCGCACTGGTCGCGACGGCGCAGGTGTATCGCCGCGTCTGGCAGCTCTATGTCGCGCACATCTTCCTCTTCGTGATCTTCACCGCCGAAGTGTCCTACACCGTGCTCGCCGTGAACAACCCGATGTACAACGAGGAAATGGGCGTCGGCGATTTTCTGCAGGAGCCGCATGTCGCCATCATCAAGGCGCTGCTGCTGCAGTTCCAGCCGACCTTCCTCGACATCCTGCCGCTCTACATCGTGCTGCTCGCCATCTTTCCTCTCGTGCTCATCGCTCTGTCACGTGGGCCGCTGTGGGCGCTGCTGCCCTCGGCAGCGCTCTACGCGCTGACGCTGCGCCATGGCTGGTCGCCGCCGGCCTATCCCGCCGATCACGTCTGGTTCTTCAACCCGCTCGCCTGGCAGTTCCTGTTCATCATCGGCGCCAGCGCGGGCCATGCGCGCGTCAGCGGCCGCTGGCCCTTCCCGCACGCGCCCTGGCTGTCGCAGCTCGCCGTGACCATCGCCGCGGTGCTCGTCGTCATCAACATCAGCTGGGCGATCCATTGGGTCTACGACCCGTTCCCGGCGCTGTTCGAGAAGCTGCTATACAATTTCACCACCGACAAGACGAACCTGGCGCCGTTCCGGCTCCTCAACTTCCTGGCGCTGGCGCTCGCCACGGTGCATTTCGTGCGGCCCGAAAGCAGCTTCCTACAGTGGCGGGTGACGCGGCCGGTCATCCTGTGCGGCCAGCATTCGCTCTACATCTTCTGTCTCGGTATCCTGCTCGCGGTGCTCGGGCATTTCGTGCTGTCGGAGTTCTACGGCACCCTGCCGATGCAGATCGGCGTCAACCTCGTCGGCTTCGCCGTCATGGCGGGCGTGGCGGCTTTGCTCACCTGGTACAAATCGGCCGGCAACGCCGGCTCGGCTCCGGCCGCACCTTCGGAGTGACCGACACCATGCGCGTCGTCCTGATGGTCCTCTGCATCATGCTCCTGGCGGTATTCCCCTCGCCCGCCGCACCGCGCGCTCCCGATTGCAAAATCCCTACCGAGATCATCGAGGACGACCCGCGCCTCCCGGAACTTGCCGAGCAATTGCGTCAAAAGCATCCGATTACGATTGTCGCCATCGGCGGCGCCTCAACCGCCGGGATAGCTTCTGGCAACGCCGCCGAGTACGCTTACCCGCAGCGCCTCCAAACCGTGCTGCGGCAGCTCTACCCCGAGGTGCCCATCACCGTGCTCAACAAGGGCGTGTCGCGACAGACGACCCAGGAGATGATCGACCGCTTCCCGCACGACGTCTATGCGCTGTCGCCGACGCTGGTGATCTGGGAGACCGGCACCTTCGATGCGGCGCGCGGGGTCGATGTCGACGTCTTCGCCGCGGCGCTTGAATCCGGGCTGGCCGAACTCAAGGAACATAAACTGGAAACAATGTTAATAAATATGCAGTATAGTCGAAGCACGGCCTCGGTGATCAATTTCGGGCCGTACCTCGAGGCGATGCAGCACATCGCCGATGTCGACGGCGTTTACCTGTTCAGGCGGTTCGAGATGATGAAATACTGGGCCGAGCACGGCGTCTTCAGTTTCGGCGAAGTCCCCATCGAGCGGCGGACCGAGCTCGCCACGGAAGTCTATCAATGCCTCGCCGACCGCCTCGCCGACGCCATCAGCTACGCCACCACGACGCAATGAAATGACATGACGGAAACCAGCGCTGCCCTCGCCGAGCCCCCGCCGGGCCATCATCCTCGCCGCACGCTGATGGCGCTGGTGCTGCTCGGGCTGGCAGCGGCGGTGCCCATCCTCATGGCTCCCGCCGGCCGCGGCGCCGGCGCCTCGATCGACCGCTGCGGCATCCCGCCCGAGCTCACCTCGCTGGGCGCGCCGCTGCCGCACACCGCGCAGCGCCTCAACGCCGGGCAGCCGCTCACCATCGTCGCGCTGGGCTCCTCCTCGACCGAGGGTGTCGGCGCCACCAGCCCCGAATTCAGCTATCCGAGCCGCCTCGCCGCCGTGCTCCAGGCGCGCTTCCCCGAGGTGGCGATCCGCGTCGTCAACCGCGGCGTCTCCGGCGAGCTGTCGCCGCAGATGGTGGCGCGCATCGAGCGTGACGTGCTGCCCGAGCACCCCGATCTGGTGATCTGGCAGCTCGGCACCAACAGCGTGCTGCGCGACGTCGATCCGGCCGCCGAGGTCGAGGTGGCGCGCCGCGGCATCGGGCTCCTCAAGGCCGCGGGCGCGGACGTGCTGCTGATGGATCTGCAATATGCCCCGGCGGTGCTCGTCCACGCGGGATATCGCGAGATGCTGCATGTCCTCTCCGGCGTGGCCCGCAGCGAGGACGTACCGCTGTTCCGGCGCTTCGCGATGATGCGCCATTGGGCCGAGGACGGTCAGATGGCGCTGCCGGTCATGCTGGCGGTCGATCGGCTGCACATGTCCAACGCGAGCTACGACTGCCTGGCGCGCCAAGTCGCCCGCAGCATCGTCCTGGCCACGCGCGGCTGAGGCGCGCTGGCGGTCGCCGCGCAAAATAAGGCGCCCGCACCACCAACTGGCGGTGCGGGCGAGTTTCCAATCCCAGTCGCACTAGGCGAAAGGCAAACGCGGGCCCGTGGGGTATGGTTCCGGCAGCCATTCCGCCGGGCCTAGCCTAGTGCCCCGGCGTCTTTTCTCCCCGTCGTCCGACGATACCGCCGCTTTCCGCTGTTCCCGGCGGGTTGGCGCGTGCCGGTTTCGCCGCGGCGCGGCGACTGCGCAACGGCGGCGCGCCACCGGCGCCCGGCGCGACCGTTGCGGTGCCGGGCGTCTCCGTCCGCGGCTTGCTGCCGGCGGCGGCACGATCGGCAACGGCGCCGCCCTGCGCGGCGATCTCGGCCTCGGCCTTTTGCCAATGCTCGGCGTCCTTGCCGTGCGGCCGCCCCTCGCGCACCCAGATTTCGTAGGCCCGCTCGCGAATGCGCGCTTCCTTGTCCGAATCCATGCTTCTTCTCTCGTCGACGTCAGGTAATCGGGGAGTCCGGTTTAGCGACCGAGATTTCCGTATGGCCGCACGGGCCCGGCGCTGTTCATGAGCAGCAGCATCAGCACGCGGCGCTGCTGGTCGTCGGACTGGGGTCTAACCTCGGCCGGAGCAACGAAAGCTGCTGCCTGCGTCACGGCCGGATCCGCTGCCGCGCCCGAGATCGGCGCCGTGACTGCGGGTGCCGCCTGTGCGATGGCGCCGCTCGGCGCTTCATCGAGGGTTGCGCCCGAGTGGGCGGGCAGGGTGAGGATGAGCAGGGGTGCAGCGACCAGCCATGCCAGCCGGTCCTTCGGGAATCGCGGAAGGCCAAATAGTGCATCACGGAGATGGGCCATGATCGCCTCGCCGCCCTTTATGCGCTACCACAAAAGAATACGGCGGCGGAACGATAAGGTTCCGCCGCCGACGGGTCGCTCCACCTAATAGACTAAAACCCGGCGCAAGAGTTAGAAATAGCGCTCGGGCACGCGGATCACGTCGTCCGGCTGGATCGGCGTGTTGGGCAGCGCGCGGCGCTGCTCGCCGTTGCGCGTGACCAGCACATAGCCTTCATTGGCGCGGTAGGTGAAGCCGCCCGCCGTCGCCACCGCGCTCATGACACGCATGCCGCTGGCATAGGGGTACTCGCCGGGCTTGGTCACCTCGCCGTAGATGTAAAAGGGCCGGTAGGCGAGGATGGTGACGCTGACCTTCGGGTTCCGGATATAGCCCTGGGCGAGCTTCTTCTCCATTTCGCGCTCGACCTGCGCACGGGTGAGGCCCGCGGCCTTGATGTCGCCGATGAGCGGCGAGCTCACCGTGCCGTTGTCGCCGACGGCATAGTCGCCGGTGAGATCCTCGGCGCCGAGCACCTGGATGTGCAGCTTGTCGCCCGGCCCGAGCCGGTAATTCGCGTCGTCGGTCTTCGCCGATTCGAGCAGCGGCAGGCCCGAGCCGCCCGATGAGCAGGCGGACAGCGGCAGGATGACCGCCAGGGCCGCCAGGGCCATGCGGATGGTCGAACGCATCGTCGATTCCTCTCCCGTTCCAGTCACCGTGGATGGCGCGCAGAAGAACGACGGGAAACGCTCAACGTTCCACGCCCACCGCCGATTTCACCCTAGCGGTTGGTCGGCGCCACGTAGCGGCCCGCGCCCTTTAAGCTCCAGCCGCAGCAGGACCGAGCGCCGCCGCGCCTGGCGCAGTGTGGCGATCTCTCGACCACCTCCTCGCTGGGCATGAGCGTCTCTCCCTCGCCTGCCGCCTGGCGCCCGGAGACAAATCGCGGCGACAACGCACGCCGCCAGGGGAACGGAGCCCGCGCCGTCAGGTTCCAGGCGGGCACGGCCCGCGGCGCGGCGTCCGCAGCGCGCGGACGTTAGCGCTTGGCAAGCAGGGGGGCAGCCGCCCTCGTCGAGCGGGCGGTACGCCTGGTCGCCCGGCACGGTCGCGAGTATCTTGTAGACGTCACTGGCGCACGATGTTGGCGCCGATATCGGGCTTGTTCTGGTGTTCGGCGGCGACGACTTCGACCGGCTTGCCCAGCACCTTGCCGCCGAAATCCTGCACGGCCATCTGCGCCGCGACCAGCGAGCCCTTGCCGGTGGCGTCGGAATAGAGGCTGCTCATGTCGTTGAGCACGCCGAGCTTGACGACGCCGTCGGACAGCTGCGCCTAGGCGGAGGCGGACAGCGCCAGGACCAGCAGCGCGGCGGCGCCGCCGGCGAAACCGATGCGAGACATGCTTTTGTCCTTCCCTCGCGGATGTCTCACGGCGTCAGCACCGCGCGGCCGATGATGCGCCCGGCCTTCAGTTCCTCGAGCACGGCATTGGCCTGATCGAGCGGGCGCTGGCTCAGCGGCACCGGCGGCACCTTGCCGGAGGCGACCAGCGCCAGCAGCTCCTTGAGCTCGGCCAGGCTGCCGACATAGGAGCCCTGGATGGTGATGGCGCGCATCGGCAGCAGCGGCAAGCTCAGGGTGATGTCGCCGCCGAACAGGCCGACGATGACGTATTTGCCGCCCTTGGCGAGCGCGTCGATGCCGAGCTTCGCCGTATTAGCCGCGCCGACGAAATCGATGGCGGCGCCGATCGGCGCCTTGGCGGCGGCCTGCGCCTGCTTCACCGCATCGGGCGCCGCGGCGTCGATCGCGGCCAAGGCGCCCGCCTTGAGCGCGGCGTTGCGCTTCTTGGGATCGATGTCGGCGACGACGGCACCGAACCCGCCCATCGCCTTGAGCAGCGCCAGGCTCATGAGGCCCAAGCCGCCGGCGCCGAGGATCAGGATCGGCTGCTCGGTCAGGACCGCCTCGCCGACGCGCTTCAGGGCGCCGTAAGCGGTGATGCCGGAGCAGGCGAAGGGCGCCGCCTGCGCCGGGGTGAGCTTGCCGAGATCGAGCAGATAGCGCGCATGCGGCACCAGCACATGATCGGCATAGCCGCCCGGCTTCTGCACCCCGAGGAAGCGCGGCGCCATGCACAGCTGCTCCTCGCCGCGACGGCAGGTGACGCACGTGCCGCAGCCGATCCAGGGATGGACCAGACGCTTGTCGCCGAGCTTGACGCCCGTCGCCTCCGGGCCAAGCGCCGCCACCTCGCCGACGATCTCGTGCCCCATGGTAAGGGGCGGGACGAGGCCGCGATCCTTGACCGTGAGCTTCTTGCCGCCGCCGAGATCGTACCAGCCTTCCCAGATGTGCAGGTCGCTGTGGCAGACGCCGGCGGCGAGCGTGCGCAGCAGCACCTCGGTCCCTTGCGGCTTGGGGGTTGGTTTCTCGGTCTGGCGCAGCGGCGCGCCGAAATCGACGACGTCGTAGCTCCTCATGGCGATCCTCCTTGATGCGTTTTGCCAAGCTTAGGCGAGACGCCGCATCCCTGCCAACCGCCGGCGGTTGCGCGCACGCGGCAGGTGATTTCTCGCGCCGGCCGGGGTATACCGCCGGCGCATGACCATCCTCGTCACCGGCGCCGCCGGCTTCATCGGCTTCCATGTCAGCACGGCGCTCTTGCGGCGCGGCGAGCGGGTGATCGGCGTCGATAACCTCAACGACTATTACGACGTCGCGCTCAAGGAGGCGCGCCTGGCCGAGCTGCGCCGGCTGCCGGGCTTCGCCTTCCACCGTCTCGAACTCGCCGAGCGCGGCGCGCTCGCGGCGCTGCTCGACCGCCACGCCGATACCGACCGCGTCGTCCATCTCGCGGCGCAGGCGGGCGTGCGCTATTCGCTCACCAACCCGCACAGCTATATCGGCGCCAACGCCCAGGGCCAGCTCGAGGTGCTCGAGGCATGCCGGTCGCTGCCGCGGCTCAAGCACCTCGTCTTCGCCAGTTCGTCCTCGGTCTATGGCGGCAACACCAAGCTGCCCTTTTCCGTCGCCGACCGCGTCGATACGCCGCGCTCGCTCTACGCCGCCACCAAGAAGGCGGGCGAGCTGATGGCCTATTGCTACGCTCATCTCTACCGCGTGCCGACAACCGGCCTGCGCTTCTTCACGGTCTACGGGCCCTGGGGGCGCCCGGACATGGCGGCGTGGATCTTCACCGAGGCCATCCTCGCCGGACGGCCGATCCAGGTCTTCAACCACGGCGATATGCGCCGCGACTTCACCTTCATCGACGACATCGTTTCCGGGGTCGTCGCCTGCCTCGATCGGCCGCCCGCCGATAGCGGCGGCGAGCCGCCCTACCGCCTCTATAACATTGGCAACCATAGGAGCGAGGAGCTCAAGCGCTTCATCGCCGTGCTCGAGCGGGCGCTGGGGCGCAAGGCGATCGTCGAGCTCGCGCCGATGCAGCCCGGTGACGTGCCGGCGACCTATGCCGATATCGCCGAGACCCAGCGCGATCTGGGCTTCGCGCCGACCACGCCGATCGACCAGGGCCTGCCGCGCTTCGTCGCCTGGTACCGCGCCTATCATCGCCTCTGATCTGTGGTAGACTCGCGCGACCGAGCCCCATTCAGGGTAAAGGGATGAGCGAGTCGCTCAGGACGAGGCTCACGCGCCTCGCTTTCAACTTCTTTCCGTGCTATCGGCGCACCGGGGCGCGGCTCACCTACATCGCCCATGATTACACCGAAGTGCGGGTCAAGCTGCCGCTCAACTGGAAGACCCGGGGGTATTGGGGCACCACCTTCGGCGGCAGCATGTACGCGGCGATCGATCCGGTGCTGCTGGTGATGTTGGCGCGCCGCCTCGGCCCCGACTACCAGGTGTGGGACAAGGCGGCGACGATGGAGTTCAAGAAGCCCGGCCGCGAGGCTCTCTACGCGCGCTTTCGCATCGAGGACGCGGAGATCGACGAGCTGCGCCGCCTGCTCGCGCATGAGCCCAAGATCGAGCGCACTTACCGCGTCGAGCTCGCCGACCACGCCGGCACGGTGCACGCCGCCTTCACCAAGACGCTGCACCTGCGCCGCCGCGACGCCGCCGCGGGACAGTCGAGCGATGCGCGGGCGGCCGCCGAGTAGAACAGCACGGCCGTTTGCGCTTCACCGGGCGCCTAACGTATGATTGTGGCGCTGTGCCGGCTTGCCCGTTAGAAGGTCGGCAGTTTTTCGCGTGTCCCGACATGGGGTCGAGGGTACGATGCAGGCTTCGACCACCAGCGATTTCCGCGCCGCGCTCGCGCCCTATCTCTCGCGCTCGACGCCCGTCGCGGTGGCGCTGTTCCTCGCCAACATCGCCGTCTACCTCGCCGCGGTCGCCGGTGCGGTCGCGCTCGGCCCTTGGCCGGCGCGGCTCGCCGGCGCGGTCATCGCCGGATCGGCCATCTCGTCGCTCTTCGTCATCGGCCACGATGCCGCACACGGCGCCTACGCCGAGGGCCGGCTCATCAACTCCATCATCGGCCGCATCGCCTTCCTGCCGGCGCTGCACAATTACAGCCTCTGGCAGGTGCAGCATAACCGGCTGCATCACCGCCTGGTGAACATCAAGGGCTTCAATTCATGGTCACCGCTGAGCAAGGCCGAGTATGACGGCCTGCCGCCGTGGCGGCGCTGGGTGCAGCGGCTCTATCGCGGCCCGCTTGGCTTTGCGCCCTACTATCTGATCGAGCGCTGGTGGCGCGACAAGTTCTTCCCGCGCCGCCACGTCGAAGCGGTGCAGCATACGGTATTCTGGGCCGATTTCGCGCTGCTCGCCGCGTATGTCGTGGGCTTCGTCGCGCTCCTCGCGCTCATCGGCGGCGCCTTGCCGCAATCAAGCGCGACGGCGGCGGTCGCCTGGGGCTTCGTCGTGCCGTTCCTGGTGTGGAACCTGCTGATGGGCGCCACCACCTACATGCAGCACACGCATCAGCGCGCGCCGTGGTTCGCCGGGACGGCGGAATGGCGCCGCCTCGCCGGACAGGAGGAGGTCGCGGTGCATGTCGTCGTGCCGCGCTGGTACGGCGCAATCTCGCACCACATCATGGACCACCCGGCGCATCACGTGCACCCGAAGATCCCGCTCTACCGCCTCGCGGCGGCGCAGCGGCGGCTCAACGAGCTGCTGGGCGAGCGCGCCATCGTCGAGCCCTTTACGCCGGGCTATCTCTTCGCCACGCTCGGGCGCTGCAAGCTCTACGATTACCGCGAGCACCGCTGGCTCGACTTTGCCGGTCGCCCGACCTCCGAATGCACGCTGCCCTACCGCATGCGCCGGGCCGCCGTCCCGGCCGCCTTTACAGAAGCACGCGCTGCGGGATGAGCCGGAGCGAGGCATAGCCCGACAGGTCGGCGAGCCGGCGCCGATCGTGGATGATCAGCGTCTTGTCCTCGAGCGCCGCGAGCCGTTCGTCGCGCAGCTGCGCCAGCGTGCGGTTCAGATGGATCATCGACAGGCCCGCGGCGTCGGCGAGATGCTGGCGCTGCAGCGGGAAGGGGCACATGGTGCCGTTGGCGAGCTCGAGCCGGCGCAAGCGCTCGAACGTCTCGAGCATGAGATAGCCGACGCGCTGCAGCGGCTTCTGGCGGCCGAGCAGCGCGATGCGCGTGTCGGCGCGATGCTCCTCCTCGACGCGCCAGCGCAGCAGGTCGAGCGTAAGATCGACGTGGCGCCGGAGCAGCTTCGGCAGCGGATAGCCGTCGAGGACGCACAGGCTCACCGGCGTCAGCGTCTGCACCGAATGACGGATCGTGCCGAGCAGCGCCGAGGACAGGCCGATGATCTCACCGGGCAACAGCAGGTCGAGGATCTGGCGCGCACCGCCGGCGAGCGTCTTGTAGCGGAAGGCCCAGCCTTCGTAGAGCGTGTAGAGCGAGCCGCCAACCTCGCCTTCGCTGACGATGTCGGTCTTGGCGGGAACTGCAACGTGATTGGTCTTGAGGGACGAGATCGATTTCAACTCTTCGTCGGTGAACGGCCGAAAGCACGGCTTGTGTCGCAATCGGCAATCAATGCAAGGCACGAACATACCCGCCGCCCACTAAGGTACGAATACCCAGTAACATATAGGGATCAAGGTCTTATCCAAGGGTTCAAATTGTAAATTCATCCGGCAAAATGAGCACCAAATGATCGGCAGCACACCAAATGGTGACGGCGTTCTTCAGCTCTCTGCGGTCGCGTATGACGCATCCCTGTGAGTTCGCCATGAGCAATTCGCCCAGCAAGCGAAAACGACGCTCGTTCGAGCGAGGGGATTTCATCCCGACGAACGAGCGCGATCGGCTGAACGGCAATTTGGTGTCAGATCGCCTCGACGCGCGGCAACGACGCCGCCAGCGCGGCGGCATAGCCGCCCTGCCACAGGATATAGAACGCGACGGTGCCGATCACGTCGCCGCCTTCGACCAGGATCGGCAGCAGCGCGCCGAGCAGCGCGCCCGCGACGACCAGCAGCGGCCATCGAGCGATCCGCAGCAACAGGACGGTTGCGCCAGCCAGCAGCCCGCCGCCGACCGCGCCGGCGATGACGCCCGACAGGGCGAGGCCGAGCCTCCCGCTGCCGACGATCGCTTCGACCGTGTCGAGCGACTGCATCGCGGTGACGACCGCCGCGGCGTTGGCGAGCGTCGCGGCGGCGACATAGAGGGCGGCGCGCCCGGACCGCAGCAGCCGCTGCCGATGCAGCAGCGCGCCGAACGCCAGGCCGAAGACGAGGCCCGGCACGACGTAGAGCGACGCCCAATTGAAATCGATCGCGATCAAGACGCCGGCGATCGCACCGGTGAGCGCGCCGAGGCCGGCGAAGCGCGCGAGCTGCAGGCGCTTTCCTCCGCCGCCCTGCTCAACGGTTCGCATCGTAGAGGGCCTGCAGCGCCGCGCCGTAGGCTTGGCGGATGGCGAAGCGCTTGATCTTGAGCGTCGGCGTCATCTGGCCGTTGGCGACGGCGAAAGGCTCGGCGGCAATAATGAAGCGGCGCACGCGCTCGACCGGCGAGAGCTCGGCATTGACCCGCGCCACCGCCGCGCCGATCAGCTTGTTGAGCTCGGGATCATGTGCGAGGTCGGCAGCCGCCGGGACGGTGCCGCGGCGTTGCGCGAAGGCCTCGAGGAATTCGGGCTTCGGCACGATCACGGCCACGAGATAGGGCCGGCGGTCGCCGAACACCATCGCCTGGCCGATCTCCGGCTGCAAGGTGAGATAGCCCTCGACGCGCGCCGGCGAGACCATGTCGCCGCCGGAGTTCTTGATGAAGTCGCGCTTGCGGTCGGTGATCTTGATGTAGCCGTCCTCGTCGAGCACGCCGACATCGCCGGTGTGCAGCCAGCCATCGGCGAGTGCGCGGGCGGTCGCCTCGGGATCGTTCCAATAGCCCTTCATGACCAGAGCGCCGCGCACGAGGATCTCGCCGTCATCGGCGATCCGCACCTGGACGCCGTCGAGCGCCGGCCCGACCGTGTCGATCTTGATGCGCTTGGGCGGGTTGGCGCTCACCACCGGCGAGGCCTCGGTCTGGCCGTAGCCCTGCAGCAGTGGCACGCCGAGCGCGAGAAAGAAGACGCCGATCTCCGGCGTCAGCGGCGCGCCGCCCGATACCATCGCCTTGAGCCGCCCGCCGAAGCGCGCGCTCACCTTGCGGCGAACCAACAAGTCGAGCAGCCCGTCGAGGAGCCGCTCGCCGAAGGCGAGGCTGGCCGGATCGTCGTAGCGCTTGGTGCCGAGCGCCACGGCGCGGCGGAACAGCTTGGCGCGCCAGCCGCCCTGGCGCTCGACCCCCAAGAGGATGCGCTGATGCATCGTCTCGTAGAGGCGCGGCACCGCGGTCATGATGGTCGGGCGCGCCTCCTGCATATTGGCGGCGAGCGTCTCGGCGCCTTCGGCGAAATAGATCTCGGCGCCCAAGGAGATCGGGAACATCATCCCCGCCGTGTGCTCGTAGGAATGCGACAGCGGCAGGAAGCACAGGAACACCTCGTCGCCGAGGCCGATGGTCTCGAGCAGGCGGAAGGCGCCGTAGCAATTGGCGAGGATGTTGGCGTGCGTGGTCATCACGCCCTTGGGCACCCCGCCGGTGCCGGAGGTGTAGATGAGGCAGGCGACATCGTCGCGGCCGATCGCCGCGACCCAGGACGAGACGTCGTCCGCCAGCTCCGCGCCGCGCGCCATAACATCGTCCCAGAGATAGCCCTCGGCATGCGAGAGCTGACCGGTGAGCGGCTCGATGCTGATGATGCTGGCGATGGTCGAGACCTGGTCGGCGGCGGGCATGACGCGATGCGCCAGCGCCGCGGTCGAGACGATGACCGCGCGCGCGCCGCTGTTGGCGAGCAGGTGGCGAAAATCGTCGACGCCATGTGTGGTGTAGGCCGGGACGGTGACCGCACCTGCCGCCATGATGGCGATGTCGGCGATCGTCCATTCCGGCCGGTTCTCGGCGACCAGCCCGACGCGGTCGCCGCGCCGGATGCCGAGGGCGCGCAGGCCGCGCGCCATCGCCCTCACCTGCCGCTCGGCGTCGCGCCAGCTGATCGGCCGGTAGGCGCCGTCGCGCTTCGCCCACAGGAAGGGCCGATCGCCGCGCCGCGCCGCCCACTCGAAGAACATGGCAGCGAGGTTCGGGCAGGTGTGGTAATCCATGCGCTCCCTCCCCGGGACCCTGCGCTTGGCGCGGAGGCTCTTTGGCCAGCCTTTTACGGCGTTTGGCGCCCGCGCGGAATAGCCGCGGCGCTTGGCGTGGTTTTCCGGCACGCCTATATGCAGGGGCGACTGACAAGGAGCAAGCGATGGCGTCGCGCCCCAAGGAAAAGATACCCACCCCTGCGGCGGCCGAGGCCGCTGTGCTCGGCCCGCTGCCGCAATGGGATCTGAGCGATCTCTATCCCGGGCGCGACAGCGCCGCGCTGAAGCGCGATCTCGAGCGCAGCGAGAGCGAGGTCGCCGCCTTCCGCGAGCGCTACGAGCGCAAGCTCGCCGATCTGAGCGGCGCCGCGCTCGGCGCCGCGATCGCCGCCTATGAGCGGCTGCAGGACACGCTCGGGCGCATCATGAGCTACGCGTCGCTGATCTATGCCGGCGACATGAGCGATGCCGAGAACGGCCGCTTCTTCCAGAACATGCAGGAGCGCGTCAACGCCATTTCCACCGTGCTGCTGTTCTTCACGCTGGAGATCAACCGGCTCGACGACGCCGCGCTCGCCGAGAAGCTCAAGAGCCGCGAGCTCGCGCATTATGCGCCCTGGCTGCGCGACACGCGCGCCTTCCGCCCGCATCAGCTGAGCGACGAGATCGAGAAGCTTCTGCACGAAAAATACGTCGCCGGCCGCGCCGCCTGGACGCGCCTCTTCGACGAGACGGGAGCAGGCCTGCGCTTCCCCATCGACGGCAAGGAGGTCACCAGCGCCGAGGCGTTGCATCTCCTCTCCGACCGCGATCCGGACAAGCGCAAGCGCGCCGCCAAGGCGTTGGGCGACGTGTTCGGCCGCAACGTCCGTCTCTTCGCTCTCATCACCAACACGCTGGCCAAGGACAAGGAGATCGAAGACCGCTGGCGCGGCTTCAAGCGACCGATCTCCTCGCGCAACCTCGGCAATTTCGTCGAGGACGAGGTGGTGGACGCACTCATCTCCGCGGTGCGCTCGGCCTATCCCACGCTCTCGCACCGCTATTACCGACTCAAGGCCAAGTGGTTCGGCGTCGACAAGCTGCCCTATTGGGACCGCAACGCGCCGCTGCCCGAGCAGGAGGACCGGCTCATTCCCTGGCCCGAGGCCGAGCGCACCGTGCTGGAGGCTTACGGCGCCTTCTCGCCGGAGCTGGCCGCGGTCGGCCGCCGTTTCTTCGAGAAGCCCTGGATCGACGCGCCGGTGCGGCCGGGCAAGTCGCCGGGCGCGTTCGCCCATCCGACGGTGCCGAGCGCGCATCCCTATCTGCTGCTGAACTACCAGGGCAAGACGCGCGACGTCATGACGCTGGCGCATGAGCTGGGCCACGGCGTGCATCAGGTGCTGGCGGCGCCGCAGGGCGCGCTCATGGCCGACACACCGCTCACGCTCGCCGAGACCGCCTCGGTGTTCGGCGAGATGCTCACCTTCCGGGCAATGCTCAAAGCGGAGAAGGAGCCGCAACGGCGCAAGACCATGCTGGCGTCCAAGGTCGAGGACATGCTCAACACCGTCGTCCGCCAGATCGCCTTCGTCGAGTTCGAGCGCCGCATCCATGACGAGCGGCGCCGGGGCGAGCTGACGCCCGACCGCATCGGCGCGATCTGGATGGCGGTGCAGGCGGAGAGCCTCGGGCCCGCGATCGTCTTCGAGGACGAGTACCAGTACTACTGGACCTATATCCCGCATTTCATCCATACGCCTTTCTACGTCTATGCCTATGCCTTCGGCGATTGCCTGGTGAATTCGCTCTACGCCGTCTACCAGGGCGCGGTGCCCGGCTTTGCCGAGAAATATCTCGACATGCTCAGCGCCGGCGGTACGCGCCGCCACCGCGACCTGCTGGCGCCGTTCGGGCTCGACGCCTCCGACCCGGACTTCTGGAGGAAGGGGCTCTCGGTCATCTCCGGCTTCATCGACGACCTCGAGAAGATGGGCTGAGGCCAGTGACCGTGACGCACGACCATCCCCCTCTCCCCAAGGGGAGAGGGTTGCCGCGCGCGCTCTGACAATGGCCGAGGGGGACGGCGACAATTTTCCCGGGCGCGTGCGGCGCTATGCGCGCGTGTCGACGGCCATGGGCGGGCTGGCGGCGCGGCTCGCCGGCGCGCGCTATCTCGGCTTGCCGCTCGACCGCACGCAGCATGCCGCCGATCTCAAGGCGGCGCTGGGCGGCATCAAGGGGCCGCTGATGAAGGTGGCGCAGCTCCTCGCCACCATTCCCGAGGCGCTGCCCAAGGAATACGCGGGCGAACTCGCCTCGCTCCAGGCCAATGCGCCGCCGATGGGGTGGCCCTTCGTGCGCCGGCGCATGGCGAGCGAGCTCGGTCCCGACTGGCAGGCGAGGTTCAGGAGCTTCGAGCGCGAGGCGGCCCGCGCCGCCTCGCTCGGCCAAGTGCATCGCGCCGTGGCACTCGACGGGCGGCAGCTCGCCTGCAAGCTGCAATATCCCGAGATGGCCTCGGCGGTCGAAGCCGATCTGAGCCAGCTCAAGCTGGTGATGTCGATCTACGAGCGCTACGACCGCGCCATCACCACCGACGAGATCCACACCGAGATCGCCGAGCGGCTGCGCGAGGAGCTCGACTACAAGCGCGAGGCGGCGCATATCCGCCTCTACCGCCTCATGCTCGCCGCGGAGCCGGACGTTGCCGTCCCCGAGCCCATCGCCGAGCTGTCGACGAACCGGCTCCTGACCATGACCTGGCTCCAGGGCGCGCCCTTCCTCGAGGCGGTGAGGGCCCCGGCGGCGCAGCGCAACGCGATCGCCCGCCACATGTTCCGCGCCTGGTACGTGCCGTTCTACTACTACGGCGTCATCCATGGCGACCCGCATCTCGGCAACTACACCGTGCGGCGCGACGGCGGCATCAACCTGCTCGATTTCGGCTGCGTCCGCATCTTCCCGCCGGCCTTCGTCCGGGGCGTGATCGACCTCTACCACGCGCTCGATCGCGACGATCCGGCGCTCGCCGTCCAGGCTTACGAGAGCTGGGGCTTCCGCAACCTGTCGCGCGAGATGATCGCGGTGCTGAACCGCTGGGCGAATTTCCTCTACGCGCCGCTGCTCGACGACCGCAAGCGCCGCATCCAGGAGCAGGAAGGCGCCAACGGCCGCGACGTCGTCGAGGAGGTGCATCGCGAGATCCGCCGCCTCGGCGGGGTCACGCCGCCGCGCGAGTTCGTGTTCATGGACCGGGCCGCGATTGGGCTCGGCTCGGTCTTCATGCATCTGAAGGCCGAGATCAACTGGCACCGCCTGTTCCGCGAGCTGATCGAGGATTTCGACGCCGCGGCGCTGGCCAAGCGGCAGTGGAAGACGCTCGTCGCCGCCGGCGTGCCCGGCTACGACGACGAACGGCCCAAGCCGAAAAAGGGGCGCGCGTTCTGACGCGACCCTGAAGGCGCCGTCGCTGTGTATCCGCGGGCTTGTCCGGGCCAAGCCCACGGAAGACGATCGGGAGTGTCGACCGCATGCGTCCGGGTCCGACCTTTAAGGCGCGCGCCTGTCGAGGCTCTACCCGCCGCCATTGTCGGGTCGGAGGCGGGCGCCTAGAATGCCTGACAATAATCAGAAGAAGCGCCGCATCAGGGAGGAAATCATGTCCGACACGGTCAAGTACCTGCTCGACGAGAGCCGGCTGTCGAAGGATTGGTACAACATCGTCGCCGACCTGCCGCGGCCGCCCGATCCGGTGCTGCACCCCGGCACGTTGCGGCCCATCGGCCCCGAGGATCTCGAGCCGCTCTTCCCGATGGCGCTCATCCTGCAGGAGGTCTCGGCCGAGCGGCACATCGAGATCCCCGAGCCGGTGCGGCAGATCTATCGGCAATGGCGGCCTTCGCCGCTCTACCGCGCGCGGCGGCTGGAGCAGGCGCTCGATACGCCCGCCAAGATCTATTACAAATACGAAGGCGTGAGCCCGGCCGGCAGCCACAAGCCCAACACCGCCGTGGCCCAGGCCTTCTACAACAAGGAAGCGGGCGTCAAGCGGCTCACCACCGAGACCGGCGCCGGCCAGTGGGGCTCCGCCCTCGCCTTCGCCGGCGCGCTGTTCGGCCTCGAGGTCCGCGTCTACATGGTCAAGGTCAGCTTCCAGCAGAAGCCCTACCGCAAGGCGCTGATGGAGACGTGGGGCGCGCAATGCGTGGCCAGCCCGAGCAGCGAGACCAGGGCCGGTCGGCGCATCCTCGAGGAGCACCCGGATTCGACCGGCAGCCTCGGCATCGCCATCAGCGAGGCGGTCGAGATTGCCGCGCAGAACCCCGACACCAAGTATTCCCTCGGCAGCGTGCTCAACCATGTGCTGATGCACCAGACCGTCATCGGCCAGGAGGCGATGGCGCAGCTCGAGATGGCCGGCGACTATCCCGACATCATTATCGGCTGCACCGGCGGCGGCAGCAATTTCGCCGGCATCGCCTTCCCCTTCATCGGCGTCGAGCTGCGCGGCGGCAGCAAGGTGCGCGTCATCGCCTGCGAGCCTTCGGCATGCCCCAGCCTGACGCGCGGCAAGTACGCCTATGATTTCGGCGACACCGGCCATCTGACGCCCCTCGTCAAGATGCACACGCTGGGCTCGGCCTTCGTGCCGCCGGGCTTCCATGCCGGCGGTCTGCGCTATCACGGCATGGCGCCGCTCGTGAGCCTGGTGCAGGAGCTCGGCCTCATCGAATCGCGCGCCTACACGCAAACCAAGTGCTTCGATGCCGGGGTGCAGTTCGCGCGGACCGAGGGCATCCTGCCGGCACCCGAGGCCAATCACGCCGTGCGCGGCGCGATCGACGAGGCCTTGCGCTGCAAGGAGGAAGGCGTGTCTCGCACCATCCTCTTCAATCTCAGCGGCCACGGCCATTTCGACATGCAGGCCTATATCGACTACTTCGCCGGCAAGCTCGAGGACCGCGCATATGACGAGGTGGCCCTCGAGAAGGCGCTCGCGGCGTTGCCCAAGGTGGCGGCGGAGTAGGCGTCAAGCCCGGCTGCACGAGGCGCCGCCGAGCACGCAGAACTTGGCGCAGTGCGGGTGATTGAGCGCCACCGCGCGTGACGCCTCCGCCAGCGTCGGCCCGAGCTCGAAGGCCTCATCGTAAGGGAGCAGCGTGCAGGCGACGACGCTCGGCCGCGCCGCGCCCTTGCGCTTCACCACCATGCGCGAGCTGGCGCACATCACCGATTGCGGCGCTACATGCAGGATATCCCAGCAGGCGTCGGTGATCTCGGGCACGTCGGCGACCGCGTCCATCTCCGGGAAGATGACGAGCTTGCCGCGGTCCTCGGCGCCGATGGCGATGTCGTGCTCGGCGAAGAACTGCGCATAGCCTTGCCGCATGGCGCAGTCGGGCTCGCCCCACAGCATGCGGCCCGCCACGGCAACGGTGAAGCCGTTGCCGGCCAGCCATTTGAGCCCGTCGAGCGTCGGCTGCCAGGTGCCCGGCCCGCGCTCCTCCTCGTGCAGCTCGCGCGTGTAGTGGTCGAGCGAGACGCGCAAGGTGAGCCGCTGCCCGAGCCGCCGCTGCAGGTCGAGGAGCTTACCCTGCAAGCGCTGCATCGGCCGCATGGCGTTGGTCAGCACCAGCACGCGGAAGCCGCGTGCGAGGCACGTCTCGAGCATGGCGAGCATGTCTGGGTTCATGAAGGGCTCGCCGCCGGTGAAGCCGATCTCCTCGGTCGGCAGGCGGTCGCGCGCGATCTCGTCGAGATAGCCCTGCATCTCCGCCAGCGAGAGATAGGAGAGCCGATCGTTGCGCGGGCTCGATTCGATGTAGCAATGCTCGCAGGCGATGTTGCAGAGGGTGCCGGTGTTGAACCACAGCGTCGTGAGCCCGCCGAGCGCCACCACGGCGCGGCGCTCGCCCTTTGCGGTGACCGCGGCGTCGCGGAACTTGCGCGGGTCGAGTGGCCGCGCCGGCGCGCGCCCGGCCGGCGCCGGCCAAGTTTCGCCGCGATCGCCGGTCGACGCGCCGCGCCACAGCACGCCGCCAGGCCGCAGCGCCGCGCCGCGGGCGTCGAGCTCGGCCGCCGGCAGCACATCCAAACTCGGCCACAGCCCGCTCTCGAGCGCGCCGGCATAGCCTTCCGGGAGCCGCGCCGCGCGCATCTTGGCGGCGGCCGCGCGGTGGTCATAGGCGAGCGCATGATGGGCGATCGCGATGCCGTCGGCGCGCGGCGTCAGGATGCTGAACCAGGTCGCAGGCGTGCCGTCATTGGCGGGCATGCCGATGGCGCCGGCATTGTGCCAGAGCTTGCCGTCGATGATCTGAGTGAAGGGGATGCCGCAATGGCCGGCGATGACGCCGTCGCAACCGGCCGCGGCAAGGTCTTCGCGCTTCACCGCAGCGGGAGTCGAGGCGAAGATGAAGCGGTTGATCTGTCGCACGCCGCCGTGGATCACGCCGAGGCGGCGGCCAGCAAGCTCGATGTCGAGGCGGCGCGGCAGCGCGGCCATCCAGCGCCGCGCGTCGCCATCGAGGCGGCGTTCGGCATGGGCGTACCATTCGACGGCCAGGCGGTCGCAGGCGCTGCCCTCGGCATAGCCGCAGCCGCAATCCCCGGCGCCGCTGCCGAGCGACTCCTCGCAATTGCCCATCACCGCCCAGATGCCGGCGGCGCGCACTGCCGCCAGCGTCGCCGCGGCGTCGGCGCCATAGGCGACGATGTCGCCGGTGCAGACGATGCGCCGCGGCGGGATGCCGCGCGCCGCCGCCGCCGCCAGCACCGCCTGCGTCGCCTCAAGATTGCTGTAAGGGCCGCCAAAGACGAGGACCGGCCCGTCCATTGGCACGACCGCGCGACGATCCACGCCAGAGTCCCCAGGCATCGAAGCCGCCTCCCGCTGAGACCGAGGCCCGTCCTCACGCGTCCTTCGAGACGGCGCTTTTGCGCCTCCTCAGGACGAGGCAGAGAACTTGTCCTCATGCCGAGGAGCGCCCCCTCGGGCGCGTCTCGAAGCATGAGGGGGCAGCCGCTCGTCTCGCGGCAAGCCGGCTTTGTACATTGGGGCTGACTATATCCGGTGGCGGGGCCGGGTGCACATAAAGCGAGGGGCCCTTGCGGGCCCCTCTCACAGCCTTGTTACCGTTTGTGCGCTCAGGCGCGCAGCCGCAGCACTTCGCTCTTCTTTTCGCCATCGCCGGCGAGCAGGCGGTCGAAATAGGCGATGGTGCGCTCGAGGCCGGTGTCCAGCGGCACGCGCGGCTCCCAGTTGAGCAGGTCGCGCGCACGGCTGATGTCGGGGCAGCGCTGCACGGGATCGTCGACGGGCAGCGGCCGCCGCTCGATCTGGGAGCGCGAGCCGATCAGGGCGATGATCTTCTCGGCGAGCGCGCCCACCGTGGTCTCGACCGGGTTGCCGAGGTTGATGGGCCCGGTGACGTCGTCGGGCGCCGCCATCAGCCGCACGAAGCCCTCGATGAGGTCGTCGACATAGCAGAAGGCGCGCGTCTGCGTGCCCTCGCCGTAGATGGTGATGGGCTCGCCCTTGAGCGCCTGGACGATGAAGTTCGATACCACGCGCCCGTCATTGGGATGCATGCGCGGCCCGTAGGTGTTGAAGATGCGGGCGACGCGGATCTGCAGCTTGTGCTGGCGGTGGTAGTCGAAGAACAGGGTCTCGGCGCAGCGCTTGCCCTCGTCGTAGCAGGCGCGCGGCCCGATCGGGTTGACGTTGCCGCGATAATCCTCGCGCTGCGGATGGACGATCGGATCGCCGTAGATTTCTGAGGTGGAGGACTGAAAGATGCGGGCGCGCACGCGCTTGGCGAGGCCCAGCATGTTGATGGCGCCCAAGACGCTCGTCTTGGTCGTCTGCACCGGGTCGAACTGGTAGTGGATCGGCGAGGCCGGGCAGGCGAGGTTGTAGATCTCATCGACCTCGACATAGAGCGGGAAGCACACGTCGTGCCGCATGGCCTCGAAATTCGCGCTGGACAGCATGTGCGCGATGTTGTCCTTGCGCCCGGTGAAATAGTTATCGACGCACAGCACATCGTGCCCTTGCGCCAAGAGCCGCTCGCAGAGATGCGAGCCCAAAAAGCCCGCGCCTCCTGTTACGAGCACCCGTTTCCTGGTGGGATTCATGAGCCTCGTCCTTCGCTACCGCTTTGCCCTGACTCGTCGCTCCGCCCGCGCCGGTTCCACCGCGCGACGGCCGATGCTGAAATAGAAGAAGCCGGCTTCTGCCATGTCGGCCGGCTTATAGATGTTGCGCAGGTCGATCACCGTCGGCGAGCGCAGCAGCGCGCGCACCCGCTTGAGGTCGAGCGCGCGGAATTCGTTCCACTCGGTGATGATGACGACGGCGTCGGCGCCTTCCATCGCATCATAGGCGCCGGCGCAGAAGTTGACGCCCTCGAGCAGCTTCTTCGCCTCTTCCATGCCCTCGGGGTCGAAGGCGCGGATCGCCGCGCCGGCCCGCTGCAGCGCCGGGATGATGCTAAGGCTCGCGCTCTCGCGCATGTCGTCGGTGTTGGGCTTGAAGGTGAGGCCGAGCACGGCGATGCTCTTGCCCTCGACGCTGCCGCCGCAGGCGCGGATGATCCGTTGCGCCATGCGTTCCTTGCGCGCGTCGTTCATGGCGACCACGGTCTCGACGATGCTGACGGGCGCGCCCGCCTCCTGCGCAGTGCGCACCAGCGCCAGGCAGTCCTTGGGGAAGCACGAGCCGCCATAGCCCGGGCCGGCATGGAGGAACTTGCGGCCGATGCGGCCGTCGAGGCCGATGCCCTTGGCGACGTCCTGCACGTCGGCGCCGACTTGCTCGCATAGATCGGCGATCTCGTTGATGAAGGAGATCTTGGTGGCGAGGAAGCTGTTGGCGGCGTATTTGGTGAGTTCGGCCGTCTCCACCGCGGTGAAGATCATTGGCGTCTCTATCAGGTAGAGCGGGCGATAGAGTTCGCGCATGACCTCCTGCGCGCGGGTGCTCTCGGCGCCGATCACGACGCGATCGGGGCGCATGAAATCCTGGATCGCCGAGCCCTCGCGCAGGAATTCCGGGTTCGACACCACGTCGAAAGCGAGCTCGGGCCGCGCCTTGCGGATGATCTCGGCGACGTGCCGGCCCGTGCCGATCGGCACGGTCGATTTGGTGACCACCACGGCATAGCCGGTGAGCGCGCGAGCGATCTCCTCCGCGGCGGCGAAGACATAGGTGAGATCGGCATGGCCGTCGCCGCGGCGCGACGGCGTGCCGACGGCGATGAAGACCGCGTCGGCCCCCGCCACGGCGGCGGCGAGATCGGTGGTGAAGGCGAGGCGTCCGGCGCGCGCATTGCTCTCGACGATCTGATCGAGACCGGGCTCGTAGATCGGCACTTCGCCCTGCTGCAGGCGCGCGATCTTCTCCGCGTCCTTGTCGACGCAAGTGACGGAGACGCCGAACTCGGAAAAGCACGCGCCGGAGACGAGTCCGACATAACCGGTGCCGATCACTGCAATGCGCATGGCCACTCCTGCCCAGCAACGCCCCCGAGAACGATCCTCCTCGGGGGAAAATTCCTCTTCACGTTTCCCGCGCGCAGGCGTCCCCTCGCGCGGTATTCGTTACACCACCGCTCTTCGAAACCGCCGCCGCGAACATGGTTAAACAGGAAGAACCCCGCGCGACGGCGGGGCCAGCAATACCGGATGAACCAGTTCCCTGGCTTTTGTGCAACCCCGGCTCACTTATTCCTGATTACAGCTCGCGCGTCAAGCAATCGCCGCATCTCGTCTTGGTAAAGCCCGCCGATTGTCTTTGCCCAACTCCCGGCGCCTTCATACGGCGGTTTGCCGCGCGCTCGCCTTGCGGTGGCGGCAGGAGGGCTGCCGATCGCGCAAACGGAACACTTGTCGGCTCCCCGCGTTCATCGTATCACCGGCGGAATACATGGCTGGCTGCCCCGCCCCTATCGTCATTGGCAGCAGCCCGACGCCGCGGCGAGCACGCATGAGCAAGGCAATCTTGGTTACCGGCGGCGCCGGCTATATCGGCAGCCACGCCTGCAAGGCGCTGGCGCGGGCCGGTTATACGCCGATCGCCTTCGACAATCTCGTCTACGGCCATCGCGACGCGGTGCGCTGGGGCCCGCTGGTCGAGGGCGATCTCGCCGACCGCGCGCTCGTGGCCGACACGCTGCGCCGGTTCGGTATCGCCGCGGTCATGCATTTCGCCGCCTATGCCTATGTCGGCGAATCCATGGCCAGGCCCGAGCTCTATTTCCGCAACAATGTGGTTAATAGCCTCGGGCTGCTCGAGACCCTGCACGAAGCGGGCATCCGCCGCATCGTCTTCTCCTCGACCTGCGCCACCTACGGCATTCCCGAGGCGGTGCCGATCCGTGAGACCATGCCGCAGCGTCCGGTCAATCCCTATGGCGAGAGCAAGGTCATGATCGAGCGGGCGCTCCATTGGCACGGCGTCGCGCACAATCTTGGCCATGTCGCCCTGCGCTATTTCAACGCGGCCGGCGCCGACCCCGAGGGCGAGGCCGGCGAGCATCACGAGCCCGAGACGCATCTCATCCCGCTGGTGCTGGACACGGCGCTCGGCCGCCGCGCCCATATCGACATTTACGGCACGGACTATCCGACGCCCGACGGGACGGCGATCCGCGACTATATCCACGTGACGGATCTCGCCGCAGCGCATGTGCTGGCGCTCCAATATCTTGAGCACGGCGGCGCCAGCATCGCCTTGAACCTCGCCACCGGCCAGGGCCATTCCGTGCGCGAGGTGATCGCGACGGCCGAGCGCGTCACTGGGCGGGACATCGCGCGGCGCGAGGTCGAGCGCCGCCCCGGCGACCCACCCCGCCTCGTCGCCGATCCGACTCTGGCGAACCGCACGCTGGGCTGGACGCCGCGCGCCTCCGATCTCGACACCATCATCGCGACCGCCTGGGCGTGGCACTGCCGCCGCTTCGCCGCGGCCCAGGCGACGGGCGACTGAGTGGCAGCGCTTGACAGTGTGCGCATTCTGCGGCGCTATCCGGCCGCGGAATAGCGCGCGCGGCGCCGCCGTTCCGCCGACAAGCCTGCGTCGCAGCCGACGGGGGGCACCCGGCCGGTCCTGACCGCGAAGGGTCGGGGCGGGTTGTTCGGCGTCAGCCGGAAAGCCATGGGAGTTCGCGCATAATGGAGCCGGTCGAGACCGCCGTCGCGCCGCGCCGTGAGGCGCATCCGGACGAAGAACGCGCGGCGGTTCGCGTGCAAGGCAAGTTCTTTTTTGCCGGCGATAGCAAGTTCTTCGTCAAGGGCGTGACCTACGGGCCCTTCGCCCCGGCGGCGCACGGCACGCAGTTTCCCGAGCCCGAAACCGTCCGGCGCGATTTCCGGCTGATGGCGGAGATGGGCGCCAACACCGTGCGGGCGTTCACCGTGCCGCCGCTGTGGCTGCTCGATCTCGCCGCCGAGGCCGGGCTCAAGGTGCTCGCCGGCCTTCCCTGGTCGCAGCATGTCACCTTTCTGGACAGTCCGCGCACCCAGGCGGAGATCCTGCGCACGGTGGCCGAGTCGGTGCGCGGCTTAGAGCGCCATCCCGCCATCCTCGCCTACCTCATCGGCAACGAGATCCCGCCGGACATGGTGCGCTGGCACGGGCCCGAGCGCGTGCGCGCCTTCCTCAAGCGACTTGTCGCCGCGGTCAAGGCTATCCACCCGACCGGGCTGGTCAGCTACGCCAATTTCCCCTCCACGGAATATCTCACCATCGACTTCACCGATTTCCTCTGCTTCAACGTCTACCTGCATCGCGAGCAAGCCTTTCGCCGCTATCTCTCGCGCCTCCACAACCTGGCCGTCGACCGGCCGTTGGTGCTGACCGAATTCGGCGTCGACTCGATGCGCGAGGGCGAGACCGAGCAGGCGGAGATTCTCTCCTGGCAGATCCGCACCGCTTTCGAGATGGGCGCCGCCGGCACCTTCGTCTTCGCCTGGACCGACGAGTGGTTCACCGGCGGCCACCTCATCGAGGACTGGGCCTTCGGCCTGGTCAGCCGCGAGCGCCTGAAGAAGCCGGCCTTCGCCGCGGTACAGGAGCGCTATACCGGGCGGATCCCGCCCGAGCTGCCGCGCTACCCCCGCGTCTCCGTAGTGGTGTGCTCCTACAACGCCGAGCGTACCATGGAGCCGTGTCTCGCCTCGCTCGAGACGCTCAACTACCCCGACTACGAAGTGATCGTCGTCAATGACGGCTCGACCGACCGAACTCTGGCGATTGCCGAGCAATTCGGCTATTGCCGCATCATCAGCCAGCACAACAAGGGGCTGAGCGTGGCGCGCAACGTCGGCGCCGAGGCGGCGACCGGCGAGATCGTCGCCTACACCGACAGCGACTGCGTCGCCGATCCCGACTGGCTGACATATCTCGTCGCGAAGATGGAAACGGCGGATCTGGTCGCATGCGGCGGGCCCAATTTCCCGCCGCCCGAGGACAATCTGGTGCCGGCGGCGGTCGCGGTGTCGCCAGGCGGCCCCACGCATGTGCTGCTTTCCGACGACGTCGCCGAGCACATCGCCGGCTGCAACATGGCGTTCCGCCGCGACGTGCTGCTGCGCATGGGCGGCTTCGACCCGATCTACCGCGCCGCCGGCGACGATGTCGACATCTGCTGGCGCTTCCAGGATGCCGGCTACACGATCGGCTTCAGCCCGGCCGCGGTGGTCTGGCATTTCCGCCGCAACACGGTGAAGGCCTATATCGGCCAGCAGCGCGGCTACGGCAAGGCCGAGGCGCTGGTCTACAGCAAGCATCCCTTCCGCTTCAATTTGTTCGGCCAGGCGAAATGGCTCGGCCGCATCTACGGCGACCTCTCGGCAGCGCTGATGCTGTCGCGCAAGCCGCTGATCTATTCGGGGGTGTTCGGCCGCGGCCTGTTCCAGACGCTCTATGAGCCGCCCTCCTCGCTGGCGCAGTTCCTGCCCTTGAGCTTCGAGTGGAACGTCGTCGCCATCGTGCTGGCGTTGGCCGGCGTGATCGCCGGCGGCTGGACGTGGCTCCTGACCGTGCCGCTGCTCACCACCTGGGCGATGTGCATCAACGGCGCGCTCAAGGCGCCGATCGACAAGCGCTTTCGCGGCCCCAAGGCGCGGGCGCTGGTCGCGCTCCTCATCTATATCGGCCCGACGCTGCGCGGCTGGGAGCGGCTCAAATGGCGCCTGCGCGAAAGGCACAATCGCGATCACACTCCCGAGACCATGGCGGAGGCGCGCCAGCCCGCGCGCCTCTCCTGGCGCGAGCGCGCCTTCTATCTCTCCTATTGGAGCGACCGCGGCGAGGAGAAGGAGGTGCTGCTCGGCGGCCTCATGCGCTTCCTCACGCCGCAGAAGTACTTCATCGTCACCGACCAGGGCTGGAACGACTGGGACATCAAGATCGCGCGCGGCCTGTGGAGCCGCGCCCTCGTCCTCGTCTGCATCGAGAACCATGGCGGCATGAAGCGGCTGTTGCAGGTGCGCTGCGCCATGCGGCTGTCGCGCTTCTCTGCCGTCGCGTTGCGCGCCTATGCCGTGGCGACGGCGGCGGCGCTCATCGTCGACGCGCCGGCCGCGGCCGCGGCGATCGGCCTGCTCGGCCTCGCCCAGGGCGCGCTCATCGCCTATCGCACGGTCGAGTTCGGCAAGCTGATGCACGGCATCATCGAGACGGTGGCGAAGCAGGTCGAGCTGACGCCGGTGGCGCCGGCGGGCGACCCCGCCGCGCCGGTCGATGCGCCGCACGCGGCCTGACGCGGGTCATCGCGCCCATGGGCGATTTTGCCTGGAAATTCCTGCCCTATCTTCGCCCCTATCGCGCGCGCTTCGCCTGGGCGCTGCTGCAGGTCTTTCTCCTCGCCGCTTTCGACCTGCTGAAGCCGTGGCCGCTGCAGCTGGTCATCGACCATGTGCTGGGCGGGAAACCGCTCGCGGCGCCGTGGCTCGCGAGCCTCTCGCCGGGCACGCTGCTGGTCGTCGCCTGCGTCGCCCTCGTCATCGTCAACCTCGGCTCGGGCCTGCTGGCGCTGTTGCACAACTACACCACCATCGGCGTCGGCCAGCGCATGGTCAACGATCTGCGCGGTGCGCTCTATGCCCATCTGCAGCGCCTGTCGCTCGCCTTCCACAGCCGGCAGAAGGTCGGCGACCTCATGTACCGCATCACCGCCGACAGCTTCGCCGTCCAGACCATGATCATGAACGGCCTGTTGCCGATCGTCTCGGCGCTGGTGCTGCTGGCGGGCATGCTGATGGTGCTGATCCCGATCGATCCGCTGCTGACGCTGCTCTCGCTTACCATCGTGCCGGCGCTTTTCGCGTTGATCGCCGTCTTCAACCGCCGGATCGCCACCCTTGCCACGGAAGTGCGCGAGCGCGAGAGCATGGTCTACACGCTCGTGCAATGGGCGATGAGCTCGGTCAAGGTGGTGCAGGCCTTCACCAAGGAGGAGGAAGAATACGGCCGCTTCATCGGCGCAAGCCGCGCCAGCCTCAAGGCGACGCTTTCGCTCTACAGCTGGCAAACGCTCTATTCCGCCGCCGTCAACACCTTGATCGCCATGGGCACCGCGCTCGTCGTCTATGTCGGCGCGCGCTCGGTGCTGAGCGGCCATCTCTCGCTCGGCCAGCTCGTCGTCTTCATCTCCTACCTGGCGCAGCTCTATGTCCCGGTCAACCAGATCACGCAGAGTTGGGGCTTGATCGCCGGCGCGCGCATCGGCGCCGCACGCTGCTTCGAGATCCTCGACACCGAGGCCGATCTCAAGGACGGGCCGCGAGCCTTCCCGCGGCAGGGCGCGCGCGGTGCGGTCGAATGGCAGCAGGTCAGCTTCCGCTATCGCCCGGAGATGCCGGTGCTGCGCGAGGTGAGTCTGCGCGTCGAGCAGGGCACCAAGGTGGCCGTGGTCGGCGCCACCGGCGCCGGCAAGTCGACGATGCTCAGCCTCGTGCCGCGCTTCTTCGACCCGACCGCCGGCAGCGTGCTGATCGACGGCGTCGATGTCCGCGAATACCGCCTCAGATCGCTGCGCCAGCAGATCGCCATGGTGCTGCAGCCGCCCCTCGTCTTCCCCATTTCCGTGCGCGACAACATCGCCTATGGCCGCCCCGGTGCCGCCGACCCCGAGATTGAGCAGGCAGCGCGGCTCGCGCGCATCCATGATCTCATCGAGTCGCTGCCGCAGGGCTATGACACCGTGCTCGGCGACACGGCGACGCTGTCGGAGGGCGAGAAACAGCGCCTCACCATCGCCCGCGCCATCCTGCGCGACGCGCCGATCCTCGTGCTGGACGAGCCGACGTCGGCGCTCGATGTCGAGACCGAGGCGCTGGTTATGGAGGGGATCGCCCGTCTCACCGAGGGCCGCACCACTTTCATCATCGCGCATCGCCTGTCGACGGTGCGCAGCGCCGACCTGATCCTCGTGCTGCGCGACGGCGTCATCGCCGAGCAGGGCGGCTTTGCCGAGTTGCTGCGCAAGGGCGGCGTCTTCGCCGACCTCTACAACACGCAATTCGCCGGCGGCGACGCGCCGGCCTAGCCGCTACGTTGGGTTGCCGAGATATCTCCACGCCGGGGCGTGAAAGAACCATGGCGGAGCCGCTGACGACAGAGCGCGGGTACCCGGGCATGGGCGCGGCGAGCGCCTATCTCCTGCTGGTCGTCGCCATGCTCTCCTGGTCGGGGAACATGATCGTCGGGCGCGCGCTCGCCGGGACCGTGCCGCCTTTGGGCTTGAGCCTGATGCGCTGGAGCATCGCCTTTTTTCTCGTGCTGCCCTTCGCCGGCGCCGAGATCGTCGCCAAGCGCGCGGTCCTTGGGCGACATTGGCGAATCCTGCTGCTGCTCGGGCTGCTCGGCGTCACCATATGCAACAGCCTCTCCTATGTCGGGCTGCAATGGACGACGGCGCTCAACGGCGCGCTCGTCAATTCGGCGGGGCCGATGCTGACGCTGCTCGCCGCCTTCGCCTTCAACCGCGAGCGCGCCACGCCTTGGCAGCTCGCCGGCATTCTCGTCTCGCTCGCCGGCGTGCTGGTCATCGTGCTGCGCGGCGACCCCGCCGCGCTCGTCGCGCTGTCGATCAACCGCGGCGACGTCGCCATGCTGCTGAGCGTGGCGACATGGTCGGTCTATACCGTGCTGCTGCGTCGCCGGCCGCCGGAGCTGTCGCCGGTCGCGCTCTTGGCGGTGCTGTTCGGCATCGGCGCGCTGACGCTGGTGCCGCTGCACCTCGTGGAGTCGTGGGCCGGTCGGCCGCTGCCGACGACGCGCGACGCGCTCATGGGTTATCTCTATGTTGGGATCTTTCCCGCGGTCGTCGCCTTCTTCGGCTGGAACCGCGGCGTGGCGGCGATCGGCCCGAGCCGCGCCAGCCTCTTCTCGCACCTCATCCCGCTCTTCTCGGCCGGGCTCGCCTACTTGTTCCTGAACGAGCGCATCGCCGGTTTCCACCTTGCCGGCGGCGCGCTGATCTTTCTCGGCATCTTCCTCGCCAATCGCCGCTAGCGCGGCTCAGGTGCGGGAGGCCTCGGGATGCCCGTCCTTCTCGGGATTGACGCCCGGCCGATCCTCGGGGCGGGCGCCGTTCGGCGGCGGCAACAGCGAGCGCTGCGCCGCTTCGGCGATGCCGCGCAGCTCGTCGCCGCTGAGCCCGCCGACAACGGCGACGCCGATGCGGCCGTCGAGCCACGCGTAAAGCGAGAGATCCTTGCGCTCCGTCGCCTGCGTCGCCGTGAGCCGCGTCTTATCGGCGGGACCGAGGAACACGGTGACGAGTCGTCCCGCCTGATCGCGGTAGAGGAGCTGGGCGGCAGCGCCGTCGACCGCCGGAAGAAGCCGGCCGCCGACCAGGCTGAATCCCTTCTGGCTCAGATCCGGTAGCCGCAGCGGTGCACCCAGCCGTTTGTCGAGCAGCGTGCCAAGCTTGGTTGCAGCATCGGCGCCGAACTCGGTCGGCTCGCTCGCTCCGCCGGTATAGAAGCTGTGCACGCGCGCCGCGGTATCGGCGAAGCTCGGCATCGGCTCCGGCACCACCGCCGTCCGCTCGTCGTAATACTCCGTGCCGACCGCACCCAGCGTCGCCGCCACAAGAAGCGCGGCGGCAGCCGCCGTGGCCGACCGCCACAGCGTCGCCAGCCTGGAGCGGCCGAGGCGTTGTGCGAGCGCGCGTAGCAGCCGCTCCTGGTCGTCCGTCGACGGCGCGTTGCCGGCCGGATCGAAGAGCTCGCGCATAAGCTCGTTCTGGTGTCGATAGTCGCTCACCCGCGCCGCGACCTCCGGGTGATCGCGCAGCAAAGCTTCAACGACGCGACGACGCTCCTCGCCGAGATGATCATCGACATAAAGATGAAGCTCATGCTCGTCGATCGGCAAGATCATGGCGCTCATTTCACCCGACGCAAATGGCGCGCGCGCCCGTCGTCCGCGCCGTCGAGCGAGGGTTCCGCGAAAGTCATGCTGCGGCGCAAGGCATCGCGGCCGCGCGCGACCCGCGACATGATCGTACCGATAGGCACCCCGACGACGCGCGCGGCCTCATCATAACTCATCCCCTCCATGCCGACGAGCAGCAGCACCTGGCGTTGCTCGTCGGGGATGCGATCGAGGGCGCGCTCCAGGTCGCGCAGCTCGAGGCGCGCGTCCTGATCGGGGGGCGCCGCCATGGCGCGCGCGCTGCGGCCGTAGTTCAAATCCTCGTTCGCGGCGACATGCGCCCGACGGCTGCGTAGATTGTTGATGTGGAGATTGTGCAGGATCGTGAAGAGCCACGCGCGGAGATCGGTGCCGGCCCGCCACAAATGCGCGCGCGACAGCGCCCGCGCGAGGCAGTCCTGCACCAGATCGTCCGCTTCGATGCGATCGCCCAACAGCGCGCGGGCGTAGCGCCGAAGCGCCGCTATATGCTCAGCCAGGGCCGGTTGCATCATTCTCGGCCGATCCTCCTTGCCCGCCGATGAGCTTCGAACACCCCACACGAACGGAGAACCCCCTCGGATATTCCAAGCTATCCGGATGAGTAAGCCGGCTCGGCAACGCGAAACCACGGCGTTAGTATGGCGGCGATTCCCGATGTGAGGAAAATCGGGCACGGAATTTTTGCCTGCGGCGTTCTGTTATTGAGGTCACAGTAACGCATCAAGCCTCGTGGCTCCGGAAGCCGGAGCACACATGTGAAGCCATATGGAGACGAAATGATGGAAAAAAGATGGCTGATTGCAGCGGCTTTCCTCTCGGCCGCTTCGCTGGTCGCTTGTGACAATTCGGGCTCGAAGAGCAGCGGCTCGAGCAGCCCGCCCAGCAGCGGCTCGACCGCGGCGCCCCGCTCGCCCTCCTCGTCGGGCAGCAGCTCGGCCACCAGCCCCTCGGGTGGCGCCGGCTCGACCACATCGCCGTCGAGCGGCAGCAGCTCCGGCGCGTCCGGCAGCCACTCGGGCACGGACAGCTCGTCCTCGGGCAGCTCGTCGCCGAGCAGCACCCCCACCCCCGGCAGCTCCTCGGGCGGCAGCTCGTCGACCGGTTCGGGCAGCTCTAAATAGGCGGAAACGGAAGGGCTCTCCTCGGCGGCCGGAGGCTTCCTTCGGCCGCTTTTTCATGGGCACTCGGGGGAGGGCGTCAATGGGGATGCGGCGCAGCGGTCAGGTGCAGCACCTCGGCGGAACCCTCGTAGATCATGCGCAGCGCCACCACCGTGATGATGCCGAGTCCCACCCAGGCTATCCAATGATAACGGGCGAGCAGCCGCGCGATGACGTTCGACGCGAGCCCCATCAACGCCACGGATAACACGAGACCGAGCGCAAGCACCCAGAAGTGATCGCGCGCCGCGCCGGCGACGGCCAGCACGTTGTCGAGCGACATCGAGACATCCGCGGCGGTGATCTGCACCACCGCCTGCCGGAACGTCTTGATCGGGCGGGCGCGAGGCTCGCCACCGGTAGCGTCCGCATCACGGCGCGGCCGCAGCTCGCGATAGAACTTCCACGCGACCCAAAGCAGCAGCACGCCCCCCGCCAGGGTGAGGCCGATAATCGCGAGCAGCCATGTCGCGACGGTGGCGAGCCCGATGCGCAGCACCGTGGCGGCGGCGATGCCGATGACGATCACCTTGCGCCTCTGCTCCGCCGGCAGGCCGGCTGCCGCCATGCCGACAACGATGGCATTGTCGCCGGCCAGCACGACGTCGATGATCACCACCGAGAGCAGAGCGCTGAGCGCGCCGAGGTCGCCGAAATCGTTCAAACGCGTGGTTCCTGGATGCAAGGCAATGGCGGCGCGATGCAGGGAGATGCGGCCGGCCGGGAACCATGTCAAGGCGCCGCCCGAGTTGCGCGGCCGGCGCCTGCATCGCAGACTGCACGGCAATGCCCGCCACCACCTCGCTGCGCCTCGCACTGTTTTACGTTGCCATCTTCGTCGTGTTCGGCGTGCAGGTTCCATTCTGGCCGCTGTGGCTCGGCGCGCGCGGGCTCTCGGCCGAAGAGCTCGGCGTGCTCTTTGCCGTGGGCCAGTGGGTTAAGGCGGCGGCCAACCCGCTGGCGGGGATGGCCGCCGATCGCAGCGGCGAGCCGCGGCGGATCATGCTGCTCCTGAGCTGCGCGACCGCCGCAACCTTCCTGCTCTGCCTCTGGGCGCGCAGCTTCGCCGCGCTGCTGCTGCTGAGCGCGGCGGCGGGCGCGTTTCTCAGCTCGCTCATGCCCCTCGGTGACAACCTGGCGCTCACCGGCGCCTACGCCGGGAAGCTCGATTACGGCCGCGTGCGCCTGTGGGGCTCGCTCGCCTTCATCGCGACCCTGCTGATCGCCGGGCATCTCCTCGAGGGACGCGCCGCGGACATCGTGCTGTACCTCCTGATCGGCGGCGCCGCCCTGACCTTCGCCGCCTGCTTCGCCTTGCCGGCAGGCGGCGCGGCGGTACGCCGCCCGCTTTTGCCGAGCTGGCGCGCGCTGGCGACGCCGCGCATGATCGTCTTTCTCGGCGCCGCCACGCTGGTGCAGGGCAGCCACAGCGTGCTCTATATCTTCGGCACGCTGCATTGGCGGGCCGTCGGCATCTCCGATGCGACGATCGCCGCGTTTTGGGCGGAAGGCACGCTCGCCGAAGTCGTGCTGTTCTTTTGGGGCGCGCCACTGTTGCGCCGCATCGGCCCGCTCGGCCTGATCACGCTCGGCGGCGGCGCGGGCCTCCTGCGCTGGACGGTGACTGCTTTCGCCACCGCCGTTCCCGTGATCGCACTGGCGCAGCTGCTGCACGCCTTCACTTTCGGCGCGGCGCATCTCGGCGCCATGCATCATCTCGCGCGCACCGTCCCGGCAGACCAAGCCGCAACGGGTCAAGCGCTCTATACCGCATTCGTCGGCTCGATCGGTCCCGGCATGATCATCCTGCTGATCGGCCCGCTCTATGCGGCCGGGGGCGGCCTCGCCTACCTCGCCATGGCGGCGATCGCCGTCACCGGCGCCGTCGTTTCGCTGCGGCTCTCGGCGACGAATTTTTAGGCATTTTCGACGATTGAAGACATCGCTGCACAACTTAGGCGGTGCGGCAACACCCGAGTTCACGAACCGACCGGTATCGGCGGCGGGCGTCGCGATGCGGCGGTCGCCGAGCCACGACATCGCCTTCCTCACGGCTGTGCTCGAGCGGATCACGCGCCGGCGCAACTCGCCGAGCGGCTGATCGGCCGACAGCGCTGCGGAAGAGGCCGCGGAAATGACGTGCTGCTTCGCTCCTCTCGGGGCGCGCGCGCTGCTGCCGACGCGGCTCGATCTCGTCCGCCGCTTGGGCGGCGTGCCGGCGGCAGCCGATGCCGGCCGGCTGACGCTGTCGGCGGCCGGCGTGACGCCGCAATTCGCCTATGGGTTGCACCCGCTGACGCCGTTGCTGCTGTCGCGCCGCCTGTTTTCCGGCGCCCACGCCGCAGCGCCTCAGCCCGCTTCCGCGACGCCCGCCAGATCCTCGTAGGTCCGGATCAATCGTCGCAACGGCGATGCTCGGCACCGCGCTCCACCGCCTGCTTGGCGATGTAGCGACGGAATTTCTTGGCGTCGAGCGCATCCGCGGTCGCCAGGAAATCCGCCTGCTCGCGGCAAAGCGCCTCGGCGGGCTGCTCGCTCACACGCAAAGAGATCTGGTTGGCGAGCTGCGTCATATAGGTGTCGAGGCTCGCCCTGGGCCACGGCGCGCCAGTGCGGCGATAGCGCTCGATCATCCGCTTCTGATAGTCGACCAGCACCTTGCTGTTGCGATGGAGGAAGCGCGGATAGGTCTGCTCGCGGCACGTCTCGCTCACCACCATCAGCTTGGTCTGGAAGCGGATGGCCTGCTCGGCTTCGGCCTCGCCCGGCCGCAAGCATTCCTGCGTGGCCGCGGCAGCGCCGGCGACAATGCCAAACAGCGCGACGGCGGCGCTCATGATCTTGAACATTTCGCGATGGACCGTTGAACGTTGCGGTGATTCGGCCGGACCCGGCGATGGGCGGCGCGGAGCAGCGCGGGCGCGCGCTCCGCACGCTCAGGAGGAAGTCGAGGCCGCTGCCGCGGCGGCGCGGCGGCGACGGCGACGCAGGCGATGGAGGATTCCGGCGATGACGAGGAACGAGGCGAAGAGGCCGAGCATGATCATGCTGAAATCGTTGGCGAACTCGCCGAGCATGCGCTCGAAGGCGCGGCCGCAGAAATAACCGGTGCCGACGAACACCGCGGCCCACAAGAAGGCGGCGATCAGGTTGAGAATGAGAAAGCGCTGCCAGGCGATGCCGCTGATGCCGAGGGCGAAGGAGGAGAAATTGCGAACCCCATAGATGAAGCGGAAACTCAGGATGAACCACGTGTCGTAGCGCTTGACCCAGCCCAGCGCCGAATCGACCCGTGCGCGCCAGGTCGGCCGGCGCGACAGCAGCCGCAGCCCGAAATTGCGGCCAATCCAGAAATAGCACTGGTCGCCGGCAAAGCTTCCGAGCCACGCGGCAAGCATCAGGAGCGGCGCGTTCAGAAGACCTTGTGCCGCCGCGAAGCCGGCGACGAGAACGAAGGTCTCCCCCTCAATGAAAGTTAAAGCAAACGTGAACGGGTAGAACCACGCGCCATGCTCTATTATTAGGCGTTGCACATCCATCTTCTAGTTATCCTCCCCCCTTGCGGGGTGCCCCGATCCTAAGCGGTCGGAGCGACCGAGGTCGAGTCGAGATTGGCGCCGGGCCGCGGCCGGCACCCCTTGATCCCCGGCCGGAAGGCGGCATGCTCGCAGCGGCGCCTCTGCTGCAATTCGGGAGACATTGTGGAAGCCCATGAAGTCGGCGACGCCATCGCCGAGAGCATGCACAAGACGCACAGCGACGAGCGGTTCCGCCGCGGCGCCGCCGTATTCCTCGGCGCGCTCGGCATGCTCCTGGCCATCGCCAGTCTCGGCGGCGAGCATGCCGTCAAGGAGTCGATGAACGCCAACATCCTCGCTTCCGATACCTACGCCTTCTACCAGGCCCGCAACGAGCGCCAGACCGCCTACCAGCTCGCCGCCGACACGCTCGAGGCGCTGCTGGCGACGCGACCCGACCTGCCCGCCTCCGTGCGCGAGCCGCTCAATCGGCGCATCGCCGACTACCGAGCGACTGTGAAGCGCTACGAGAGCGACCCCGCCTCCGGCAGCGGCAAGCAGGAACTGCTCGCCAAGGCGCGCGAGTTCGAGGCGGAGCGCGACCACGCGCAGCGGCGTGATCTCAATTTCGATTACGCCCGCGCGCTGCTCCAGATCGCGATCGTGCTGGGCTCGGTGAGCATTGTCGCCGCCTCGCGCCCGCTGCTGTGGCTGTGCGCGCTGCTCGCCGTGGTGGCGGCGCTGCTGGCGGTGAACGGCTTTTTTCTGTTGGTGGAGCTTCATCGCGGCTGAGCACTGGGTCGCTTTAGCGGAGGGCGCCGTCGGCGGCCGATGCGTAGCGCGCGTTGGGCCCGACATGCAGCCACCAGCCTTCCTCGTTGATCGAGTAATAGGGCTGATAGTGGTGAACGCTGTCCGCCGGCACGACGGCGCCGATCCGGTTGTCGAGCAGGAAGGCCTCGCCCTCGACATAAGCGACCGCGACGGCGTGGTCGAGGCCGAGCCGCGTGTCGCGCAGCACGAGCACGCGCAGCTGCTCCGCGGGGACGCCGGCAGCGCGCAGCAGCAAGTACTTGGCGACGGCGTAGTCCTGGCATTGACCGCTCTTGCGCAAGAACTCGAACGGCGTCTCCCAATGATTGCTCTCGCCCCAATTGCGCTGCGACGGGACATAGGGATGACCGTTCACCGCAGCGTTGACGCGGCCGAGCTTGGCGCGCAGATCGAGACCGCGCAGCGCGCCGAGGAGCTGGCGCCACTCGACAGGCTCGCAGCCTGCGGCCGCGCCGCGCGCGCAGGCGCCTTGCGCCGCCTCCTGCTCGAGCCGGAAGCGCGCCAGCATGCCCGTCCACTTGTCGAAGGGGGCCATGTCCGGGGAGTAGACCTCGCGCGTGCCGAACAGCGCCGGAGCTTGGCGCGACCCGGCATCGCTGTGGCCAGCCGCGGCGGAGAAAGCGCCGGCGACGGCCCCGGGCGCAGCCGGCGGCGCGGCAAAGGCGAGCGCGGCGAGCGGCGCCAGGCAAGGGATGAGCCGCACGACCAAGCCTCATTCGGTAGCCCCGCTATCTCGCTCGAGACCGGAGGCTTTGCGTCGCCGGGTCGCCCCGGCTTTGCCGTTTCGTGATGGCGCCTTGATAGACGTCAGCGCCCATGCCGCGGATTATCGGCATGGGCGCTTAAGACGTCGTGAATGCCGCGATAATTCATCGAATTAGCGGCGATTCCTCGGTGATCGCGAACCTCCGCGGCGTTGCGGCCCCCGGAACGAAGGCGGCCGCGGCGACGTTCAGCGGCAAAAGGAGGGCGGCGACAACCATGCGCGCTCTCAAGCTTGCCGGCGGCATCGGCGCCGGGTTGCTGATCATCCTCATCCTGTTGCTCGGCGCGCTGGCGATCGGCAGCGGCTCCGTGCTCGCTTGGCTGCTCGAGCATCCCGTGAGCCGGCTCGTCGGTCGCCAGATCCTAATCGACGGGCCGGTGAGCATCCGCTGGGGCGAGCCGACGCGCGTCATCGCCGAGAACATCCGCATCGCCAATACCCGGTGGGGCTCGCGTCCCGATATGTTCGTGACGCAGCGGGCCGAGATCGACATCGACCCCCACACGCTACTCAAGGGGTCACGGCATGTGCCGCTGGTGTTGCTCGAGCGTCCCATGCTGCTGCTTGAGACCGCGCCCGACGGCCGGCGCAACTGGGATTTCGCCCGCGCCTTCCTCGATGGCGCTGGCGGCGGCGCGTGGCCCAGGCCGAGCCAGATCGTCCTGCGCGACGGCACCTTCATTTTCCGCAACGGGAGCAACGGCGCCGAGAGCATGCTGGTCGCCGACAGTCTCGCAGTCGACGTGCCGGACGCGGCCGCGCCGATCAAGCTCAGCGCCGCCGGCACCTTCCAGCAGCGGCCGATCCGCCTCTCGGGCAGCATGGGGCCGCTCGACGAGCTGCGCCGTCCGACGCACCCCTACCCGGTCGCGCTCGAGGCGCGCATCGCCGACAGCGACCTCAACATCCGCGCCACCGCCGCCGAGCCGCTGGCTCTCGCCGGCATCGCGGCGACGTTGAGCTTCACTGGCCGCCGGCTCGACGATCTCGCGGCGGCGTTCGGGCTGACGCTGCCGCCGCTGCCGGAGCTCCGCGCCGCCGGCGAGCTCACCAGCGGCGAAGGCGACTGGGCCCTCAAGGCGCTCAAGCTCCGGCTCGGGCAGAGCGATGTCGAGGGCGGCGTCGCGTTCTCGACGCGCGGCCCCGTGCCCTACGCCCGCGCCGATCTCAGGTCGAGCCTCATCGACCTCGACGATCTCGCTGACCTCATTGGCACGGCGCGGTCCGGAACATCGGCGCCGCCGGCGCCGCGCCGGATCGAGCCGGGCGGCCGCGTCATCCCCGAGGCGACCATCGCCGCCCCCCGGATGCATGGCGTGAATATCGACGTGAACCTCCATGGCGCGCGTATTGCGTCGAGCAAGCTCCCGCCGATCGAGGACGTCGTCGTCGCCTTGCGCCTCAAGGACGGCGTCCTCGCGCTCGATCCCATGACATTCAGCGTCGCCGGCGGCCAAGTCGTTTTCGACGTGACCGTCAACCCCGCGCCCCACGCACTCGAGCTCGCACTCGACGTCGACATCCGCCATATCGACCTCGCCCGGCTCCTGAGGTCGGCGCCGCTGCCGCCCTATGCGAAGGATGCGCACGGGATCACCGGCGGCTTCGTGCGCGTGCGCAGCGCCGGCACCTCCTTGCGCGGCTTCTTCGGCCGCATGGAGGGCGAGGCGGGGGTCTTTGCTGCGAACGGCGCGTTCAGCCCAGCGCTGCAGCAATTGCTGGACCGCGACGTCCTCGACGCGCTCGGTCTCGACGGCGGCGCGCGAGCGATGCCAGTCAGTTGCATGGTCTCCCGCCTCAACCTCAAGAACGGCGTGGTCACCGCGTCGACTTTGCTGCTCGACACGCCCGAGGCGACGCTGCTCGGCCAGGGCACCGTCAATTTCGGCGCCGAGACGATCTATGTCGACATCACCCCGCACCACAAGCAGGTGACGCCGGCCACGTTGAGCACGCCGGTGGAGGTGCGCGGCACCTATGCCGGCATGACCATCCGGCCCGGCGCGGCTAGTATCGTCGAGCGCATCGGCGCGACGACCGAGCCCGGCATCCTGCCGCCGCCGCCGGCGCTGCAACCGCTCGCCGATGTCGCGCTGGGCGACAACAACGCCTGCGCCGCCGCCTTCGGGAAACAAAAGGCCGAGGACGTGGCCGTCGGCAGCAGCCGCCCGCCCAAGAAGCCGCATCCGTAGCCCGCCGGCGCCGGCAGCGGCGGCGGGTTGAAGCGCTTGCCCCGCCCCGAGCGAAGGCTGATAGTGATAGCCAAACCCGGCCCGGGAGCCGGGGAAAACGCATCGGGAGCGAGACAGCGATGAAGCGCAGGAGCTTCCTCGAGGCCACCGCGGTCGCGTCGGCCGCCGCGGTGCTGGCGCCCTGGGCGCGCCGCGCGAGCGCCGCCGAAGAGGCGGAGCTCTATGCCGCCGCCAAGGGCGAGGGTCAGGTGACCTGGTACACCGCCCATTTCGACACGCAGACCGCCGAAAGCATCGGCAATGCCTTCGCCACGAAATATTCGGGCATCCGCGCGAATGTCGTGCGCACCACGGCGCAGGTCGCCTTCCAGCGCCTCAGCCAGGATCTGAAGACCGGTATTGCCGAATGCGACGTGTTCAGCTCGACCGATCTCGGCCATTACGTCCGGTTGAAGCCGATGGGCGTGTTCCTCAAATACACCGCGCCCAATGCCGCCCAGCTCCTGCCCCCATTCAAGGACATCGATCCCGACGGCGAGTATTTTGTCACCTCCGCCGGCCTCATCTGCATCACCTACAACAAGGACAAGGTGAAGGAGAGCGAGGCGCCCAAGAACTGGCCCGATCTACTCGATCCCAAATGGAAGGACCAGATCTCGGTCGGCCATCCCGGCTTCAGCGGCTATGTCGGCACCTGGGTCGTGGAGATGCGCAACCTCTATGGCTGGGACTATTTCGAGAAGCTCCGGGCCAACGAGCCGCAGGTCGGCCGCTCGATCAACGACACCGTTACCATGCTCAATTCGGGCGAGCGCTCGGTCGCCGCCGGGCCTGAGGCGACAACGCTCGAAAGCGCGGCGCGCGGCAATCCGCTCGGCGTCATTTATCCGAGCGACGGCGCGCTGCTGATGGTATCGCCCTCCGCGGTCATGAAGAACTCGCGGCGGCTCAACGCCGCTAGGCTCTTCATGAACTACCTGATGAGCCGGGACGCCTCCGAGATCTTGGTGAGGAATTTCAGCCCGGCCGTGGTACTCGGGGTGGGGCCGGTGCCAGGCGCCAAGCCGCTGGCGGAGGTGAAGACCATCCGCCCGACCGCCGAGGAGATTACCGAAGGCATTCCCGAGGTCATCAAGCGATGGCGGGACACCTTCGGCGCGTGAGACGCCCCGGCATGAGCATTCGATGACCGATCTCCTGCCGTTGCGCGCGCCGGCGCGGGCCGACGCCGCGCTGCTGCCGCTGTTGCGCCGCTTCGAGCCGGCCATGCTGTTGTGGCTCGCGCTCATCGCCCTGCTGCTGTTCCTGGTGGTGACGCCGCTCTTTATCCTGGTGCGGCAGAGCTTCGAGGTGCCAGAGGGCGCCGGATACACGCTCGCCAACTACGTGGCGGCGTTCGGCGACCGGCTGCATCTGCGCGCCCTCGGCAACTCGTTGGTGCTCGGCGCCGGGGTCGCCGGAGTCGCAGCCATCTTCGCCGTGCCGATGGCCTGGGCGGTGGCGCGCACGGACATGCCGGGCAAGAATTTGACCCGGCTGCTCGTGCTCGGCGCCTTCGTCACCCCGCCCTATCTCGGCGCGATCGGCTGGATCCTCTTGGCCGGGCCCAATGCCGGCTGGCTCAACAAGCTGTGGATGGCGGCGACCGGGGCCAAGGCGGGCATCGTCAACATCTTCACTTTTCCCGGGCTGATCCTCGCCGTCGCCGCCTACTCCTACCCCTATATCTTCGTCTTCACGTCGGCGGCGCTGGAGCTGGTGTCGTCGGAGATGGAGGATGCGGCGCACATTCTCGGCGCCGGCGGCTGGCGCACCACGCTCAAAGTGACGCTGCCGCTGGTGTGGCCGGCCATCCTCGGCGGCATCATCATTACCTTCCTCGAGGCAATCGCGCTGTTCGGCACGCCGGCGATCATCGGCTTGCCCGCGCACATCAACGTGGTGACGACGCAGCTCTGGCAGTTCTTCGAATTCCCGGTCCAGGCCGAAGTGGCCGCGGCCTATGCCATGCCGCTCCTCGCCATCACCGCCCTGCTCTTCTGGGTCCAGCGCAAGAGCCTCGGCCGCAAGGGCTATGTCTCGCTCACCGGCAAGGGCGGCGAGCGCCGCCTGATCCAACTGGGCGCATGGCGCTGGGCGCTGCTGGGATACACGCTTATCGTCGGTGGCATCTCCGTTCTGTTGCCCTTTGCGGTTCTGCTGCAGGCCGCATTCAGCCGCGCCTGGGGGCGCGGCATGTCGCTGGCCAATTTGACGCTGCGCAATTTCGATTACGTGCTCTTCGTGCACAACACGGCCGGGCGGTCGATCGTCCACAGCTTCGTCTACGCGGCCGCCACGGCGAGCCTCGCCATCCTGATGGCGCTCGCCATCGCCTACGTCGTCAGCCGCCGGCTGGTGCCGATGGCGCGCGCGCTGGCCTTCCTCTGCGTCGCGCCCTTCGTCATCCCCGGCATCGTGCTGGCGATCGGCTTCTATTCCGCTTACGCCGCGCCGCCAGTGGCGCTCTACGGCACGGCCGCACTCATCATCCTCGCCTTCACCACCCGATTCCTGCCGATCGCCTATACCAGCTGCGAGGCGGCGATGCGCAGCCTCAACCCGGAGATGGAGGACGCGGCGCGCATGGTCGGCGGCGGACGTTTCATTGCGCTGAGTCGCATCGTCGTGCCGCTCCTGCGCAAGAGCATCATCGCCGCCTGGATCCTCGTCTTCATCCCGGCGACACGCGAGCTGAGCGCGGCCATCTTCCTCACTGCGCCCAACACCCAGGTGATGTCGGTGGTGCTGTTCGACCTGAGCAGCGAGGGCAATTTCGAATACCTCGCGGCGCTGGGCGGCTTGCTGCTGTTCGCTACGGTCATCCTGGTGGCCGTGAGTTTCCGCCTAGTGGGCCGCGATTTCATGCTGCGACGGAGCTGAGCCCGTGGCGAAACTGCAGCTCAGCGGTCTCGGCAAGCGCTTCGGCGAGGTCGCGGTGGTATGGGGCGTCGACCTGTCGCTCGCCGCCGGCGAGTTCGTCTCGCTGCTCGGGCCCTCCGGCTGCGGCAAGACCACCACCTTGCGCATGATCGCCGGCTTCATCCTGCCGAGCGCAGGATCGATCGCCATGGACGGCGCCGTGCTCTCCACGGCGGATGGCGCGGTCCCGCCGGAAAGGCGGCGCATGTCCATGATCTTTCAGAGCTACGCCATCTGGCCCAACATGACGGTGGCGGAGAACGTCGCCTTCGGCCTCAAGCTGCGGAAATTGTCGCGCGCGGAGATCGCGGCGAAGGTCGAGCGCATCCTCGGCATCGTTCAGCTCGACCGGCTCAAGGACCGCTACCCGGCCGAGCTCTCCGGCGGCCAGCAACAGCGGGTCGCCCTGGCGCGCGCCATGGTGATCGAGCCCGAAGTGCTGCTCCTCGACGAGCCGCTGTCCAACCTCGACGCCAATCTGCGCGAGGAGATGCGTTTCGAGATCCGCCGCCTGCACGACACCTTCCGCATCACCACAGTCTATGTCACGCATGACCAGGCCGAAGCCATGGTCGCTTCGGACCGCATCGTGGTGATGAACCAGGGCCGCATCGAACAGATTGCCGATCCCTTCGCACTCTACAACCGGCCGCAGACGCGCTTCGTCGCCGGCTTCATCGGCCGCACCAACTTCCTCGAGGGCACGCTCGCCGGCGGGGAGATCGGCTTCGCCGGCTTCTCGCTCCGCGCCGACCGTTTCCCGGACGTTGCCAAGCTTGGCCGGCGCGTGCTTTTCTCCGTGCGGCCGCAGAGCATCGGCCTCCGGCGCGCGCAAGGCAACGGCGGCGGTTGGTGGGTCGAGGGGCGCGTCGTAAAGCGCGCCTATCTCGGCGAGCACTGGGACTACCTGGTGGCGCCCGGCGCCGGCGGTCCGCCGCTACGCGTCGCCGCGCCACCGGGCGACATCTTCGAGATCGAGGACAAGGTCTGGCTGGAAATCGACCCGCAAAGGGTCGCGCATATCAACGAGGTATCATGAGCAAGCTCCCGCTTTCCCGCTTCAAGGTCATCGATTTGACGCGCGTGCGCGCCGGCCCGACCTGCGTGCGCCAGCTCGCCGATTGGGGCGCCGAGGTCATCAAGATCGAAGCGGCCGAGGGCGATGGCGGGCTCGGCGGCGCGCGGCACGGTCCCGATTTCCAGAACCTTCACCGCAACAAGCGCAGCATCACCCTCGATCTCAAGAAGCCCCAAGGGCTCGAGGTCCTGCACAGGCTCATCAAGGACGCCGATGTCGTGGTCGAGAACTTCCGGCCCGATGTGAAGCATCGGCTGAAGCTCGACTATGAGAGCCTCCGCAAGATCAATCCGCGGCTCGTCTATGGCAGCATCTCCGGCTTCGGCCAGGACGGCCCCTATCGCGACCGGCCCGGCTTCGACCAGATCGCGCAGGGCATGGGCGGGCTGATGTCGATCACCGGGTTACCGGGGCAGGGCCCGGTGCGCGTCGGCATTCCCGTCGCCGACCTCACTGCCGGGATCTTCTGCGCCATGGGCATCCTGATCGCGCTGCTGGAGCGCGAGGAATCCGGCGAGGGGCAGTATGTCGAGTCCTCGCTGCTGTCGGCGCAGATCGCCATGCTCGACTTCCAGGCGGCGCGCTGGCTGATCGCCAGAGAAATCCCCGGCCAGGCGGGCAACAACCATCCGACCAGCATCCCCACCGGCGTCTTCAAGACCAAGGACGGCCATATCAACATCGCCGCCGCCGGCGCCGAGATGTTCCAGCGCTTGTGCAAGGCGCTGGGCGCGCCCAACCTCGCCGCCGATCCCGATTATTCCAGCGACAAGGGGCGGCTCAAGAACCGCGACAAGCTCAACGCCGCCATCGAGGAGATCACCAAGACCAAGACATCGGCCGAATGGATCGCGCTCATCAACGCGGCCGGCGTCCCCTCCGGCCCGATCTACCGCATGGACGAGGTGTTCGCCGATCCGCAGGTGCAGCATCTCGGCATCGCCCAGCCGGTCGATCACCCGACGCTTGGGCGCATCGACCTGGTCGGGCAGGCGGTGACGCTGAGCCGCACGCCCTCGCGGCTGCACAGCGCCACGCCCGAGCGCGGCGAGCATACCGACGCGGTGCTGCGCGAGCTCGGCTATGACGACCAGGCCGTAGCGGCGCTGCGCCGCGACGGCGTGGTCTGAGGAGGACGCACAGCATGATTTCGCCGACCGAGCGTATGATTGCCGAGAGTGACGGAGCGATCGGCTGGATGACGTTCAACAATCCACCGCGGCACAACGCGCTGTCGCTGGACATGTGGCAGGCGATGCCGGTCATCCTCGACCATTTCGCGCGCGATCCCGATGTCCGCGTCATCGTCCTCAGGGGCGCCGGCGACAAGGCGTTCATCTCCGGCGCCGACATCTCGCAATTCGAGAAGCAGCGCTCCTCGGCCGAAAGCATCGCGCAATACGACAAGATCGCCGAGGGCGCGCTGGCGGCGCTGCAGGAGGTGAGCAAGCCGACCATCGCCATGATCCACGGCTTCTGCATCGGCGGCGGACTCGGCGTCGCGCTGGGCTGCGATTTGCGCATCGCCGCGGAGAATGCGCGCTTCGGCATCCCGGCGGCGCGGCTGGGGCTGGGATATCGCTGGGGCGGCGTCAAGAAGCTGGTCGATCTCGTCGGCCCGGCCTACGCCAAGGAGATCTTCTTCACCGCGCGCCATTTCACCGCGGCAGAAGCGCAGGGCATGCGGCTGATCAATCGTGCCGTGCCGGAAGCGGAGCTCGAGGGCTATGTGCGGAACTACTGCGCGCTCATCGCCGAGAACGCGCCACTCACCATGGAAGCGGTGAAGGGCGTCGTCGCCGAGATCGGCAAGCCCGGCATGCAGATCGACCGCCCCCGGTGCGAGGCGCTGGTCGCGCGCTGCTTCGACAGCAAGGACTACGTCGAAGGCCGCCGCGCCTTCATGGAGAAGAGGAAGCCGGTCTTCGTCGGCAAATAGCGCGCGCGCTCTTCGCCGCTCAGACGTAATCCGCGGCCGCGGTCTCGTCGCGCGGCTTGGCGGCGCCGAGCGCGTTCAAGATCGCCGTCAGCACCACGGTAACGACGAGGTTCAGGATCAGCGTCCACACGGCGATGTAGCCGGGCGCGGTGAGGCCGCCGATGTGCAACGGATAGGCGGCGGCAAAATTGACGCTCGCCGCCATCCAGGTTCCCGTGACGATGCCGGTCGCCCAGCCGATCAGGAGGGCCCACTGGTTGAGCCAGCGCGTGTAGAGGCCGAGCACCACCGCCGGCAGGGTCTGGATGATCCACACCCCGCCGAGGAGCTGCAGATAGATCGCGTATTGCGAGGAGAAGCCGAGGACGAAGACGAGCGCGCCGAACTTGACGATGAGCGAGACCCATTTCGCCATCTGCGCTTCCTGCTTCGGCGTGCAGTTGGGGCTGATGAATTCCTTGTAGATGTTGCGCGTCCACAAATTGGAGGCGGCGATCGACATGATCGCCGCCGGCACCAGCGCGCCGATGCCGATGGCGGCGAAGGCGAAGCCGACGAACCAGGCCGGGAATTGATTCAGCAGCAGCGCTGGAACGGCGAAATTGGCCTTGTATTGCGCGAAATAGGGCTTGTACTGCGGGATATCCCCGACGCCGGCGGCGATGGCGATGAATCCGAGCAGCGCGATCAGCCCCAGGAGGAAGGTATAGGCCGGCAGCAGCGCGGCGTTGCGGCGGATGACGTGCCGGCTCGAGGAGCTGAGCACGCCGGTGATCGAATGCGGGTAGAGAAATAGAGCGAGCGCCGAGCCCAAGGCCAGGGTCGCGTATGTGCTGTAAGCGCCGAGTGAGCCGGGCGGCGGCGGCGGCAGGATCAGCTTTTCCGGCGGCACCGCGCCGAAGATCTTGGCGTAGCCGCCGAGCTGGAGCGGGACGACGATGACCACCGCCGCAACCGTGATGTAGATCATCAAATCCTTGACGATGGCGATCGCCGCCGGCGCGCGTAAGCCGCTGGTGTAGGTGAAGGCCGCGAGGACGACGAAAGCGATGACCAGCGGCAGGTCGCCGAACCAGCCGGTCGATTCGATGCCCATGGCGGCGATCACCACCTGGATGCCCACGAGTTGGAGGGCGATATAGGGCATCGTCGCGGCGATGCCGGTGAGCGCCACGGCGAGCGCCAGCCATTTGTTGCCGTAGCGCCCGCGCACGAAATCGGCCGCGGTGATGTAGCCGTGGCGCTTCGCCACCGACCACAGCCGCGGAAACACCACGAAAACGAAGGGATAGACGATGATCGTATAGGGCACGGCGAAGAAGGCGAGCGCGCCGCTGCCGAAGGCAAGCGCGGGGACGGCGATGAAGGTGTAGGCCGTGTAGATGTCGCCGCCCAGCAGGAACCACGTGACGAGCGTGCCGAAGCGACCGCCGGCCAGGCCCCACTCATGCAGCAAGTCGAGATCGCCGCGCCGCCAATGCGCCGCGGCGAAGCCGACGAAG
>WNFB01000141.1_pt1 | contig 55408 bp, 49 predicted proteins | sample 5400501 | NCBI WGS metagenome assembly WNFB01 (sample SAMN13153341, study PRJNA577476) | soil metagenome | isolation source: 200 cm saprolite under Douglas fir tree site 2 hole 1 | place: USA:California | collected 2015-04-18 | reverse complement strand
GCCTGCAGGGCCTCACCGAGCGCGAGCACGAGGTGCTCGGCCTCATGGCCTCGGGCCGCAACAACGCCGCCATCGCCCGGGACCTCGTCCTGTCGGAGCGGGCGGTCGAGAAGCACATCAACTCGATCTTCCGCAAGCTGGGCCTCTCCGAGCAGATGGAGGTCAACCAGCGGGTCGCCGCCGTGCTGTTCTTCCTCGCCCGGGCCTTCGACTGACGACCTCCGGAAAAAAACGCGCTGCGATGATGGTCTGGTGCTCTGGGGTTCGGGCCTGACCCGAAAACACGCCGGCCGATGTTGTGCCATCCATGCGATCTGTCGACCCGGCCCCGGACCACGACAGGGCAGCACCAACTGAACGGGCAGTGACTTCATGGCAGCCTGGAGAAGAGGCCCCATCGCAGCTTCGTCCGGCCCGCCGGCTGGTGTGCGCCATCCACCGCTTTTGTGGAAGGAGATGGCAATGGGTAGCGTCGCGCACGTCGAGGCAGTCCGCATCACCGTCGGAGTGGACACGCACCGCGACGAGCATGCGGCGGTGGCTCTCGACGCCTTGGGGAAGAAGGTGGCCACGACCTCCATGCCCACCACCCCCAGGGGGTATCGGGACTTGCTTGCCTGGGCAGAGGGCCTCGGGGCGGTCGAGGCCTGGGGCGTCGAGGGCACGGGATCCTATGGAGCGGGCCTCACCCGCCACCTGAAGAGCGCCGACCACCTCGTCCACGAAGTCATCCGGCCCAACCGCACCGTGCGCCGGCGCAAGGGCAAATCGGACCCCATCGATGCCGAAGCTGCGGCACGGGCCGTGCAGGCGGGTGTGGCCGCCGGGGTCCCCAAGTCCGGCGAAGGAGCCGTCGAGATGATCCGGGTGCTGCAGATCGCCCGCTCGTCTGCTGTCAAACAACACACTCAGTCGATCAACAACATGCGGGGACTCATCGTGACCGCTCCCGCTGAGCTGCGCGAAGCTCTCCGGGGTCTGTCCACCCCTCGACTGGTGGCCGCGTGCTGCATCCTGCGCCCAGGTGACGTCGTCAGCCCGGCTGCGGCCGTGAAGTTTGCGCTCGTTATTTTCTTCCAGACTTCGGAGGCCGAGCGCCCGACCAAGGAGGCATTCCGAAGGTTAGTGACTTATCGCGCGCATACGCGCGATCTTTGGCTAACCTTCGAGCCCGCCAGCGGCGGGTTGGGGAGCTCCTCCCCCGGCTCGTGATGCTGACCCTCTCAGGCAGCTCGATCCTAGTCCACCACCCGCTCACGTTCCGCCTCCGCGGCCCCCCAAGGCCGGAGAAGGCGGACCCGGTGCGGCGTCAGAGGTGTGGAAGAAAAGGGTCGTCTCATGTACCAAAACCTCCATACCTTTTCAGCATCGACTCTTCCGTACCTTCAACCGCCGTCCCGCGCCGGCCACCGTCTCCCCCCGCCGTGCCGTTCGGGCTACCCGGCCGCCGATCCGGCGATGCGCCGCAGCGACTCGGCCCGCCGCTGCAGGCTGTCGATCACTTCCACCGCCCGTTGCATGTCCATCGCCAGGGCAAGATCCCGCCCCCGCTGCAGCAGGTCCGTCGCGGCCCAGGCGTCGCCCGGGCCATTCCGGGACACGAGCATCGCCGCATGCTGGGTCAACGTCATGACCGCCATGGGCCTCGCCCCGAGCGCCTCGTTGCGCGCAAGGCCTTCCTCGAACAGCCGAGCCGCCTCGTCGAAGCGGCCCAGCGTCGCGGCGAGGACGCCCAGGAACGTCGCGGCCGATCCCAGGGAGAATCCGCCAGCGTGCACGACGATGCAGCGCTGCTCGTAGGGCTCCAGCAGGTCGAAGAGCAACCCGGCTCTGCGGAAGTCCCGCAGGTAGGCACATGCCAGTGACGCCATGGCCATCGAGCCCAGCCAGTTGCCGTCCCTCGGGATGTCGGCAAAGTCTGCGGCGGCCAGTTCGTCGAAGTAGGCCCTCGCCTCCAGCGGCCGGTCGAGCTCGGAGAAGATGACGGCCAGCCCGGTCCGCCAGCCGGGCAGCCACGGGTAGCGGTCGGCGACCTCGCGAGCCTCGTCCTCCATCTCCTCCAGGCGGCCCCGCCCCCAGTGGTGCATGAACAACTGGGCCCCGAAGCGGATCTGAGCCGCTTGGCCCGGGCCGCGCCCGCTGGTCTTCAGGGCCTCTTTCATCGCGACCTCGGCATCCGCGAAGCGGCCCTCTAGGAGGGCGATCATGGTCGTGAAGCTCAGCACCTGCCAGCGGAACAGCGGCTGGCGCAGCTCCTCCGCCTGCTGCGCCCAGGCCCCGATCCCCTCGTCGACCGCCGCCCGGTCGCCGCGCTCCAGCAAGGTGACGAGCCGGAGGCGCCGGCCCCGGGAGGCGGTCTCCCGGTCGCCGATCTTCTCGCCGAGGCGAACGATCTCCTCGGCGGCGTCGAGCCGTTCGTCGAGTGCGTCGGGGCCGAGCACGGAGCGGAAACGGCCGTAGAGGGCGATGAGCTGGGCACTGGGGTCGCCGACGCGCTGGGCGAGTTCGACCACCTGCTGGCCGAGGGCGGCCCGGCGTTCGACCTGGTCGGTGTAGTACAGCTCGACGGCGAGCCGGGCCAGCACCTTCACCCGGAGGCGGGCCGTCACCTCTGGCCCGATGCCCTGGCCCTCGTGGAGGTTCCGCCGGTGGAGGCCGCGGGGGCGAAGGGGGGGCCACGTCTCGAGGGCGACCAGCGCCTCCTCCAACAGGCCCACGAGCACATCGTCGGCTGCCTCGGCGAACTCGTAGGCCCCGAGGCCCTCGCCGTACCCGACCGCCGCCGCGGCGAGGCGGTTCGGGTCCCGCAGGCGCCGGGCGATCGCCGCCGCCTCGGTGAAGCTCTCCCTCGCCTTGGGGGTGTCCCCGGCACGCCACTGGGTCTCCCCGAGGGCGAGCAGCAGGTCGCAACGCCGGGGCTCGGACATCTTGGCCGTCCCTTCGCCGCCGAGCGCCCGCAGGGCGCGTTCGTAGTGGCGGGACGCGTCTTCGAATGCGAGGAGCGACGCGGCCCGCGCGCCCGCGCGCGCCGCGTAGTCGATGGCCAGCGTCGCGGCCTGCCCGCGGCCGGCAGCCTGGTAGTGGTGGGCGAGCTCGGCCAGGTGGGCGTCGAGGTCGTCGGCGTAGACCGATTCCAGCACCTTGGCGATGCGGCGGTGCATCCGGTTGCGACGGCGCGGCGGCAGGTCCGCGTAGATGGTCTCGCGCATGAGGGCGTGGTGGAAGCGGAAGGCGCTGCCGGGCGACCCGGTCCGTGCGACCTCGACGAGGACCCGCGCCGCAACTGCCTCCTCCAGCCCCGCAGAGAGGCGATGGGCCGCGATGCCTGACACCCGCTCCAGCACGAGCAGATCGAACTCCCGGCCGATGACGGAGGCCACGCCCAGCACCTCGTTGCATCCGGACGACAGGTGTTCGAGCCGGCGCCCGATGGTCTCGCGCACGGTCGGCGGGATGTCGAGGTCCCAGGGCACCGCCTCGTCCTCGCTCTCGAGCCGGCCCTCGGCGGCGAGGAGCCGGACAACCTCCCGGACGAACAGGGGATTGCCCTCCGTCTGCCGGTAGACGGCGGCGAGGATCGGCTCGGCGGGCTTGGCCCCGGTGGCCACCTCAATGAACCTGGCCACTTCGTCCTCACGCAGGCCGGCGAGGCCGATGGTGTCGGTCTCCTGACGACGGCTGAGCGTCATCAGGGTCCTCTCCAGGGCGTGCCCAGCCGGCAGCCCGAGGCGCTGCGTCCCGACGATCAGCAGCCGGGAGCCGCCGATCTCCCCGGCGAGGAACTCGAGCAGCAGGAGGGACGGGGTGTCGGCGGACTGGAGGTCGTCCAGGATGATCAGCAGTGGTCGTGCGGCAGAGGCGTTGCGCAGGAGCGACGTGATGGAGTCGAAGAGCCGGAATCGGGCCTGGCGGGGATCGTTGACCGACGGCTCGGCGACGGTGCCTGCGTCGGCGAACAGGCGGTGCGGGAGCTCGGGGACGATCTGGGAGATGTCCGCCGCCCCCGGCCCCATGAGCGCCGAGAGCTCGGCGGGATCCCGGCCCCGGAAGTAGGCCCGGAGCACCTGGATCCACGGCAAGTAGGCGGGTGCCCCCCCGCCGCCTTCATGGCAGCGGCCGACGAGGACCTCGGCCCCCCGGGAGCTGGCGTAGGTCGCCAGCTCGTTCGCGGTCCGGGTCTTGCCGATGCCGGCCTCGCCGCTCAGCATCAGCAGCCTGCCGTGCCCTGCGGCGGCGCTCTCGAAGGCGTCGCGGAGGGCTTCGATCTCCGGCTCACGCCCGACGAACACGCCGGCCCCGGCCGTCTCGGCGATGAGCGCCTCGACGCCGGGGATGGCCTCGCCGCCCAGGCGGCTGGAGAGCAGGGCCCGCTCGGGGTCGAGGGGCAGCGAGGCCCGGATGACCGTGCCGGCAGCCCCCGACGTGATGAACAGGTCGCCGCCGAGGGAGCGGATGCGGTCGTCCATGTGGGTCAGCCCGTGGCGGTTGGCGTCCGCATCGCGCTGGAAGCCGACGCCGTTGTCCGAGACCGTGATGGTCAGGCGTTCGTCCTCGATGGTGAGGGCGATGGCGATCTCCGAGGCCTCGGCGTGCTTGAGCACGTTGGCGATGGCCTCCGACAGGATGAAGTAGGCGCTGGACTCGATGTCGCGGGCCAGGCGGGGAAGCGGGTCCGGGTCGGTCGTGATCCGGGTGGTGATCGGGATCCTGCCCGCCTGGGACCGCAGGGCAGAGGTCAGCCCGAGGTCCCGGAGCACCGAGGGGTAGAGGTTGTGGCTGACCTCCCGGACCCGGTCGAGGACCCGCTCCAGCTCGGCGCCGACCTCGACGAGCGTGGCCCTGGCAAGCCCCGGCTCCCGGCCCACGCGCTCGGCCGACAGCCCAAGGCTCATCTGGAGCACCACCAGCTGTTGCTGGAGGCCGTCGTGCAGGTCGCGGGCCAGCCGGCGGCGCTCCTCGTCCCGGGCGGAGGTGATGCGCAGGGACGCCTCCTGGAGGGCGTCGGTCTGGCTGCCGATCAACTCGAGCTGGGCGCGGACCTCCAGCTTCATGGTCTCGAGGGCCGAGGCGAGCTGGCCGATCTCGTCGTTGGAGTGGTGGGCGAAGTGGGCGTCGAGGTTGCCGGCTGCGACCTGCCGGGCCGTGCGTGACAGCATGGCGAGGGGCCGGGTGACGGTGCGGACCGTGAGCCACGACAGGGCCGCCGCGGCAGCGACCAGCAGCCCGCCGAGGACGAGGAGGTCGCCGGCGGAGATCCGGGTGGGGCCCGGTCGTCCGGAGAGCCACGCCGCGTACAGGAGGGTGCCGACGCTCCCGACAACGGGGGCGACGATGAGCGGCGAGATGATCTTGACGAGCACCGAGCCCCGGACCCGGCCGGTGAGCGTGTGGAAGGCGGGGACGCGGGCGCGGCGCGCCGTGCCTGCGGACGAGTTCGGGGCCCCGTTCGGGTCCGTGCTCACCGCCGCACGCTTGTCATCCTGCTTGCCGTCTGGGGCTTCTCAGGTCGGACCAGCATCCCCTCCGGACAGGTGGCCGTTACGTGGACTGAGCACAATTGTCGTCGAAACACGACGGAACCGTAGGGGGGCGTGAGGATTGATTCGATTGACCAACCGGACGCTGGCGGCGCTGATCGCTACCGTCTGCTGCGTGCTCTCGGGCTGCGGTCACCCCAAGCCGGTGAGCGCATCCACCACGCGCGACGTGGAACGGGCGTATCTCGCCTGGTGGGGCGCCCGCAAGGCCGCCTACCTCACGCTCGACACGACCCCGCTGCGGGCCGACGCGAGCGCAGCCGGGATGGCGGCCGACGAGCAGCGCATGGCCACCCTCCGTGACGCGGGCCACCTCCTGCGGCTTTCGGCAGAGCACGCCACGCAGACCGTCGTCTACCGGGACGGGGCGACGGCGTCCGTCGACGACGTCTGGGTCGACCATTCCGTGGAGTTGGACCCGGGCACGATGTCGCCGGTGCAACCGGATCCCGACTTGGTCGTCCACGAGAGCACCACGCTGCGGTTGCGGGGCGGCCGCTGGATCGTCGACGGCGTGTGGCGCTTCGGGAACTCCCGCCCGCTGCCCGACAGCCAAGTCTCGTGGGCAGCGGTGGCCGGTGGCCGGCCGCTGCCGGACTTCTACCGCACGCCGATCGAGGATGCCTACCGCAAGGCAGCCCCGGCCGGGGCGGAGCACAACGAGCGAGCGGCCATCGAGCAGGACAGCGTCGCCTGGGTCTACGACACGATCGCCAAGGGATCCTCCGTCACCCACACCGCCACGCGGCTGGTGCAGGAGGCGGGGGCCTGGACGGTGCAGGCGGGCTAGTTCCTGCCTCCGGTCACAGCCCGTACCGGATGCCCGTCCAGGTCAGGCGGAGCCACGACGTCGTCTTCGCCGCCGGCGGCGACGGGGGAGCTGCCGGCTGCTGGGGGTGCACGATGATGTACGAGGTCTCGCCCGGCCTGACGTAGCCGAGCTGGTCACGGGCGAGCTGCTCGACGTGCTTGGGGTCCTGCATCGCCTCGATGCGGCCGGTAAGGCGGGTTGCCTCGGCATTGCCGGCGGCGATGGCCTGCGTATCGCTCCGGATCCGCTGCTGCTCGTTCCACAGCTGCCGGGCCGGCCCCAACGCCATCATCGCCAGCAGCAGCATGATCACCCCGAGCAGGGTGCCGTGGAAGGTGAGCCGCATTGCCGCCTAGCCCTGACCGCCCGAGGCCGCCTGGAAACGCCCGAAGGCCGCCGACCCGGCGTAGCGGGCGGACTCGCCGAGTTCGGCCTCGATGCGCAGGAGCTGGTTGTACTTGGCCACACGGTCGCTGCGGGCCGGGGCTCCGGTCTTGATCTGGCCCGCCTCCCACGCCACGGCCAGGTCGGCGATCGTCGAGTCCTCGGTCTCGCCGGACCGGTGACTGATCACCGCCGAGTAGCCGCTGCGCACCGCGAGGCGCACCGCTTCCGAGGTCTCGGTGAGCGTCCCGATCTGGTTGACCTTCACGAGGATGGCGTTGGCGGCGTGGAGCTCGATGCCCCTGCGGAGGCGCTCGGGGTTGGTGACGAAGAGGTCGTCGCCCACGAGCTGGACCTCCGCCCCCAGCGATGCGGTGAGCGCCGCCCACCCCTCCCAGTCGTCTTCGTACAGGGGGTCCTCGATGCTGACGATGGGGTAGCGGGCGATCCACGCGGCGAAGCGGTCCCCCAGCTCGGCGGCGGTCAGCGTCGCACCCTCGCCGGGCAGGACGTAGGACCCGTCCCGGTAGAGCTCGTTGGCCGCGACATCGAGCGCCAGCGCCACCTCCGTGCCGGGCTCGTAGCCCGCGGCTTCGATGGCCTCCACGAGGAGGGAGAGGGCATCCTCGTTGCGCTCGAGGTCGGGAGCGAACCCTCCCTCGTCGCCGATGCCGGTGGACAGGCCCCGCTCGTGCAGGACCTTCTTGAGCACGTGGTAGACCTCGGTACCCATCCGCAGCGCCTCGCCGAACGAGGCGGCAGAAGGAGGTGGGCGCCGGCCCCGCCGATGTAGCGGTACGGCGGGAGGCCCAGCTCGTCGGCAGCGGCCTTGGCCACCGCCATCGACACGCCCAGGATGGCGTTGGCGCCGAGCTTGGACTTCGTCGGGGTGCCGTCGAGCTCCAGCAGGATGCGGTCCACCAGGCGCTGGTCGTTGGCCGGCACGCCTTCCAGCGCTGGGGCGATGACCTCGTCCACGTTGCGGACCGCCCGCAGGACGCCCAAGCCGGCGTAGCGGTCGTCCCCATCGCGCAGCTCCACTGCCTCGAAGGTACCGGTGGACGCGCCGGACGGGACGGCCGCCCGTGCCCAACCTCCGTCATCCGTCGAGACCTCGACCTCAACCGTCGGATTGCCACGACTGTCGAGGATCTCGCGGGCAACAACACGCTCGATCGTGCTCATCACAAGACTCCTGTTAACTGAAGTAACGCCGAGTTTACCCGCCCGACTCTCCGAGGGCCGGATTCAGAGCCGCCGACGGCGCCCGGAAGCCGGTGTCAGGGCAGTTTCCGTCAAAAAGCCTGCTGGGCGGTCCTTTTGACGGAAACTAGAAACTTGGTTACTCGGACGGCGGGGTCGGGAGCCCGACGAGACCTTCGGGGTGGGCGCCACCGCCCACGAGGTGGCGGGACGTCGTCCGGCGCAGGGCGCCCTCGGGGTCGACCCCCGCCTGCCGGGCGAGAGAGACCGCCTCGAACAGCAGCTCGCCGAACGCCCGATCGGCCGAGGCTCCTTCCGCATCAGCCGCCGCGGCCACCAGCTCGGACAGGCGCTCGGCGGACGCCTCCCAGGGGCGTCCCGCACCGGAAAGCCGGCGCTGGACCTTGTGGGCGTAGAGGAGGGCGGGCAGGTCCTTGGGGATGCCGTCGGCCCGCGTGGTGCGGGCCTTCTCCTCGTGTTTCAGCGCCTCCCAGTTGGAGACGACCTCATCTGGCCCGCTGACCGACACGTCGCCGAAGATGTGGGGATGGCGGTAGACGAGCTTGGCGATCAACTCCTCGACGACGTCGCCGATCTCGAATGCTCCGGCGTCGTCGGCCAGCTGGGCGTGGAAGACGATCTGCAGGAGCAGGTCGCCCAACTCCTCTTCGAGGTCGACCATGTCGTTGCGGTCGATGGCGTCGAGGACCTCGTGGCACTCCTCGATCAGGTGGATCGCCAGCGACGCGTGGCTCTGCGCACGGTCCCACGGGCAGCCGTCGGGCGAGCGCAGCCGCGCCATCACCGCCACGAGGCGCTCGAAGGCCATCGCGCCCCGCAGCGCCCCGGGTCCGGCGAAGGTCCCTGTCACCGGGTCGGCTGCGGGGAGCCGCTCGAGGTCGCTCACGCCAGGCTCCACTTCGACATCGACCCCTGCCGATGCCGCCGCCCGGAGTATCGGGATGGCCTCGGGTGCCTCGAGGGGATGCCCCGACACCGCGTAGACGCTGGCCTCGTTCCTCCTGGCCCAGCGGACGACCGACGTGGCGATGGCTTCGGGATCGGTCTCGGTAACGGTGTCGAAGTTGAAGCCCCGGGCGAGCACGGTCTGGGCGGCCTCGTGGCCCGGGTCCCGGATCCGCAGCGGTTTGCCGGAGGCGAGCAACTCCCAGGACCGCAGCGTCAGCAACTCCGCTGCCCCCGGCCCCAGCCCGACCAGGTGCAGGACGGTCATGGCCCGCTGGTTCCTGGCGGCGCCGAGGGAGCCGGCGCCGGGGCGGCCCCGGCGGGGGCCACCACCGACTGGGAGGTCGCGTCGAACTGGCCGTACGTCGGGTTGATGCGGATCCGGGTCTCGGCGATCGCCTTGCGGATGAAGGTGGCGAAGGCCTGCTGGCGGGCCGTCTGCTCGAGCTGGCCGTTGAGCTCGCTGGTGGCGTCGGCGAGGGACCTGCCCTTGGCGATCAGCTTGATGATGTGGTACCCGAACTGGGTCTGGACCGGCTGCGGCGTTACCTGCCCCGGCTGCAGGGCGAGCGCCGCCTGCTCGAAGGGAGCCACGACCGAGCCAGGCTGCACCCAGCCGAGGTCGCCACCCGCCGCCTTCGACCCGGCGTCGGTCGAGTACTGCCGCGCAAGCTGGGAGAAGTCGTTGCCCGCCAGGGCGCGCTCGTTCACCGATTTGGCGAGATCGAGGTCGGCCTGAGTGGGGGTGCAGGCCCCGTTGGCATCGGCGTGCCCGCAGATGAGGATGTGCGCCACGTGGTACTCGGCGTCGTAGTTCGCCTTGTTCTGCTGGTAGGCGGCGGAGATCTGGTCCGCCGTGGCGTTGATGGTGCCGACGACCTTGGCCTGCGCCCGGGTGACGATGAGGTTGAGCCGCTCGTAGTTGGTGAACTCGTCGACGTTGAGCCCGTGCTGGGCCAGGGACTTGTTGAGGGCGTCCGCCCCCCCGAGGCGCTGGCGGGTGTTGGCGACCGCGGTCTGCACGTCCTGCGGCGTGACGACCACCCCGAGGCTTGGCGCCTCGTTCACGACCGCCTGCTGCTTCACGAGCTGGCTCAGGATCTGGCGCTTGGCGTCGAGCCGGTTCAGGTTGGACTGGGGGCCTTGGAAGAGCCCGGAGAACTGCTGCTGGGTGGCGACGACCTTCAGTTGGGCGATCACGGTCGACTCGGCGATCTTTGCGCCACCGACGACGGCCGCCGTGGGGGCGAAGTAGGTGCCCAACCCACTCGTGCAGGCGGGCATGGCCACCGCCAGGGCTGCGAGCAGCAGCAGGTGACGGCGGGTCGGGACCTTGCCCGCTCGGTGCCGGGGGCCGTAGCGAAGAGGTCGCACGCTTCCCGAGGTTAGCACGCAGGTCCGAGCACCCCGCCCCGAACGAGATGACGGACTGCGCCAGACTTTCTTTGTCCCCAACCCGCCGTTCCACGCCGCCTGGGCGATGAAGAAAGGTTTCGACTCCTCCGGGCCGGGCCACTCAAGCCAGCAGGCGGCGCACGCTCGACAGGACCCAGCCCGCTAGGTCGATGGCGGGGGCGCCGGGGATGATCAGTGTCCCGGTGACGGGCTTGTAGGCCGCGCCTGGGTGCAGGCGCTCCAGGCGCACCTCCTGCGAGTCGAGCAGCGACGGGACGGGCCTGACCTTCATGACCCCGTCCCGCACCGCGATCTCGGTGATGCCCGCCTCCGCCATGTACGCCCGCAGCTCGGCGACCGCCAGCAGGTTCTCCGTCGGTGCCGGGGGCGGCCCGTAACGGTCGGCCAGTTCCTCCCGGAGCGAGGCCACCTCCTCGGCGGTCCGCACCTTCTCGATCTGGCGGTAGGACTCGATGCGCAGCGACTCCCGGGCGATGTACGAGGGTGGGATGAAGGCGTCGACCGGCAGGTCGATGCGGACCTCGACCGGGGCCACGACCGGCGTCCCGGCGAGCTCCTGGACCGCCTCGTTCATCATCTTGACGTACAGGTCGAGACCGACCGCCGCGATGTGGCCCGACTGCTCCGCCCCCACGAGGTTGCCGGCGCCGCGGATCTGGAGGTCGCGCAGGGCGATCTTGAAGCCGCTTCCTAGCTCGGTGAACTCCGAGAGCGTCTTCAGCCGCTCGTGGGCCTCGTCGGTCAGCACGTCCTCGTCGGGATAGAAGAAGTAGGCATAGGCCCGCTCCCGGGCACGGCCAACCCGGCCGCGGAGCTGGTAGAGCTGGGCCAGCCCGAGCCGGTCGGCCCGCTCGACGATCAGGGTGTTCATCGCCGGGATGTCGAGGCCGCTCTCGATGATGGTCGTGCAGACGAGCACGTCGGTCTTGCCGTCCCAGACGTCGACCATCACCCGTTCGAGCTCATGCTCCGTCATCTGCCCGTGCGCGACCGCAACCCGTGCCTGCGGCACCAGGGCCTGGATGCGGCGCGCGGCCCCGAGGATGGAGCGGACCCGGTTGTGGACGTAGAAGACCTGCCCGTCCCGGGCAAGCTCGCGGCGGATCGCGGCGGTGACCATGCGCTGCTCGTGGGCGCCGACGTAGGTGAGGACCGGCCGGCGGTCTGCAGGTGGCGTGTCGACGAGCGACAGGTCCCGGATCCCCGTGAGCGCCATCTCGAGCGTCCGGGGGATGGGGGTGGCGGTCATCGCCAGGGCGTCGACGTTTGCCCGCAGCTTCTTGAGGGCCTCCTTGTGCTTGACGCCGAAGCGCTGCTCCTCGTCGATGACGAGCAGGCCGAGGTCATGGAACTTGATGTCGCGCTGCAGGAGCCGGTGGGTGCCGATGACGACGTCGACTCTCCCGCTCGCCAGGCCCTCGACCACCTCCGCCTCCTCCTTCGACGTGAGGAACCGGGAGAGCTGGGAGACCTTGACGGGGAAGCCGGCGAAGCGGTCGCCGAAGGTCTGGGCGTGCTGCTGGGCGAGGATGGTGGTCGGCACGAGGACCGCCACCTGCTTGGAGTCCTGGACCGCCTTGAAGGCGGCTCGCACCGCGATCTCGGTCTTCCCGTAGCCGACGTCGCCGCAGATCAGGCGGTCCATTGGGACCGGTCGTTCCATATCGCCCTTCACCTCGTCGATGGCCCGGGCCTGGTCCGGGGTCTCGAGGAAGGGGAAGGCATCCTCGAGCTCGCGCTGCCAGGGCGTGTCGCTGCCGAAGGAGTGGCCCTCCGCATGCTTGCGCTTGGCGTAGAGGATGACCAACTCCTTGGCGATGTCCTGCACCGCCCGGCGCGCCCGGGAGCGGGCCTTTTCCCAATCCCCGCTGCCGAGGCGGTTGAGTCGCGGTGCCTCGCCGCCGGCGTACTTCGTGATGACATCGAGCGACTCGACCGGCACGTAGAGGCGGTCGGCGCCGGAGTACTCGATCAGCAGGTAGTCCCGGGAGATGCCCGCCACGGTTCGGGTGACCATGCCGAGGTAGCGCCCGACGCCGTTGGTCTCGTGAACGACGTAGTCGCCGACGGCGAGCTGGAGGACGAGGGCGGTGGCCCGGGCGTCCGGCTCGGCCGAGGGTGCCGCCACCGGGCGCCGCCGGCCGAAGAGGTCTGCCTCGCCGATGAGGGCCAGCGCCGGTTTGCCGCCGAAGCGCAGCAGGTACCCACGCTCCACGGAGGCGGTCGAGATGGCGGCCTCGTCGACCTTGGCCCGCCCGACGGGAAGGCCGAGTCCGGCCTGCGCCAGGATCTCCCTGGCCCGGTTGGAGGTGCGCCCCGCAGCCACGGCGACCGTGGCGCCCTCGGCCCGGTACCGCCGGATGGTGTCGACCAGCTTCTCCGGTTGGCCGATCGACTCGTCCCAGCCGGTGATGTCGAGGTCGATGCCCTCCTCGGCCCGGGCGTAGGGCCACAGCTCGATGACCTCGGCGCCGCCGGCGGCCTCCTCCCAGTCGACGAAGAGGCCGGCGGACTCGGGGGAGGCCCACTCCGCTGCCTGGGCGAGGAAGTCGGAGGCTCGGTCGCGGCACGACTTGGGGTCGCAGATGACGACGGCCCCCACCCCGGCGATGAGGCTCGCCGGCGGCTGGAGCGGCCCGCCGAGCGTGCGGATCCAGGCCTCCATCCCCGGGAAGGCGATGCGGGACGCCAGCCGCTCCAGATCTGACTGCCGGCCCGACCCCCGGGCTTCTGGCCGGAGGTAGGCGTCGTCCTCGTCGTCGTCCTCTGGGTCGTCGCCCCTCGCCTCCGCCTCCACCTCCTCGGGGGGCTCCAGCCCGTTCCGGGCGGAGAGCAGCCGGCGTGCGGCCTCGGTGGTCTCCGGGCCCAGCAGCAGTTCCCGGACGGGGAGGATCTCCACCCGGCCGGCGTCCGCGCGGCTGCGCTGGCTGCCGACGGAGAATGTCTTGAGGGAGGTGATCTCGTCGCCGAAGAAGTCGGCCCGGACCGCCCGGGCCCCCGGGGGGTAGACGTCGAGGATGCCGCCGCGGACCGAGAACTCGCCGGGCCGCTCCACAAGGTAGTTCCGCTCGTAGCCGAGGGCGGCGAGGCGGTGCTTGAGGTCTTCGAGGTCGATCACCATTCCGGCTTCGAGGTGGAGCGACTCGGTAGGGGCCGCCCCCACCTGCTGCAGGTAGGCCCGCACCGAGGTGACGACGATGGTCAGCGGCGGCGTGCCCTTGGGGAGCGTCGCGGCCCCGCCCCCGGCGAGCTCCCAGAGGATGCGCAGGCGCCGGCCCATGGTGTCGAGGGTGGGCGACATCGCCTCGCCCGGGAGCACTTCCCAGGCGGGGAACACCTCGACCCGCCCGCCCGCCACCCAGGGCTCGAGGGCAGCGGCGAAGGCCTCGGCGTCCCGGCCGCGGGGGAGCACGACGAGCAGCGGTTCGACCCGCTTGGCGAGCCCGGCGACGGTCGCCGGGCGCGCGACATCCGGGAGACCGGCCTCGCCCTCGGCAACGATGGCGTCGAGGACGTCGGAGCGGTCCCACAGGGCAACGAGATCGGAGAGTTCACCGGACATATGCGCGAAAGAGGGCCCGACCGGTGTCCCGATCGGGCTTGCACCCATGCTACTCCCGCCGCGGCCGGGGCCCCCGACGAGGTGTTCGCGATGTTTTTCTGTTTGACCGCGCATAACGCGGCCATACAGAAACACTTCGTTTCGCGACCCCTTAAAGGCCATCGTGATCCGCAGGCACCGGGTTGTCATCGGGGCCGCTCTCATCCACGGTTTGACCTGCTGCGCGAGCCTGCCGGGCCGCTGAGCCGCCCCAAAGGCCGAACCACCCCCCGCTGGCGCACACCCCCTCGCAGAGGTGCTTGCCGCGCTCGGGCCGCCTTTGCAGAAGATCCGTGAACGTCGGCGATGCGGGCTCGGGTGCAGGGAGTCAAAGAGTCACCCACAGATGAGGCAGAAGACTCCTTAAGTTAGGGCTCGACGAACCGCTTCACGAAGGCGAGGGCCGTGTCGGCCACCTCCCGCCACCCGCTGTCGATCGTAAGCGCGTGCCCGCGGTTGGGCATCTCGACGATCTCGGTGACGCCCTTGTTGCGCTCCTGCCGTTTGAACGAGGCGTTTGCGATGGACCACGGCACCGTGTGGTCCTTCTCGCCCGAGACGATCAGCAGGGGTCCACGGTCAGGGTTCTTCGTCTTCACCTTCGCCTCGGTCCAGGGATTGAGGTTGGCGGTCGCCGCCTGGAAGAGCGGCGCGCCGGATGCCGGCACCGCGAACGTCGCGTACAACTCCTTCGCCTCGTTCTCGCTGACCGCATTGGCAAAGGCGTAGCGGAACTGCTCGTAGGTGAGCGGGACCGCGTGGTTGCGGTTGGCCGGGTTGCCCAGGACCGGGAACGCAGACTTCAGTGCGGAGATCGGGAGGGGCAGTACGCCCCGGAAGGGGGCCGGATCGATGGCGACGGTCGCGGCGGCCAGCCCGCGCCCGGCAATGATCTGGGCGAGGAGCCCGCCGAAGGAGTGACCGATGACGGCCGGCTTCTTCTTGAGCATGCCGATCACCTCCGCAAAGTGGTCGGCGACCTGGCCCACCGTCTTGTGGGCGAAGACCTTCGGGTCCGCGTTTGCCTTCTCGACGGTGTCCGGATCGTCCGGCCACCCCGGGGTGAGCGCCGTGTAGCCGGCCTCCTCGAAGACGGTCGCCCAGCGTTCCCAGCTGCTCGGCAGCAGCCAGAGGCCGTGGATGAAGACCACCGGCGGGCGCCCGGACGTATTGGCCTGCTCGATGCGCTCTGCCTCGTGCTCCGTGATCGTTGCCATTGCCGGACCTCCCTGGGGGAATGTGGAGACGGCGCTTACTGGGGAACGATGTGCCGTGTTTGCATGATGGCACCGGGTCGCGAGAGTCACAACGGCGCGCAACCCGCCTCGGCCTGCTGGCGGGCTCGAAACAATCCTTCACACCTCTCCCGCGGCGTCGAGGCAGGGCAGGACCACGGAGACGTCGAGGCCCCCGGTCGCCCGGCTGTGGGCGCTGACCGTCCCCTCGTGAGCCGTCGCCACTGACTGCACGATGGCGAGGCCGAGCCCGAGCCCGTTGCCGCCGGGGGTCGGGTCGAGGCGCCGGAACGGCTCGAAGAGCAGGCCCGCCACGTCCTCGGGGATGACCGGGCCCGTGCTGGACACGTCGAGGAACGCTTCCCCGTTGCGCTGGCCGGTCGTCACCCGTATCCAACCCGGCGAGACGTTGTGGCGCACGGCATTGTCGACGAGGTTGGCAGCCAGGCGCTCCAACAGCACGGGGTCGCCCGATGTCGGGGCCGGCTCGAACACGGCCTGGACCTCGAGGCCCGACTCCCGGATCGCCCCGGCGGCGGCGTCGAGGGCGTCCTCGGCGGCCGTGGCGAGGTCCACCGGCTCCCGGAGGCCCAGCCCCCGGTCGCTGCGGGCCAGGGTCAGCAGCGCCTCGATCAGCGACTCCGCCCGGTCGATGGCGGCCCGTACCTCGGCCGCCATCTCCTCCAGCTGTCCGGTCGTGCGGGCGGGCTTGGCGAGGGTGACGTCGATGGCGGTGCGCATGATGGTCAGGGGTGTCCGCAGCTCGTGGGATGCGTTGGCGACGAAGCGCCGCTGGCTGGCGAACGCGGCGCCGAGGCGGTCGAGCATCTCGTCGAAGGTGTCGGCAAGCTCCTTCAGCTCGCCGGGCGGGCCCCGGAACGCGACGCGCTCGTCGAGGTTCGTGTGCGAGGCCCGGCGCGCCGCTTCGGTGACGGCCTGGAGGGGTCGGAGGGCCCGCCCTGCGACGAGCCAGCCAAGCACGGCGGAGACCACCGCCATGCCCGCGAGCGCCGCCAGCGACGTGACCAGCAGGTTGTGCAGGGTGCTCACCCGCTGCTTGTTCGCCCCTGCGTCGAACAGCGCCTTGCACTGCTGCTGCAGCTTGGCGTCGGGGATGGTCCCCCCGGTCTTCGACGACCCGAAGGAGGTCTTACAGTTGGCCAGGAGCTGCGGATCGGCGGTGCTGGGGGTCTTGGACGAGGCGAGGTCGTGGGCTACGAGGCCGTACGCCACGGCGAGCAGCAACGCCCCGCTCGCCAGGAACAGGCCCGTGTACGCGACGGTGAGCCGCAGGCGCAGGCTCCGCTGGGGCCGGGCCACTAGAGCCGGTACCCGCTGCCCACGACGGTCTCGATGAGCGGTGGTGCCCCGAGCTTGTGCCGCAGCCGGCCGAGGGTCACGACGTTGCTGAAGGGGTCGAGGCCTTCCAACAGCATCTCGGCGCGCTCACCACGGCGCCGTCGGCCACCACGAGCGCCTCGAGGACCCCGAACTCCTTCCGGGTCAGCGACAGCGCCCTGCCGCCCCGGCTCGCCCGGCGGCGCGCCCGGTCGAGCACGAGGTCGCCCCGCGTCAGCACCGGTGGGGTCGAGGGCGACCGCCGGGCGAGCGCCCGCACCCTGGCGGCGACCTCGGCGAAAGCGAACGGCTTGGTGAGGTAGTCGTCGGCGCCGAGGTTGAGCCCGTTCACCCGGCTCTCGACCGCAGCGGCGGCCGTCAGCATGAGGATCCGGGCGGGGGAGGGTCCGGCGACGATCGTTGCGCAGACGGCGTCGCCGTGGACGCGCGGCAGGTCCCGGTCGAGCACGACCACGTCGTAGCCGACCATGCTCACCGCCTCGATGGCGGCCGAACCGTCGTAGGCGACGTCGACCGCCATGCCCTGGTCGCGCAGCCCGTCGGCGATGCGGTCGGCGAGGACTGCCTGGTCCTCCACCACGAGCACTCGCATGGCTCTCATTGTGGCGCGCCGGGTGTGACATCCGCCGAACGCCCGCCCGCCCACCGTCCCCGCGTTCGGGCGTGCACGGCGGGCGCCAGGGGGCCGCCCGAGGGCTGGAACCGCCGGCGGCCGTTGGGCTGGTGTCATCGGCCCCGGCGTAGACCCCCGAGGGGAACGGGGACGACCGGTGCCCTCAGACGCCACTCAGGAGGTGGAGATGCGACGGATCGATTCGGCAGTCATTGCCCTGGCTGCGCTGTCGTGCAGCTTGGCCGCCTGAGGACCGCGGGGTCGGCTGCCCCCGCGGTGCCCAGCCTCGGCGGGGTCACGACAACGGCGACGTCCAGCCAGACCAAGGCAGCCCTTGTCCATGCAGCCGCCCAGTGCATCCGCATGCACGGGATCTCGTCCTACCAGGAGCCGGTCGTCACTGCGGACGGCCAGGTCTACTCCGACACCCGCAGCATCTAGAACGCCTCGCAGTCGGCCCAGGACGCAGCGAGGGCAGCCTGCCAGTCCCTGGTCACCCGGGCCGGCTTCGACCCAACGAGCGAGGCCCCCGCCCCGCCGGCGCTGATCGCGGCGGGGGTGAAGGCCGCCGAGTGCATGCGGGGCAACGGGCTCCCCAAATTCCCGGACCCCAACGCCCGGTCGCCCTACACGCCGGGCCACGGTTTCGGCATCACCGGCAACGCCATCCCGGCCGGGGCAAGACCAATCCCACCTACCAGCAGGCGGCATCGGCGTGTCGCTCGCTGCTCGACGCCGAGATCCGAGCGTCCACCCTCTCGAGCCTGTCCAATGGGTGAGCACCGTGGGGGTGAGCACCGTGGGGGTGCGCACCGTGGCCGGCGACTCACCGGTGGGCTCGTCGTGGTGGCGCTCGTCGCCGCCGGCGGGTGGTGGATCGGCCAGCGCCGGAGCGGCGCGGGCGCGCAGGCGGCGCCGCAGGTGGCGGTCGCGACGGCCCACGTCGTCCGGACGGACCTCACCGACACGATCCAGGTGGACGGCTCGCTCGGCTACGCCACCGCCACCTCCGTCGTCGCGCAGCGCGGCGGCCTGGTGACGGCGCTGCCCACCGCAGGCCAGATCGTCGGCCGTGGCCAGGCCCTCTACGAGGTGGACGGGCAGGCGATCCCGCTCTTCTACGGGACACGCCCCGAATGGCGGGTCCTCACCGCAGGCGTGACCCGGGGGCCGGACGTCGCAGAACTCAATGCCAACCTTGCGGCACTCGGCTTCGGGGCACCGCCCGGGGATGCCTTCACCGGCGCCACGACCGTTGCCCTGCAACGGTGGCAGACGGCCCGGGGGGTGATCGCAAGCGGATCGGCGGGCCCGGGCGACGTCGCCTATGCCCCCGGCCCCCTGCGGGTGGCGACGCTCGCCGCCAACCTCGGCGCGCCCATCCAGCCGGGCGGCCAATTGCTGGCCGGCACCTCGACGACCCTCGTCGTCAAGGTGCAGGTGCCGGTGAGCCAGGTGCGGCTGGTCAGAGCGGGCGACGCCGTCTCCGTGACGATGCCCGACGGTTACACCATGGAGCCGGGCGTGGTGGGGGACGTGTCGCCCGTGGCCGTCACCGCGCCGGCCGACCGGGCCTCCAACGAGCCCACGGTAGCGGTCACCGTCACGCTCGACCATCTCTCTACCCCAGGGGGACCCCGACCTGCCACCGACACCGGGAACCTCGACCTGGCCCCCGTCCAGGTCAACGTCAGCCGGGCCAGCGCCCAGGGCGCCCTAGCGGTCCCCATCAACGCCCTCGTGGCGCTGGCCGGGGGTGGCTACGCGGTCCAGGTCGAGGACGGGTCCGCACGGCGGCTCGTCGCCGTGAGCACCGGCCTGTTCGCCGGATCCCTCGTCCAGGTGACCGGCACCGGCATCGACGCCGGCACGCCGGTCGTGGTGCCGAGCTCGTGAGTGCGCTGCTGGAGCTGCGGGGCGTCTCCAAGGCGTATCCGGGCGAGGTGCCCGTCGTCGCCCTCGACGGCGTGGACCTCGCCGTCGAGGCGGGGGAACGGGTCGCGCTCGTGGGGGCCTCCGGGTCGGGCAAGACGACGCTGCTGCACCTGCTCGGGACGCTGGAGCGCCCGACGGGCGGCGTCGTGGCCGTGTTCGGCGACGACGTGGCGGCGCTCCGGGACCGGGACCTCTCCGGCATCCGCGCGCCCACCGAATCGGGTTCGTCTTCCAGCAGTTCTTCCTGTTGGAACACCTGAGCGTGGCCGACAATGTCGCCCAGGGTTTGCTCTACGGGGGACCCGAGGGCGCGCAGGGCGCGGGCGCCGCGCGGGGTGCCCGCAGCCGGCGCCTTCGGCGGGAGGCGGCCCTCGATGCCCTGGAGCGGGTGGGGCTCCGCCACCGCGTGGCCCACCGCCCGTCGCAGCTCTCGGGCGGGGAGCGCCAGCGGGTCGCCATCGCCAGGGCCGTCGCCGGCCGGCCGGCGGTGATCCTCGCCGACGAGCCCACCGGCAACCTTGACTCCGTCAACGGCGCCGCCATCGTCTCGCTCCTTCGCGAGCTGTCGTCGGACGGCACGACCATCGTGGTGGCGACGCATGACCGGCACGTCGCCGCCGCCATGCAGCGTGAGGTCCACCTGCGCGACGGGCGGGTGGTCCTCGATGCCCGGCCCACGATGGCGGTCCCGTGAGCGCCGGCAGGCTCAGGTCCCATCTCCGGGCCACCGACGCCGTTGCGCTCGCCGGCGGCGGGCTTCGTGCGCGCCCGATGCGGGCCGCCCTGTCTGCCCTGGGGATCGCAATCGGCATCGCCGCCGCCGTGGCGGTGCTCGGCATCTCGGCCTCCTCGCGGGCAGGCCTGCTCGACCAGCTTGCCGCCGAGGGCAATCTCCTGAGCGTGAGCGCCGGCACGTCGTTCACCGGCCAGCCGGCGTCGCTGCCCCTGGCGGCGGAGGGCATGATCCGGCGCATCCCGCCCGTCGAGACGGCCACCGCCGTAGGCTTCGTCCCCAATGCCACCGTGCGGCGAACCGCCGCCGTGGGCAAGATCGACACGGGCGGCATCGCCGTCATGGCGGCCGAGCCCAGCCTGCTCGATGCCCTGGGGGCCAGGGTCGCCCGCAGGACCTCCCTCAACGACGGCACCGCCGCGTTCCCCGCCGTGGTGCTCGGCTTCAACGCCGCGCAGTCCCTCGGCATCGACGCCGTCCCCATGGGCACGCAGGTCTACCTCGGCGGCGGCTACTTCACCGTCGTCGGGATCCTCCGTCCGGTCCCGGCCGCACCGGAGATCGACAGCGCCGCCCTCGTCGGGTTCCCGGTGGCCGACGCGCGGCTCGGCCTCGGGGGCCATCCCACGAGCATCTACCTGCGGGCGGCGGCCGACCAGGTCCAGGCGGTCGCCGCCGTCCTGCCCTTCACCGCCAACCCTGCGCAGCCCGAGACGGTGCGGGTCAGCCGTCCCTCCGACATCCTTGCCGCCCGCGCCGCCGCCAAGACCGCCTTCTCCGGGCTGTTCCTCGGCCTGGGCGCCGTCGCGATCCTGGTCGGCGGCGTCGGCATCGCCAACGTCATGGTCATCTCCGTGCTGGAGCGCCGCGGGGAGATCGGGCTGCGCCGTGCCCTTGGGGCGACCCGGAGCCACGTGGCGAGCCAGTTCCTGGTCGAGTCGTCGCTGCTGGCGGCACTGGGAGGGATCGGCGGGGTCGCCCTCGGTGCCGCGGCGGTCGCCGTGGCGGCGGCGGCCGGCGGGCAGCCCGTGGTCGTGCCGGCCCTGGCCGTGGCGGCGGGCCTGGGCACGGCGGTGGCGGTCGGCACCGTGGCGGGGGCCTACCCGGCCCTCAGGGCGGCCAGGCTCACCCCGACCGAGGCCCTTCGCGCCGGCTGAGGGCCGAAGTGGGCCGGGCTCGTCACCGGCGGGAGGCCGCCGCAAAAGGCGTGGAAATTTTGGTACAGAGAACGACCCTTATGTTCCACACCTTGGCGACCCCCACCGGCTCGGCAACTTCGCCCGGCCGCCCGCCGCCGGTGCCCGGCACGCTTATCATGATCGGGACATATGGCGACGTCCTCGCAGCGACTTCCCTCCCCAGCCGCCACGGCCCCTCACGCGTTCGGGGCGGCACTCGTCGGCCGGGTGCGCTCCGCAGCCTCCACCACGCCGGGCCGCATGCGGGCCGTCTCGCTCGGGGTCCTCGGCTGCATCCTCCTCGCCTGGGCGCTCGGCTTCGCCGCGGTTGGCTCGCGCCAGAAGGGCATCCACTCGGTGGGGACCGACGTCGAGCCGGTCGTCGTCACGTCGCAGAGCATCCAGAGCCTGATGTCCGGGGCCAACGCCAGTGCCGCCAACTCGTTCCTCGCCGGAGGCGTGGAGCCGGCCAACCAGCGGGCCCGTTACCTCACGGACCTCCAGCAGGCCCAGGACCAGCTGGCCCAGGTCGCCACCGCCGGGGGTGCATCTGCCAAGGCGACGGCTTCGATCAGGACGATCGCGGAGTCCGCCGCGACCTACTCCGGCCTCGTCGAGAGCGCCAGAGCCAACAACCGTCAGGGATTCCCCGTGGGCGCCGGCTATCTTCGCAGGGCGAACACCCTCGTATCCGGCACCGTGATCCCGACCGCCGAGACCCTCCACCAGGAGTCCCTCCTCCGGCTGAACTCCGGCTACGGGGCAGCCTCCAGCAGCGTCGCAACCGTGGGTGCCGCCGCCGTCGCTGTCGTGCTCCTCGTCGCGTTGGTGGCCGCCCAGGTCTTCCTGCGCCGGCGGACCAACCGGGTCCTCAACGTCGGCCTCGTCGCTGCAACCGGCCTGGCCGTCGTGCTGATCGGCTGGACGCTGTTCTCCCTGATCGGCGAGGGCAACCAGGTCAGTGCCGCCCGGGACCGGGGCGATGCGCTGAACGTGGTGGCCCAGGCCAGAGTGACCGCCTTCCTGGCGAAGAGCGACGAGAGCTTCGCCCTCATCGCCCGCGGCAACGGGGCAGGCCAGTACAGGGACTTCGACGCCGCGGTTGCCCGGCTCGGCAACCCGGCCACCGGAGCGGGCCTGCTCAGGCAGGCCAGCCGGCATGCCAGCACCTCAGACGAGCAGGCGCAGGTCACCGCCGCAGGGCAGGCGCTGTCGGCATACCTCGCCGTCCACGACAAGATCCACACCCTCGACACGACCGGTTCCTCGCCGCAGGCGATCACCATGGCGCTGGCGACCGGGAGCGGCTCGTCCAACGACGCCTTCGATCGTCTCGACGCCGCCCTCCAGCAGACCGGCGTCCTCACCCAGGGGCAGTTCGACAGCCGCATCCGCAGCGCCGGCCGGCGCCTTGCGGGCGTGGCGATCGGCACCAGCATCGGCTTCCTGCTGGTGGCGGCCCTCGTGCTCTACGGCTTCGAGCAGCGGATCCGGGAGTACCGGTGAAGCCGCGCGCCATCACGGCGATCGTCGCTGCCTGCCTCCTGGTCCTCCTGGGGGCCCTGCTGGGAGCGTGCACCACATCCACCCGGACGACTTCGGGCACGGCCCCCGCGGGGGCCGTGGGGGCTGAGGGGGTCGCTGGGGTCGCCGCCCAGGCGACGCCCGCTCCCGCCGCAGCATCGTGCGCCAACGCGGTGGCGAGCCTCCGGCCACCGGCAACCCTCCCCGCCCCCGGTCAGATGCCGGCCGGCACGTACATGCGCACGATCCAAGACCGCGGGCGCCTCGTTGCCGGGGTCTCGTCGGACACGCTGCTCTTCGGGTTCCTCAATCCCCTGGACGGCCAGATCGAAGGCTTCGACATCGACGTGCTGCACCAGATCGCCCAGGCGATCTTCGGCGACACGAACCCGAGCAGGTTCGAGTTCCGGGCGATCACCACGGCCGAGCGCATCCCCAGGCTCCAGGACGGATCGGTGGACATCGTCGGGCGAACCTTCACGATCACCTGCGACCGCCGCACGCAGGTCGATTTCTCCACCGTGTACTTCGCGGCGAACCAACGTGTGCTCGTCCGGAAGGACTCGCCGGCGAAGGGGATCCAGGACCTGGGCGGCAAGAAGGTCTGCGCCACGACGGGCAGCACGTCGATCCAGAACATCGCCCAGGCCGCCTCGAAGCCGATCCCCGTGGCCGTGGCCGACTTCACCGACTGCCTCGTGGCTTTCCAGAACGGCGAGGTCGACGCCATCTCCACCGACGACGCCATCCTGGCGGGGCTCAAGGCCCAGGACCCCTATGCCCTCATCGTCGGCAACGGGTTCTCCCCGCAGCCCTACGGCCTCGGCATCGGCCTCAACCACCCCGAGTTCACGCGTTTCGTGAACGGCGTCCTCGACCGGATGCGGGCCGATGGCACCTGGACGGCCCTCTACAACCGCTGGCTGGCGCCGAGCCTCGGCCCCGCCCCCGCCCCACCGCCCGCCGCCTACAGGGACTAGGAGCCGTCCCCCCGCAAGTTTCCGTCAGACAGTCTGCATAGCAAGCCTTTTGACGGAAACACAACCGGCCCCCGGAGAAAAGCCGGACCAGCTGGTCCGCAAGAAGCTGCTCAGTCGACGGCGAAGAACCGTGCATCGACTCCACGGTTACGAGCGGACCGCTCGGCGTACTCGCGGGTGCGGGGCGGCGCCCTGAGGAGCCGAACCTTGGCAGCCGACCGCTCGACCAGGAGGATCTTGACCATCTCGTCGATGAAGGATGGGGCACTGGCTTCGAGCTGAGCGCAGTCGATGTGGATCTCCGAATCGCTCAGGTCGATGGGCAACGTCGCGAGAAATGAACGTGCCTGCTCTCTGCTGCCCACGCGGCGGGGCGTTTCAATGGTCTCCGTTGTCATCTTCGCCTATCCTCCCCCAGCGTCTCGTAGAGGGCGCTCAGGACGCCTGGGTCGACGTGGCCCTCCAGTCGTTCCCACACGAGATTGGCAAGCTGTTCGTACTCTCCGCCGCTCCGGAATCCTTGAAGCGGGAGCAGCTGATGGGGGCCAGCGTCCGCCCCATGCCCGGCTCAGGACTTGTGCAGGGTCAGGGTCGTCCACGCCCCCATGTGGATGCGGTCGCCATCGGCGACCGGGACCGCCAGGTTGTTGGGGATGGGGTCGCTGCTCTCGTTCAGGAACGTCCCGTTGGCGGAGCCGGGGTCGATGATCGTCCATCCGCCCTCGGGGCTTCCCACCAGCACCGCATGCATGTGGGACACGCCCGGATCCTCGGGGGCGCCCGACAGGTCGATCTCGGGGTTGATCCCCCGAGATGTGCTGCGCCGGCCGATGACCGACCGTGAGGTGGTCAGGGTGAAGACCCGGTCGGGGTAGACCGCCGGGAACGGGATCTCCTCGGCCTGCATGCGGTCGTAGTAGTCACGGTCGGCCACCACGACCGCCTGCCAGGCTGCCGGAGCGAACGCCCTCCCCGACGCCACCTGGGGGGTCGAGAACGGCGAGGCCATGGCGGCTGGCGCTGCGGGCTCACCGGCCGGTGCCGCCGCAGCTTCGGGCGGGGTTTCGCCGGGAGCAGGGGCGGCCGGCGCGGTCTCCGCTGCGGGCGACGGCGCAGGCACGCCCGGTGCGCCAAGCGTCATGTCGTAGCCACAGGCTTCGCAGAACTTGTCGCCCTCGGCGTTGGGTGCCCCGCAGGCCGGGCATGGCTTGGTCGGTCCGGCGGGGGTGCCGGCGGCCGGCGGGGCCGGCGTTTCGGGGGCCGGTGCTACCGGGGCGCTGGGGTCGCCGCCGATCTTGGCACCACACTGGTCGCAGTAGTCGGCGGTGTCTGACAGGTGCCCGTTGGGGCAGATCGCCTCGGCCATCAGCGTGCCACCCGTACGGTCTTCGTCGAGCGGGTGTCCAAGGTCATCTCGTCGGCGTCGTCGACCTTGGATTTCATCCTGACCTTGCCCGTGACCGGGTCCTCCACGTCCACCACCTTCGCCAGCAGTTTGGCCGTGTCGGTGTTCCCCGATTGTGCGGCCAGCTGGACCGCCCGCCCCAGCTTCGTTGTCGCCGTTTCCATGTCCCCCTGCTTCCTGGCCTCGAGGCCCTCAGCGATGGCGTCCGCCAGCTCCGCCTGACCGGTGTAGTGCGCAACCTGCCTGTTGATCTTCGTGGAGAGGGCGGTGTCGTCCGTCCAGACTGCCTTGACGAGCGCCTGCCCTGCCACCTGACCGTTGACCACCAGGGACACCCGCGCGGCGAGCATCTCGTCGCCGACATTGCCCGGGTTGACCGCCACGGCGAAGTGATAGTCGCGCGACTCGTCGCCCCATGCCCCGGTGGGGTAGTCGCCGGACAGCGGGTTGAGGGTCACGCGGCGGTCGGTGAGGTCGAGGAGGTCGGGGGCCACCTGTTTCACGAAACTGATGCTCGCCCCCTGCGGCGTCCACAGGCGGATGTTGACGTCGGCGAGCGATTTGCCCATCGCCTGGGTCATCATCGCCTCGAAGTCCGCGGCGAGGCCTGCGGGATCGGCCACGATATCGACCGTGCCGAGCAGGCCCGTGGCGATCTTGCGCAGCTCGGAGACGACCCAGTCTGTCCCGACGCCACGGCAGTCGCACTGGAAGATCCCTTTCGCCCCCTCGATGGCGGCCTGTAGCGTCTCCGGCGACTCGTGCTCGTCCTTGCCATCGGTCAGCAGGATGACGTGCTTGATGCCGGGTTCGGACTGCACGATGCTCGTGATGAGGCTGAGCCACGAGCCGATGGCGGTGCCGCCGCTGGCCTGCAGCCGGTCGGTGGCCCGCTGGGCCTCGAACCGGGTCTGCGTCGATGCGGTGGCAAGGCCGCCGTTGGGTGGGTAAAGGACGTGGGCCGTGTTGTCGCCGGAGATGACGGCGAACCGGACGCCGTCCTTGATAGCGGCGACCGCCGCCCCGGTTGCCTCCCGGGCGGCCCGGATCTTGGCCCCGCCCATCGAGCCCGAGGTGTCGATGACGATGACCTCCACGCTGCCGCCGCCCGACGCGTCGCCGGCTCCGTCCGTGCCGGCCGTCCCGCCCCCGGAGGCCGTGATCGTGACCACGGCGTTGACCTCCCTGGCGCCCTCGGCGAGGTACTCGTTCTGGAAGCACTCGAGGTGGAAGTCCGGCATGTCGCTACTCCTTGGTCTCGGTCTCGGACGGCTGAGGGCGGGGGTCTGTGGAGGGCTCGGAAGGCTCCGGAATGGGTTGGACGGCGGCAGCCTCCGCCGTCACGCCGGCGGGGGTCTCCGGCGGTGCCTCGACGGCTGCCTCGCCCGGCAACGTTTCTTCGCCGGAGGGAGCCGGAATCCCCTTGGGAGCGGGAGCCTCCTCGGGAGCCGGAGCCTCCCCCGGGGGCACCTCGGGAGCCGGAGCCTCCTCGGGAGCCGGAGCCGGAGCCGGAGCCGGAACGGGAGCGGCCTGCGGCCCCAGCGCCGTCAGCGCGACCGTGATGTTGTCGTGGCCCCCGGCCGCGATTGCTGCCTCCACCAGGCGCCGGGCCGTCTCCAGCGTCGTCTCGCCGTTGACGCCGGCACTCCCCGCAAGGATCAACTCCCGCAGGGACTCGGGCGACTCGTAGTAGTTCCACAGCCCATCGGAGCAGACGAGCAGGAAGCCCGGCCCCGCGGCAAGGCTGGCCTGGGTGCGGGGGGTCGCCTCCGGGGCGTCGGCCCCCAGCCAGTGGGTGATCGTGTGGGCGTCCCTGCGGGCGTAGGCCGTCTCGGGGCTCTCGCCGGCGGCGATCGCCGCCTCGGCCATCGAGTCGTCCTTGCTGAGCTGGCGGCTGCCCCCGGCATCCGTCGCATCGATCCAGTACGCCCGGCTGTCGCCGACGTTGGTCGTCACCATCTCCTCGCCGATGATGACGGCGGCCGCCAGGGTGGACGATGGCGCCTGCGGGTAGCCCCCCGGTTCCTCCTGGGGCACGCCCAGCACGGCCTTCTGCGCGGCGGCGACGGCCTCAACCAGGGCAGCAGCCGCGTCCTCCGGTGAGGGATCGTGGCCCGACAGGCTCGCCTCGACCAGGTCGGCGAAGGCCCCCGCCGCGGCCTCGGACGCCTGGTCGGGGTTGGCGGTCGTCGACACGCCGTCGCAGACGACCAGCACCGAGAAGCCGGTCCCGGCCCGCAGGACGCCGGCATCCTCGTTGCGGTGGTGCCGCAATCCCTTGTCGGTCACCAGGGCCATCGTGCCCGCCTCGACCTCGACGTGGTCGTTGGGCCGGGCAAGCCGGTAGCCGCAGCGCCCGCAGTAGCCGTCGGGGTCGGCCTGGTCGGCCCGCGCTCCGCACTTGGGGCAGGTGCCCTCCTCCGGGGGCGGCGCGTGCAGCCGGGTGCCGCAGGTCTCGCAGAACTCGTCCCCCTCGGCGACCGGGTCGCCGCACGAGGGGCACACGAGGGCCGGGGTCATGCGCAGGCTCTGTTGCGGCGTGGGGACGATGTCATGTGAGTGTCAGGGGGCGGTACTCGTTGGCCTTGTCGATGAGGGCGATCTTGTCCGCCCGGGTGGGAGCGTAGCGGGCCAGCTCCCGGCATGCTCGCTCGAGGCCCCGCCGGATGTCGCGCTCGTCCAGCGCCGCGCCGCCGATCCTCACCGAGCCGTCCGGGGGGACCGACCCGCCGGTCACCATGGCGAGGGCGGACGTCAGGATCTCCCTCGTCAACCCGTAGCGGACCTCGGCGTCCACCTGGAGCTGCTCGATGGTCTGCGAGGCAGCGACGAGGTCCTGCAACGACGGCTTGGTCCCGTTGACGTCGGTGGACAGCACCCGGCACAGCGTCACCTGCGCCCGGGCGTGGGCACTGGAGGTCGCCGGGACGCCGGCCAGGGCTTTGGCCGCTCCCGCCCGGTCCCCGGTCCGCATGCGGCAGCGGGCCAGGCCGAACGCAGCGCTGGCCGAGGTCGGGTCACCCACCGCGACCCTGGCGTAGAACCCCCCCGCGCGCTGGGGATCGCCGTTCATCTCGAGCGCGCACGCCAGCGCCAGCTTCGGCGCCGGCTCGCCGGGAAGGTCCCCGTAGACAGCGTCGAACTCGTTCACCGCTGCCTGGTTGTAGCCGCTGGCGAGGGCCCGGATCCCGCGCCACCAGTGGATCCGCCAGTCGGCCGGATCCAGCTGGGTCATCCGGTCGAGGGTGTGGTCCACTTCGTCGAAGTCGCCGCCGAGCACGTACGCCTGGGCCAGGCGGAAGCCGACCTCCAGGCTGCGCGGGGCCCGCTCCAGGGCTGCGCTCGCCTGGTCCGGCGTCGCCCCGGTCAGGCTGGCGAGGAGGGCTGCCTGGGGGTCGGCGGGATCGACCGCCGGCACGGGCAGCGACTTCCAGTCCGGGGCGTCCGGGTTGGTGATCAGCTCCGGGCTGAACAGCTTGGACGGCGCCGGCTGGGCGGTCCCGCCGTCGAGGGCCGCCACCTCCCGGAGCACCCCCAGCAGCTGCTCCCGCATGGCATCGGCGCTCTCGAACCGCTGCCCTGGGTCGGGGTGGGTGCTCTTGAGCAGGACCCGGTGGAACGACTCGTAGCGCCCGAAGACGGGGACGTCCTCTGCCCGGGGCAGGGTGGTCGCATAGCGCTTCGGGTCCTGGAACCCTCGGAAGTCGAAGGACAGCACGGCGAGCGCCCTGCCGACGGTGAACAGGTCCGAGGCGATCGACGCCCCCACCCCGGCCACCTCCGGCGCCTGGTAGCCGATGGTGCCGTAGAGGGCGCTCTGGGTGTCGTCCATGCCCCGGACGCCCCCGAGGTCGATCAGCTTCATCTGCTCCTCGGTCTGGATGGCGTTCTCCGGCTTGAAGTCGCAGAAGAGCAGGTCTTTGCTGTGCAGGTAGCCGAGGGCCGGGAGGATCTCGAGCATGTAGGCGATGGCCTGGGCGACGGGCACCGGCTCGCCGGTGTCGTCGGTGTACTGCTTGCGGACGTCCTTCAGCGACTTGCCGCCGATGTACTCCATGACGATGTAGCCGAGGCCCCCGTGCTCGACGAAGTTGTAGATCTTGACGATGTTGGGGTGCTCCACCTCGGCCAGGAATCGCCGCTCGGCGATCGCCGCCTCCATGGCGTCGGCGTCGCCCGCGTCGAGCAGGCCCTTCAGGACGACCCAGCGGTCCGAGACGTTGTGGTCCTTGGCAAGGTAGATCCAGCCGAGGCCTCCGTGGGCGATGCAGCCGGCGACCTCGTACTGGTGGGCCACAAGGTCGCCGGCCTTGAGCTTCGGGGCGAAGGAGTAGGGGTTGCCGCAGTGCGGGCAGAATCCCTCGGCCCTTGCCGCCTTCCCGGGCTTGGAGCGCCCGACCGCCTTGCCGCAGTTACCGCAGTAGCGCTTGGATTCCTCGACCTCCGGGTTGGCCAGGACGACGGTCGTCGGGTCCTTGTAGGGGACCGGCGGCACCTCGACCAGGCCCGCCCCCAGGTTGCCCCGGCGCGTCCGGCCCGAGCCCGTGCGGCGGGTTGACCCGCTTGCGGTCGTGGCGCGGGTGCCCCGGCTCATGGAAGCCGACGCCCGTACCGGCACCGAGGCGGGTCGGGTCGGCTGGGGGGTTGCGCTCGGGGCGGCCGCCTTCTCGGGTGCCATGCCGCAGGTGTTGCAGTACCCGTCTTCGATCTGCCCGGTGCAGCCGGGTCGCTGGCAGCGCATGGCTTCTCTTCCTCTCTCGAGACTCCCTACGGGGGTGAGGAACCTGGCGAAGACCCGGAGGAGCCGGGGTTGTTCAAGCCCTGCTGGTATGCACGGACCGCGGCCTCGGCCCCCGCGACGTCGCACGGTGCGGTGAACAGCAGGGCCTTGGCCCGCTCGTAGATCTGCGCCAGCACCACGTCCTCGGCGAGGCCCTTCGCCAGCGCCTTCGCATGGTAGGCGTCCAGGCGCCCCCGGAGCTCGTTGCGTGCCGCCAGCGGGTCCCGGACACCGGACAGCGCCTTCGTGGCATCGTCGCGCAGCGCGGTGACCTGCTGGTCGAGGAGCCCGAGGAGCCGGGTCGCCTCCTGCCAGTTGCCGCGCCCCACCGAGGTGATGCTCTCGAGGTTCGTCCGCAGCCGGGCCAGCCGCTCCCCGAGGGCGGCGACGTCCCCGGCGCCGTTGGCGAGGCCCATGATCTTCTGGGAGGCCTCGGCACCAGCACCCTGGGCCTGCTCGATGAGGGCACCAATGGCGTCGAGCGTCCCTGCCGCGGCGCTCAGCCGGCCCGCCAGCTCGCCGCGGGCGGTGACGGCGCTGCGGAGCACCTGCTCGGCGGCCGCCACCTGGCGGGCGATCGCATCGATCCCATTCGGGCCGGACACGTCCGCCGCCAGGGGGTCGGCCCTCAGCTGGGTCCGAAGGGAGGCGATGCGTCTGCGGGTAGCGGCGATCTCGGCGGGGGGCTTGATCCCGCTGTTGCCTGCCGTCTGCGTGAGGCCCGTCAGGGTGGCGTCGAAGGTGTCGAGGCGGGGAAGCGCCGTCCACGCCGCCCCAACCCGGTCCACGACCGACACGATCTCCTGGAACATCGTGGCCATGGCCGTCTGGACCCAGCGGATCGAGGTCGTCCGCAATGTGGTGGTGAGGGTGCGGGCACCAGGGGTGGCGGGGTCGGGGGGGACGGCGACGGAGTCGCCAAGCAGCTGGGTGGTCAGCTCCTCGAGCTGCTCGCTCTTGAGGCGGGGCCTCGTCCCCCGGAGGGCGACGATCTCAGCGACCTTGTCCTTCAGGGCGCCGTAGTAGCCCCACAGCAGGGGGAGCTTGGGGGAGGCGGCTGCCCATTCCGCCGCCGTGCGCCCCGACAGCGTCGCCGAGGCGAGGAGCTTGAGGGTGATGTCCCCGTCCAGGCCCGCAAGGCTGGAGCCGGTCGTGTCGATCTCGGCTCTGAGGCTGAGGATGCGAGCATCGATGTCTTCAAGCGACAGGCTCATGCTGCCCCAAGAATACCGTCGAGCCCAGCCCTCCCACGCCCAGGCCGGTGGGGCTACCGATCCCCCCGGGTGTTGTGGCGGTTCATGGCCCGGTCCAGGCCCTCGTGGATGATCGACAGCGTGGCGTCGCCGGCCTCCTCCTCCGCCTGGCGGAGCGCCGCTGCGGCGCCCTTCGGCAGCCGGTCGAGGACCCAGTTGACCGTCTCGCCCCCCTGCCCGGGCTTGCCGACCCCGATGCGGACCCGGTAGAAGTCCTTCGTCCCAAGTGACCCGACAATGGAGTCGAGGCCATGGTGGCCAGCCGTACCCCCGCCTTTCTTGAGGCGCAGCTGGCCAACCGGCAGGTCCAGCTCGTCGTGCACCACGATCAGGTGGTCGGCGTCGATCTTGTGCCAGCGGGCGAGGGGCGCCACGGCCTGGCCGCTGTCGTTCATGAACGTCGTGGGGAAGGCGATCTTCAGGGGGACGCCGTCGGTACGGGCATCGGCGACGAGCGCACGGAACTTGGATCTTCCCAGCTTCGTCCCGAGCCGGGCGGCGAGGGATGCCACGGCACGGGCGCCGGCGTTGTGCCGGCTCTGCTCGTAGTCCCGGCCCGGATTGCCGAGACCCACGACGAGCCAGGGCGTATCCGTCACGAGAACCGCCTGAATCGGTAGCCGGTGAAGGTGCCGGGGCTAGCCGGCCGTTTCTGCTTCACCTTCAGCCGCAGCCTCGAGGCCCTCGGCTGCCCGGACGGCCTGCGGCTCCACCACGGAGAGGATGATCTCCTCGGGATCGGAGACGATGTCGACGCCCGGCGGCGGGGTGACGTCCGCCACCCGGAGGTGGTCGCCCATGCCGAGGTCGGTGATGTCCGCCTCGATGTGCGACGGGATGTCGGTGGGAAGGGCCTCGACGCGCAGCTCCCACATGTGGTGCTCGATGACACCGCCCTCCCGGACCCCCCGGCTCTCACCGGTGATGTGGACAGGAACGTCCGCGTGGGTCTTTACGTCGCGGTCGGTGTTGACGAAGTCGATGTGAAGGAGGGTGCCCCGCACCGGGTGGCGTTGGACCTCCCGCACCATGGTCAGGTACCGGCGGCCCCCTTCGATCTCAAGGTTGACGAGGACGTTGGCCCCGGCCTCGGTGTGCAGGGCGTGGCCGAACTGCTTGGAGTCGACCGCCAGCGGGGTCGGGTCCATGCCCCGGCCGTAGAGGATCGCCGGGACGCGGCCCGCCATGCGGGTCTGCCGGGCAGAGCCCTTGCCGGTCGAGGAGCGCGGCTGAGCGCGGAGGGTGACTTCCATGGGAGCCAGAGTATCGCAGAAGTTGGCGCCCGGCGTGAGGGGCCCGAGCGGGCCCCAACCGGCCTGCCGGGTTCTTAGGCCGGCGTGCCCTCCGGGTCCCGGGGCGGCTTGCGCCGGCGGGGACCCCGCTTGCGGATCTCCGGCGGGATCGCCTCCTGGTTCTCGCCCTGGAAGATCTCCGACACCGACTCGTCCTGGAAGACCGCAGCGATCGTCGAGGCCACGATGGGGGCGATCGACACGACCTTCACCTTGTCGGGCAGGACGTCGGGCAGCGGCATCGAGTTGGTGACGATGACCTGGGCGAGAGGTGAGTCGATGATCCGCTGGATGGCGTCGCCGGAGAACACGGCGTGGGTGGCGGCTGCGATCACCTCGCTGGCGCCCTGGCGGATGAGGTGGTTCACGGCCGAGGTCAGTGTCCCTGCGGTGTCAATCATGTCGTCGACGACGAGGCAGCGCTTGCCGGCGACGTCACCGACGACGTCCAGGACCTCGGCGGCGGCGGCCCCCTTGCCGTCGGCCATGCGTCGCTTGCGCATGAGGGCGAGGGGGGCGTCCAGGTGCACCGCGTACTTCTCCGCCACACGGACGCGCCCGGCGTCGGGGGCGACGACCACGATGTTGTCGCGGTGGTGCTCCTCCACGTAGTCGGCCAGGATCGGCAGCGCGGTCAGGTGGTCGACGGGGATGTCGAAGAAGCCCTGGATCTGGCCGGAGTGCAGGTCGACGGACAGCACCCGGTCGGCCCCCGCCACCTGCAGCAGGTCGGCGATGAGGCGGGCCGAGATCGGCTCCCGGGCGAGGCTCTTTCGGTCCTGCCGGGCGTACCCGAAGAACGGGATGACCGCATTGATGCGCTTGGCGCTGGCCCGCTTCAGGGCGTCGATCATGATGAGCTGCTCCATGATCATCTCGTTCACGGGGGCGCTGTGGGTCTGGATGACGAAGGCGTCGGTGCCCCGGGCCGACTCGTGGAACCGGACGTAGATCTCGCCCGAGGCGAAGCGGTTGATGGTGACCTCGCCGAGCGCCATGCCCAGGTGGTTGGCGATCTCCTGGGCCAGCGGCAGGTTCGAGGTCCCCGAGTAGATGGTGGCCCGCTTTTTGATGCCAATTTCCATGTCTCCCCCTTGTTGAAGAGTCCTTCCCCAGACTCCGTACGCCATGCGATGCATCAGTGCCCCGCCGCCCCCGCTTTGGGTCGGGGCTTGCGCTTGCGAATGGGCCGAGCCGGAGCCCCGACCACCACCGTGGAGGGCTCCACATCTTTCGTGACGACCGAGCCGGCGCCGGTGATGGCATCTTCGCCCACCACGACGGGTGCCACCAGCATTGTGTCCGATCCGAGCAGGACGCCGTCGCCAATCCGGGTCCTCGACTTGACGCCGATCTCCCCGTCGTAGTTGCAGGTGATCGATCCCGCCCCGACGTTGACGCCGTCGCCGATCTCGGCGTCGCCCATGTACGAGAGGTGCGGCACCTTCGACCCCTCGCCGACGGTGGTCGCCTTCATCTCGACGAAGGACCCCGCCTTTGATTTGGCCTTCAGCCGGGTCCCGGGCCGCAGCGAGGTGAACGGGCCGACCTGCGCCCCCGGACCGACCTCGACCCCCTTCACCACGGCGAAGGTGACCTCTGCCCCGTCGGCGATGGTCGAGTCCGCGATGCGGGTCGACGGCCCGATGACGCACCCGCTGCCGACCGTCGTGGCCCCCTCCAGGAATGTGAGGGGTCTGATGACTGTGTCGGGGCCGATGGTCACACCGGCGTCGACGTAGGTGACGGCAGGGTCCTCGATGGTGACGCCCGCCGCCATGAGTTCCTCCAGCTTGCGCTGGCGCAACAGGCGGGCGGCCTCGGCAAGCTGGCTTCGGTCGTTGACCCCGAGGATCTCGGTCCGGTCGCCCAGCAGGGTCTCGACCCGAGCGCCCGTCGCCGCCAGGAGTGGCACGACGTCGGGCAGGTAGTACTCGCCCTGTGCGTTGTCGGTGGTCACCTCGGCGAGCGCCTCGAACAGCGGGGCCCGCTCGAAGCACCAGAAGCCCGTCGAGACCTCCCGCACCATCGCCTCGTCGGGCGAGGCATCGGCCTCCTCGACGATCCGCAGGGCGTCCCCTCCCCGGATGATCCGGCCGTACCCGGTGGGATCGGCCATGAGCGCCGTCAGGAGGGTGACGGTGGCCTCCGACTTGTGGTGCTCGTCCACGAGGGCAGCCAGGGTGGCGGTGGTGATCAGCGGCGAGTCGCCCGAGACCACGACGACCCGGCCGTCGAAGTCCTCCAGGGCTCCCCTCGCGGCAGCGACGGCGTCGCCGGTGCCCCGGGGCTCGGGCTGCTCGACGAAGATTGCGGCGGGGTAGCGGGCTGTGACCGCCTCCATGACTTGGGTTCGGCCGTGCCCCACGACCACGATGAGCCGCTCCAGCCCCGCGAGGCCGCTGGCCGCCCGCAGCACGTGGCCGATCAGCGGCTCCCCGGCGGCGGGGTGGAGGACCTTCGGTGTCGAGGCCGAGCGGAACCGCTTGCCGAACCCTGCGGCGAGGACGACGACGGCGATCCTGTTCGGTGGCGGCATCCGCCTAGCTTACGGGATAGGCGAGGGTGTCTCGGCCACGCCCGCACTGCTCCGGCGAGACGAATCGGACGTCTACCTGAAGAGCCAAAATCTTCCGTGCTGCCATTACACCACGCCGGAAACTTCGCAGAGTCTAGTTTGCCGCGCGCCCCATGGAACCGCCGACGTTCAGTCCCTCGCCACGTTCCGTGGCGGCGATTCGGCCGCGGCGATGCCCCGCTGACATTCTTTGAGTACCAGGTGTTGTTGTACGACGTCTCATACTCACAGAATGTTCCGCCCCGGCGGGAAATCGGACGAGTTGGTCCCAGCGTTTGCGATCAGGCCCCGGAACGACCACTGTCCGTGACGAAGACCCAACGCGCGCCCCGGCCGCTGCGGGCAGTCAGGCTCGCCGGCTCAGCACTTCGGCCCCCGCATCGGCGCTCGCTACGAGCTCGACCCGGGGGAAGGTCGCCTCGGCCCGCCGGAGGACCTCCTCGGCGTGCGCCTCGTTGCGGCAGAGCCCGGCGATCGTCGGCCCGCTGCCGCTGAGGATCGCCCCGACGGCGCCCGCCTTCAGCATCGCCGCCTTCAGCTCGGCCAGCCCCGGGGCCAGGTCGAAGGCCGGGGCCTCGAGGTCGTTGCGCAACGCGGCGGCGATCTCCTTTGGATGCCCGCTCACCAGGGCCTTGGCCAGGCGGATGGGTCGCTCCGGCCGTCCCGGGGGCGCGGGCGAGATCTCGTCGAAGCGCTGGTACACCTCCGCCGTGCCGAGCGGGAAGTCCGAGATCCCGAGGACCCACCAGAGGCGGTGCGGGCAGGCCATCGGCGACACGAGATTGCCCCATCCCTCCACCAGGGCCGTGCCACCCCGCAGGCAGAAGGTGACGTCGGAGCCGACCCGCCGGCACATCGCCTCCAGCCGCTCGCGGCCCGCCGCCCCCTCGTTGAGGTCGGCTGCCCCCAGCAACGCCGCGGCCGCGTCGGCGCTGCCGCCGGCCAGGCCCGCCCCGAGCGGGATGACCTTGGTGACCTCCGCCGCGAGGGGCCGGGCGTCCGGGACCTCGGCGGCAAAGAGCGCGAGGGCCTGCTCCACGAGGTCGGGGGGCTCCGGGAGGTCGCCCTCGAAGCCGCGCCCCCGTGCAAAGGCAACGGAGATCGCCGGTGCGGGCCTGAGGACCAGGGTGTCGGCCAGGTCCACCGACTGCATCGTGGAGGAAAGCTCGTGGTAGCCGTTGTCCCGTCGCTGCCCGACGGCGAGGTGCAGGTTGATCTTCGCGGGGGCCAGGACCTCGACCACCTCGGTGGCCACCTCCAGGCCGGGTGCCCGTCCCTCGATGGCCGTCATGCCAGGGCCTCTGTCAGGCGGGCGAACGCCTCCAGCCCGAACGTCTCCGCCCTCGCCCCCGGGTCGAGCTCCGCAGCGGCCAGGGCCTTCTCGACCTCACCGGTGGGCAGCTCCAGCACGGAGGACAAGGAGTTGCGCACGGTTTTCCGGCGCTGGGCGAAGGCGGCGTGCACCACCCTCATCAGCGGTTCGGGCGCCACCGGCACCGGCGCTGGGCGGCGCGTCAGGCGGACGAGCACCGACTCGACGGTGGGGACGGGCCAGAACACCGTGGCCGGGATCCGGCCGAGCAGGCGGGCCGAACAGTGGTAGGCCACCAGCACGCTGACGCCCCCGTACGCCTTGGAGCCCGGGGGGGCGATGAGGCGTTCGCCCACCTCCCGCTGCACCATGACGACGAAGTCACCGATCGCCGGGCAGCCCGACAGGAGGCTCGCCAGCAACGGTGTGGCGATGTTGTAGGGAAGGTTTGACACGAGGCGGTGCTCCCGCCCGCCCAGCAGGCCCGGGAAGTCCAGCTCCATGGCGTCGCCGCCGACGATCTCGACGTTCACCAGACCACCGACGACCTCGCCGAGCGCGGGCAGGATGCGGCGGTCGACCTCAACGGCGGTGACCGAGGCTGCGTGCTGCGCCAGGGCCAGCGTCAGGGCGCCGACCCCGGCCCCCACCTCGACCACCCGGTCCTCGGGACCCACCTCGGCGAGGCGCACGATGCGGCGGATGGTGTTGGGGTCGATGACGAAGTTCTGCCCGAGCGCCTTGGACGGCCGGAAGCCGTGGCGACGGGCGAGATCCCGGATCTGCGTCGCGGTGAGGAGGGTTGGTTGCGGCATGGACCCCACGATACGTGAGGGGGGTCCAGGGGGGAGTAGCAGCCCGGCGGAGCGCAGCGGAGCCGGATGAGCTGCGAATCCCCCCTGGCTCCTATGCGGGGCTCGTGGGACGCTCCGAAGGAGCGGGCCACGAGAGGAAAAGCAGACTACGACGACCGCGCTACCGCTACCGCGCTACCACTGCAGCGTGACGGACACGATCCCCGAGCCCAAGGCGCCGATCTGGGCGAAGGCGGTGGGGGAGAGGTCGATGACCCGGTCACTGCCGGCGAAGGGACCGCGGTCCCTGATCACAACATTGACCGAACGACCGTTGGCGGTGTTGGTCACCTTGACGACGGTCCCGAAGGGCAGGGTCGGGCTGGCGCTCGAGAGGCCCCCGATCCCGTACCAACTCGCCAGGCCCGACTGGGAGTCGCCGTGGCTGACGAACGTGGGCTCATACGTGCCGATGAGCTTGACCTCGTCCCTGGGGGCACGGACGACTTGGGTGGCCGACAGGACGGTGCTGACCAGCTGCCCGTCATGGTACGTCTTGCGGAAGATCTTCTGCGTCAGCCCGTTCAGGCCCGACTGCGACGAGGCCACGACGCCGAGCTCGATCTTGTCCGAGCGCTTGACCGTCTGCTTGAACGGCACCTCGATGTTCTGGCGCTCGGTGGTCTGGGTGACCCGGACGATCTTGACGACGGCGATGCCCGCCAGGGAGGCCGTGAGCGGCGGGACGACCTTGTCGAGCGTGCCGACCCGGAGGCCCATCCGTTGCAGGAGGTCGCCTACCGTGGAGGCGGTGGAGGACAACGTGGCGGATTTGCCGTCATGGATGACGACGACGGTGGTCGAGACGCTGGGGTCGGCCGTCACCGTGCCGGGAGCGGAGGCGGTTGCGGCCACCACCGGGGTGTCGGTGAGGTTGACGCTGGCGGGGCCGGCGGCGGCCTGGAGGGCGTCGGGGGCCTGGACGGACTGGGCTTGGACCTGATTTTGGACGCGTGGATTCGCACCGACGGTGCCCCCCATTCGAACCAGGGCAGCGGATGCGGCTGGAGCCGAGGTCGCAATGCTCCAAGCCGGTCCTCTGTCGGCGAGGGTCACCCTTGCCTCGGCGCCCAGATACGCGGCAGATCCCGCGGCCAAGGCAAGGGTGAGAAGTAGCCTCACAGCTCCCCGCACATCGGCACCGTACCAGCGCCCGAAACGGGAAATCAACACGTTCAAACTGTGCGAATGCTGTGATGTCTTCGGGCTTACGTAACTACCGCGGAGTACTTACACCGCTCGTAGACCCAAACCCAGACCGAACACCTTTGCGGCGTTCGCGGCGGTTGCGGGGGCGATCTGCTCGATCTGGATGCCCATGGCTCCGGCGACGGCAGCCCCCACGGCAGGCACAAATGCCGGCTCATTGGCCTTCCCGCGGTGCGGGACCGGCGCCAGGTAGGGGGAATCAGTCTCGACGAGCAGCCGTCCAAGGGGTACGACTGCGCAAGCGTCACGAAGTCGTTGGGCATTCTTGTACGAGACGTTGCCCGCGAACGAGATGTAACCCCCGAGATCCAGGGCCCGGACTGCATCCTCCGCCCCCCCGGAGAAGCAGTGGAAGATCAGCCGCTCCGGCGGTCCGGCCTCCGCAAGGATGTGGAAAACGTCCTCGTGGGCGTCCCGCATGTGGATCACGACGGCGGCGTCCAGCCGGCGGGCGAGGGCGAGCTGGCGGCGGAACGCGTCCCGCTGGACGTCGCGCGGCGAGAGGTCCCGGAAGTAGTCGAGGCCGATCTCGCCGATTGCCACGACCCTGGGACCCGACGCCAGCGACTCCAGCTCCTCGAGAGCGGCCTCGTCCAGGGTGGAGGCGTCATGGGGATGGACCCCTACGGCGGCCCAGACCTGCTCGTGGGCACCGGCGATCGCCACGGCGGACCGGCTCGTCGGGAGGTCGGTGCCGATTGTGACCAACGTGACGACCCCGGCAGCCTCGGCCCGGGCGACCGCAGCGGCGACGGTCCCCGCGTCCCCACCGCCGACGTCGTCGAGATGGCAGTGGGCATCGACCCAGCGCAGGATCGGTGCCGGGTCTTGCCCGGTCAGGACTCCGCCTCGGTGCCGGGCGCGACCGACGGGCCGCCGAACTGCTGCCGCCAGGTGGCGACGTCGTCATCGGTGATCTTGCGGAAGAGCACAGAAGGCACCTCGAATCCCGTGCCCTCGCCGATCAAGCCAAGGGACCGGACCTCGTCGGCGGCCGGCCAGGCCAGTCGCTTGTCCTCATCCACGTCGAAGATGCCCTGGATGGACTTCGACGCCGTCGGGATCACGGGCTCGGAGACGACACCGAACAGGTGTATCAGGTTCATCGCGGTGCGCAGTGTCAGCGCCGCGGCCTCGGGGTCCTGGCGGACCTGCGTCCACGGGCTCTTCAGTTCCAGGTAGACGTTCGCCGCGCTCCACATGGCCCGCAGGCTCTGCGCCGCCTTGCGGAACTGTTTTCCTTCGAGGTTCTCCTGGTACTCCTCGAGCAGTCCCGCCAACTGGTCGCCCAGGTCGGCCTCGGGCTGACCGGGGGAACCCCCCGCGGGGACGGCGGGGCCGAACCGCTTGTTGCTGAAGGTCAGGACCCGGTTGACGAAGTTGCCCAGGGTGTCGGCCAGGTCCTTGTTGACCTGGCTGGCGAACAGTTCCCAGGTGAAGCTGGTGTCGTCCGACTCCGGGGCGTTCGCGATGAGGTAGTACCGCCAGTAGTCCGCCGGGAGGAGATCCAGGGCGGCGTCCATGAAGATGCCGTAGTGGCGGCTGGTGGAGAACTTCCCCCCGTAGTAGTTGAGCCAGTTGAAGCCTTTGATGTAGTCGGCGAGCTTCCACGGCTCGTCCGTCCCCATGATCATCGCCGGGAAGAAGATCGTGTGGAAGGGGACGTTGTCCTTGGCCATGAACTGCACGTACTCGACGTCGTCGGGGTCCCACCACCAGGCCTTCCAGTCATGCCCGTCGACAGGGGCGTCTGCCCATTCCTTCGTGGCGCCGATGTACTCGATCGGCGCGTCGAACCACACGTAGTAGACCTTGTTCTCGAAGCCCGGACGCGCCACGGGGACCCCCCAACTGAGGTCGCGGGTGATGCCCCGGTCCTCGAGGCCCTCGTCCAGCCACTTGAGGGCGATCGAGGTGGTCAGCTTCGGCCAGCCATCGCGGCTTTCGATCCACTCGCGCAGCCTGGGAGCGAGTTGCGACTGGCGGAAGAAGAGGTGGTTGCTGTCGCGCACCTCGAGGTCGCGGCTCCCGCTGACCGCCGAGCGCGGATCGATCAGCTCCGTCGGGTCGAGGAGCCGGGTGCAGTTCTCGCACTGGTCCCCGCGGGCCGCCTCGTAGCCGCAGTGGGGGCAGGTCCCGACCACGTACCGGTCGGGCAGGAAGCGGCCCTCGTCCCGTGAGTAGAGCTGCTTGACCACCCGCTCCTCGACCAGGCCCTCATCCGCGAGCCGGTTGCCGAAGTGCTGGGTGAGCTCGCGGTTCTGGGGCGACGAGCTCCGGCCGAAGTAGTCGAACGACAAGCCGAACCCGGCGTAGATCCGCGCCTGGAGCTCGTGCTGCTGGGTGCAGAACGCTTCGACGGACAGCCCGGCTTCCTTGGCCGCGAGTTCGGCCGGCGTCCCGTGCTCGTCGGTTGCGCAGATGTAGAGGACGTCGTGGCCACGCTGGCGGAGGTAACGGGCGTACACGTCGGCAGGCAGCATGGAGCCGACGAGGTTGCCAAGGTGCTTCACCCCGTTTATGTACGGGAGGGCACTCGTGATCAGGTAACTCTTCACGCTTCCACTATTCCATCCAGGTCAATCGGGGGGTCGGTGGAGCCGTGGGTGCCGGGGGGGAGGCGGCACGCGAAATCTTGGCGAAACTGTGGTGTAGGCGCTGCCGATGTGGGGAAGAATGGGTCATTGTGGCTAGCAAAGACAAAGATTGAGGGGTGAGGGACACCGATAGTATCCCGGGGTGGGCCGGTCCGCCGGTCCGCTGGTCGTCCGGTCTCTCGGTAGGGGGATCCCAGTGACTCATCAGGCAAACGGAGTAGGCATGCGAAACACCGGGATGGCTCGGAAGGTCGATGACCTGGGCCGCGTCGTGGTGCCCGCGGAGATGCGGAAGTCTTTCGGCATCCGGGAGGGCGACTACCTCGACATCTCGGTCGAGGACGACCGGATCATCCTGGCCAAGCGGCAGGATGCCTGCGTGTTCTGCCGATCCTCCGAGGACCTGAAGGAGTACCGGGGCCGGATGGTCTGTGCCGGCTGCATCGGCGAGCTCAGCGGTGCGAGCCAGCCGGCGTCCTGGGAGATGTTCTCGGAGCCTGAGTCCTAAGGACGCCCCCTGGACCAGGGGGGGTCAGGCCTCGTCGAGTTCCAACAGTGCTGCGTAGACGTCTCGGCGCAGCACGCCGTGGGCTGCCGCCGCCTCGCTGGCCGCGACCCCTTTGGGGTGGCCGCTCCGGGTGAGTTCTTGGGCCGTAACCACGGCCGCCGCCAGGTCACCAGCCGCGGCGGGCAGGCCTGCCACGACGAGGGCCACCTCTCCCCTGAGTTCGACACCCTCCAGCCGGGCGAGCAGCTCCGGGAGTGTCCCGCGCAGCACCTCCTCGTGGAGCTTCGTCAACTCCCGGGCGACGGCCGCCTGGCGGGGGCCGAGCACGTCCAGCATCGACCGCAGCGTCGCGACGACCCTCCCCGGCGCTTCGAAGAACACCAGCGTCCGGTCGTCACCGGCGATGGCCTCGAGGCGTCGCCGCCGCTCCCCGTCCTTGCGGGAGAGGAACCCTTCGAAGGCGAAGCGGGCAGGCGGCAGGCCGGAGGCGACGAGTGCGGTGAGCACCGCGGAGGGCCCGGGGACGACCTCGACCGCGATGCCTTCGTCGATGCAGGCACGCACGAGATGCCAACCCGGGTCCGACACCGCGGGCATGCCGGCGTCCGTGACGAGGGCGATGCGCTGGCCCCGCCGGAGCCGGTCCACCAGCTCGGTGGTGCGGGCGGCCTCGTTCGCCTCGTGGTAGGAGACGACGTGGGCATGGATGTTGTGGTGGGTCAGCAGCTTGCGGGTCCGGCGGGTGTCCTCGGCGGCGATGGCATCGACCTCGGACAGGGTGCGGAGCAGCCGGAGCGAGACGTCCTCGAGGTTGCCGATGGGGGTCGCGCAGACGAAGAGACGCCCCGGCATGGCGGTGGTCAGCGGCCTGCGGGGACCAGCGTGCCCCCCGGGACGATGCCGAGGCGGGCGGCCTCTCCGGCCCCCATCTCGAGGATCCAGCGTGCCCGCAGGACGATGGGTCCGATCCGTCCGGGCGGCATCGTGGCGACCCTCATGACGGTGCCCTTCGGTGACAGGTAGATCGTGTCGATCGCGAAGCGCATTCCGACGGTGTGCACCTGCTTGGTCCGCAGCCGGACGCCGGTGCCTGGGGGCAGGCCGGCCTGGCCGAGCAGGCCCTGCATCGTGCCGAGCATGCCCTTGGCTTCGAGGATCTCCACGGAGATCCTCCGGTCGGGATCGACGAGCTGCATCCTGGCCTTTCCCTGTGCTCGCTGTGCTCGAATCGGGGTCCGGAAGCGGGCGGCGGCCTCCCGCGGTGGTGGCGCTGGAGGCCAGGTCCGGCGGCAAAGCTACCACTCGTCATGTCTATACTCGGACTTCGGTGAGTCGTCGTCAGCGAGCCGTTCGTCAGAAGGGACCCTCAGTCGGCCGAGCACGTTGAAATTCAGGAGGGCACCTCGGCCCCCGACGTCCCTCCGTTTGCTGAAGACCAACCCGCCGGCCAGTCTGCATCCCACGTCTGGGCAGCCGTCGACTGGCTGATGCTCGTCGCCGTCACGCTCATCGGCGGCGTCCTGCGCTTCGCCCGCCTCGCCTACCCCAACGCCCTCGTCTTCGACGAGACGTACTACGCCAAGGACGCGTGCCTGTACCTCGGTAAGGGCATGACGTTCTGCGGGACGACGCAGCCCACGGAGCAGTCCTACGTCCATCCCCCCCTCGGCAAGTGGATCATCGCGATGGGGATCAAGGTCTTCGGCTTCAACACCTTCGGGTGGCGCATCATGTCCGCCGTCTTCGGGACCGCCCTCATCGTCATCGTCTTCGTCCTCGCCCGCAAGCTCCTGGGGCGGTGGGCCGGGGGAGTCACGGGCCTGCTCGTCGCCACCGACTTCCTGCTCATCGTGCAGAGCCGGGTGGCGCTGCTCGACATCTTCCTCGCCTTCTTCGTCGCGCTTGGGTTCCTCTTCGTCGTGCTGGAGCGGGAGCGGGTCCTGCGCGTGCGGGCGGCCGGCGCCGGCGGGCTCGACCTCGGCTGGCGCATCGCGGCCGGGGCATCCTTCGGAGCCGCCGGTGCGGTCAAGTGGTCCGGGGCCTACGCCCTCGCCGCGGCCGTGGTCCTGGTGGTCTTCTGGACCGTCGGCGCCGCCCTCGACATCCGCCGCGCCGAGAACCAGTGGGAGGCGCACCGGGCGCCGAGCCCGCTCCTGGAGCTGAACGTGACCTGGCCGGCGATGATCCTTCCCGCTGTGGCCGTCTACCTCTGCAGCTACGGCGTCTGGTTCTACGACCACCGCTACTCGCTTCGGGAGTTCTGGAAGCTGCAGGGCGACATGCTGAAGTACCACCTGACGCTCCACGCGCCCCATGCGTACGCCTCGCCGGCATGGAAGTGGCCCCTGATCTGGCGCCCCGTCGCCTACTACTTCACCGGGGGAGCGAAGGCCACCCACATCCTCGCCTTCGGCAACCCTGCCACGTGGTGGCCGGCGCTTGCCGCCGCCCTGTGGCTCGCCTACAGGGCCCTCTGGCGCCGGGACAGCCCGGTGAGGAGGCTCGGCACCCCGCTGGCTGCGACCGGTACCTCCTTCGTCCTGTGGCGTGCCGCCAAGGCCACGCCCAGATACCTGTACGAGGTGCTCGTGACCCCGGCAGCGATCATCCTCTGTGCGTGGGTCCTGCAGTACGTGCCGTGGGCGAGATTCTCCCGCCCGGAATTCTTCTTCTACATGACGCCGATCGTGCCGTTCATGATGCTGGCCCTGGCCCTCACCCTGCGCGACGTCGTCCGCGGCTGCCTGAAGGAGGGGGTGTTGGTGGCCGCCTGCCTCGCCGTGGTGCTGCTCGGGGCCGCCGCGGTGGCGCTGTTCGTGCACCAGTTCGGTTTCGGGCCCGATCTCGGCGGGCAGCGACGGATCGTGGAGTTGGCCGGCCTTCCGATCCTGGCGCTCGGCGTGGCCGTGGCGCTGGGGTACTCGCAGGCGATGCGGGTCTACCGGCAGGCGCTGGTGGGGGTGTACCTGGCCCTCGCCTGCGGCCTGGCCCTCTTCTACTTCTACCCGGTGATCGCGGCCTGGGCGATCCCCTTCGTCCAGTGGCAGCGCCGGATGCTGTTCCCCACCTGGATCTGATTGCCCCAACCATGGGGCTGTCGAAGGTTGTTCGTTTCTGAGCAACCTATGAGCCAACTCTGTGCTGTTTCCGACAGCGCTCCAAGCCGCGGGCGGCATGGTGGGGGGCAGGTGCATCCGCACCCCGCATCCCCGCTTCGCACAAGGAGGGAACGTTGAATCGAACGAAGAAGGTGCTCATGGCAGCAAGCCTCTCCGGGGCCGTCCTCGCCGGCGGCGTCGTCGGCGTGACCGTGTTCGGCCCGATGGCAGTGGGTGCCAACAGCCCCGCGGGAGTCCCGGCAGGAATCCCTGCGGCGGTCCCGGCGGAAGCCCCGGCGGCGTTCGTCCCGTTCGCCGTCACGTCCACGGCGACGCCCGGCGTCGACCACAGCAACAACACCCCCGCGCACGAGGCCGGCGAGTCGGCGGCCACGGAGGCGGCTGAAACCGCCGGCCAGGGCCACGGCCCCGGTGGCGGCGGCAACCACGTGTCCAACAAGGACCCGGCCCACGAGGCCTCGGAGTCGCCGGCCCGCGCCGCTGAGGAGGCAACTCGGGACGCAGCAATCGCCAAGGGCGTCACGTCGACGGCCACCGGGTAGCCGCAAGGGAGGAAAACGCAGCGCTCGTCGCGCGCGCCAACCTCTGGGGCTCCTCGCTGGTTGGAGTGGGTGTACCCGCAACACCCGAGGCGATGAGGAACGCGCTCGCCCGGTCGCTCACCGACCGTGGTCGAACCTCGAGTTCAGGACACCGGCCGACGCTGACGGCCTTTTCTGGTGGGGCCGTGGAGAGGGCCGAGAAGCTTCTTTGGGTGCTTAAGCATCAATACTGTGCTTTTTCACCCAAAGAAGGTTTCCAGCGGCCACGCCCCCCTCGCTGCTTCGTAGGTGCGGCGCACAACCAACCACCCACCGTGACCAGTGTCTCCGATCGCCCCAATCCGGCCGGGCGAGCCTAGGCCTGGGGCGTGGGGGGCGCCGCCGGAGGTGCCGGCGGGGCGTCCGTGGGGACAGGGGCCGGAGCCGGAGCGGGCACCACCTGGGCCGGGGCCGGGGGGGCGGTGGCGGCGGGGGCCGGGACCGCCTGGGCCGGCGCCGGGGGAGCCGGGACAGTGGCGGCCGGGGCGGGCGGGACTTCCGGCTCGTCGCCGGTCATGCTGTTGAGCGCTCCCCTGAACTCCCGGATCCCCTTGCCGAGCGACTTGCCGATGTCGGGAAGCCGCTTCGGGCCGAAGATCAACAGGGCGCCGACGAGGACGAGGATGATGTGGCCTGGGGTGAAAAGGTCCGTGATCATGGGGCCGTCTCCTTGCGATTAAGTGGTGCGGGCGCCATCCAACCTTAACAACACCGGGCCCGATCGGCCCAGGCTGCCCCGCCGCCTCCTAGGCGCGTGGCGCTCCTCAGCGCCTTCGGGCGTACCGGCCGGTGAGCTGGGTCTGGGCGAGGACCTTGCCCGACAGGGCGTACGGCAGGTCGTCCCGGGGGCTGGCACCCTCCGCAAGGCCGCTCGGCTGGCCGAGTGCGAGCAGGGTGAAGATGAAGCGGTGGGCCTTGCCGATTGGCGGGCACGGGCCCGACCAGTCGGTGCGGCCGTAGTCGTTCTTGCCGCCGAGGGCGCCGGCGGGCGCCTTGCCCTCCTTCAGGCCCGTCAACTCGGGGCTGAGGCCGAACAGGATCCACTGCACGAGCGTGCCGCCCGGAGCGTCGGGGTCCTCGAACAGGAGGGCGAACTCGACGGTGCCCTCAGGGACCCCACTCCACTCCAGGGGCGGCGAGATGTTGTCCCCGTCGCACGTGTACTGGATGGGCATGAATCCATTGTTGGCGAACGCGGGGCTGCTGAGGGTGAATGCCATGACGCTCCGATGCTACCAGGCCTACGGAATAAGCCACGGAGGCCGGTTCCCCGGCCACCGTGGCAGTCCGTTCACCTCCCAGCCCGGTCTCCGGCCCGGATCTGGGTTCGGCGGGGGTAGCCAGCCCCCGAAATTGTTGGAGCCTGCCGTCGGAGCCGATCGTGAGGGGCTCACGCCTCCTTGAGGTAGGGGTCGATGAGGACCCCCAGCTGAAGGGTGAGCATCTGCATCCACGCCCTCCCCACCTTCGCCAGGGCACCGGGGTCGCCGAGCACCCCGAAGGTCGCGGAGCCGCCGGGCCCGCTGGGATCGAAGGCGATGGTGTTGAGGGCGGTCATGACCCGCATCTGCACCCAGCCCATCAGGGCGATGGTGAGCTGCGGCGGTATCTCGACGCCGGGATGGGTCCCGGCGCCCTTCACGTGGGCGTTGGCCACCTTCCGCAGGTAGTCACCGAACTCGCCGTTGGTCTCATGGGGATCGGCAGCCGTGCGGATCCACCAGGCCTTGAGGGTCTGTTTGCGCTGGGCGAGGTGGTCGGACTCCTGAAAGAACCCCGCCGACTCCGGCCGGCTCAGCAGGTAGGTGTAGGCCATGGAGATCACGCCGCTGGCCGCCGGGGCGAGGAGCGCACCGGTGTCGCCGAGGATCCGCCCCTCGGTCATCCCGAAGCCGGCGAGGTCGGCGTAAGGGTGCAGCTCGGCGTTGTGGCCGCCGGTGTAGTCCCGGGGTCCCGACGGTTCGGCCAGGACGGGCTCCAGCATGATCCCCAGCTGCAACATCATCTCGTCCATCCAGATGCCGCCGACCCCCGAGAGCGTGATGGTGTCGCTCACGTCGCCGATGGCGAGCAGGATCTGGCCCTCGACCCAGCCCATCAGGCCGACCAGCATCTGGGGCGGCAGCGGCACCGCCATGCCTGGGAAGGTGGCCCCGCCGCCGACGTGGGTCAGCTTCCGTATGTAGGTGGCGAAGCCCTCGTCGAATGGCCCCATCGAGCTGCGGGCCAGCCAGTCCTCGACGACGTCCTTGTCGATGCTGGCCCCGGCAATGCCCAGGGCGGGCAGGCGGGTGGTGACATAGGCCGAGATGGCCTCCGCGATGGCCTTGGTGAACAGGTCGAGGTCCGGGCCGGCCTCCCGCAGCATCTCCGCCTCCGGGTCCCCGAAGTTGGCGAAGTCGGCGAGCGGGTGGAAGCCTTCGGTGACCAGGGGGCGCTCGACGGCGGTGAGGTCGATCGTCGTCGGCTCGGTCTCGTCCGGGGTTGCTTCCTGGAAAAGGCGGGGTCGAGATCGTTGTGCCATTTCGGCATCCTCCTTCGGGGGTCTCCAGGCGCGCCGAAGAGCGCTGGGTACGTCGTGGACGGGATGGTGAGGTCTGTTGGCTTGGGCAGCTCTAGGGGGCCGTGACCAGAGGTGTCCGGGCGGGTCCTGCACTCGCAATCGCTGCCGCCTGTCGTTGACCCATAGAAAACCTCCTTCCCGGCTGTCTTGCCCTGAGGATCGGACCCGAGGACCGTTGTGCTGCGGGCAGCACCGCAGTAAGCTGGGAGCAGTCGGGGCTGCCCTGCGGGGCCGGCCTAGATTGCGAAGGGTCCGTCTGGCCGGGCGGACCCTTCTCCATGTGGTTGTGGATTTTTCGTTCGTGGTGTCTCTCGTTCCTCCTGGGGTCACTATAGGAGCCGGTGGTTACGGCTGAGTTACCGCCCCGTGAATACTTCACGGCGGCCTTTTCCCCCTCCGGAACGCCCCCATGGTGTCCCGTGGGCGCCCGATTGGCACGTTTCCTGAACCCTCCCTCATCTGGCACCTCCCCCAGCTGGGGTGGCCTTTTCCGGCGGCCTAGTCCGAATTCCTGACTCCTCCCGACCCCCCCAGGTGCCGATCACGTCAGTGCGGAGGCGCTCGGCGCCTCTTTTTCTTTCATGAGGGTGCTTCACGAGGGCCCTGTGAGTCCCAGGTCGTCACCGTCGCCAGACCATCGGAGGAGGACAGGCAGTGCGGTTGTCGTGGTGGGGGGCCCTGCTCGTGGCGGGTGCCGTGGGATTCGCGCACCGTTCCTGGCGCAGATCCCCCAGGCGGGGTGCTCCGGGGACCAGCGATTTTGGTTCCGACGGGTCATGTGCCCAGACCGGGCTTTGGCCGATGTAGTAACCGAGAGCAGAACGAGGGTTCTGAATCCCAGGATCTCTCCACAAAGGCAAACCCGGGGCGACCCGGGGACGCAAAGTTATGGACCTCCGATGGAGGCCGCCAGACTGCCAGAGGAGGCGGATGATGCGGCACCCCCGTGCACTGCGGCACCCCCGTGCACTGCGCAGCCTCATGGTCGTGGGGACCATGGGTGCGATTGCCCTCCACGGCATCCTTCCCGCCTCGGCCTCTGCCGGCAGTGAGGAGTCGTGTTTCCTCTCGGCCATCAACGCAGCCCGGACCTCGGCGGGCGCCGCCCCGCTGAGCACCAACGGCGATCTCCTCGGCATCGCACGGGCGTGGTCGCAGGCGATGGCGGACGCCGGCCACATCTTCCACGACACCAACATCCCCAACGTCGCGCCCTCGAACTGGCAGACGCTCGGTGAGAACGTCGGCGTCGGGCCGACCTGTGACTCGATCGCTCAGGCCTTCATGAACTCGCCCGAGCACCGCAAGAACATCCTCGACACGTCGTACACGACGGTGGGTGTCGGCGTGGTCGACACCGCCGACGGGACCATCTACGTCACCGAGGACTTCATGGGCACGGGCTCCGTCGCAGCCCCGCCCCCGGCCCCCAAGCCGGTCCCCCCTGTCGTGACCAACCCCCCCGCGCCGGCGCCGAAGGTGACGATCCCGGCCCCCAGGGTCACGGTTCCCGTCCCCGCCGCGCCGGCACCAAAGCCCACCGTCGCCGCCCCCAAGCCGGCGGTCCCCGCCCCGGCCACCGTGGTCAAGGCCGTTGAGAAGCCAGCGGTCGCAGCGGCGCCGGCCCCCACCATGACCGAGATCCCGGTTGCCACGCCGATCTTCGACCAGACGGTGACGGTCCAGAGCGACCAGGCCCCCGCCTCCGCACCTATCGCCGGCCACGCCCACCATGGAGGGCTGCACGACCTGCTCTCGGCGATCGGTTCCTTCTTCTCCCACCTGCTCTGAGCGGGCGCCACCCCGTCCCACACCGGTTCGGACTCCAGGGGGGTCCAGGGGGGAGTAGCAGCCGCCCGCAGCGTTGCGGAGGGCGATGAGCTGCGAATCCCCCCATGGCTGGTGCGACGCGCCGAAGGTGCGGGGCAGGAGAGGAAAAACGGGCGGGCGCCGCTCGCTCAGACGGATGTGCTGAAATAGCCGCTATGCCCGAGCGGTGGCGCGTCAAGCCAGAGAAGCGGGTCAAGCTCGACGAGATCGACCCCGCCTCCACCGAAGGTGCCCCCGGCGGCAGGAACGAGACCCTCGCCACGCTGCAGGTCTTCCACACTGAGCTCGAGGGTCTCCAAGACCGGCTCTGGGCGGAGCATCGCCGGTCGCTGCTCGTCGTCCTTCAGGCACTGGACGCGGGCGGCAAGGACGGCACCATCCGCCACGTGTTCCGGGGCGTCAACCCGCAGGGGACGCGCGTGACGTCGTTCAAGGCTCCGGTGGGCGAGGAGAAAGAACACGACTTCCTGTGGCGCGTCCATCGTGCCGCCCCGGGCGCCGGCGAGATCGGCATCTTCAACCGCTCCCACTACGAGGACGTCCTGGTGGTGCGCGTGCTCGGCCTCGTGCCGGAGAAGGTATGGAAGGCCCGCTACGCGCTCATCAACGACTTCGAGAAGATGCTCGACGACGGCGGGACCCAGGTCGTGAAGATCTACCTCCACATCTCCAAGGAGGAGCAGCGCCGGCGCCTCCAGGCTCGGCTGGACAACCCCGACAAACGCTGGAAGTTCCGGGTCGAGGACCTCGAGACCCGGCGGCAGTGGGACGACTACCGGGTCGCGTACGAGGATGCCCTGTCCAAGACGTCGACCGCCGTCGCGCCCTGGTACATCGTGCCCGCCGACCGCAAGTGGTACCGCAACTGGGTGATCAGCCGGATCCTCATCGAGACGCTGCGCGCCATGGATCCGAAGTATCCCCAGCCGATGGAGGACCTTCCCGCCATCATCGAGTAGGGCTGCGTCGGGGACCGCGGAGGGGCCTCGGCCCCGGGCCGAAGATTCTCAGCGTCTACATCAACCTGGATCCCTCGGAGTTCCCGACGCCAATCGTCGAGAAGGCGCTGGAGACGATCCTGTTGTCGGGGGAGACGTGGGTGCCCCGGTTCGAAACGATCTCGACCGCCTCGGGGGCATTGCGGCCCTGTTGCGCTTCTGATCAGGTACCCGGTTCGACACAGCGGCTGCAGGTCTTCAATATGGTGCCGGTGCTCCGCGACCGGTCCTTGTGGCTCTGGCGAGCCGCGATCTTTGGCGCCACGCTGATCCTGGTGCTGACTGTGGGGTTCCTGGTGGTGGCCAGTGCCCTGAAAGTCCCTGCGGGGGCGAGCACCCACGCGGCGGCCGCCAGGCCGGGGTTCATCGCGGCGGCGGCAGCCGCCGCCAGCACCGCCGCCGCCTACAAGCCCCCACTACCACCGCAGCAGCCTGCCGCACCGGCCCCACCGTCCCCGCCCGCGCCCCGCACGACTGCTGCCGGCACCGTCTGGCTCTGCCGCCCCGGCCTGCCCGACAACCCGTGCACGCAGAACCTGGACGCCACGGCTGTGTTCGCCAACGGCACGAAGACGCCGATCAGCGCCCCGGTCGCCAACAACTCGCGCTTCGACTGCTTCTATGCCTACCCCACGGTGAGCCTGCAGGGTTCCCCGACCGCCAACCTCAGCGTCGATCCGACCGAGATCGCCATCGCCGTGGTGCAAGCCTCCCGGTTCTCGCAGGTGTGTCAGGTGTGGGCGCCGATCTACCGCCAGCGCACCAAGGTCGGCCCGGAAGCCAACCCCAACGCCGACGCCGAGGTGGCCTACGAGAGCCTGCTGTCGGCGTGGAAGGACTACCTGGCGAACTTCAACAGGGGACGCCCCGTCGTCATCATCGGCCACTCCCAGGGGGCGATCATGCTTGCCCGCCTGATCGGGGCCCAGGTCGATCCCAATCCTGCGGTGCGAAAGCAGATCGTCTCGGCGCTGCTGATCGGCGGCAACGCCGGCAGCCTCCCGAACATGCCGTCCTGCCATTCCGACCACCAGACCGGCTGCGTCATCGCCTACTCGTCCTACTACGAGGAGCCGCCGGGGGACGCCATCTTCGGGCGGCTCGGGGGAGCCTGTACCAACCCTGCCAACCTGGGCGGGGGGGCCGGGGCGCTGGTCCCGTACCTACGGGTGAACAACGCCTGGGTGAGCTACCCGGGCCTCTACACGGCGAGCTGCGTCAGCGCCGGCGGGGCCACGTGGCTGCAGGTGAACGTCACGCCGGGCGACCCGCGGCCCCGCATGGCGGAGAACCTCGGGCCGGCCTGGGGCCTCCACGAGAACGGGGACGTCAACCTGGCCCTGGGCAACCTGGTTATGGACGTCGCCACCGAGGAGTCGGCGTTCCCCTGATCCGCTCGCTCTTTTAGTTCTGGCCCGCCTCGGCGTGGGCTTCGTGAGCGTCGCCGTCGATGTGGTCCCGGATGTCGACGATGAGGCCGCCGGCGACCGTGAAAACCTGCTGGTTGCGGGTCGTCTCCCCGTTGGGCCGGATCACGTCGAGGGCCAGCACGATCCTGTCGGGTTCCACGGTCACGCCGATGACCTCCGCCCGGAAGCCCCGGCCGTAGAGACCGCCGTACCAGGCGAGGACGTCCTCGCGGTTGTGGCAGGTCTGCGGGGTGTCCTCGGGGCCGCCCCACCGGACGTCGGGGTCGAGGATCTCGGCAAGGGCGAAGAGGTCCCGCGTCTCGAACGCGGTCCGCAGCCGCTCGGCGATCCCCTGGGTCTGCGTCGTGTCACCTGGCAAGGTCGGCTCCTTTCTCCCCGTCTCCCCGATGGAGTGTGAGGGATCGGGCACCGTCGAGCAACCGGGCGATTCACCCCGGGGTGCTTGCCGGGGCCGGTGGGGGCCGGTTCAGAACACGCCCTTGCGGACCTCCAGGCCCAGCTGGCCGAGCCGCTCTGCCCAGGCCTTCGCCTTGGCGGGGCCGCCCGAGAGCATGAAGCCGATGAGGCCGAAGAGGCGGTACGGCATGAGCACGAACTGCAGCCCGTGTCGTTCCTCGCCGCAGTGGATGCGCAGCAGCCCGCCGCGGACGTGCTTGACGTCGGTGATCGTGCTGATGGGAAAGTTCACGACCGGCTGGCCCGACTTGTCGATGAACTCGACGTGGTCCGGGAACAGGCGTGCGGTCACCTTCCCCTTGTAGAGCTCGAAGGTCTTCTTGAAGTAAATCGCTTTGTCTTCGAGGATCGGCTGTTGATCCATCAGGCACGACTCCTTTCGGGATGTCGGTCAGCTCGGGGGTGTCCAGCTCGGTGCGTATCCGCTGCCCGATCCGGACCCGGTGTAGCCGCTGCCGGCGGTCTGCTGGGCCTGCAGGCGCTTGGAGACCTGCCGGTAGTTGTTCAGCCTGGCGAAGAAGGCGAAGAAGCCGATGAGGACCGGGCCGTAGGCGACGATGTACCGCCCCCCGTGCACGACGGCGTAGCGGTACCAGAAGTACGTCACGGTGCTCCCGGCCAATGGGGCCAGCGAGGCCAGGAACATCCCGAACCGCAGCTTCTTGAGGGCCTCCGCAGTGGTGTCGCCGACCGGCACATTCGCCTGCAACCAGAAGGCGAGGGCGCCGACGGTCAGGAGGGCACTCAGGATCAACAGCACCAGGTAGACCACGAGCAACGGGTGGCCGGACGCAGGATGGGCCTTGAGAATCCTTGGCCGTGATTAACGCGAGGCAGCACGAGGGAAGGTGTGCCCCGTCAAGGTCAGCTGTGGGGTCGGGGTATTTTCCCGTTCTTGCCTCTCCTGGCCCCACGCGCCACAATCGAGTCTCACCGGCGTAATTACGGGACTGGCACTCTTCGGATCGGCGAGGGCCTCCAATGAAGGGAACGGAGTCGATGCAGACGTCTCGGCCCTGGCAGCGCCTCTCGCCCGACCTCTTCAAGTTCGCGACCACCGAGCTGTACGACCTGCGGGTGGCGATCATGTGCGTCTTCGATGAGACCGCCGTGCTTCATCCCGCGCTGGGGTTCGAGCAGGTGCGCTCCGCCCTCGCCGAGCTGGGATGGGACGAGGCAATCGATGACGTCCAGCTCGACCAGGCCCTCGCGATGCTGGCGGGCTGGGGGCTGCTCGAGGCCTCCCAGAACCATGCGGCCCGCTACGCCACCCCGGAGGAGTTCGAGCGGAAGAACCTGCAGTGGTCGCTCACCAACCACGGTCAGGCGGCGATTGGCGGCGTCCTCCACGCGCTCGACGCCCTGCGGCAGGTGGCCGGCCTCCAACCGGCGGTCATCGTGGCGATCGCCGACGGGCTGGCCGACCTGCACAAGCTCATCGGCAACCCCGCCACCGAGCCCGGTCGCGTAACGACGCGTCTTGCCGAGGTCGAGGGCCACCTCACCTCTCTCGTCACTAGTGTCCGCCAGTTCATGACGCAGCTCCAGCGGCTCATGCGTGACGACGCCACCTCCGACGAGGTCTTCGGCGAGGTCAAGCAGCGCACCGTCGTCTATCTCAGGGAGTACATCGACGGTGTTGAGCGCCCCACGCGCCGGGTGCAGGCAGGCATCGAGCGACTTGCCGCCATCGGGCCCCTTGGGCCCACTGGGCCCACTGGGCCCACTGGGCCCACTGGGATCGAAACGGTGTTCGAGCGGGCGCTGGCCGGGGCCAACCTCGCTCCCGTGCCCGGTGCGGACCCGGGGGTCGCCTGGCGCGCAGAGCGGGCGCACCGGTGGTCGGCCCTGCGGGAGTGGTTCGCCCCGGAGCCGGTGGTGGAGGCGGGGGGAGCGGCCACCGGCCAGCCCAGGATTGTCGCCCTCGTCGGGCTCGCACGGGAAGCGATCCTGCAGCTCCTCCGGGTGCTCGAGCGCCGGTGGGAGTCTCGGCGGCGCTCCGCCTCGGTGGCCGAGGACTTCCGCGCCCTCGCCCGGTTCTTCGCCCGCTCGGCGGGGGAAGCTGACGCCCATCGTCTGTTCAACGCCGCCTTCGGGGCCTGGCCCGCCCGTCACGCCCATCTCGCCTGCCCGGACGCAGAGGCGGTTGCGGTGTCGACCTCGTGGTCGGATGCCCCGCCGGTCGACGTCCCGCCGATCCTGCGGCTGGGGAGCCTTGCGGGCACGCCGGTTCGGTCCCGCCCCGTCGCCGACCCCGCCGGGCTGCGGGCCGCACGCCAGCGCGAGCAGGCGGAGGCGCTCACCCGCGCCGTTGAGCTCCGGTCCAGCCTTGTGACGGGTGGGCCCGTACGGCTCTCGTCCTTCGGCATCCTGCCCCGGGACGCCTTCGCCGAGCTGCTCGATCTGGTGGGCCAGGCGCTCGGGGCGGGGGTTACTTCGGACGGCAGCCGCCGCATCGTGAGCGCCGACGGCCAGGTGGAGATCGTGCTGCGGGACCCCGGCGACCGCCGCTTGGCCCATCTGGCGACGGCGGCCGGCATCATGTCCGCCCCCGACTTCGTCGTGCAGGTCTGGGTCCTTGACGTCGATGTCCTGGAGCCTCTGGAGGCGGTCGGTGGCTAGGGGACCCATCCTCGACGAGGAACTGGCAGCGGAGCGGGCGCTCGGGGTGCGGGTGCTCCTTGCCAGTCCCATCCTCGACGCGACGCGCTGCCCCGCCGAGTTCAAGGTCGTGGCCCGCAACCGGGCATGGCTCGCCGAGTGGTTCGAGACGGCGTGCGGGTGGCAGCTTACCGTCGACGTCATGGGTGGCTTCGCCCGCCTTGCCAAGCGATCGGCAACCCCGGACCCCACGCGCCCGGCGCACCGCTCCCGGGGCGGGGAGCTGCCGTTTGACCGTCGCCGCTACGAGCTGCTCTGCCTGCTGTGCGCCGAGCTGGCCAAGCACTCGGTCACAACCATCGGGATCCTGGCCGACAGCGTCGAGTCCGCTACCCGCGCAGGTCCCCACGAGCGCTTCGACGTGAGCAAGCGCGGCGAGCGTGCAGCGTTCGTCGACGCCTTCAAGCTGCTCGAGTCGTGGGGTGTCGTCTCGTTCTCCGCGGGCGACGTCGATGCCTACGTGACCGACGAGGAGGCGAATGCCTTCGTCCGGGTGGACTCGGCCCG
>WNFB01000092.1_pt1 | contig 55429 bp, 65 predicted proteins | sample 5400501 | NCBI WGS metagenome assembly WNFB01 (sample SAMN13153341, study PRJNA577476) | soil metagenome | isolation source: 200 cm saprolite under Douglas fir tree site 2 hole 1 | place: USA:California | collected 2015-04-18 | reverse complement strand
GCGATGCCCAGGTAGGTCCGGCGCCAGCCCGCGCTCTGGATGAAGTGCTGCACGACGGGCGGCCAGACCGTTCCCGCGAGGTAGCTGCCACTCGAGATGATCGACACCGCCATGCCGCGATGACGGGTGAACCAGAGCGAGGCGTCGGCGATGATCGGCGCGAACGTGGCCGAGCCGGCGACCCCCACCAGCAGGCCCTGGGCCAGGATGAACTGCCAGAGGCTTGTCGCCTGGCTGGCGACGGCATAGCCGAGCCCCAGAACGATCGTCCCGCCCACGACAGGAGCGAGGATGCCGAAGCGGTCGGAGAGGCGCCCCATCAGGATGCCGCCGAAGCCGAAGGAGATCATCGTCACGGTGTAGGGCAGCGACGCGGCGGAGCGCGCGACGCCAAACTCTGCCTGGACCGCCGGCAGGGCCACGATCACCGACCACATCCCGACGCCGCCGATGGCCGACAGCAATAGCGCGGCAAAGAGCCGGGTCCAGGCGTAGACAGACTCAGCTGAGCTCCCGACGTCGATGGCGGGCTCGGACATGATGGGCGAGGTTCAGTATCCAGCGTGTGCCGCCGTTTGTACTCATCCAATTCAGGATCGACAGAGAAAGCCATCGGGAGAATCCTGTTGCGTTGGCCTCTTGCGCGCGGCTCAGGCGCGCGGCTCAGGCAGCAGGGGAGCCGGCGGCAGCAGGTCCAGCAGGCGCGCGGGCCCAAGCGGCATGCGCGTGACGCGACCGCCCTCGGGCCCGACCGCGTCCTCGATCGCCGAGGCGAGGACGGCGGGGACGGGTAGCGTGCCGGACTCGCCCACGCCCTTGAGACCGAGCGGGTTGAGGGGCGAGAGCGTCTCGAGGTGGTCGATGGCCATGTTCGGCACGTCGGTCGCGGTGGGCAATAGATAGTCCATGTAGCTGCCCGCGAGGAGCTGGCCCGACTCGTCGTAGGTGATCTCCTCGAGGAGCGCGCTGCCGATGCCCAGGGCCACCGCGCCCTGGAGCTGGCCCTCCACCACCATCGGATTGATGAGCCGGCCGGAGTCGTGGCTGATCCAGTAGCCGAGGATCCGGACGCAGGCGGAGAGGGCATCCAGCTCGACCAGCGCCACGTGGGCGCCCGACGAGTAGGTCATGTCGGTGGGCTGGAAGAAGCGCGTGCTCTCGAGCCCGGGCTCCACGCCGAGGGCGGCCGTCGCGGCGCCGGCCAAACGCGCCAGCTCGGCGAAGGTCACCCGGCGCTCCGGGCGCCGGCGGTCGGCGAAGGCCGCGCCCGCTTGCTCCAGCTCGGCTTCACCGCACCCGAGGGCCTTTGCCGCGAGCAGACGGGCCTTCGCGCTCACGTCGCGCGCGGCGAGCGCCACCGCGCTCCCACCGACCACGGCGGCGCGGCTCGCGAACGAGCCCGTCCCGTGCTCGACGCCCGCGGTGTCGCCCGCGATGACGGTCACGTCCTCGGGCGTCACGCCCAGCTCGTCGGCCGCGACCTGAGCCAGCGTGGTCTCGAGCCCCTGGCCTTGAGTAGTCGCGCCGCTGAACGCGGTGATGCGCCCCGCCGGATCGACCCGCACGCGCGCGCTCTCGAAGGGGCCGACACCGGTCAGCTCGACGTAACAGGCGACGCCGACACCGACCAGCCGTCCCTGGGCGCGGGCCGCCGCGGCCTCGGCGGCAAGCGCGTCGTAGCGGGCGCTCTCGAGCGCGCGGCGGAGCACCGACGGCAGGTCGCCGCTGTCCAGCACCACGTGGCCGCTGCCGCGGTAGTTGGGCAGCCCCGTGTCCCACGGCATGTCCTCGGCGCGCACCAGGTTGGCCAGGCGGACCTGGGCACGATCGCGGCCCGTCTCGCGCGCCACCAGGTCCAGCACCCGCTCGATCACGAAGACGGCCTGCGGTTGTCCGGCGCCGCGGTAGGGGGTGACGGGCACGCGGTGGGTGTAGCGGCTCTCGAAGCTCGACTCGACGGCGGCGATCCGGTACGGGCCGGTCAGCATGGAGGCAGTCAGCAGCGGCACCACCAGGCCGCGCGGCGTGTAGGCGCCGGTGTCGTGGACGAAGCGGTCGCGAAGAGCCAGGAGGCGGCCCGTGTCGTCGAAGCCGACCGTCACCTCGTGCTCCTGCTCGCGCTCCTGGGTGGCGGCCAGCATGTGCTCGAGACGGTCCTCGATCCAGCGCACGGGGCGGGCGAGGCGACGCGCGAGGAACGGGATCAGAACGTCCTCGGGATACACGATGAGCTTGGCGCCGAAGCCCCCACCCACGTCGGGCGCGATCACGCGCACCTGGTGCGGGGCCAGATCGAGCAGGTCGGCGATGAACTGGCGGATCTGGTGCGGCACCTGGGAGGACGCCCATACCGTGAGCTGGCCGAGCGCGGCGTTCCAGTCCGCCACGAGCCCGCGCGTCTCCATCGGCTGGCCCCCGCCGCGCCCGATGCGCAGCCGGAGCGAGGCCACGCGGGGGGCCGCGCGCAGCGCGGCCTCGACGTCGCCGCGGGCGAGGGTGACGCGCCCGGCCACGTTGTCGGGGATGTCGTCGTGGACGGCGGGCGCACCGGGCGCGAGCGTCTGGGCCGACGGCAGCGGCTCGTATTCGACCTCCAGCAGCTCTCGGGCGTCCTCCGCCGCGTAGCGGCTGTCCGCCACCACCGCGGCCACCGGCTCGCCCACGTAGCGGGCGCGGTCGCCCGCGAGCGGGGCGAAGCTGTGCCCGCGCAGCTCGGCGTGCGGCGGGACTATGGGAAAGACACGCCCCGCGGCTCCGAGATCGGCGAAGCACACGACGTCGACCACCCCGGGGTGCGCGAGGGCGCGCGCCGCGTCTACCCGACGGATGCGGGCGTGGGCGTGCGGGCTCCGGAGGAGCACGGCGTGGAGCATGCCGGGCAGCGCGATATCCGCCACGTAGCGCCCGCGCCCGGTGAGCAGCCGCGGGTCTTCCTTGCGGAGATGCCGGTCGCCGACGAACTTCACGCCGACGCGGCCGCCGCCCGCCCGGCCGTCGCCGCGTCCAGCGCCGCCTGCACGATGTGCTGATAGCCCGTGCACCGGCAGAGGTTGCCGGAGAGCGCTTCCCGAACCTCCGTCTCCGACGGCGCCGGATGGAGCCGCAGGTAGGCGACGAGCGTCATCAGGATGCCCGGCGTGCAGAATCCGCACTGGAGCGCGTGGCGGGCCCGGAAGGCCTCCTGGAGCGGGTGGAGGCCCGGGCCGTCGCCGGCGAGGCCTTCGACGGTGTCCACCCGGCAGCCGTCGGCCTGGACCGCGAAGACGAGGCAGGAGCGTGTGGGCTCGCCGTCCACCAGGACGGTGCAGGCCCCGCAGGCGCCGTGCTCGCAGCCCAGGTGCGTCCCGGTGAGGCCCCACTCCTCGCGGAGCACGTCGGCGAGGAGCATGCGCGGGATCACGCGCGCGCGGCGCTCGGTGCCGTTCACGATCACCGCGATGTCGTGCGCGGTGGAGCCGGAGCGGGCCGTCACGCCGCCTCCGCGCGCGCGGCCGCGCGGCCCAGCGCCCGCGCGGCGAGCCCCGCGGCGACGCGCCGCCGGTACTCGGCGGTGGCGTGCAGATCGCCGCGCGCGTCGATCTCCCCGGCGGTGGCCCGCCCCACCTCGGCGAGCCGCGCCGCCGACGGCCGCTCCCCGAGCAGCCCGGCGGTGGCCCGCGCGAGATGGGGCCCGTCGCCCACGCCGAAGATGACGAGCCGCGCGTGCCGGCAGACGCCGGCCGCGTCGAGCGCGAGCACCGCGCACGCGCCGGCGAGCGCGAAGTCCCCGTGCCGGCGCGCGACCTCGGCGAAGCCATGCCCCGTGCGCGGCGCGGGCGGCCCCGGCACCTCGATCTCCGCGAGGAGCTCGTCGGGCTCCAGCGCGGTGGCCAGGAGGCCGCGGAAGAAGTCCTGGGCGCGGCACGCGCGCTGCGCCCGGGCGCTTCGCAGGTGGAAGACGGCGTCGAGGGCGATCATGCAGGCGGGCAGCTCCGCGGCGGGATCGGCGTGGACCAGGCTGCCGCCCACGGTACCGCGCGCCCGCGTCTGCAGGTGCCCGATGAGGGGCGCCGCCTCGGCCAGGAGCGGGGCGGCGGCGGCGATGCGCGCGTCGCGCTCGAGGGCGTGCTGGCGGACGAGCGCGCCCAGGCGGAGGCCGCGCGCGTCCTCGCGCACGCCCCCGAGCGCGGCCACCCGGTTCAGGTCCACGATCACGCCGGGACGCACCAGCCGCATGTTCATCATCGGCACCAGGCTCTGGCCGCCGGCCAGGAGCTTGGCGTCCCCGCCGTGGCACGCGAGGAGGTCGAGCGCGTCCTCCACCGTGCGCGGCGCGAAGTACTCGAACGGAGCGGGGCGCACGCGATTCCGGCTACACCTTCCCGAGCTTCGGGTGATCGAACAGCGGCAGCTTCACGCCCCAGGGCTCCATCCGCGCGCGGATCTTCTTGATGAACTGGGGCACGATGCGCATCTCGTCCTCCGGAGTCGTGCCGCCGAGGCCGGCCTCGCACGCCACCCGGTCGGCGTCGATCTCGAGCGGCGTGGCGCTGCCGCCCTCGATGGCGAGCCACAGGTTGCGGTAGCCGTTGAACTCGACGTTCTGGATCATCTGGGTCACCGCGCGCTCGATGTTCTGCACCGTCTCCGGCGTGAAGCTCGGGGCCCAGGCGTCCAGGCACTGCCAGCCGAAGGCGATGTGGCGCACCTCGTCGCGCAGGATCAGCTCCATGAGCCGATGCACTGCCGGGTTAGTGGCCTTGTGGACGGTCGCCTTGAAGGCGTCGATCAGGATCTCCTCGGCGGCGCAGACCAGGCTCGCGAAGATGCCCTCGAGCGAGGTGTCGGGGTCGAAGGCCATCCGCCGCACGCCGTGGGTCCCCACCGCGCTCACCGTCGGGAGGTTCTGCGGCTGCGGGAAGTAGCCGCCCAGGCGCTCGGCCATGAGCCAGGACGCCTCGGCGTGGCGGCCTTCCTCCTGCGTCCGCATGGTGAAGAAGAACCGCAGGTCCGGGAGCCGGTTCTCGAGGCAGAAGCGCAGGAGCAGGGCCGGGCTCTCCGAGATCGCGCCGTACTCGCCCCAGGTCCGGCGGCTCCAGTGCAACCGCGCGGCCATGATCTGCGCCTCGGCGTATCGCTCCGGATGCAGCTCGTCCCATGGAATATCCATCTCCGGATCCCACTCGAGCGTCTTGGCGCGCTGCCACAGCTCCCAGACGTCGGGCATGGCGGGGGCGAGCTCGAGCGGATAGCGGGCCTCGGTGAGGTACGTGCTCATGACGGGCTCCTCCTGGACGGGGCGAGCGGGCGGCGCCTCATGCGCGGCCGAGCTCCGGATGGTTGACGTGAGCCAGCGTGATGTCCCACGCGGCGAGGCGATCGCGCACCTGGGCGAGGGTGGCGCGGACCACCGCCTTCTCCTGGGCGACGGTGGAGGCGCCGAGGCCGTGCTCGGCGGTGAGGGCCTCCGCGGCCAGCAGCGGCTCGCGGGCGCCCGCGGGCAGGAGCCACGTGTTCCGATAGCCGGCGAGGATCACGCGCTCCAGCATATCGCGGACGGCCTCGGCCACCGCGGCGCGGCCGGCGGCGTCCAGCCGGGGCAGGCGCTCGCCGAGCAGCGTCCACGCGAACAGCACGTGGCGCTGCTTGTCGCCGGCCACCAACCTCAATATTTGGCGCACCGTCTCGTCCCGGCTGTGCTGGAGGTGGCAAAGGCACAGGTTGAGATCGAGCTGGTCGTCGAGGCAGCCGAGCGCGGCCACCACCGCCTCCACCGGCAGGTCGGGATCCAGGGCCATCTGGGCGAAGGGCTGGTTGCTCGCCCGCGCGACGGCCTCGGCGGGCGTGGACTCGTAGCCGCCCAGGCGCTTGGCGAAGAGAAAGCATGCTTCGAGGTGCTTGGCCTCCTCCGCGGGGCGGAACGACAGGAAGAGCTTGGCGTCCATGCCGGCCGCCCCGGACTCGAGGCAGAAGCGGATCAGGAGCGCGGTGTTCTCGCCGAGGCCCGGATACATGCCCCAGGCCCGGCGGCTCCACACCAGGCGCGCGGCCTCGCGCACGGGCGGGGCGTACGCCGCGGGGTCGAACCGGCTCCAGGTGATGTCCGTCTCGGGGTTCCAGCGGAGCCCCTTGGCCTGGCTGTACAGCTCACGCAGGGTCGGGTTCTCGGGCGCGAAGCGCAGCGGGAAGCGCCGCTCCAGGAAACGCTTCTCCTGCGCCTGATATCCCCGCAGCAGCCGGTCGCTCGTCTCTGACATGCGGTCGATGCCTTTCCGCGCCGCCTATCCCTCTACCCACCAAGATAGGCGGCCTTGAGTTGGTCGTCCTGGAGAAGATCCGTCGCCGCGCCGGAGAGCACCACGCTGCCGACCTCGAGCACGTAGGCCCGGTCCGCGGACCGGAGCGCCATGCGCGCGTTCTGCTCGACGAGCAGGATCGTCGTGCCCGCCTCGCGGAGCGTCGAGAGGAGCCGCATGATCTCGGCCACGACCAGGGGGGCCAGGCCGAGCGAGGGCTCGTCGCACAGCAGCAGCCGGGGGCGGGTCATGAGGGCGCGGCCGATGGCGAGCATCTGCTGCTCGCCGCCCGAGAGCGTGCCCGCGAGCTGGTCGCGGCGCCGGCGCAGCACCGGGAAGAGGCGATAGGCCTCCTCCACGCCGGCCTCGAGACGGCTCCGGAAATCGTGGCCGCGGGACAGCGCGTAGCCGCCCAGCTCCAGGTTGTCGAGCACCGTGAGGGGGGCGAAGACCCGGCGCCGCTCCGGGACCAGCGCGACCCCCGCGCGGATCATCGCTTCGGGCGCTTGCCCTGTGACGTCGCGCCCGTCGAGCGCGACGCGGCCGGCCGCCGGCGCGACCAGCCCGGCGATCGCCCGCAGGAGCGTGGACTTGCCCGCGCCGTTGGCGCCGATCAGGGCCACCAGCTCGCCCGCGCGGACTTCGAGAGAGACGTCCCGCAGCGCGTGGACGGGCCCGTAGCGCGCGGACAACCCGCTCACCTCAAGCAACGGCGGCCACGTCCTCGCCGAGGTAGACGCGGATCACCGCGGGATCCCGCTGCACCTCGGCGGGCGAGCCCTCGGCGATCTTCTCGCCGTGGTCCAGCACCACCACCCGGTCCGAGACACCCATCACCAGGCGCATGTCGTGCTCGATGAGGAGGACCGAGATCCCGCCGTCGCGCACCCGCGCGATCAGCCGCATCATCTCGACCTTCTCGTGCGTGTTGAGCCCCGCGGCGGGCTCGTCGAGGAGGAGTAGCGTCGGGTCCGCGGCGAGCGCGCGCGCCACCTCGACGAGCTTCTGCTGGCCGAAGGCGAGGTCGGCCGCGGGGACGAGCGCCAGCGCCTCGAGGCCCACGGTGGCGAGGGCCCGCTCGGCGCGCTCGAGCTCGGCGCGCATCCGCCGCCGCGGCCCGGGCAGGGCGAGGGCCGCGCCGAGGAAGCCGCCCGGGGCATCGCGCTCGCAGCCGATCATCGTGTTCTCGACCACGGTGAGGCTCGGGAAGAGCTGGACGTTCTGGAACGTGCGCGAGAGCCCGAGCCGGGCCAGGCGATGGGCGGGCAGGCCGGTGAGGGGCCGACCGCGAAACCGCACCACGCCGGCCGTCGGCGCGTAGAACCCGGTGATCACGTTGAAGAGCGTGGTCTTCCCCGCGCCGTTGGGGCCGATCACCGCCTTGATCTCGCCCTCCCCGACGTCGAACGAGCAGTCGTAAACCGCCCGCACGCCGCCGAACTGCTTGCTGACGCCGCGCACCTCGAGGAGCGGCCCCGCGCTCCCGCCGCCAGGGCTCCGGGCGCTCGACGAGGCGAGGGGGGCCGGGCGCGCGGCCGGGGCGGGGGCCCGCGCGACCGGGCCCTTGCGCGCGAAGAGCCCGGCGATGCCGCGCGGGAGGAACAGGATCACGACGATGAGGGCGAGCCCGTAGAGCGGCACCTCCCAGTCCCCGAACTTGCGCAGGGCCTCGGGCAGGATGGTGAGGAGCACGGCGCCCACCACCGCCCCCCAGTAGAGGCCGATCCCGCCGATCGCCACCATCAGGACGAGCACGACCGAGAAGAGAAACGAGTAGATCTCGGGGCTGATCACCGTGATGTAGTGCGCGTACAGGCTCCCCGCCACGGACGCGTACACCGCGGACAGGACGAAGACGCGGCGCTTCTCCGCCGCGGTGTCCACCCCCATCGCCTCCGCCGCGGCCTCGCTCTCGCCGAGCGCGCGCAGCACGCGGCCGACTCGCGAGTTGACGAGATTGCGCGCCACCCACAGGGCGAGCCCGGCGAAGGCCCACACGAGGTAGTAGTGCTGGGTCGAGGTGCTGAAACGGAGAGGACCCAGGTCCCAGGGCAGGATCCCCGCCAGCCCGGACGACCCGCCCGTGATGCCGTGGAGCTGGACGAAGGCGAGCTGGAGCACCACGCCGATGCCGAGGGTGGCCATGCCGAGGTAGTACGACGTGAGGCGCAGCGTCGGAATGCCGACCACGTAGGCCAGCGCGCCGGTGGCGACGGCGGCGATCGGCATACCCAGCCAGGGCGAGAGCCCGTAGCGCACCGAGAGCACCGCCGAGACGTAGGCGCCGAGGCCATAGAAGCCGGCGTGGCCCAGGGACACCTGGTTGGCATAGCCCATCACCAGGTTCAGCCCGACCGCGAGGATGACGTAGAGGCCGGCCAGCACCACCACGTGGACGAGGTACTGGTTCGGCAGGAGCCACGGCACCACCGCCACCACCGCCAGGAAGGCCAGAAGCGCCCGGCCGGATACCCGGCCGGGCAGCCGCTCCACCGCGTCCACGTCGAGTCTAGAGGTCCACCAGGCGGAACTTCCCCTGGCGCCATTCGATGATCACGACATCGTTCTTGGCGAGCCCCCAGTGCTTCTGCGGCGAGAAGGTGAACACCCCGCCCACCCCCTTGTACTCGCGGACGTGCTCCTCGAGGCCCGCGCGGATCTTCCCGCGCTCGCTGCTGCCCGCGCGGGTGATGGCGGCCGCCACCATGCTGATGCCGTCCCAGGCCTGGCCGCCGTAGACATCGGTCTCCTCGTTGTACCGGGCGCGGTAGCGGGTCTTGTAGTCGAGAATGGTGGCCTTGATCGGGTCGGTGTCGGGGAGCTGCTCGGCCACCGGGAACTTGAGCGACGTGAGATAGAGCCCCTCGGCGGCGTCGCCGGCGAGCTGCATGTAGCGGTCGGCCACGAAGCCGAAGCCGTGGACCAGCATCTGCTTGAGCCCGAGCTGCTGGGCGTTCTTCAGGAAGACCACGCCCGCCGGCGTCACCGTCCAGCAGATGATGGCCCGGGCGTTCGTTCCGCGGATGCGGGTGAGCTGGGTCGTCAGGTCGTTGTCGGCGGGGCCGAACTCCTCGTAGACCACGTTGATCCCGGCCGCGGGCGCCTGGGCGCGGAGCTGGTCCCGCGCGCTCGCCCCGAAGGCGCCGGTGTCGTTGAGCATGGCTACTTCCGTGATGCCGCGCTTCTTGAAGAAGTCGAGGAGGCGGGCCACCACCTCGACGTCGTTCACGGTGGACTTGAAGACCCAGGACCGGTCGCGCACCGGCTCGACGAGCGCGGTGGCCCCGGAGACGCTCATCAGCGGCACCTCGGCGCGCTGCACGCTCGGGACGATGGCGAGCCCGATGTCGCTCCGGTTTCCGTCGCCCACGATCACGTCGACCTTGTCCTGCTCGATCAGGCGCTTGGCGGCGAGGACGGCCTTGGTGGACTCGCTGGCCGCGTCGTAGAGCGTGAGCTCGATGCGCCGGCCGCCGAGGCCGCCCTTCTTGTTGGCCTCCTCGACGAAGAGCTCGACCGAGCGCTTCATGCGGTCGCCCAGGAAGGCGGCGGGGCCGGTATAGGAGAAGATGCTGCCGATCTTGATGGGGCTGCCCTGGGCTTGGCTCGGGCCGGGCCCGAGGAGGCCGGCGGCCAGCGCGCCGCCGAGGGTCGTGGTGAACTGCCGTCGGGTGAGCATGGGGTCTCCGTGCCGCGCCCGGGTCCGGGCGCGCCGATCGAGGTGAACTCTCATACGCGCTCGCTCACGCCGCGGGCGAACAGGCCCCGCGGGCGGACGAACAGCAGGAGCAGCAGGAGGAGAAAGGCGGCCACGTCCTTGAACTCCGAGCCGATGAGCCCGCCGCCGAAGGCCTCGAGGAGGCCCAGGACCAGTCCGCCCGCGATGCCCCCGAAGGTATTGCCGAGGCCGCCCGCCACCGCCGCCGCGAATCCCTTGAGGCCGAGCATGGTGCCGGCGTCGTAGATCGTCAGCGTCACCGGGGTCACGATGAGCCCGCCGATCGCGCCCACCGCCGCGCTGAGGGCGAAGGACAGCATGACGATCCGGCCGACGTCGATGCCCATGAGCCGGGCCGCCTCCCGGTCGCTCGCCACCGCGCGCATCGCTCGACCGAGCAGCGTGCGGTCGAAGAACAGGTGGAGCGCGAGCACGATGGCGCCCGCCACCCCGACGATCCAGAGGGCCTGGGGCACGAAGGTCGCGCCCAGGATCTGGAAGGGCCGCTCCCCGGTGAAGGCGGGCAGTCCCCCCGCGTTCTTGCCGAGCGAGACCATCACGCCGCCCTTGATCAGGATGGACGCCCCGATGGTCACGATGATGAGGTTGAGCACGTCGGCGTGCCGGATGGGCCGCACGATGACCCGCTCCATGACCACACCCACCGCGGTCACCGCGACGACGGTGAGGAACACCACCAGCGCCAGCGGCAGACCCGAGGCCGAGAGGATCGACGCGCCGAGCATCCCGCCCAGCATGGAGAACTCGCCCTGGGCGAAGTTCACCGCGCCGGTCGCATTGAAGACGATGTTGAGTCCCAGCGCGACGAGACCGTAGATCGCCCCCACCATGAGGCCGGAGAACAGGAACTGCAGGAGGCTCGCGGTATTCACGCGCGCCTCCGCCCGCGGGCCGGCGCGCCCCGGCCCGACAGCTCGCGCAGGGCCTCACCGAGGAGCCCGACCCCGCGCGTGATCTGCGCGGGCGCCATCCCCGAGAAGCAGAGGCGGAGGGCATGGTGCTGGACGGCCTCGGGGAAGAAGACGGCGCCGGGCACGAAGCTCACGCCGCGCTCGACGGCGAGCCGGAAGAGATCGGCGGCGTCGAGCCCGCGCGGCAGCTCGAGCCACAGGCTGAAGCCGCCCTCCGGCTGAGTCCAGCTCGCGGCGCCATTCAGCTCGCGCGCGAGGGCCTCGATCATCGCGTCGCGCCGCGCCCGGTACGCCGGGCGCACCCAGGCCAGGTGCCGCCGCATGCGCCGGTCCGAGGCGAAGGCCAGGCCGAGCCGCTGGAGCAAGAGCGAGACGTGGACATTGGTCACGTACTTCAGGCGAAGGAGCGGCTCCACGAGCGCCTCGGGAGCCGCGACGAAGCCGAGGCGGATGCCCGAGAACAGGCTCTTCGAGAACGTGCCCACGTGAACCACCCGCTGCTCCCGGTCCAGGACCAGGAGCGACGGCGGCGGCGGGGCGCCCCAGGAGAGGTCCGAGGCCGCGGCGTCCTCGACGATGACGAGGCCGTGGCGCCGCGCCACCGCGAGCAGCCGGCGGCGCCGCGCCAGGCTCATCGTGTAGCCGGTCGGGTTCTGGAAGGACGGCATCGTGTAGAAGACGCGGGCACCGGCGCGCGTGGCCACGCTCGCGAGCTCGTCGGGATCGGGGCCGTCGGGGCCCACCGGCACGCCGACCACGCGGACGCCCGCCGTCGCGAGCGCCTCGAGCGCGCCCAGATAGGTCGGGCTCTCGACCACCACGGTGTCGCCGGGGCCGGCCAGGGCGCGGAAGACGAGCGCCAGGCCCTCCTGGCCGCCGTTCGTGACGACGATTCGTTTGTGGCACACGGGGGCCCCGCCCACCGTCAGCCGCTCGGCGAGCGCGCCGCGAAGGGCCGGATCGCCCTCGGCCGCTCCCATCTCGAACAGGCGCGCCCCGTCGCGGCGGAGCGCCGAGCGCAGCAGACGCCCGGCCTCGCGCGGGTACAGATCGAGCGCGGGCGTGTAGCTCGCGAAGCCGCCGGACGCGGTCTCGCGATCCAGATGGAGCAGGCGGCGGTAGGTCTCGTGGAAGGAGGGCGTCGCGAGGGGTGGCACGATCGGCACGCGGCCGGGGGCGGGTGTCGCGAGGCCGCCCACGGAATCGCTTCCGCGCTGCGGCAGCACGACGGTGCCGATCCCCGTGCGCGCCCGCACGAGGCCCTGCTCGGACAGGATGCGGTACGCGGCGGCGACCGTCTCCGCGGTGGTCCCGACCTGGGCCGCGACATGCCGCACGGTCGGCAGCCGCGCGCCCACGCGGTACTGGCCTTCCACGATGCCCGACCGGAAGTGATTGGCGATGCGGCGGACGAGGGAGACGCCCGGCGACGAGGCATCAGCGGTGAAGGTCGACGGGAGCCCTTCGTCACCCACCATTCGCGATAGAGTCTTTCGTCCGGCGCCCGCGGATTGTCAACGACTGGGGGGAGAGTATGCTTGACAAGAGCACTTGTCAATCTCCCGACCGGCTGGACCGTCGCCGCGTCACGTGGCGATCTTGACCGCCCGCAGGATCTCGCGGTATTCCGGCTCGGGAAAGGCGCGCATCGTGACGGTCCGCACGTTCCCGGACGCGCCCAGCGAGAGCGCGAGCGCGGCCATGGTCTCATCGTCCGGCAGGGTCAGGACCGCCACCGTGTCGTAGGGGCCCATCGTCAGGTAGAAGGCCTCGACGGTTCCGCCGAGCTCGGTGAGCCGCTTCTTCAGTCCGTCGAGGCGCCCGGCCGCGCGGTCGATGGCCCGGATGCCCTGCTCGGTGTAGTTGAACAGCACCATGTAGGTCGGCATGGCCTCCTCACACCATCACGTAGCCACCGTTCACGTCGATGGTGGCGCCGGTGATGAACTGGCCGCCGTCCGAGGCGAGGAAGCGCACGACGGCGGAAAGGTCGGAGGGCTCGGCGAACCGGCCGAGCGGGATGTCGGCCAGGAGCCGCGCGCGGGCCTCCTCGCTCAAGATCTCGAAGTTGCGCTCGACGCGCGCGGGGCCCGGCGCCACCGTGTTGACCAGGATCTTGTGGGACGCGTACTCCTTCGCCAGGTGCCGGGTCAGCCCGAGCACGCCGGCCTTGGCCGCGGTGTAGTGGCAGCCCAGCGCCGGGCTCGAGGTGCGCCCGGCATTGGAGGAGAAGTTGATGATCCGCCCACCCCCGGCGGCCATCATCGGCGGGAGGACGTGCTTGCAACAGAGGAAGGTGCCCTTGAGATTGGAGTCGACCACCATGTCCCAGTCGTCCTCCGTCATCTCGTGGGTCTTGCGCCCGAGCGTGTAGCCGCCGGCCGCGTTGACGAGCACGTCGATCCGCTTGTGCGCGCCCATCACCTCCCGGACCATCGCGCGCACGGAGGCCTCGTCCCGGACGTCGCAGACCACGGGAATGGCCGCGCCCCCCACCGCGAGGATCTCCTTGACCACCGCCTGCGCCCGGTCGGGGACCAGGTCCACCACCGCGACGCGGGCCCCGTCGGCCGCGAAGTCGATGGCGACCTGGCGGGCGATGCCCCGTCCGGAGCCCGTGATCACGACGCTCTTCCCTTCGAACTGGGCATTCTTCATGGTTGCCACGATGTCGTCTCCATGTGAGGGGCGACGGCCGTCACGCGCCGCCGCCGAGGATGGCTACCGCGTCGATTTCCACCAGGAACGGATGGCCGTCGCCCTCGAGGGCAGGGGCGAGCCCGGCCACCTGTACGGTGGTGCGGGCCGGGAACTCCGACACGAAGAACAGGGCGTACACCTCGTTCATCGCGCCGTGGTGAGCGATGTCGGTCAGGTAGACCGTGGTCTTGATCACGTCGCCCAGGGTGCCGCCCGCCGCCTCCACGATGGCGCGCACGTTCTCGAGCACCTGCCGAGTCTGGACGCGGATGTCGCCGGCGCCGACCACGTTGCCGTCGAGGTCGATGGGGAGCTGGCCGGCGACATACAGGGTGTGGCCGACCCGCACCCCGTTCGAGAACGCCCGCCGCGGGGTGATGACCTTGGGGCTGGTGATGATCTGTCGAGGCACTCGGTCAGAAGCCGAAGAGGCGGGGAATCGCCAGGGGCATCGCCGGCCACATGGCGGTCAGCAGCGTCACGCCGAGCACGGCGGCCACGAAGACCCAGACCTCCCGATTGGCCTCCGCCATCGGACACTTCACGATGGAGGACACCACGTAGAGACTCAGGGCCACCGGCGGGGTGAGGAGCGCGGTCTGGACGGTCATCACCACGATCAGGCCGAGGTGGTGCGGGTCGATCTTGTAGGCGATCGCCGCGGGGGCCAGCACCGGGATCAGCATGATCATGATGGGGATCGCCTCGAGGGCGGTCCCCAGGGCGAACAGCACCGCGATGGTGACGAGCAGGAAAATGAAGGGGGAGGTGGTGAGGTCGAGCGACCAGCGGGCCACCGTCTGCGGGACCTGGTTCCGCACCAGGATCCAGGACACCACGTTCGACGTGCCGAGCAGCAGGTAGACGATCGCGCTCGTCTTGGCCCCGGTCATGAGGCTCGCCAGGAGATCCCGCGGCCCGAGCGTGCGCAGCACGAACACGCCCACCAGGACCCCGTACAACGCCGCCATCGCCCCCGCCTCGGTGGGCGTGAAGACGCCGCCCAGGATCCCGCCGATGATGATGACCGGCACCGCCAGGCCGAGCAGGGCCCCGCGCAACGTGCGCAGGGCCAGGCGCGGCGAGAACCGGGACCCGCTCACCGGGAACTGCCGCCGCCAGGAGATGACGCCGACCAGGATCATCAGGCTCACGCCGACCAGCACGCCCGGCATTACCCCCATGAGGAAGAGCTTGCCGACCGAGATGCCGCCGCCGTAGACGTAGGCGAACACGAGCATGGCCACGCTCGGCGGAATGATCGGGCCCATCACTGCGCTACCCGCGATCACCGCCGAGGTGAACCCACCCGGATAGCCCTGACGGACCATGCTCGGCCCCACCATGGCGCCGATGGCCGCGCACTCGGCCAGCGCCACCCCGGTCACGCCGGCGAACAGCATGCTGGTGAGGACGACCACGTAGCCCAGGCCGCCGCGCAGGTGGCCGACCAGGCTGTTGGCGAACTCCATCAGCTTGGGGAGCACGCCGCAGCGCTGCATCACGTCGCCCGCGATCACGAAGAACGGAATGGCCAGGAGGGGGAATGAGTCCATGCCCGCGAACATCAGCGTGGGCAGGACGGCAATGGGGACGACACCCGACAGCACGATGAAGGCGAGACCGCCCAGCCCCAGGCAGAGGGCGATCGGCACCCCCAGGAACATGGTCAGCGCGAACACGGCGACGAGCACGGCGATCAGCATCGGTGGTCAGATCTCGGTGGCCGGTGGGGTGGGCGGAGCGGGGTCATCGAAGCCGAGCCACCGGGCCACGATGACGAGGGCCATGAGGCCCGACCCAACCGGGATGGCCAGATAGAACCAGAAAATCGGGATGTTGATGGTGGTCAGATACTGATCGAGTTGAGCCGGCAGCGTCTGGAGGCCGGCGACGGTGAGCGTGAGGAGGAACACCAGGGACAGCAGGTCGGCGACGAGGCCGATCACTCGCCGACCGAGGGGCCCGAGCCAGCTCCCGAGCCCCTCGGCGGCGATGTGACCGCGCTCCCGCATCAGCAGGACCGAGCCCAGAAACGCGATCCAGACCATCAGATACCGCGACAGCTCCTCGGTCACGACCAGGGTCTCCCCCAGCGTGTACCTGAGGATGACCTCGACGACGACCACCACCGACACGACGCCCATGGCCGCCAGGACGGCCACTTCGATCGCGCGGACCAGGCTGCGCGGCATCCTGCCCCGCTACTTGTTGAGACTGACGCCGAGGTCCACCAGCTGCTTGCCCTTGGGCCCGAGGTCCGGAATCGCCTCGGTGTAGATGCGCTGGGCGACCTTCCGGAACTCCGCGAGGGTCGGCTCCGCCACCACGTTGACCTGCATGCCGGTGGCGGCGAGCTTCTTCAGAATTTCCTCGTTGTCGCGCTGGCTCTCCGCCCGTTCCCACGTTGTCGTCTGGCGCGCCGCGGTCATGATCGCGGTCTGCACGTCCGCGGGCAGCTTGGCCCAGCTCGCCACGCTCATCAGGACGTTGCCCGCCTCGTTCACGTGCTGGGTCAGCGAGTAGTACTTCTGGACCTCGGGCAGCTTCTCGAAGAACACGACACCCGGGGGGTTCTCCTGTCCGTCCACGACCCCTTGCTGCAGGGCGGGGTACACCTCGGCCCAGTCCATCGGCACCGGCGAGACGCCCAGCGCGCGGAAGAAGGCGATGTGGACCTTGGTGGGCAGGGTCCGGAGCTTGAGGCCCTTGAGGTCTTCCGGCGCCCGGATCGGCCGCTTGTTGTTCGACACGTGGCGGAAGCCGTTGTCCCACCAGCCCACGACCTTGAAGCCCTTTTCCAGAAGCAGGGGCTCGATGATCTGCCCCATGCGCCCGTCGAGGGCTCCGAACATCGTCTCGGTGTCCTTCCACAGGTACGGCAGCACCAGCGTCCCCATCTCGGGGACGAACCGGGAGAGGTGGGCGACGCCGCACAGGACGAAATCGACGCTGCCGAGGCGGACCATCTCGAGGCTCTCGCGGGTGGCGCCCAGCGCGTTGGAGTGGTGGATCTGCACCTCGACCTGTCCGCGGGTGCCCTCGGCCACGAGCTGCTTGAACTTCTCCGCCGAGCGGCCCCACGCGTGCTCCTTCGAGGTGGGCGAGGAGAAGCGCAGAACGTACTTGGGCTGCTGCGCGAGGGCGTTACCCGCGAGCGCGGCGGCGACCATGAAAGCCACGAATATCAGGATGCGTCGCATCGTCCCCCTCCAATGGTGGTGCTGGCAGTAGTGGTGCTGGGTGATGTCACCATGGCGCGGCCGGCGGCGGCCAGGCAACGCGGCATGACTTCCGTGCTCCAGCGCTCGATGAAGCGCCGCGGATCCGGTGTGATGGCGGTGAGCAGCAGCTGATCGGCGCCCGCCCGCCGCGCGCGCTCGACCTGGGCCACGCAGTCGTCGGGCGTGCCCGCGATGGCGAAGCGCTCGGCCAGGTACGACGTGACCTCCGCGCGGTCGCTGAACCGCCCGTTGGCGGCCGCGTCGAGGGCGGCATGGGCCAGGGGATCGTAGCCGCGATGGATCTCCTCGATGGCTTCGTGCAGCGCGACCGGCGGGGCGATCGCCCGGAACACGCGGTTGCCGCTCGACACCAGCGTGCCCTTGATCTCCTCGATGGCGGCGTCCCGGGAGTCGGCCACGTTGGCCTTGACCAGCCACCACGTGTCGATGACCTCGGGGTCGCGGCCGGCAGCCCGGGCGCCCGCGGCGATCTCCGCGCGGCTCGTGGCCACCTCGGGCGCGGTGAGGCCGCTCCCGATGAACGCACCGTCGGCGACGCGCCCGGCGAGCTGGTGGGCGCGCGGCCCGTCGGCGGCCAGGTAGATCGGGAGCTGCCGTGAGGCCCCCTTGAGCTGGCCCGGGCGCCCGTCCCGGACCACGCGCCGGCCTGCGGTGAGCGCCTGGAGGTCCAGGGCGGTCCGCTCGAGCTCGGCGAGCCGGGCCGGCCGCAGGCCGAGCGTGAAGACCGCGCTGTCGCCCGCGCCCAGGCCCATGAAGGCGCGCCCGCCGGACAGACGGTCGAGGGTCGCCATCGCGTTGGCGGTGACGACCGGATGGCGGGTGACCGGGTTGGTGACGGCGGGGCCCAGGCGGATGCGCGAGGTGCTCTGCGCGGCCACCGCGAGGGCCATATACACATCCGCGCTGACGGACTGGGAGTCCACGATACCGAGCATCTCGAACCCGGCGCGCTCGGCCAGGGCGGCCAGCGCCGGGCACGCACCGATGTCGTCCGCGAGCAGCACCAGCGCGAAGCGAGGCCCGCGACTCACGGCGCCGTCGGGCCGGGCAGACGCTGCTCGAGCGTCATCGTGAACCGCTCGCTCGCGATCAGGATCAGCGAGTAGTGGATGGGAGCGTCGCCGGGCCCGAGCAGAGCCCGGCGCACGTCGAGGAGCGGGTAGCCGGGCCGCACGCCGAGTGTCTGGGCCGCCCAGCTATCGGCGAGGCAGGCCCGGATCTCGTCGCGCATGGCGGTCGCCTTGATCCCGGACGTCGTCAGCAGGATGTCCTGGAGGAGGCGACGCTGGAGATCGCGCCGCCGGACGCGGGCCCCGACCGCGAGGGGCATGAACGCGCGGACGTGGGCGATGGGACCGTCCGCTCCCACCAGCCGCCGCTCGTTGTAGGTCACGAGACTGTCCGCCGGCAGCCCGAGGATCGCGCAGATCTCCTCGCTACCCCGGCGCTGATCGTGGGCGAGGATCTCCACCCGACGGACGTGCCGCATCGAGAAGAGACTCTCGAACGAGCCCGACGGCGGCGAGGGAAGCCGCCCCCGGCCGACCGCCACGAAGGTTCCTCCCCGCCGGCCACGCGCACGGCGGACCGCGCCCTCGCGTCGCATGCTGTCGAGCGCCTGGCGCACGGTGACCCGGCTGATGCCGTAGATCTCGGCCAGGCGACGCTCGCTCGGCAACCGGCTGCCCGGCGGGTGCGCCAGCGACTCGATACCGCGGCTGAGCAGCGTCTTCAGGCGGAAGTAGAGCGGCGTGGGGTCTCCGTTGTCCGTTTGAAGCCGCGGCGGCGCCGGGAGGAGCATCGAATGGCTTATGCTTATAACCATTAGTCCAAAGCGTGTCAAGGGACCGCTGGCCGAGGCGCGGATGCTGATCGGAGCAGGGGCCGGCCGAGGTGCAGCGCCGGCTCGCCGCCGGAGAGCCCGTCGTCCTGATCGACGTGCGCGGGCGAGAAGGGACAGCGCAAGCTGCTGCGGTCCAAGGTCTTGCTGATCGGGGCCGGGGGCCTGGGCTCGCCGACCGCGCTCTATCTGGCCGCGGCCGGGGTCGGCACCATCGGGCTGATGGACGCCGACGTCGTCGACGTGTCGAATCTCCAGCGCCAGGTGCTCCACACGACGGCGGATATCGGCAAACCCAAGGTCGAGTCGGGCGCGCGCACGCTCACCGCGCTCAATCCAGACGTCAACGTCGCCGGGCATCGTGGGCGTGGTGCAGGCCACCGAGACGGTCAAGCTCCTGCTCGGCATCGGCGACCCGCTGATCGGGCGGCTCTTGACCTACGACGCCCTCGGCATGCGCTTCCGTGAGGTCAAGCTGCGTCGTGACCCGGCGTGCCCGCTCTGTGGGGTGACCCCGACCATCAAGGACCTCTCCGACCACCCCGTCGGGGACGAGCTCGTCTGCGAGGTTCCGCCGCTGCGCTGATATTTGTCTTCGGCGTGTGGTGAACCATCGGCGCGCCGGACGCGCTAAGCTTGGGCTCGATGACGGAGCCCAATATCGCGTTCGTGGCGAATCTCCTGGCCGATCCGTCCCGCGCCGCCATGTGCCTGTCGCTCGCGGGTGGGGAGGCGAGGCCGGCGGGTGAGCTGGCCGCCCGGGCCGGCATCTCCGCTCAGACGGCCAGCAACCATCTCGCCAAGCTCATCGCCGGCCGCCTCCTGCGCGTCGAGCGGCAGGGCCGCTGGCGCTACTACCGCCTGGCCGGCGCCGACGTGGGCCACGCCGTCGAGGCGCTGTCCGTCGTCGCGCCCCTCCTGGCGCATCCGCCCGCGGTCGATGGGATGGCCGACGCCGCGCGACGCCTGAAGAATGCGCGCACCTGCTACAGCCACCTGGCCGGCAGGCTGGGCGTTGCGCTGGCCGACGCGCTGATCGCGCAACGCTGGATCGAGGACGACGGCCACCGCTATCACGTCACGCCGACCGGGGCCCGCTCGCTCCGCGCCGTCGGGATCGACGTGACCCTGCGCCGCGCGCCGGTGCCGGCGCGGAGGTGCCTCGATTGGACCGAGCGCCGCCCGCACGTGGCTGGGCCGGTGGGCACGGCGCTGGCGGAGGTGGCCCTCGACCGCGGCTGGGTACGCCGCCTGCGGGGGACGCGTGCGGTCGCGGTGACCCCGCTGGGGCGGGCGCAGCTCAACAAGGTCTTCAACGTGCGATGGGAGGAGAGACCATGATCACCCTGAGCATCCGCTACACGATCGACCCACGAAAGCGGTCAGACTTCGAGCAGTACGCGCGAGCCCTGGGCGGGATCATCCCGCGGTGCGGCGGCGACCTGGTCGGCTACTGGCTGCCGACGAAGTTCGCCGGACCGACGAACGTCGCGCTGGCGCTGATCGACTTCCCGAGCCTCGCGGCGTACGAGCAGTACCGCGAGCGTCTCGCGAAGGACGACGACAACGTCGACAGCGTGCGCCGCGCCGAGGAGAGCGGCTGCATCCTCGTCGAGGACCGCGCGTTCCTCGAGCGCGTCTAACGAATCGGCAGAACTACGTGGTGGACACCTCGCGCGACCACACGTCGTAGCACCGGCTGTGGAGGCGAACCGGGCTGCCGTCCGGCAGGTCACACTCGACCTCGACCTCGGCGCGCGTGATCGCCTGATCACACGCCATGCAGCGCAGGCCCGTCCCTTTACCGTACCAGGTCGCGAGACAGCCCTCCTTGGGGAGGTGACCCGCGAGGATACGGTGCCGGATGCGCTCGAGGAGATCGTCGGGCTGACTCACGTGCCCCTCCCTCTCCATCTCCCAGGAATCTTGCAGCACCCGGAGCCTAGGACGAAGTCCGGCAACCGTCAAGAGCTACCAGCCATAGCGCAGGCCGGTCACCCCGCACGCGCACGGGCCCTCCGAGAAGATCGGCCGGGGGGCCAGATCGTCCAGGGCAGCTCGGACGAGATGCACGTGCTCGTAGGCGAGGGCCTTCGCGATACACGTCGCACAGTGGGCACTGCCCTGGTGATCACGGAGCCACTGACGCACCGAGCTCTCTACCACGTCATCCGCCATTCGCGCCCTCCGTCACGGCCTTCCTCACACCCGCGCGATCGCGGGGATGACACTCTTGCCCATCAGCTCGATGGACCGCATGGTCGTCGGGTGGTCCATGCGCGATTCCTGGGCCTCGAGGAGCAGGTGGCCGATGCCCAGCTCCTTCCGTACGCGGGCGAAGCGGTCCACCACCTCGTCGGGGGTGCCGGCCACGATATAGTAGTTCTCGACCAGCTCCTCGTAGCTCATCTTGGAGAGCGAGACCGACCGCGCCTTGAGCGCGAACTGGCTGGCCGCCCGCGAGCGCATGCCGACGGGGGAGAAGTACTCGATCGGCCCGCGCAGCGTCGGCCCCATCCGCCACACGAAGTTCCGGCCGGCCAGGAGCGCCTTGGCCTTCGTGTCCGCGGTGACCGCGCAGATGAGGAAGCCGAGCTTGTCCTCGGTGACGGTCCGGCCGGCCTCCGCCGCGCCCTGCCGGTAGAAGTCGAAGAGCTCGCGCGCCACCTCGAATGAGACGAGGAACGGCACGTACGTGTAGCCCATGCGCCCGGCCCACACCGCGGTCTCCGGGCTCGCGGTGCCCGGCACCCAGATGGGCGGGTGCGGCTTCTGGAGCGGCAGGCACCACGGGTTCACGTGCCGGAAGTGGTAGTGACGACCTTCCCAGCGAAAGGGCCCGGGGGTGGTCCAGCACTTGATGATCAGGTCGTGGCACTCCTCGAAGCGCTCGCGGTTGTGCACCGGGTTGGTGTTGGCCCACCAGCTCTCGACGCCCACGCCGCGCACGAAGCCGCTCAGGACGCGCCCGCCCGAGATCAGGTCGGCCATCGCGACCTGCTCGGCCATCTGGACCGGGTTCTCCTGGATCGGGAGGATGTTGCCGAGAATCAGGAGCTTCGCGCGCTTGGTGGTGCGCGCCAGGATGGCGGTGGTCATGTTGGCCGACACGTTGACGCAGGAGGGCGTCGAGTGGTGCTCGTTGATCATCAGGCCGTCGAAGCCGGCCTGGTCGGCGAAGTCGTACTCGTCGAGATAGCGCTGGTAGTTACGCTGGGCGATCTCCGGCGAGAAGAACGTGTTGGGGAAGGCCAGGCGAAGCGACGGGTACTTGTCGCCCTCCGCGTCCGGGAACTCGTGATGCGGCATCTCGCTGAAGTAATAGAGCTTCACGTCACGCCCTCCCGAGGAAGTCCAGCACGAGGTTCGCGAACACGTCCGGCTGCTCGATCGAGGGCAGGTGACCGCACCGCTCGAGGACGCGCAGCGTCGCGTGGGGCAGCAGGCGCCGGTACTGCTCGCCGCAGATCACCGGCACGATCTGGTCCTCGCGTCCCCAGACGATCAGGGTGGGGTTCGGCACGCGCGGCAGGAAGTGGGGCAGCCGTGGGTTGAACATGTAGGGCTTCCAGGTGAGCCGGGCCGTCATCTCCCGGTTGCGCAGCGCGATCTCGATCTCCGCCGGGTCCGGCTTCTCGCCGAAGAGCTCGGCCCACTCGGGGACGGTGGCCGGGTCGTGGACGTTGTACTGGAGCAGCTCCTCCGGCGGGTAGAAGAAGATGTCGCGAATCTCCCCCTCGTCGGGTTTGAGGCCGGTCGGGCTCACCAGCACCAGGCGGTCGATTGCCCCGGGCCGCATCGTGGCCAGCTCGGCCGCGGTCCACCCGCCGATCGAGTGGCCGAGCAGGTGCACCTTCGACAGACCCATCACGTCGAGGAACCAGAGGTAGAAGCGGGCCAGGTCGTCGATGCTCTCCATCCAGTCGGCCGCGTCGGAGCGGCCGAAGCCGGGGTGGGTGGGCGCGTAGACCGTGTAGCGCTCGGCCACCGCGGCCATCCACCGGCGCCAGCCCCGGTTGCCGCCCGCTCCGTGCAGCACCACCAGGGGATCGCCCTGGCCTCCGATCACGACCTGCACCTTCGTTTCTCCAACCGCGATCATTTCCTCGCGAGGCGGCACTGGGGTCGGCTCCTCTCTGGAGATGGGCTCAAGGTAGAGACCATAGCAGGCGCCGGCCTTGACCGGGAGGGGGCACCCGGACGAGTATCATGCCCGATGGCAGGGTCAGCGCCCCTCAGCGAGCACCCCCCCGTTGAGCATCCGGAGGTCCGGTCCGCGATCGATCTGCTCGAGGCGTGGATCGAGGCCCAGCGCGTCGCCCGCGAGCTACCGGGGGTGTCGCTCGGGATCGTGCACGACCAGGCGCTGGTCTGGTCGGGCGGCTTCGGATGGGCGGACGTCGAGCGGCGGGAGCCCGCGACCGCCGACACGCTCTACCGCATCGGCTCCATCACCAAGCTCTTCACCGCGACCGCGCTCCTCATCCTCCGCGACGCCGGCAAGCTCCACCTGGACGATCCACTGGCCACGCACCTGCCGTGGTTCCAGATGAAGGCCGCGGCCGCCGAGGCAGGGACGATCACGATCCGTCATCTGCTCACTCACACCTCGGGGCTCCCCCGAGAGGGGGCTTTCCCCTACTTCACCGACAGTCGGTTCCCGAGCATCGATGACATCCGCGCGCGGCTGCCGACGCAGGAGCGCCCGCTCCCGACCGAGACCCGGTGGAAGTACTCCAACCTCGGGGCCACGCTCGCCGGCGAGGTGGTGGCCGCGGTGGCCGGGGAGTCCTACGTCGACTTCGTGCGCCGTCGCATCCTCGAGCCGCTCGGCATGACCGCGACGCTGGTCGCGTCGCCCGCGTCCGGTCATCCGCGCCTGGCCACCGGCTACGCGCGCCGGCTCCTGGGATCAACAAAGGCCCCGTTCAACGACCTCCGCGGCCTCACCGCCGCGGGCAATATGACCACGAGCGTGGCCGACCTGGCGCGGTTCGCGATGCTCCAGCTCCGGGGTGGGGCGGCCGGCGGCGCCCAGATCCTCTCCGGCCGGACCCTCGCCGAGATGCACCGGGTCCACTGGCTCGAGCCGGACTGGCAGGCGGGCTGGGGGCTCGGCTTCCGCGTCTTACGGGTCCGCCGCAAGACCCTCGTCGGCCACGGAGGCTCGGTGCGGGGATTCCGGAGCAATCTCCAGATCTGCCGACAAGGTCGCGGTCGTCGCGTTCGTGAACTCCGACGACGCCGACGCCTGGCTCTACGTGGACAAGGCGTTGGAGTGGGTCGGGGACGCGATCGCCGGCGTGACCAAGCCGCCGTCGCCCACCGCCGACCCGGCCTGGCAGCGCTACGTGGGCCGGTATCGGAGCGCCTGGCGCGACGTCCAGATCATCGTCCGCGGAGGGGAGCTGACCGTGATCGGGCCGGACGGCCCCGACCCGCTGCTCGCGCCGGCCACGCTCAGGCCGGTCGCCGAGCACACCTTCCGCGTCGAGACCCCCGACGGCTACGGCATCCCCGGGGAGCTGGTGGTGTTCGAGACCGACCCGGCCGGCCGCGTGAGACGCGCCAGGTTCGGCGAGAACTACACGGAGCGGATCGAGACCTGGGAGGACCGGTGATGGTATCTTCGGGTGACGACCGATCCTCCTGGGAGGCAGCGCATGAGCGGAGCGAATGGGGCGCCGGAGTTCAAGGACGTGGTGGGGACCCTCGACGAGCTGCGCGCGCTGATGGGCGAGCCCTCCGAGATCGCCCGCCGCAAGGACATCGGCCGGCTCGACGAGCATTGCCGGGCCTTCATCGCACGGTCGCCCTTCGTGCTCGTGGCCACCGCGGATCTCAAGGGCCGCTGCGACGTGAGCCCCAAGGGCGACGCCCCCGGCTTCGTCCTGGTGGTGGACGACCGGACCCTGCTCATCCCGGACCGGCCGGGCAACAAGCGCTTCGACGGAATGCGGAACCTGCTCGAGAACCCGGGCATCGGGCTCATCTTCCTGGTGCCGGGTAGCGAGGAGACGCTGCGAGTCAACGGCCGCGCCCGGATCGTGCGCGACCCCGAGTGGCTCGGGCGCCTGGCCGCCCAGGGCAAGACCCCGCAGCTCGCCATCGCGGTGGAGGTGGAGGAATCTTTCCTTCATTGCGCGAAGTGCGTGAAGCGCTCCGGCCTCTGGGAGCCCGAGCGCTGGCCGGATCGCGAGGGGCTGGCCTCGCCCGCCCAGATGTTCCGCGACCACGCCAAGATCAGCACGATGACGGTCGAGGAGCTCGACCAGCGCCTGCAGGACGGCTACCGCAAGAACCTGTACTGAGAAAGGCACGGCTGCGATGCCGATCGAGGTCCGTCCCATCACCGGCTCCCTGGGGGCCGAGATCCATGGCGTCGACCTGGGCGCCGATCTCGACGCGGCGAGCGTGGCCGCGGTGAGGCGCGCCCTCCTCGATCACTGCGTGGTCTTCTTCCGTGACCAGCAATTCGACGCCGCCCAGCACAAGGCGCTCGCGCGCCGCTTCGGCGAGATCTTCGTGCACCCCAACTACGCGAGCGTCGTCCCCGACCGGGAGATCATCGAGATCCGCCGCGAGCCCGGGGACCTGCGCATCGTGGGGGAGGAGTGGCACACGGACACCACCATGATGGCGGAGCCCCCGATGGGCGCCATCCTCTACGCCATCGAGGTACCTCCCTACGGCGGCGACACGCTCTTCGCCAGCCAGTACCTCGCCTACGAGGCGCTGTCCGACGGCATGAAGCGCCTGCTGGAGGGCCTGGGGGCCGTCCACAGTGATCGCAAGGTGGCCGGGCCCCAGGCGGGGTTGAACGCCTACCGGGCGACCAAGGTGCGCGAGGAAGGCTGGGAGGAGACGGTGAGCACCCACCCCGTCGTGCGCACGCATCCGGAGACCGGGCGCAAGCTGCTCTTCGTCAACCACTCGTACACCATCCGCTTCGACGGCATGACCGAAGCCGAGAGCGCGCCCCTGCTCGGCTTCCTGCTCGAGCAGGGCCACCGGCCCGAGTTCACCTGCCGCTTCCGGTGGGCCAACGGATCGGTCGCGTTCTGGGACAACCGGTGCGTCAAGCACCTGGCCGTGCACGATGCCGGGCCGTTCCGCCGGATCATGCGCCGGGTCCAGCTCGCGGGCGACAAGCCGGTCTAAGCCGTGCTGATCGTCGACGCCCAGGTGCACATCTGGGGCAGCGGGACGCCCTTGCCACCCCACCGGCCGACCACGGCCTTCTCGAAGGACGAGCTGCTCGCCGAGATGGACGCGGCGGGGGTCGACGCGGCGGTGATCCACCCGCCGGGATGGGATCCGGACTCGAGCGAGCTCGCCCTCGAGGCGGCCCGCCAGCACCCCACCCGGCTGGCGATCCTCGGCAAGTTCCCCCTGGATCGCCCGGAGAGCCGTGCCCTCGTCGAGGGCTGGAAGCGCCAGCCGGGGATGCTCGGGTTACGGTTCGTCTTCCTGCAGCCGCACCAGAGGACCTGGCCGACGGACGGCACCCTGGACTGGCTGTGGCCCGCCGCCGAGCGCGCCGGGGTGCCCCTCGCGCTGCTCGCGGCGGATTTCCTGCCGCTGGTCGGGCAGGTGGCCGAGCGCCACCCGAGGCTCAAGCTGATCATCGATCATCTGGGCCGCCCGCACCGCACGAAGGACGAGGCGGCCTGGGCGAATCTGTCGGAGCTCCTGGCGCTCGCGAAGCATCCGAACGTGGCGGTCAAGGCGACGGGGGCGCCCAGCTACTCGAGCGAGCCCTATCCCTACCGCAACATCCATTCCCACCTGCGCCGGCTCCACGAGGCCTTCGGTCCGGAGCGGCTGTTCTGGGGGACGGACATCACACGCATGCCGTGCACCTGGCGCCAGTGCGTGACGCTGTTCACCGAGGAGCTGCCCTGGCTGACCGCGCGCGACAAGGAGCTGATCATGGGCCGTGCGCTCTGCACGTGGCTCGACTGGAAGCTATGACGCTGCGCTTCGGGGTCTTCGACCACATCGAGCCGGTGCCGGGGCTCGGGCTCGATCGGATCTATCGCGAGCGCCTGCTCCAGATCGAGCGCCTCGATGCGGCCGGCTTCTACGCCTATCACCTGGCCGAGCACCACACCCCGGCGATCCACAGCCTGGCCCCGTCGCAGAACGTCTTCCTGGCCGCGGTGGCCCAGCGCACGCGGCACCTGCGGTTCGGGCCCTGCGTGTACGTCCTGCCCCTGCATCATCCGCTGCGGCTGATCGAGGAGATCAGCATGCTCGACAACCTGAGCGGCGGGCGCCTCGACATCGGGGTGGGGCGGGGCGGCGTCATGGAGGCGTACTTCTGGGGTCAGGAGGCGGACTCCGAGACGAACCACGCGCGGTATGTGGAGACGCTGGCCATCGTGCGGGAAGGGCTCAGTCACGACCAGCTCACGTACGCCGGACGCTTCCACCGCTTCGATCACCTCCCGATGTACTTGCGTCCGCTCCAGCAGCCGTATCCGCCGCTCTGGTACATGCGCAATCCCGTGACCGCGGCGGCCGAGGGGATGCACACCATCCTGGTCGGCTCGCTCGACAGCCTCGCCCCGGCGGTCACGCGCTACCGAGCCGCGTGGGAAGAGCATCAGGGAATGGGGGCGCGCACGGTGCAGGGGGAAGAGCCGATGATCGGCCTCGTCGTGCACCTGGTGGTGGCGGACACGGACGACGAAGCGATCCGGATCGCCACGCCGGCCTGGGAGAAATACCGCTGGAACCTCGCGGCCCCGCGGCGCCTCGAAGCCGAGAAGCGCGGGCTCACCCAGTTCATGCAGACGAAGGACGGCTCGTTCGGCTTCGTGGGCGACCGCCCCGCGGGGCTGCCCACGCGGGAACTGCGCCGGGACATCGACGCCGAGATCGAGCGCTTCGACCAGCAGACGCACCGGCCCCATCCGAACCGTCTGGGCGGCGTGGCCCTGGCCGGCTCCCCAGCCGCGGTGCGCGAGTACATGGACGAGTACGTGGCGACGGGGGCCAACTACTTCGTCTGCTCCTTCCAGTGGGGCGATCTCACCCACGAGCAGGCCATGCGCTCGGTCCAGCTCTTCGCCGCCGAGGTCATGCGCCGCTACGCGGCGGCGCCCACGGGGGCGCCGGTGGTCGCCCCGTGAGGATCACCGTCAAGGTCAGAAGCGGGGCGAGCGAGTTCGACTGCGAGCCCGGGGAGAAGATCCTCCACGCCGGCCTCCGGAGCGGGTTCGAGCTGCCCTACGAGTGCGGCACGGGCACGTGCGGCACGTGCAAGGCCACGCTCGTGAGCGGCCGGGTGGAGAGCGAGTGGCCCGAGGCCCCGGGAGGCCGGTATCTCAAGAGCCCCGCCGAGCTGCTCATGTGCCAGTGCCTGGCGCGCGACGATTGCGCGCTCGAGGTCGGCGTGCTCAAGACGCGCGAGGCGGGCGCCCCGCTCCCCGGCGCGCTGGGCGGCCATGTGCGCGGCTGGCGCCGGCTGACCCACGACGTGGCCGCGTTCGACGTCACGCTCGACCGGCCGCTCGACTTCGACGCGGGCCAGTTCGCGCTCCTGAGCGTCCCGGGCATCGCGGGGGCCCGCGCCTACTCCATGGTGAACTTCGAGCGGGCGGCGCGGCGCCTGTCGTTCGTCGTGAAGAAGAAGCCGGGAGGGACGGTGAGCGAGTGGCTCTTCGGTGACGGGGTCGAGGGCACGCGCCTCGGCCTCTTCGCGCCCGTCGGGCACGCGACCTTCCATCCCGGGCTCCAGAAGCACGTGCTCTGCATCGCGGGGGGGAGCGGGATCGCCGGCATGATGTCGATCCTCCAGTGCGCCGGCGAGGCGGGCCACTTCGCCGGGTGGGACGGCCACGTCTTCTTCGGCGTTCGCTCCGCGCGCGACGGCTTCTTTCTCGACGAGCTGCACGCGCTGCAGGCGCGCGACCCGGCGCGGCTGGCCGTCACGATCGCCCTCTCGGACGAAGACGTGCCGGCGTCGCTGCCAGCGGCCTATCCGGGGCTCGCGTTCGCGCGCGGTCTCGTCCACGCGGTGGCCGGCGAGCGCATGAAGGGCCGCTTCGCCGACGTCCGCGCCTACGTGGCGGGCCCACCCCCGATGGTGGACGCGAGCTTGCGTTTGCTGCTCCGCGAGGCGAGACTATCGCCCGCCGACATCCGGTACGACAAGTTCAGCTAACGTCACGAAGGAGGGACGATGGGCCAGTACGAGCAACACGTCTTCGTGTGCACGAGCGGCGAGACCTGCCCGGAGCAGGGCGACACCGAGAAGTTCGTGAAGATCCTCCGGGAGCGGGCGAAACAGGCCGGCCGGCCGGGTGACGTGCGCATCAACAAGGCCGGGTGCTTCTCGCAGTGCGGGCGCGGCCCGATGATCGTCTTCTACCCGGACGACGTCTGGTACGCGGGGGTCCAGGAGTCGGACCTCGACGAGATCTTCACCTCCCACATCGTGGGCGGCCGGCCGGTCGAGCGGCTGCGCTACGATCCCGGGAAGCCGGGCGCGAACAAGGTGAGCGAGGCCGAGCTGGCCGAGATCAAGCAGGCGGCCGCCGCCCGCGCCCAGGGATCTCAGCCGGCTGGGCAGGCGCTCGACTGGAAGCGGGTGGGCCCGACCGCCGAGGTGCCCGCGAACGGGATGAAGGAGTTCTCGGTCGGGGGCGTCAATGTCCTCATCGTCCATACCGGCGACGCGTACGTGGCCTTCCAGGCGCTGTGCCCGCACGAGACCATCCCGCTGGAGCAGGGCATCCACGACGGCGCGGTCCTGACCTGCCTCGAGCACATGTGGCAGTTCGACATCCGGACCGGCGCGCCGCTGGGCGAGGCCCTGGAGGGGCTCCGCAGCTACCGCCTCAAGGAGGAGAGCGGCCTGCTGTACGTCGCGGTCTAGTTGGCCCGCTCCGGCTTCGCGCGCACCGTGACGCCGGTCCAGTGCTCGTAGAGCTTGGTGACCGCGGCCATGTCGAGCTGGCCGAACCCCTGGGCGTGCGCGGCCTCGTAGACCTGCCGCACCGCCGACGCCACCGGCATCGGCATCTCGAGCTTGGCGGCCATCCCCAGCGCGAGGGAGACGTCCTTGCGCGAGAGCCCGATGCCGAAGTAGGGTGTGAAGTCCCCAGCCAGAACATTCGGAAACCGCTTGAGAAAATGATGCGAGCGGCCCCCGCTTGTGGACAGGATGTCGAACAGGCGCTGGGCATCCAATCCCGCTTTCACGCCCAGCACCATGGCCTCCGCGGCCACCGCCACGTTGCCGATGGACATCACGTTGTTGACGAGCTTGATGATCTGGCCCGAGCCCAGCGGGCCCACGTGGTGGATCTCCGTGCCGAGCGTCAGCAGCAGCGCGCGGCACCGGTCCAGCACCGCGGCCTCGCCCCCGACCAGGAAGACCAGCTTCCCGCTGCCCGCCTCGGCCGGGCCGCCGCTCACCGGCGCGTCGAGGCAGTCCACGCCCTTGGCCCGCGCGGCCGCCGCGACCTCGCGCCAGGTATCGGGGTCCACCGTGCTCAGGTCGATGAGCGTGGTCCCCGACCGCACGGTGCTGAGCACGCCATCGGCCCCGAGGTAGGCGCCCCGGACCGCGGCGGGATCCGGCAGACTCGACAGCACGATGTCGGCGGTCTCCGCGGCGCCGGCCGCAGACGGGGCCAGCGTGACCCCGCCCTCGCGGGCTCGGGCCCCGCGGGCCGCGTCCACGTCGTAGCCGCTCACCCGATGGCCCTGCTCGGCCAGCCGTCTCGCCATCGGCCCGCCCATCGTGCCCAGGCCCACGAACCCGATCTGCATGGTCGGCTCCTTCCGGGTAGTATGGTGAACAATGCGCAGCCTACTGACAACCGCACTCGGCCTCCTGCTCGGCGCGCTGGTCCTGACGGCCTGCACCGGCGTCCCGATCCCGCCGGCCTACACGCAGGCCGAGCTGGCGGCCACGTGCGGCCGCACAGGTGGCTGGTGGAAGGACTCGCGGTCGTATTCGCTGGTCAGCGGTCACTGCGAGTACCGCGACTGAGCGTCTACCGGACCCAGCCCTTGGCCGCCGCCGCGCGGGAGAGAACCTCCGCGTAGCTCGCCGCCCGCTCCATTCGCCCGGCGAGGTCCTTCGCGAGCAGCAGCGCGTGGACCTCGGGGAGCTTCCAGCACGGCACGAACACGAGCAGGTGGTGTTCGAGGTGGTAGTTCACTCCGTACGGGGCGACGAGGGCCCGCGCCAGGAGGCCGGCGCCCACGGTGCGCGTATTCCGGAGCGGGTCGTCGGCGCCACCCACCAGACCGTGCTCGGCGATATCGCGGATCCGCGTGACGAGCTGGAACCACGTCGCCCAGGGCAGCACCCACGTGAGCAGGTAGAGCGGCCAGCCGCCGAGGGCGGTGAGGACGGCGCAGAGGGCCGCGTTGGCGACGAGGGGAGCCCGGACCCGGCGCCAGGCCTGGGCAAGGCCACCTTGCCACGGCCGCCACCGGACGATCCGCGTGAGCGCGGTCCGGCCGCCGAGATCGCTCAGGAGCGCCACCGCCAAGCGGCCGCGCGCGACCGGCAGCGGGACCGAGAGCGCCAGGTCGGGATCCTCCGGGGTCTGCGTGTGCCGGTGGTGCAGATGATGCCGTCGCCGATAGGCCTTCAGGTCGGCGCCCAGCGGGGCCGCGCAGAGCCACGTCCCGACCCACGTGTTGAGGCGGCCCTGGCGGAACAGCAGCCAGTGGGCCGTCTCGTGCATGAGCACCATGAGGCCGAGCTGGCGGGTGCCGATGACCAGGACGGCCACGCCCAGCGTGAGCCCTGACGGCCAGAGCAGGTAGAGCGCGATCGCGCCCGCGATGACGCCCCACGCGTGGAGGACCAGGCAGACGCCGCGCAGCGTGGACGCGCGCCGGAAGTGCGCCAGCTCCTCCAGCGTCAACAGGTCACCGGCGGTGACCGGGCCGTCGGAGGGGGCTCGCATGCGCGGATGATACCACCCGGCTTGACCCGGAGGCCTCGAGTGGGCAAAGTCGGCGGCATGACTACCACTCCGACCGCCACCGGCCCCAGCATCGATCTGCTCATGGAGATCAACGCCGCCTTCAACAGCCGCGACGTGGACCGGATCCTGAGCTTCTTCGCCGACGACGCGACCTTCCTGATGGCCCGCGGCCCCGAGCCGTGCGGTCGCCGCGTCCACGGGAAGGCCGCGATCCGGCACGTCCTGGCCGACCGCTTCAAGGTCATCAGCGGCATGCGCTGGGACCACATCGACCACTTCGTGACCGGCCATCGGGCGGTCTCGGTGTGGATGGTCACGGGGAGGGGCGCGGACGGTGAGCTGCTCAACTACCAGGGCTGCGACGTCTACGAGTTCCGCGGGGACAAGATCCTGAACAAGGACACCTACTGGAAGCGGGTCGAGCAGGACGGCCGGCTATGACGCGAAGTCTTCCGGCCTGAGCGGGCGGAAGAGCAGGTCGAAGGCGAGCCACAGCAGCTTCGAGTAGGGGTAGAACAGGATGGGCGCCACGATCAGCCCGGCGATGCCGCCGTAGTAGAGGGCGTCCCACGGCGGGTTCGGCCAGGTCCAGAACAGCACCCCGAGCAGCGCCGCGACGAAGAGTCCCTCCGCGAAGGCCATGTTGAAGACGATCGCGCCCAGGAAGTAGTCGGGCTCGCCGCGGTCGAGGCGCAGCCGGCACCGCGGGCAAGACGGCCGCGTGTGGATCCACCGCGCGATCACCGGGCCGGCGCCACAGTTGGGGCAGCGGCGCCGGAGCGCCCGAGCGAACCTGACCAGCGCGCGCTTCATTCAGCGATAGCGCGGGTGCCACTCCTGGCCGGTCCAGGTGGTCCAGCTCACGGGCGCGAGGCGCACCAGCACGCGGGGACGGCCGAGGGTCCGCTCGGCGTAGCGGGGCCCATCCGGGCCCAGGTAGCGCCGCGACAGGCGATGGGTCAGCTCGAGCAGGGTCGGGCTCGCGGTGGGGGCGATCGGCCCTTCCAGGATGCGCGCGGTGGCCTGCACCTGCACCCGGGTATGGTGGGCATGCAGGTCGTCGGCCACGTGGAAGGCCACGCGCGGATTCGTGCGGATATGGGCGATCCACTGGGCGCGCTCGCGGCCGACGACCAGGAAGCTGCGGGTCGCCCGCTCGAACTCGTACCAGACGGGCGCGACATAGGGCCAGCCCTCGGGCGTGATCGTCGCGATGCGCCCGTTCCACGGCTCGTCCAGGAACGTGGCCAGCTCGGCGTCGGTCAGGGTGCCGATCTTCTCGCTCGGCTCGTAGGTCATGCTCACCTCATCTCGATTCGGGGATCGAGGGCGTCGCGTAATCCGTCGCCCAGCACGTTCAACGACAGCACCGCCAGCATGATGCAGGCGCCCGGGAACAGGGACACCCACGGGGCCAGCGTCAAGAACTCCTTGCCCTCGTTCAGGATCGCGCCCCAGGACGGCGTCGGCGGCTGCACGCCCACTCCCAGATACGAGAGGGCCGACTCGATTAGGATGCCGTAGGAGAGGCACACCGCGGTCTGGATCACGATGGGCGAGATGATATTGGGGAGGACGTGGCGGAACAGGATGCCGAGGCGGCCGAGACCCAGCGCCTCGGCGGCCTCCACGTAGGTCTGGGCCGATTCGGCCAGCACGCTGCCGCGGACGACCCGGAAGAAGAGCGGCGCATAGACGACCGCGATCGCGACCACCGCGGTGCCGGGCCCGGCGCCCAGCACCGCCGCGATGCCGATGGCCAGCAGGATCGGCGGGAAGGCGAAGAAGACGTCCATCACCCGGCCCAGCGCCTGGTCCGCGGCGCGGCCGAGCCCGGCCAGCATGCCCAGCGTCCCGCCGGCCACGAGCGCGATCGCGATGGCCGCTCCCGCGATGCCCAGCGAGACCCGGATGCCGAAGACCACGCGCGAGAGCAGGTCGCGGCCGAAGCGGTCGGTGCCGAACAGATGCCCGCCGCCCGGCCGGCTGAACACGTGGCTCGCGTCCACCGCGGTGGGGGAATAGGGCGCCACCACTGGAGCCAGCGTGCCGGCCAGCACCAGCCCCGCGAGCGTGAGGCCGGCGCCGGCCAGGAGCGGCCGTCGGAGCAGCCACCACGCGGCCCGGCCCTCAGCCACGGCGCAATCTCGGGTCGATCAGGGTGTACAGCAGATCCACCACCAGGTTCAGCGTCATGAAGGCAGTGGCCAGGAGCAGGATCACGCCCTGGACCACCGGATAGTCGCGCTGGAAGATGGCGTCGAGCAGGAGGCGGCCGACGCCCGGCAGGGTGAAGACGTCCTCCACCACCACGATGCCGCCGACGATGTAACCGAGCTGGACGCCCGCCACCGTGACCACCGGGATCAGGGCGTTCCGGAGCGCGTGGTGGAAGGTCACGCGGCGCTCCGCCACGCCCTTGGCCCGCGCGGTGCGGACGTACTCGCGCCCCAGCACGTCGAGCATGGACGAGCGCGCCATGCGGGTGATCATGGCGGCGGTGGCGGTGCCGAGGGTGAATGCGGGCAGCGCCATGATCGCCAGGTTGGCCGACGGGCTCTGGGTGAACGGCACCCACGTGAGCGCGGGCATCCAGCCCAGGTAGAGCGAGAAGAGCAGGATCAGCACCGCGCCTTGCCAGAAGGCGGGCATGGAGAGGCCGAGCGTCGCGCCCACGCGGATGAGGCCGTCGCGGAGCCCGCCGCGCCAGACCGCCGAGGCGGTGCCGAGCGGGATGCCGAGCAGCAGCGACCAGCCCACCGAGAGCACGGCCAGCTCCGCCGAGACGGGGAGCCGTTCGAGAAAGAGCGCCAGCACCGGACGCCCGGACAGCCATGAGACGCCGAGATCGCCGCGCAGCAGGCCGGCCAGCCAGGCGCCGTACTGGACGTGCCAGGGCTGGTCGAGGCCGAAGAAGCGGCGGAACGACGCCACCACCTCGGGGGAGGCCATCGCGGCCTGGCCCAGGAGCTGCTCCACCACCGTGCCCGGGATCAGCCGCACCATCGCGAAGACGAGGAAGCTCACCCCGAAGAGGGTGAGCCCCATCGCCGCGAGGCGCTGCAGGAGGTAGGCGCGCACGCGCCCGCGGGACCGCGCTCCTCAGCTTTCGAGGGAGGCGAAGCGCAGACCGTAGTAGAAGCCGGTCGAGTGCGGCTGGAAGCCCTTGAGGCTCTTCTGCCGGACGTAGAGGAGATCCGGCGAGTAGAGCGGGATCGTGATCGGGTCCTCGGCGAACATGCGCTGGAGCTGGTCGTAGAGCTGCTTGCGCTTGGCCCGGTCCAGCGTGACGCGGCCGCTGTCCATCAGCTCGTCGGCGGCCTTGTTCTTCCAGCGCCGAAAGTCCCGGCCGCCTGGCGCTGAGTGGAAGTGGCGGTGGAAAGCCTGGTCGGGGTCCACGTAGCCGCCCCAGTCGTTCATGGTGGGGGGCGACTGCGGCACGATCCAGTCCTTGATCCAGACGCCGCCGTCCACCGTCTCCACCGTCACGTCGATGCCCGCTTCCTTCAGGTTGTCCACGATGACGGGCAGGGCGGCGGCCAGGGCGGGGAAGCCGACGATGTTGCGGATCTTCATGGGCACGCGCCCGGGATAGCCCGCCTTCTGCAGGAGCTGCTTGGCCTTCGCCACGTCGCGCTGCTGATTCGGCAGCTCCTGCCACGGCAGCGCCCAGCCCTTGAGGCCCGGCGGCAGCACGCCGAGCCGCTGGCCCAGCCCCGAGCCCGCGATCTGGAGAATGGCCGCCCGGTCGATGGCGAGCGCAATGGCCTGGCGCACCTCGAGCTTGCTGGTGGGCTCCTGATCGCCCGCCAGATCGAGCACCACCCAGCGGGTGGACGGGGCCTGGATCGCCTCGAGCGTCGGCACTCTCTTGGCCACCTGGAACGACAGCGCCGAGGAGAACTCGGCCAGCGTGATCTGGCCCGTCCGCAGCCCCGCCACAATGGAAGACTCGTCCGGGATGGCCTGGAACACGATGGAGTCGAGCAGCGGCTTCTGGGCGCCCCAGTACTGGGCGTGCCGCTTGAGCCCGAGCCGGCGGCTCGGGTCGAAGCTGTCCACCGCGAAGGGGCCGGTGCCGACCGCGGTGGTGAGCAGGACCTTGCCGTCGCCGCCCGCGTCCTTGGGGATGACGCCGTTGTACTTGCCGCCCAGATTGGCCAGGAAGGTGGCGGACGGCGCGGAGAGCACGAACCGCACGGTGTACTTGTCCACCGCGTCGATCTGGCTCACGTAGGCCAGGTCGCTGGCGCCCGGGCTCACCTTGGGGTCGCGGACGCGCTCGTAGGTGTACTTGACATCCTCGGCGTCCATCTCCTTGCCGGTGTGGAACCGCACGCCCCGGCGCAGGTGGAACATGTACTCGGTGGGCGACTTCTGCTCCCAGCGCTCGGCGAGCTCCGGCTTGGGCTCGAGCGCGTGATCGATCCAGACCAGGTTCTCGTAGATGAGGGGCTTGCGCCGCTGCCAGATGTCGAGCCCCTGCATGTGCGGCTCGAGGCTCGGCGGCAGCGCGGTGCTCGCGAACGTCAGCCTGCCGCCCGTCTTGCCCTGGGCAGCCGCGCGGCGTGGCAGTCCGGCCGCCGCGAGGGTCAGCGCGGCGCCGCCGGTCTTGAGCAGGCGCCGCCGCCCGATCGGGGCGCTATTGCCGTTCTTCGAGCCTTGATGGTCCATCGGACGGAGGCCTCCTCAGGCCGTGAGCGTGAACTTCTGGAAGGTGTGGCAGCCGTTCTCGACCAGCCCGCGGCTCACCGCGAAGGTCCAGGTGACCTCGGCCACGAAAATGTTCCGGCCCGAGTCCACCGCGAGGCCGTGGGGCGCCGCGAAGCTGCCGGCCGCGGCCTGGTCGGGCGTGCCCCAGCGGGTGAGCAGGCGGCCGTCGCGGTCGAACACGCTCACGCGCCCGTAGCGGGCCTCCGTGATGGGGCCGTGCCGCTGCGAGGTCTGGCCCTTGTGCCACCATAGCTCGGAGACGTAGGCGCGGCCCTGCGGATCGAATACCAGGTGGGTCGGGCGCTGGGTATCGGTCCACTCCGCGAGGTACTCGCCGTCCGGGCTGAAGATCTGGATGCGATCGTTCTCCCGGTCGCAGACGAAGATGCGCCCGTCCGCGGCGGCCGCGATGCCGTGGGGCAGGTAGAACTGACCGGGGCCCTTGCCGGGCACGCCCCACGAGCGCCGGAGCTCGCCGCTCGGGGAGAACTGGTGCACGCGGCAGTTGCCGTAGCCATCGGAGACGTAGAGATCGCCCTTGGGCCCCACCGCGAGGTTGGTCGGCCGGTTGAAGGCCCCGCCTGGGTGCGCCACCGTCATGGTGTCCTTGCCGTCGTAGCCGGTGTCCGTCGGCTTGTTCATCGTGCCGAGCGTGAGCAGCAGCTTGCCCTGCGGGGTGAACTTCCGCACCGTGTGGTTGCCGTCGTCGGTGCAGTACACGCTGCCGTCCGGGCCGATGCTGATGCCGTGGGTGCGGTAGGTGAACTGGCCCTCGCCCCACGAGGAGAGGAACTTCCCGTTGCGGTCGTAGACCATGATCGGGTGATCGCCGCGGCAGATGAGGAACACGCGATCCTCGGCGTCCACCGCCACGCCGGCCACGTCGCGGTGCTCGTAGCCCTTCGGCAGCTGCTCCCAGCCCTCGACGACCTGGTACGTTAGCGCGTTCGTCCCCGCCATGGCTCGCCTCCTGGTGGATGCACGTCGATGGAATCGGTCCCGTCGCGTCAAACTATGGGAGAAACGCCGGACCGAGTCAAGAACTAGACGTAGCCGCTGAGCGCCAGATGCTCCGCGGTCAGGACGGCGCCCCGGGCGGCGCCCATCCGGGTGTTGTGCGACACGAGCACGTACTTGACGCCGTGCTCGAGCGCGGCGGCCTCGCGGATGCGGCCGACGCTCGTGGTCATGCCGCCGTCCGCGTCGCGGTCGAGCCGCGGCTGCGGCCGGAACGGATCGTCGTGCACGGTGATGAGCCGGCGGGGCGCCGACGGCAGCTCGAGCCGCGCCCACTCGCGGCCGAAGTCGCGGAAGGCCGCGGCCACGTCGGCGGGTGCGGCGGGCGCGGCGAGCGAGACCGTCACCGCCTCGGTGTGTCCTTCGCTCACCCCGACGCGCGTGCAGGTGGCGCTCACCGGGAACGGCGCGGGCACGATGCCGTGCTCGCCGTCCAGGCGGCCCAGGACCTTGCCGGTCTCGCGCGCGACCTTCTCCTCCTCGCCCGGGATGTAGGGGATCACGTTGTCCAGGATGTCGAGCGCCATCACCCCCGGCGAGCGGCCCGCGCCCGAGACGCCCTGCATCGACGTCATCACCACGCGCTGGATCCCGAAGCGGTCGAGCAGGGGCCGCAGCGTCATCACAAGGCCCATGGTCGTGCAGTTGGGCAGGGGCGCGATGAAGCCGCGCCAGCCGCGCGCCCGGCGCTGGCGGTCGATCTGCGCGGCGTGCTCCGGATTGACGCCGGGCACCAGGATCGGGACGTCCTCCTCGTAGCGGAAGGCGGAGGCGGTACTCAGGACCGGCGTGGTCTCCGCGTACCGCGGCTCCAGCACCCGCGCCGCGTCCGACTCGACCGCGCTGAACACGAGGTCGACGCCTCCGAGCTCGAGCCCGTCGGCGTTCTCGACCGGCAGGTCGAGGAGGTGCGCGGGCGGCTCCTCGGGGCACCACCAGCGTCGGGCGCCGGTCTTGGCGTCACGAAGGGCGGCTCCGTAGGCCTTGCCCGCCGACCGCTCCGAGGCGGCGAGCACCACGATCTCGAACCAGGGGTGCTGCGCGAGCGCGAGCAGAAACTGCTGGCCGGCGATGCCGGTTGCTCCCACCACCGCGACACGCTTCCGCATGACATGGTCTCCTTGGTCCCCCAAAACGCACGAGGCCCGCGATCACCGGGGGGTGGTCGCGGGCCTCGTGGATGCGAGGACGTTTTCGAGTGTCTCTAGGTCTGTCGCCGGGCGCGCGCCACCTTCCCCGCTGGGCGGTACTTGTAGTCCGGAGGAGGCGCCCCTGTCAATGTATGATCTGGCCATGCTCATCGCCCAGATCACCGATCTGCACATCAGCACGCCCGGCAGCGCGAACGATCGGCACTTCCGCACCCCGGAGCATCTGGCGCGCGCGGTGGCCCATCTGAACGGACTCGCGCCGCGGCCGGACGTCGTCCTGGCGACCGGCGATCTCGTCGAGCGCGGGGAGCCCGAGGAGTACGCGCGCCTGCGCTCGATCCTGGACGGCCTCACGATGCCGCTCTACGTGATCCCGGGCAATCACGACGCGCGCGGGCCTCTGGCCAGCGCCTTCGGCGACCGGGGTTACCTGCCGCGGGACGGTGGCTTCCTGCACTACACGGTCGAGGACTGGCCGGTGCGGCTCATCGGGCTCGACACGCACGTCCCCGGCGCGCCCGGCGGCCGCCTGTGCGCCGAGCGGCTCGCCTGGCTCGATGCGCGGCTGGGCGAGGGGACGGAGCGCCCCACGGTGGTCTTCATGCACCACCCGCCGTTCGAGACCGGCATGCGGGCGATGGACGCGATGGGCCTCGAGGGCAAGGCGGAGCTGGCCGAGGTGATCGGCCGCCATTCTCAAGTAGAGGCGGTGCTGTGCGGGCACGTGCATCGCCCGATGACGCGGCGGTTCGGGGGCACGGTGGCCACCACCTGTCCGGCCACCGCGCACCAGCTCGCGCTCGACCTGGCGCCCGCCCCGCGCCTCGCCGTGGTCATGGAGCCGCCCGCCTGCATGCTCCACCTCTGGCTCGGCGCGGAGGCGGGCCTGGTCAGTCACGTGAGCGTCATCGGCGGCGAGCGGCCCCCGCTCACGATCCACGACGGCCAGCGCTGGCTGCGCGACGCGGTCCCGCCGCCCGCGTTTCATCCCCGCTGACCGCGGGGCCGCGGTGAGCGGTCCGGGCCCGCACGCCCGCGCCTGGCGCGTCACGCTCGCCGGGCTCTGCGCGACCCTCGTCGGCATCGGCCTCGCCCGCTTCGCCTACACGCCGCTACTGCCGGTCCTGATCACCGAGGGCTGGTTCCCCGCCTCGCAGGCCGCCTATCTCGGCGCCGCAAACCTGGCCGGCTACCTGGGCGGCGCGCTCTGCGCGCGGCCGCTGGCCCGGCGGGGCGGCGCGCCGCGGGTGCTGCGGGGGATGATGGCGCTCGTCACCGTCGCGTTCTTCGCCTGCGCGCTGCCGCTGTCCTTCGCGTGGTTCTTCCTCTGGCGCTTCGCCGCCGGCGTGGCCGGCGGGGCCCTGATGGTCCTGGCCGCGCCCACCGTGCTGCCGCACGTGCCGCCGGCGCGGCGCGGGCTGGCCGGCGGCGCCATCTTCACCGGCGTGGGCCTCGGCATCATGGCCTCCGGCACGGTGGTCCCGCTGCTACTCCAGGCGGGGCTCGTCGAGACCTGGTGCGGCCTCGGGGTCCTCTCGCTGCTGCTGACCGCGCTGGCCTGGGGCGGCTGGCCCGCGGCGGAGCCGCCGCCGCCGGGCGCGCCGCGACGGGCGCCGGCGGCCGTCCCGCTGCTTGCGCTCTACGTCGCGTACGCGCTGAACGCGACGGGCCTCGTGCCGCACATGGTCTTCCTCGTGGACTTCGTCGCGCGCGGCCTCGGGCAGGGCATCCACGCCGGCGCGCGCTACTGGGTGCTCTTCGGCCTGGGCGCGGTGGTCGGCCCGATGCTGGCGGGCGCCCTGGCGGACCGCATCGGCTTCGGGCCCGCGCTGCGCCTGGCGCTCGTGATCCAGGCCCTCGCGGTGGCGCTGCCCACCGTGACCGCGAATTCGCTCTGGCTCGCGGTCTCGAGTCTCGTGGTCGGCGCGGCCGTCCCCGGCGTCGTGCCGCTCGTCCTCGGGCGCGTGCACGAGCTGTTGCCAAACGACGCCGAGGGCCAGCGGGCCGCGTGGAGCGTGACCACGATGGCCTTCGCGCTGGGGCAGGCGGCGGGCGCCTACGGCCTGGCGTTTCTCTTCGCGAGCGGCCGGCCTTACACAACGCTGTTCGCGGTGGGTGCCGCGGCGCTGACCCTCGGGCTCGTCATCGATCTGGCCGCGCGGCTTGCGGGGCGGAAGCCGATTTGATAGCGTCGGTCCCATGACCCCGACTGCCTCCGCGCTCGCGTGGACCACCGAGGAGGTCCGGGTCGCCGGCTCCTCCGTAAGACTACGTACGGCCGGCCGCGGCGCCCCGCTGCTCGTGCTGCATCACGACATCGGCACGCCCGAGCAGCTCCCGTTCTACGAGGCGCTGGCCGACCGCTTCACGCTGCTGCTGCCGTCGCATCCGGGCTACGACGGATCGGAGCGTCCGGCCTTCATGCGCAGCGTGCGGGACGTCGCGGTGACCTACCAGGCCCTGCTCGCCCAGCGCGGCCTCACCGACGTGGCCCTGGTCGGCCTGGGCTTCGGCGGCTGGATCGCGGCCGAGATGGCCACCATGTCCCCGCGCGCCTTCCGCCGGCTGGTGCTGGTCGGGCCGATGGGGATCAAGCCCGCGGACGGGGAGATCCTCGACCAGGCCCTCGTCAGCTACATCGACTACGTGCGGGCGGGCTTCGAGGACCAGCGGGCCTTCGACCGGCTCTTCACGCCCGACCCGCCCACGCCGCAGCTCGAGCAGTGGGATCTCAACCGCGAGATGACGTTCCGCATCGCGTGGAAGCCCTACATGTACAACCCGACGCTGCCCGCGCTGCTGGGCGGCGTGCAGACGGAGACCCTGATCGTCTGGGGACGGCCGGACCTCATCGTGCCGGTCGGGGTGGGGGAGCAGTACACCCGCGCGCTGCCGAAGAGCCGGCTCACCGTCGTGGACGGCGCCGGGCACTTCCTCGAGATGGAGCAGCCCGAAGCGCTCGCGAAGCTCATCGTGCCGTTCGCCGCCCTGGCCTGATCGGGGGACCCTCATGCACCTCATGTACTTCACGGAACAGCCGATGTCGGCGTACCCGGCGGACGAAGGACGCAAGCGGGGCGCCACCGCGCTGATGTTCTCCAACCGCCACTTCGATCCGGTGGCGGGCAGCCGGCTCTACAACGAATACCTCGAGCACTACCGGCTCGCCGAGGACGTGGGCTTCGACGGCATCATGCTGAACGAGCATCACAACGCGCCGTTCTGCATGCAGGCCAAGTGCAACGTCTTCGCCTCGATCCTCGCCGCGATGACCAAGCGGGTGAAGATCGTGCTGCTCGGCAACCCGCTGCCGCTGGCCGACAACCCGGTGCGCCTGGCCGAAGAGCTGGCCATGATCGACATGGTCTCGCGCGGGCGCGTCGTGTCCGGCTTCGTGCGCGGGGGCGGGCAGGAGCAGCTCGCCACCGGGGCGAACACCGCCTTCAACCGCGAGCGCTTCGAGGAGGCCCACGAGCTGATCGTGCGCGCGTGGACGCAGGAGGGCCCGTTCCGCTTCGAGGGCACCCACTACCAGCACCGCGTGGTGAACCCGTGGGCGGTGCCGCTGCAGAAGCCGCACCCGCGCATCTGGATTCCCGGCGTGCTCAGCAAGGAGACGATCATCTGGGCCGCGCGTCAGCGCTATCCCTACATCGCGCTCAGCACCGCGATCGACGCCACCAAGAAGATCTGGGAGCTCTACGACTCGGTCGCCGCCGAGGCCGGCTACACCAGCGGGCCGGAGAATCGCGGGTATCTCCAGCGCTGCCACGTGGCCGAGACCGAGGAGAAGGCGCTCGCCAACGCGCGGCAGTTCATGTGGATGCAGGGGGAGTTCACCGGCCTCGCGCACCCGGTGTGGTCGAGCCCCTCGGGCTACTTCTCGCCGTCGTACCGCAAGGCCTTCGTCGAGTACGCGGTGGGCCGCGGCTCCAACCCCCGGGCCGCCAGCTTCGAGGACCAGGTCCGCGATCAGCAGATCATCGCGGGCACGCCGAAGACGGTCCTCCCCAAGTTCCGGCGCCTCCTCGAGGAGACGCGGCCGTCCATCCTGGGGTTCTGGGCGAGCGACGGCTTCGTGAGCAACCAGGACACCACGACCTGCATCCGGCTGCTCGGGCAGGAAGTGCTCCCGGCGGTGCGCGAGATGGGCAAGGAGCTCGGGCTGTGGAGCCCGTTCGAGGCCAATGCCCCGGTGGGCATCAACCAGCCGGCTCCGCCGGTGCACCGCAACGGGGCGTGAGCCCGGGCTAGCCGACGGCCGACCGCGGCCCCTTCGGGCTGGTCTTCTCGGGCAGGCAGCTGAACTCCAACCGGACCTTACCCTGCCGGACCAGCTTGAGCCCCGCGTAGTCCGTCATGGCCGCGTGGCAGAGCTGGCGCGTCTCGAACGAGTCGATCGCGGTGTAGCCGCGATCGATGAGCTGATCGCCCACCTGCGCGGTCTCGTGGGCCCAGAGGATCCAGGCCAGGGTCAGTGCGTAGCGCTTCATCGAATCGTCCCCCTGTCGTTGGTGCCCCTCAGGGAGAGCAAGGGTCGGACCATCAGGAAATTGACATGATTTCAAAGCCTTGCCTCAACTCGGCTCAGACGACAGAGAAAGCGCGGTGTGAGGCTGGGAAGGGGAGTACCCAGCCTGGAGGCCGGCGGCCCCCGCTTAAGAGATGCCGGTCTTGCGCACGCCACCGCGGCGACCGCCGAAGTATACTGGCGCGCGTGACCGCTCCGCTCACCCCCCAGCCAAAGGAGGCTCCCGTGGCCACCAAGATCGTCGTCTCCCCCAAGTTTCCCCCCGCGATGCTCGACGTCGCCCGGAGCCTCGTGCCCGCCGGCTTCGAATTGGTCATCGTGGACGCGGGCACGCCCGAGTTCGCCGCCGCCCTGCCGGATGCCGCCTACTACGTGGGCTTCCCGCGCGCCGAGCTCAACACCGAGTTCTTCAAGGCGGCTCCGGGGCTCAAGCTGGTGCAGCTCATCAGCGCCGGCTACGACCGGCTCGACGTCGCGGCGGCGAAGCGGGCCGGCGTGCCCATCGCCAACAACGGCGGCTCCAACTCGGTGGCGGTGGCCGAGCACACCCTGATGCTGATGCTGGCGGTCTACCGCAAGCTGTCCTGGCACCACGCCAACGTGGTGACCGGCAAGTGGCGGGTAGGGGACTTCGCGTCGCACCGGCTCTACGAGCTCGAGGGCAAGACGCTCGGCATCGTGGGGCTCGGCACCATCGGCAAGAAGGTCGCGCGGCGCGCCGCCGCCTTCGGCATGCGTATCCTCTACTACGACATCGCGCGCCTGGCCGAGGACGCGGAGGACGCCCTCGGCGTCCGCTTCGTGCTGCTCCCGGAGCTGCTGCGCACCGCCGACATCGTCACGCTCCACGTGCCGCTCAACGACGTGACCCGCAACCTGATCAGCACGCGCGAGCTCGGGATGATGCAGGCCTCCGGCGTCCTGATCAACACCTGCCGGGGCCCGGTGGTGGACGAGACCGCGCTGCACGTCGCGCTCACCAGCGGGCGCATCGCGGCGGCCGGCCTCGACGTCATGGTCGAGGAGCCGCCCATCGCCAACCATCCGCTCTTCGCGCTCGAGAACGTGACGTTCACGCCGCACATGGCGGGCCCCACCTGGGACAACTGGTTCAAGGCCTTCCGGAACGCCTTCGACAACGTGCAGCGCGTCGCCCGCGGCGAGCGGCCGCTCTGGGTGATCCCGGAGCTGCGCTAGCCCCGTCAATTCCTTTGAGTTCCGCGTGAAGCGGGCGGGCTCCCGCAAGGCCGCGGCGCGGGCCGGGCTCTTCCTGACCGGCATCCGCCGCGCCGGCGCCGTGCGGGAGCCCGCGCCGTTTCCGTTCACGCTGCCGCTCTTCCGCGACCTCGAGCGCCTCGACTTCCGGTCGCCCGTCACCTTCCTGGTGGGGGAGAACGGCTGCGGCAAGTCCACCCTGCTGGAGGGCCTGGCCGCGGGCGCAGGCGCGGTCGCGGCGGGCGGCCGCGACCTCGAGCGCGATCCGACCCTCGCGGGCGCGCGCGCCTTCGCCCGCGCCTTCCGCTTCCCGCGCATTCGCCATCCGCGCGCCACCCTCTTCCTCCGCGCGGAGGACGTCTTCGGCTTCACCCTCCGGGTGGGCGGCGAGATCGAGGGCCTGCGCGCGATGGAGGACGAGCTGCGCGCCTCCCGGCCCGAGGGCTCGTGGGGCCAGCGGCTCGCGGTGGGCGCGGCGGCCAAGGAGCGGGCCGCGCTGACCCGCCGCTACGGGGCGGCGCCGGACGCGCGCTCCCACGGCGAGACGTTTCTCCACCTGCTCCAGCAGCGGCTGGTGCCGCGCGGGCTCTACTTCCTCGACGAGCCCGAGACGCCGCTGTCGCCCACGCGCGTGCTCGCGCTGCTCGCCCTCCTGCGCGACCGGGTGGCCGAGGATTGCCAGTTCGTCATCGCCACGCACTCCCCGATCCTCATGGCGCTGCCGCGGGCCGACATCCGGCTGCTCGAGGACGGCGCGATTGCGCCGGTCGCGTACCCCGACGTCGAGCACGTGCGCATCACGCGCGCGTTCCTCGACGATCCGGAGAGCTTTCTCCGCCGGCTCTGAGCGCCCGCGCCACGGGCATTTGACTTGTGCGCCCGCCGCCCGGATAATTGGGCCCGATGCAGTGGCTCAGCTCTCGCTCCGTCGCCACCGTGTGGCTCCTCGCCGCGCTCAGTCTGGTCGGGTGGCTCATCGTCAACCTCGACGTGGCGGGCTGGATCATCCTCGTGGTCACGGTGGGGCTGATGGCCTTCGAGCTCACCCGGCGGCGCGACGGGCCGGGCGTGCGGCGCAAGGCCCGCGTCCCCGACGAGCCGACCGGCTAGGCCCGCTCAGGCGGGGGTGGGCGCGAGCGAGCGGGCGACGATCCGGCTGACGTCGGCCGGGCGAGCCGGCCACTGCAGCAGCGGGGCCGCCGACTCCATCAGGAAGCGGGCGAGGTCGGGGGCAAAGGCCGGCTGCGTCACGAAGACCAGCGCGGGCATCTCGAGCGGCCGCCGCGCCTCCAGGACCTGCGCCAGGGCCGGCCCGTCGAGCTGCGGCATGCGCAGCGCGCTCAGCACCAGCGCGTAGGCGTGCCGGTCGATCAGGCTCAGGGCCTCGGCCCGGGTCGCGGCCGCGTCCACCGGGTAGCCGTCCGCGCGGAGCACCGCCACCAGCAGCCCGCGGGCGTGCTCGTCGTCCATCACGACCAGGAGGCGGGCCGCCAACATCAGAAGGGGCCGCCGGACGGCAGCTCGGTCACGCGGCGCAGCGCCTCGCGCAGCAGCGGCACGAAGAGCATCGCGGTGAAGAACAACGTGGCCAGCCAGATGGCCACGTGCAGGAGGCGAGCGCGCCCGCCGGTGTCGAGCATAGAACCTGGAGCGTAGTCCCGCGCCCGGCCTCCGTCAAGCGGTCGCGGCCTCTTCCGGTTGCTATCCCGTATCTCGGTCGCTACACTACGCGCCATGCGACAGCTCCAGAGGGTGCTGAAAGGGCGGGCGAGCGCGGTCACCGGCCTCGTCGCGGGGCTGGCCCTGGTCAGCCTGCCCGTCGAGGTCACGCTCCGGTTCGTCGAGCACCCCGTGGTCGCGCCGGCTCCCGTGGTGTCGCTCCTGCTCATCGGCTCCTGCCTCCTGCTCGTGGGCTCCGGTCTCGGTCTGCGTCGCCTGGAGACCGCTCGGGCGGGCGCCCAGCGGCCGACCCCGGGCGTCTAGAGACGGAGCGCGTGGGCGCGCTGGGCCGCACCCTCCGGTATCTGGGCCTCGGCGGCGGCGACCCGGACTCGCTGGCCGCCGACCTGGTCGCCCACCGCGAGGCGCGCACGGAGCCCGCCGGCCTGGGGGCGGGGCTGTCGTTCAAGGGCGAGGTGGCGGGCGAGGGCGACTTCCACATCGCGGGACACTTCGAGGGCGACATCAACGTGACGGGCCGTGTGCTGGTGGGCGAAGGGGCCGATGTCGACGCCAACATCAATGCCCGCGCCATCGTGGTGGGCGGCACCGTGCGCGGCAACCTCTCGGCCGCGACCCGCGTGGAGATCCTGCCGACCGGGGTGCTGACCGGCACGCTCAAGACCGGCAGCTTCTCGGCCGCCGACGGCGCCGCGGTCAAGGGCGAGATCTGGATCGAGCGGCCCGACGCCGCCGACGACCCCGCGACGGAGCGGCGCCGGTGAGTGAGCTGGCCGAGTTCCTCCAGTCCCGGGGGGGGCGCCTGGCGCTCAAGATCGCCGGCGTGGTGGTGGTCCTGGCTCTCGTGGTGACGGCGGGCTGGCTCTGGCTGCGCGCCGAGGAGACCCGCGGCCAGGCGGCGCTGGCCGGGGCCACCGAGGCGGTCCAGCAGGGCGAGGGGCCTCTGGCCACCGCGGAGGGACGGCAGAAGGCCATCGGCCTGCTCCAGGCCGTCCTGGCCCAGCACAGCCGGTCGGCCGCGGCGACCCAGGCCGCCTACCAGCTCGGCAATCTCCAGTACCAGGCCGGCGACTACGCGGCGGCGCGGGCCGCCTACGAGATCGCGCTCGCCAAGGGCGCCAGCGGCAGCCTCCGCACGCTCAGCGCCTCGGGCGTCGGCTACACCTGGGAGGCGCAGAAGCACTACGCCAACGCGGTGACCGCGTACGACGCGGCGGCGCGCGGGCTCGGGCCCAAGCAGTTCTTCTTCGAGGAGGCCCTGCTCGACCTGGCGCGCGCGCAGGCGCTGGCCGGCAAGCCCGCCGACGCGCGCGTGACCTACGAGCGCGTGCTCAAGGATGCCCCGGAGAGCCGGCGCGCCGAGGACATCCGGGGACGGATCGCCGCGCTCGACCCGGCCGCGAAGTAAAAGCCGACCTCGACGGCCGCTCCACGGGCGTGGCGGCCTGTCCTGGGAGTCTGATAAGAGACATTATGTTAAGTACCTCCGCGCGCCCATGAACCCAGGGCCGCTCTACCTGGCGCTCATCTATCTGCCCCCCGGCCAGCAGCAAGCCCTTCGCCGCTACGAGAACCTGGCCCTTCCCCGTTTTCCGCCGGCACGGCGGACGGTTCGAGCGAATCCTGAGCCCGGCTCCGGCTCCCGGCGGAGGGGCCGACCCGGACGCCCCCGACGAGATCGGTTCGAGACGCCGGACGGCCTGGACGCGGTCCGGCGCGACCCGGAGATGGTGGCCCTGGTCTCGCTCCGCGAGGCGGTCGTCCGGAAGGCGCTGCTGGTCCGGGTCGACGAGGTGCCGCTGGAGCGCTACTTCACAGCCAGAAGCTGAACCCCGGCCTCAGGCCGGGCTGAGGGCGTGGATCAGGCCGTCCTCGAGATCGGCGATGGACTCGAGGAGCCCGGCGGTGTCCTCCCAGCGTTCCTGCACGGCCGCGTACTGCGCCTCGCCGAAGCAGCGCGCCTTGCGCTCGAAGAGGCCGGCGGCCGCCACGCGCCCGCCTTCTCGCAGGAAGGCGGCGGCATCGTGGCTGCGCCGGGCGGCCAGCGGGAACGCGAAGTAGGTCAGGTGCCCGGCCAGGCGCTTGGCCACCGCGCCACGCAGGTCCGCGGCCAGCAGGCGGAAGGCCCGGGGGCCGCCGTATTGATCCGGGCCGCCCGGGTCGGCGGCCAGGTTGGTCCGGACCACGGCCAGGGTGCGCGCGATCATCTCCTCTCGCGCCGGGTGGCGCACCTGCCGGAAGCCCGTGCGCATCGTGTACGGCACCTGAGCGTAGCGCACGCGGTCGGCCTTCCAGGCGCGCAGGAACTCGGCGGTGGGCAGGGCCGCGTACGGATAGCCGTCGGGATCGTGCATGCGCACCCGATCGTTCTCGACGCCCAGCACCACCACGAAGTGATCGCTGCCCGAGAGCTGGGCGTGATGCGGCATGTAGCCGAGCCCGCCCATGTCGAGCGGCCCGGCCAGCACCGGCCCGCGCCCGGCCGCCTCGGCGAGCCGGGCCAGCGCGGCCTCGGGCGTGCCCTCGCACTCCTCCCGGCACTCCCAGCCGAGGGCGTCGAGCGCAGTGGTGATCCCCCGGTCCGGGGTGGCGAGCGGCGAGCTGAAGTACACGAGCAGGTCGCGCCCGACCCGCAGGTAGAGCGTGCCGAAGGGCATCGTGGTCAGGCACTCGATGAAGCCGGGCTCGGGCAGCTCCGCGGCGGCGGCGCCCGCCTCGCGCAGCACCATGTAGACGCTGTTGGCGTAGCAGTAGGCGCCGTTGCCGGTGTAGCGGGTCACTGGATGGTGGCGGTGAGCGTCAGGGCCGTTTCCTCCGACGCTTGCTGGGAGCGGTAGCCGAGGACCTGACGGGTGATCGCGTGGAGGCTGCCGGTGCTGCCGCCGAACTGCAGCCGCCCGCCGTTGGGCACGATCACGTCGGTCGCCGCCTCCACGACCTCGATCGTCCCTCCGCCCCCGGGCGTGACGTCGCTGATCACCGGCGTCAGCGTCACCCGGATCTGGTGGCCGGGGAGGATCACCGGGCGCACCATGAGCGCGGTGCCCACGCGCTGCCACGCGACGCCCTGGGCGACGTGCCCCTTGCCGGTCGCGTAGTCGTAGTAATAGGCCATCTGCTGGTACGGGACGTCCTGCGCGCCCATGATCGAGCCGGTGCCGCCGTCCTGCACCACCGTGAAGAGGCCGGAGGAGCGGGTGACGCGGGTGGTGGTGTCCTCCACCCCGAGGCCGCCGCGGACGCGAGGCTCGCCGCGGCGCTCCTCCACGACGATGCCCCCCTGCCCCGGCACGCCCTGGCGGCTGCCCTGGGTCTGCTGCTTGAACTCCAGCAGCACCTTCACCTGGCGCCCGCTCTGCGCCGCGACGGGCACGCCCACGGCCAGCACGATCAGCGCCATCGAGACGACGCGTAGCCGGCGCACCGGGCTCACCCGGGGATCTGCGCCTCTTCGGGCAGGCGGTCCCAGACCGGGAGCCACTCGGGCAGCGTGAGCCCGACCGCGCCCGCCTTCTCGGCGACCTCGCGGGCGAAGGCCTGGCGGACCTCGTCGTTGTCGCGCAGCTTGAGCCGGTACTTCCGGTAGAGCACGTTCTTGGCCGAGCCGGGGCGCCCGAAGATGTTCATGGTGCGGATGTACCATTTGTGGAGCGTGGCCTGGGCCTCGTCGTGGGTCTTGGGATCCTCGGCGAGGCGCTTCACCCAGAACTCGCCGTGGCGGATGTGGAACTTCTCCTCCTTGAAGATGCCCTCGATCGCGCGCACCCACGGCCCGTAGGAGCAGGCGCGCACGTCCTCGAGCTGGTGGCCCGCGCCGCGATCCATGCAGAAGTTGAAGAAGGTGAAGTCGGCCCACGTGTCGATCGGGTAGTAGAAGATGTTGACCCGCTTGTCGGCGGTGATGCGGGCGGTGCCGATGTCGGCGTCGTTGGCGACCCGCATCGTGAAGGCCTCGTCGTGCACGCGCACGTGCGCCTCCACGTCCACGCCCAGGTCGGCGAGGAGCCCGTACATGACGGTGGCGTGGCGGAGCTCGTCCTTTACGATCTGGGCGACCACGTGCTTCTCCTCCACCCCGGGCGCCTTCGTGATCCACGGCACGTAGCCGTAGCCGCCCGCCAGCTCCGAGTCGGCCTGCATCGTCATGAGGTGGATGAGGTTCTCGCGGTAGGCCTCCGTCATCTCCTCGGGGGACTCGATACGCTCCCCCGCCTCGATGCGGGCCAGCAGCCGGGCTTCGTCGCGCTCCGCCATGACTATCTCCTTTCCACGACCCGCACCGCCTTGCCTTCGCTGCGCGGGATGGTCTTCGGCGCCACTACCGCGATCTCCGGATTGAGCCCGAGGTGGCCCCGGAGGCACTCGGCCACCCGCGCGGACAGCGCGGCGAGCCGGGCGGGCGCGGCCTCGAAGCCGCCCCACTCGCGCACCACGCGCTCGTCCGGCTCCACGTGCACCGCCAGCGTCGGAAAGGCCTCCCGCCGGTCCACCACCAGCTGGTAGTGCGGGGCCAGGTCCGCCACCGTCAAGAGCGCCGCCTCGAGCTGGGAGGGATAGACGTTGACCCCCTTGATGATCAGCATATCGTCGGTGCGCCCCTTGATGCGCGCCATCCGCACGGTGGTCCGCCCGCAGCGGCAGGGCGCGGGATCGAGGTGAGTGACGTCGCCGGTGCGGTAGCGGATCATCGGGAGGGCTTCCTTGGTGAGCGAGGTCAGCACCAGCTCGCCCTCCTCCCCGGCGGGCCGCGGCGCCCCGCTCCGCGGGTCGACGATCTCGGGCAGGAAGTGGTCTTCGTTGAGATGCAGGCCGTCGCGGGCCTCCACGCACTCCCCCGCCACGCCGGGGCCGATGATCTCGCTGAGCCCGTAGAAATCCAGCGCCGGGCAGCCCCAGAGCGCCTCGAGCTGCGCGCGCATCGCCTCGGTCCACGGCTCGGCGCCGAAGAGGCCGTACGCGAGGCCGAGCGCGCGCGGGTCGCCCCCCTGCTCCCGCAGGGTCTCGCCGATGTAGAGGGCGAAGGACGGCGTGCAGGCCAGGCCCTGCGGGCGGAAGTCCTGGAGCAGCAGGATCTGGCGATGCGTATTGCCCGAGGAGACCGGCACCACCGTGAGGCCCATGTGCTCGGCGCCGTCGTGGAAGCCGAGGCCGCCGGTGAAGAGGCCGTAGCCGTAGGCGATCTGGATGAGCTGGCCGGGCGCGGCCCCCGCGGCGGCCAGCGCCCGCGCCATGACTTCTCGCCAGATGCGGAGGTCGCTCCGGGTGTAGCCCACCACGGTGGGCTTGCCCTTGGTGCCGGAGGAGGCGTGGATGCGGATCACGTCCTCGCGCGGCACCGCGAAGAGCCCGAACGGGTAGTGCTGGCGCAGGTGGTCCTTCACCGTGAAGGGCAGCTCCGGGAGGCGGTCCAGCGTCACCGCCTCGTCCGTCACGCCGGCCGCGGCGAGCGCGTCGCGATAGAAGGGCACGCGCGCGCGGGCCCAGGCCACGCTCGCCCGCAGCCGCTCGGTCTGGAGCGCCCGCATCGCGGAGCGGGAGGCGGTCTCGGCCTCGCGGTTCCAGATCACGGATTCACACCGGGGGGCTCAGCTCACCGCCACCCGCCGCACCAGCCATCCCTGCCGCTCGAGGAAGCGGGCCATGGTCTCGAGCGTGCGCGGATCGGCGGCGGGATCGAGGCTGATGCGGTCCGGCAGGATGTAGCGCACCTCCGGATAGGACACGAGCACCCGCAGGAGCGTCCGCACGCGGGGATCCCAGGCGAGCAGCCCCTGGTGGCCGGGCCCGGCGCTGTGCGGATCCCATTCGGTCTGGAATCCCACCCGCAGGTTGCGGCCGGGCGACGGGACCGCCATCACCGAGGCCGGGCCAGCAGGGCTTCGTAGTGCGCGACCATGGCCGCGGTCTGCCGAGGCGCCGCGAAGCGCGCCTCCACGAGCCGTCGCGCCGCCTGGCCCATGCTCGCGCGCCGCCCGGCGTCCAGCAGGAGCCCGATCGCCGCGTCGGCCATCTCGCCCGTGTCCGCCTTGGTGAGGATCCCGGTCTCGCCGTCGGTGACCACCTCGTCCACCCCCGAGGCGCGCACCGCCACCGCGGGCAGCCCGCAGGCGTGCGCCTCGGCCAGCACCAGCCCCTGCGTCTCCGTCTCGGAGGCGAAGAGAAAGAGGTCGGCGGCGCGGTAGTAGTCGGGCAGCGCCTCGCGCACGAGCCCGCCGTGGAAGACGATGCGCGGCCGCGCCCGGCCCGCGGCGGCACGCCGCTCGAGCGCCTGGCTGTGGCTGCCCTTGCCCACCAGGTGCAGCGTGGCGGTCGATACCGCGGCGGCCACCGACTCGAAGGCGTCGAGCACCCGCTCGAGGCTCTTCTCCCGGTCGAGCCGGCCGGTGTAGAGGCAGATCAGCCCGTCCGCGGGCAGGCCGAGGCGATGGCGGGCGCGCTCCCGGCTCGCTGGGCTGAACAGCTCGAGGTCCACGCCGGTGGGGATCACCGCGACCGGCGCGGCCACGCCCCGCCGCCGCAGGGTGTCGGCCACGTGCTCGGAGGGCGCCACGATCAGGTCGGCGGAGTCGGCGAAGCGGCAGGCCAAGCGCACCGCGAGGCTCCGCACCAGCCGCGGCGGCAGCGGCACGTAGTGCGCGTACTTCTCGTAGCGCGTGTGATACGTGAAGACGAGCGGGCACCGCTCGCGCCGGGCCAGGCGCCGGCCGGTCAGGCCGAGCAGGAACGGATGGTGGACGTGGACGACGTCGAGCTCGAGCGCCCGCGCGACCCGGCCGAGGCGCCGCGAGACGGGCAGCGGCAGCGAGAAGCCGGGATAGGTCGGCGCGGGAATCGACGGGTACCGGAAGACGTACGGTGGATCGGCGTGCGGCGACTGGGCCGCCGGCGCGAAGATCCAGGTCCGGTGGCCGAGCGCCTCAAGCCCCTGCCGCAGGGTCTCGACGGCCGTCGCGACCCCGCCGCGGAACGGCAGGTAGTTGTTGGTGAACAGCCCGACCCGCATCCACTACTCGTCCGGGCTCTTCGGGTCCTTGCCGCGCTCGATCCGGTCGAAGTCGCCCGGCTTGAGCGACTCGAGCCACTCCTTGATCTTGGCCGGGTCGTCACCCTTGCCGGTGCCGATCTCGGTCTCCTTGGCGACCTCGACGGAGCGGGCCTTCTGCACGACCTCCTCTTCCACGAAGATCGGCGCCCCCACCCGCAGGGCGAGCGCGATGGCGTCCGACGGCCGCGAGTCCACCGTGATGTCGGCGCTGCCCAGGCGGAGGTGGATGACCGCGTAGAAGGTATTGTCGCGGAGATCGTTGACCACGATCTTCTGGACCCGCGCGTCGAGCGACTCCAGGATGTTCTTGATGAGGTCGTGGGTCATGGGCCGGGGCGTGGAGATCTTCTCCAGCTCCAGCGCGATGGCGTTGGCCTCGAAGAGGCCCACCCAGATGGGCAGGGAGCGCTTCTCCTCCTCGTCGCGGAGGATGATCATGGGCATGTTGGAGAGCGGATCGAGCGCGAGCCCCTTCACTTTCATCTCCAGCCACATGGTGCGCCTCCTAGGCCTCTGGCTCCCCGCGGAGGCTGTGCGGCAGGGCGCGGACGATGCGCACCGGCACCACGCGGCCCAGCAGGTCGCGACCTCCGGGATCGAAGTTCACCACTCGGTTGCAGCGGGTGCGCCCGGCCACCTCGCCCGCGTTCTTGCGGGAGACGCCGTCGACCAGGACGGGCACCGTCCGGCCCTCGAGGCGCTGGCTGCGCGCGGCGCCCACCCGGCCCGCCGTCTCCAGGATGCGCCGGTTGCGGTCCGCCTTGACCTCTTCCGGCACCTGATCGTCCATCTCCGCCGCGGGCGTACCCGGCCGGCGGGAGTAGCGGAAGGCGAAGACATTGTCGTAGCCGACCTCCTCGACCATCTCCACCGTCCGCGCGAAGTCCTCCTCGGTCTCGCCGGGGAAGCCCACGATGAGGTCGGTGGAGAGCGCGAGGTCCGGCACCGTCTCCTTCAACTCCGCGATCAGCTCGAGGTAGCGGGCGCGGGTGTAGCCGCGGTTCATCCGCTCGAGCATCCGGTCCGAGCCCGACTGCAGCGGCAGGTGCAGGTACTCGCAGACCTTGGGGACGTCGCGGATGGCGCGGATGAGCCGAGGGGTGAGGTTGTAGGGATTCGAGGTCGTGAAGCGGATGCGCTCGATGCCGTCGATGTCGTTCACGCGCTCGAGGAGGGCCGCCAGGTCGGTGGGCGGGCTCAGGTCGCGCCCGTAGGCGTTCACGGTCTGACCGAGCAGCGTCACCTCGCGGCACCCCGCTTCCGCGAGGCCGCGGATCTCTTCCCCGATGACCTCGGGCGGATGGCTGCGCTCCCGGCCGCGCGTGGTCGGCACGACGCAGAACGTGCAGTACTTCTCGCAGCCCTCCATCACGGTGACGAAGGCCTTCAGCCGCTGGCCGCCCTCGGGCCGCGCGGTGATCTTCACCAGCGCGCTCTCGCCGGTCTCGAGCACCGGCCCCCGCCCCTCCTTCACGCGGCCGACCAGCTCGGCCACCCGGGCGATCGCGGGCGAGCCGAACACGAGGTCCACGTAGGGCGCGCGCTCCTGGATCCGCCCCTTCTGCAGCTGCGCCATGCAGCCCATGACCCCGATGACCAGATCCGGCCGCTCGCGCTTGAGGTGCCGCAGGACCCCCAGCTGAGAGAAGACCTTGTCTTCAGCTTTCTCTCGAATGGAGCAGGTATTGAGCAGGATCAGGTCGGCGTCTTCCGGGCGATCGGTGAGCTCGTACCGCTCCTGCTTGAGCAGGCCGGCCACCCGCTCGGAGTCGTACTCGTTCATCTGGCAGCCGTAGGTGATCAGGTGGAGCTTGGACATCAGGACGACAACGGCCGCGGGGGAAAATTCCGCATAAGTGGTCGGGACTTACGGTAGCACCCGCCCCCCGGCATGTCAAACTGCGGGGGGTGGGTCAGACGATTTCCTCGAAGACCCCGATGCGCCGGAACTTCTCGTGCCGCTCCTCGATCAGCTCCGCGTCCGACTTGGACTTGAGCTGCCAGAGCTGATCGCGGAGGGCGGCCCGCAGGCTGGCCGCCGTCGCCTCCCAGTTCCGGTGGGCGCCCCCGATGGGCTCGGGCACGATGGCGTCGATGACGCCCAGCTTCAGGAGATCGGGCGCGGTCACCCGCATCAGCTCGGCCGCCTCGGGGGCCTTGGCGGCGTCGCCCCAGAGGATGGCCGCGCAGCCCTCGGGCGAGATCACCGAGTAGATCGCGTATTCGAGCATCAGCACCCGGTTGCCGACCCCGATGGCGAGGGCCCCGCCGCTGCCCCCCTCCCCGGTCACCACGCAGATCACCGGCGTGGGCAGGCCCGCCATCTCCCGCAGGTTGCGCGCGATCGCCTCGGCCTGCCCGCGCTCCTCGGCGCCGAGCCCCGGATAGGCGCCGGGCGTGTCGATGAA
>WNFB01000673.1_pt1 | contig 56142 bp, 46 predicted proteins | sample 5400501 | NCBI WGS metagenome assembly WNFB01 (sample SAMN13153341, study PRJNA577476) | soil metagenome | isolation source: 200 cm saprolite under Douglas fir tree site 2 hole 1 | place: USA:California | collected 2015-04-18 | reverse complement strand
CTTGCCAGCCGGCCTCCCTATTTGAGAATATCGCGCCATGTGATCGTTTACCTCCCGCAGGTCGCGGGAGGTGGGAGAGGAGTGCAGACATGGCAGACGAGAGCAAGCCGGAACCGCCGGCCTCACCGCCGGCGGCGCCAGATCCTGAGGCCAAGTTCCCGAAGACCGAGCTCGAGAAGCACCCCAAGATGGAACTCGAGAAAGTCCCCAAGTCCGAGATGGAGAAGGACGCCAAGACCGAAGTCGAGAAGTTCCCGAAGACCGAGTTCGAGAAGCACCCCAAGACGGAGCTCGAGAAAGTCCCCAAGTCCGAGATGGAGAAGGACCCCAAGACCGAAGTCGAGAAGTTCCCGAAGTCCGAGTTCGAGAAGCATCCCAAGACCGAGCTCGAGAAGTTCCCCAAGTCCGAGATGGAGAAGCTGATAAAGCCCGAGAAGCACGAGCAGAAGGAGTTCAAGGCCGAGGGCAAGGCCGAGCACAAGGAGTCGCTCATCAAGGAGCACAAGCCCGAGAAGTTCGAGCACAAGGAGAAGCACGAGCAGAAGGAGTTCAAGGCCGAGGGCAAGGCCGAGCACAAGGAGTCGTTCGTCAAGGAGCACAAGCCCGAGAAGTTCGAGCAGAAGGAAAAGCCCGAGCACAAGGAGTTCAAGGCCGAGGGCAAGGCCGAGCACAAGGAGTCGTTCGTCAAGGAGCACAAGCCCGAGAAGTTCGAGCAGCCCGAGAAGCCGTTCTCGACCGAAGGCCCCCAGGGGCCCGGCCCGGTGGAGGACCCGATGGCGGTGATCCACGACCGGCTCTCCGCCATCGAGAGCGCCATCGCCGAGCTTCGGCACTTCATCAAGCCTGAGGACCGGCCGGACCTGAGCCAGGGAGCGCTCAGCAACGAGCCCGACGTCAAGAAGACCACCTGATCCCCTTGCCGGGCCCCCCTTGCCGGGCCCCTCGACGACCGGAGCGATCGCCCATGTGGCTCGTGCTGTGCGACGACCATGACCTCGCCGCCCAGTGGGCGTTCCTCGGGCTTGCCGAGCGTGGGCTGGCGCCGCTGGAGCTCGTGACCTCCGGCGCGCTGGCCCACGCCCGGCGGTGGGTGCACCGGGTGACCACCGGCGGCGCCCACGTGGAGGTGACGCTTCACGATGGCCGCACGTTCGACAGCCGCCGGGTCCGGGGGGCCCTCAACCGTTTGGTCGGCGTCTACAACGCCGGGACCTTCGCCGCTGCGGCCGGCGACCGGGAGTACGCGACCCAGGAGTTCTACGCTTTTCTCGTGAGCTCGTTGCACTGCCTGCCGGGCTCGGTGTTGAACCCTCCCGGGTACCTCGGGCTGTCTGGGCGGTGCCGTCACGAGTCGGAGTGGGCGGTCCTTGCGGCGAGCGCCGGCCTCCCGACGACCCCGTACCGGATGCCGGCGCCGCCCGTCCCGCCCCTGGCCGGACGGCCGGCACGCCGTAGCGTGGTGGTGCTCGGCGATCTCGTGTTCGGTGTCCCCGACGCGGCGGGGCTCCGGGACGGGTGCCGCCGCCTGGCGGCCCTCGCCGGGACGGACCTGCTCGGCGTGGACCTCGAGGTGGACGACGCCGGGGTCTGGCGCTTCGCGGCAGCAACACCGCAACCGGACCTGCGCCTGGGAGGAACGCCGTTCCTGGAAGCCCTGGCCGCCAGGCTCCGTCAATGATCCTGCTCTGCGGGATACCGTCCGAGACGTCGCTCCGGCTCGTCCACGACGAGGTCTGCCGCCTCGGGGCCCCCTCCCTGCTGCTGAACCAGCGCTGGGTCGCGGAGGTCCGCATGGATTGCGAGATCGTCAATGGCCACGTCGGCGGGTGCCTCGCCGCCGGGCGCTGCACGACGCCCTCTACCACTGGTGCCAGATCGTACCGGGGCGCGTCCTCAACCGGCCGGATGCGATGGCGTCGAACGGATCGAAGCCCTACCAGGCCCAGCTCATCGCCGCCCAGGGCATCGGGGTGCCGGCGACCCTGGTCACGACCGACCCCGCCGAAGTGCTCGCGTTCCGCAGCCAGTGGGGGCGTGTCGTGTACAAGTCGGTCAGCGGGGCGAGGTCCGTCGTGCGCGAGCTGGGCGACGACGACCTTGACCGGCTGGACGACATCCGGTGGTGCCCCGTCCAGTTCCAGCAGCACGTGGAGGGCGTGGACGTACGGGTCCACGTCATCGGGGAGGAGGTCTTCGCCACGGCCATCAGCAGCGGCGCCACCGACTACCGGTACGCCGCCCGGGAGGGAGGAGACCCGGCCGCGCTGCGCCCCCTGGACCTGCCCGACGAGCTCGCCGGGCGCTGCGTGCGCCTCACCGCCGCCCTCGGTCTCGGTTTCTCCGGCATCGACCTGCGCCTCACCCCTGACGGCGAAGCGGTCTGCTTCGAGGTGAACCCGAGCCCGGCCTTCAGCTACTACGAGGCCAACACCGGCCAGCCGATCGCCGCGGCGGTCGCGAGGTACCTGGCCGACACCTCGCTCAGAGCCACCTCCGGACGACCGCTGACTGGAGCCAGGTAGCGGCGGGCCCGCCAGCAGAGCCGACTCTGGTCCGGAACGTCGGCGCTGTCCGCCTCGCCACGCTTAGTGACGACGTGCCGGGGGCAGCGTTCCGATCTGCCGCTCCCGCCGCCCGTCGAAGCCCCGAGGTGAGGAGGCCGGAACCTTCTTTGTCCGCCAGGCGGCGTTGGAACGGCCGGTTACGGACAAGAAAGGTTTGCTCACGGTCGCTTTTCATGAAACCTGGCCCGGCGAGGGCAACGCAAGACAGTAGTCTTCGCCGGGCCAAGCCCCGGTCTGTCACTCTCAGGCGACGACGAAGAAGCAGGATGAAGAAGAAGAAGGCCGATGCGACCTTGTCCATGTCAGCCGTCAGGTCCACGCCAAGTTTCGCGTTGCGGATCAGGGCCTCCGAGCCACCGGCGAGAGCGTGACGCCCGACGTCCGAATCCACCGGAAAAGTAAGCGATTTTAGCCAAAACGCCCCAAAATGAGTCTTTTTGTCGCAAGGTTCGGCGGGGTCAGGGTTTCGACGAGGGATGCGGAGGAGGTGCCGTGGCGCCAGCGATTCTCGTGGTCGAGGACGAGGTCAAGATCCGGGATCTCCTCCGCTCGTATCTCGAGCTCGAGGGCTTCGACGTCGTGTCGACTGGGTCGGGGGCCGACGCGATCGGTCTGGTCCAGACCGCGGCGCCGGACCTGGTCGTCCTCGACCTGCGGCTGCCAGACGTCCCCGGCGAGTCCGTGGTCGTCGAGATCCGGCGCTTCTCCTCGGTCCCCGTCCTGATGCTGACGGCGAAGGCCGGCCAGGCGGACCGGATCCACGGGCTGGAACTCGGCGCCGACGACTACGTGACGAAGCCGTTCAGCCCCCGGGAGGTCGTGCTCAGGGCAAAGGCGATCCTGCGGCGGGGCCAAGCGGTCGCGGGCAGGGCCGCGGCTGCCACGTTCGGCGCGGGGGAGTTGTCGATCGACGAGGCGCGCCGGGTGGTGGTGGTACGAGGGGAGCCGGTCGAGCTCACGCCGACGGAGTGGGGTCTGCTGGTGACGCTCACGCGGACCCCCGGGCGGGTCTATTCGCGCTATGAGCTGATCAACCGCGTCCGGGGCTACGAGTTCGAGGGCTACGAGCGCACCATGGACTCCCACGTGAAGAACCTCCGGCGCAAGATCGAGCGGGACCCCCGGAACCCCCTCATCGTGGAGACCGTCCTCGGCGCCGGCTACCGCCTCGGCGTCCCCCCGGATGCCTGAACGGCCGACCCTGGCCGATCGTGAGCGGCCGGCACTTGTCCGGACCATCACGGCGCGTCTGGCCCTGGCCTTCCTCGCGGTGGCCATGGGGGCCCTGGCGGTACTGAGCCTCCTGGTGATGCTCGCCGCCACCCGTGATGTGGCCGACCGTGCCCGCCAGGAGCAGGACCAGACCGCCGCCGACGTTGCCCAAGCCGCGGGGACAGCCTACGCCGATGCCGGGAGCTGGCGCGGTGCCGACCTGGACACGCCGGACGCCCTGGCGCGCCTTGGCGGCGCCGAGGTCGTGGTCCTCGACGAGTCCGGCAAGCGGGTGAGCGGGCCTGCGCCGTCCGGGACGCCCCGCCGCCTCGTCCACAAAGAGGTCGTGGTAGGCGGCAGGCACGTGGGCACCGTAGCGGTCGGCTTCTCCACCATCCGGCTCTCCGGGGCGGACCGTAACCTCCGCAACGCGCTGATCGGTTCGGTCGCGGCGGGGGCGGGGCTTGCCGCCTTGCTGGCCCTGGGTACCGCCGTCCTCGTGTCCCGCCGGATCACCCGGCCCATCGTGGCGATGACGCGGACGGCGCGGGCCGTCGAAGCGGGTGACCGGGGGGCACGCGTCGGTGCCATCGGCGCCCCGGGCGAGCTCGGCACCCTGGCGGGGGCCTTCGACACGATGGCGGATAGCCTCGCTCTCCAGGACTCGTTGCGGCGGGTGATGGTCGCCGACGTCGCCCACGAGCTACGGACGCCGCTCACGGTGCTGCGGGCTGCCCTCGAGGGCATGACGGACGGGGTCGTCGAGGCTACACCGGGCCAGCTCGCCTCCGTCCACGACGACGTGCTGCGCCTGATCCGCATCGTCGAGGACCTGGAGACGCTCGCTGCCGCCGACGCCGTGGAGCTGGTGATGGAATCGGGCCCCGTCGACCTTGCGGACGTGGCGGCTGCCGCCTCCGCCGCGCTCGGCCCACAGTTCGAGGCCGCCGATCTGAGTCTCGAGACGCGCCTCGTGCCGGTGACCGTGAAGGGGGACGCCGTCCGGCTCCACCAGATCGTGACCAACCTGCTCACCAACGCCCTCAAGTTCACCCCCGCCGGAGGGAGCGTCACCATCGTTGCCGGCCCCTCCTCGCCGCTTCCCGACGGTGGAGCCCGGCTGTCGGTCACCGACTCGGGCCAGGGCATCCTCCCCGACGAACTGCCCCTCGTCTTCGACCGGTTCTGGCGGGGACGGCGGACCGGCGCACCGGCGGGCAGCGGGATCGGCCTGACGGTCGTGAAGCGCCTGGTGGAGGCTCACGCGGGAGTGATCGCCATCGAGAGCCGCCCGGGAGCCGGCACGGTGGTCTCCGTCACCTTCCCCGGCACAGTGTGACGGAGGTTCCCTTTCTCCACACCCTCTCCACACCCTCTCCACACGTCATGCACCTGGGCGGGGTTCCATAGAGGACGACGATGGGGTGGGGACTCCCATCTGAACGGCTGCCGGGGGGGCATGTATCGCGCATACTCGTGCCGTGATGAGCGCGCGGACCGGTCAGGGTTTACGCTCACAATAGGCGCAGAGGCATGCCGCCTTCGGAATTACCCAGCCCACTCTCTTTCGGTAGGACCCAGCACACCTCGCCGATGCTTCGGGTCCGCACGTGTCGGTGACAAACTCGTGGCAGCCCAACCAGGCAAATAGTGGTGCCAGCACCCTCGACCTGACTCCCGGACCTGTGGGACAAATGTACCCAGCAGACGCAGTGACGCAATGCTTGCAACGCAGGGCGCCCCGCCGTCAAAGGGTCCATCGGCTGAGATCATTTTTTGCAAGGCCGGTCCAGTGAAGGTGGGGGGATCCCTGATGCATGAGAGATTTCTAAGGGGAAATCGTTCATAGATTAGGTGAAACCTCCTAGATTATTCCGCGGGGCCGTGGTACACAAGGTGGGCTTGTTTTCTTAGGGGCGGTACCCGGCGGGGCTTCTACGAGGAGTGGCGTTTGACCATCTCCGTGTCCCGTTTGGCGGCTGGTGTTTTCGCATCTTCTAGCTGTATCTGACGCCGGGGCATCGGGTCAGATTCAGGCTGCGCAATTACGGGGGGACTTCGACCATGGTGCGTTGGCTCATTGGTTCCAGCATCAAATCCCGACGGGTCGTCGTGGCGCTCGCCGTCGTCGTTGTCGCCTTCGGCATCTGGCATCTCCGTGACCTGAAGGCCGACGCGCTGGGGGAGTTCGGCCCCCCGACGGTTCAGATCCAGACGGAGGCTCCCGGGCTCGCTCCGGCCGAGGTGGAGGGCCTGGTCACGCTCGGCCTGGAGCATGACCTGCTCAACGGCATCCCCTGGCTCGCCGCTATCCGCTCCAAGTCGATGCTCGGACTCTCGACCGTCGACCTCATCTTCGAGCCGGGGACCGACATCATCAAGGCCCGGCAGGTGGTGCAGGAGCGCCTGACGCAGGCGCATGCGCTGCCGAACGTGTCGAGCGGCCCGCAGATGGTCCAGCCGCTGGCCTCGACCACCCGCACCCTGCTGGTCGGCCTGAGCTCCAAGAAGCTCACGCCGCTCGAGCTCGGCGTCCTGGCGCGGTGGACGATCCGCCCCCGCCTGGCCGGCATCCCCGGCGTCGCGAGCGTGGCCATCTGGGGCCAGCGCGACCTCCAGCTCCAGGTCCAGGTCGACCCCAAGGCGCTCGCCGCCAAGGGCGTCACCCTCGACCAGGTCATCCACACCACCGGCAACTCCCTGGCGGTGTCCCAGCTGAGCTTCCTGGAGGCGTCGACCCCAGGCACGGGCGGGTTCGTCGACACCTCGAACCAGCGGCTCGGCGTCGAGCACATCCTGCCGATCGCCCGCCCCGCCGAGCTTGCCCAGGTTCCGCTCGAGGACGCCAGGGCAACGTTGCTGGGTGACGTCGCCTCGGTGGTCCAGGACAGCCAGCCGCTGATCGGCGATGCCGTCGGCCCGATGATGATGCTGGCGATCGACAAGCTTCCCGGCGCCAACACCATCGAGGTGACCAAGGCGGTCGACGAGGCCATCAAGGCACTGGAGCCGGGCCTGCCGGGCGTGACCCTGGATTCGTCGCTCTTCCGTCCCGCCCGCTACGTGCAGGCCGGGATCGACAACCTCACCATCGCCCTGATCGCAGGCGGCGTCCTGCTGCTCCTGGCACTGATCGGCCTGATGGTGGACTGGCGGCGGGCCCTCATCGCCTTCGCAGCGCTCGCCTGCTCCCTTGCGGCTGCGGTCTCGGTTTTCTACCTGCGGTCGGTGACGATGGACGCCATGGTCCTCGTCGGCCTGATGATCGCGCTGGTCGTGGTCATCGACGACGCTCTGGAGGTCGAGCCACTCGCCCGGGCTGTCCAGGGACGCCTCGAGGGCCCCAAGCAAATCGAGGGCATCACTGCGGCCCGTGCCGTGAAGGCGGCAGCGGTCCACCTGCGCAGCGGTCTTGCCTACGCAGGCCTGATGGCGGCGGCCATCGTTGTGCCCGTGGCGTTCCTGCGAGGCGGCCCCGGGGAGGCGTTCCTGCCGCCGATCGTCGTCACCTACCTGATCGTCGTCGCCGCATCGACGCTGGTCGCCATAACGGTCACGCCGGCGCTCGGCATGCTGCTGCTGACGAAGACCCCGGAACCCCGGGAGTCCCTGTTGCTCCGGGTGCTGCACAAGGCGCACGACAAGTTCCTCTCGGCCACCGTCCGGAAGGTTGGCGTGGGCTTGGGAGTCGCCCTCGTGCTGGCGGCGGTCGGCGCGGCAGTGCTGCCGGGCCTCAGGATGTCCACGCAACCGGTACTCCAGGACCGGGACATCTCGGTGACGGTCCAGGCGGCATCGGGCACGTCCCTTCCTGAGACCACCCGGCTCACCCGCCGCATGACCGACGAGCTCAAGACCATCCAGGGCGTGGCCGGCGTCGCGGCCCAAGTGGGACGGGCCGTCGCATCCGACTCGTCGGCCGGGGTCGACCAGGCGGGGATCTGGGTCACCATCGCCGCCAAGGCGCCGTACGAGCCCACGCTCGCTGCGATCGAGAAGACCGCCTCCGGCTACCCCGGGCTGCACACCACCGTCGCCACGTACGCCTCCAACCGCACCAACGAGGTGCTCAAAGGCTCTGCTCAGCCCGTGGTGGTCCGGGTCTTCGGCACCGAGGACGCGGTGCTGCAGTCCAAGGCCGCCGACGTGAAGACCATGATCGGTGGCATCAAGGGAGTCGTGAACCCGAGGGTGACGCCCCTGGTCCAAGAGCCGACCGTTCAGGTCGAGGTGAACATCGCCGCCGCGCAGCGCTACGGTGTCAAGCCCGGCGACGTCCGCCGGGAGGCCACGGCCCTTGTTCAGGGCATCGAGGTCGGCAGCATCTTCGAGGCGCAGAAGGTGTTCGGGGTCGTCGTCAAGGGCAATGCCGCTGCCCGGGCGAGCCTGAGCGGGATCCAGGACCTCCTGATCGACACGCCGAGCGGGAGCCACGTGCGCTTGGGCGACGTGGCGAGCGTCCGCATCACCAACACCGCCAGCGTCATCACCCACGACGCCACCAAGCGCAGCATCGACGTGACCGCAGGCCTGCAGGGTCGTGGGCTCGACGCAGTGTCGACCGACATCAGGTCCGCACTCGCCGGCCTCGCGATGCCCAACGAGTACCACGCCGAGCTGATCGCCGACTCCGCCGTCCGCCAGAGCAACGAGCTTCGCCTGGTCGAGTTCGGCATCGCGGCAGCCATCATGGTCTTCCTGCTGCTGCAGGCGGCCTACCGCAGCTGGCGCCTGGCGGCGCTGGCCTACCTCGTGCTGCCGCTGTGCCTCGTGGGCGGCCTGGTTGGGGCAGCCCTCAACGGTGGATCCATCTCGCTGGGCTCCATCGCCGGGTTCTTCGCAGTCCTCGCCATCGGGGGTCGCGGTGTGATCCAGCTCATCCGTCACTACCGCCAGCTCGAGGGCGAGGACGGCATGCCCTTCGGCGAGGGCCTCGTGGTGCGTGGTTCCCGGGAGCGCCTGGCGCCGACGGTGATGACCATGGTCGTGACGGCGCTGGCGCTCCTTCCCATCGTGCTGCGGGGCCCCGTCGCCGGCCTCGAGTTCATCCATCCCGCCGCGGTGGTGATCCTGGGTGGCCTGGTCTCGACGGCGCTGCTCACCATGGTGGTCCTGCCGAGCCTCTACCTCAGGTTCGGGTCCAGCGCCTTCGCTGCGCCGGTTGCGGACGAGGAGACGCAGCGGGTGATCGTCCTTCCCGAGGTCGCCCCTCGGCAGGTGGCGGTCGCCGACTCGACCCTCATCACGGCACAGCCGCAGGAGCAGTCATGAGGCGTCCCCACGGCCCCTATGAAAACGAACGGAATCGGATCCGCACGGCTACGGCCCACGCCACACACATGCGCACAGGAGGAACGGTCATGCAGGGGAGCAGGCGATGGATCGTCCCGGTTCTACTGGTCGGGGCGCTTGCCCTCTCAGCGCTCTCGGCCTGCTCGAAGGGGCAGGAAGCTGCCTCCGGCGAGCCGCCGGCGAAGGTGGAGCAGATCGTCGTGGCCGGTTCCAAGCACCAGGGTGTCCGGCTGACGGAACAGGCCGCCAAGCGGCTCGACGTCCAGACGGCCCCCGTGGCGGCGGGCGCAGCCGGCAAGCTGGTGATCCCGGCTGCGGCCGTTGAGTACAACAACGACGGGACGACCTTCGCCTACACGAACCCCGAGCCCTTCGCGTACGTGCAGCAGGCCATCACCGTCGACTCCATCAACGCCGACCAGGCCCTGCTGTCGGCGGGTCCCGCGGCCGGCACCCCGGTTGTGACCGTGGGCGCCGCCGAGCTGCTGGGTGTCGAAGTCTCCCAGTTCGAAGAGTGAGGGGCCCCAGGCGCCCCTCAAGGCGCCGGATGGAAGGGAGGCGCCCCTCAAGGCGCCGGATCGAAGGGGAAACCAAGCCATGATGCGCTGGATTGTTCGTTCGAGTCTCAGGTTCCGATTCTTGCTGGTCGCCGCGGCGGCAGGGCTGTTGTTCTTCGGTGCGGCAAAGCTGTTCCGCACCCCGGTCGACGTCTTCCCTGAGTTCGCACCGCCCCGCGTCGAGATTCAGACCCTCGCCGTCGGGCTGACCGCCTCGGAGGTGGAAGGGCTGATCACGGTGCCGCTCGAGCAGGCGCTCAACGGCACGGCCAACCTCGACCTCATGCGGTCGAAGTCGGTGTCGCAGCTCTCCTCGATCGAGTTGATCTTCAAGCTCGGGACCAACCTGCTGCGGGACCGGGAGCTGGTCCAGGAGCGCCTGGCAAACGTGGTGCCGACCCTGCCGACCTGGGCGGCCCCGCCGGTGATGATGCCGCCCGTGTCCGCCACGTCGCGGATCATGAAGATCGGGATGACGTCCAAGACGCAGTCCCTCATCGACATGTCGATGACGTCCTACTGGACGATCCGGGAACGGCTGCTACGGGTCCCGGGCGTCGCCAACGTGGCGATCTGGGGCGAGCGGCTGAAGATGCCCCAGGTCCAGGTCCAGACGGACGAGATGCTGGCGGCCCAGGTCTCGCTCAACAGCGTGATGGAGGCCACCGCGGACGCCCTCGACGCGGGCATCCTGAAGTACGCCTCCGGGGCGCGCATCGGCACTGGTGGCTTCGTGGAGACGTCCGGGCAGCGCCTGGCCGTCACCCACGTCCTGGCGATCAAGACGCCGGAGGACCTGGCCCAGGTCCCGCTCGTCGAGCGGGACGGCAAGACCCTGCGCATCGGCGACGTGGCCCAGGTGGTCGAAGGCCACCAGCCCCTCATCGGCGACGCCGTCATCAACGGTGGCCCCGGTCTCATGCTCGTGGTCGAGAAGTTCCCGTGGGGCAACACGGTCCAGATGACCCGCGGCATCGAGGCGGCCCTCAAGGAGCTGCAGCCGGGGCTTCCGGGGGTGGAGATGAACACCACGATCTTCCGTCCGGCGACCTTCGTGGAGACGGCCATCCACAACCTGACGCACTCGCTGCTGCTCGGCGTTGCGCTGGTGCTGGTCATCCTGATCCTCTTCCTCTTCGAATGGCGGGCCGCCGTCATCAGCATCGTCGCCATCCCGCTGTCGCTCGTGGCGGCCGGCCTGGTGCTGACCGCACGTGGGGCACCGATCAATACCATGACCCTGGCCGGATTCGTCATCGCCGTCGGGGTGGTGGTCGACGACGCCATCATCGACGTGGAGAACGTCGTCCGGCGATTGCGCCTGAACCGCATCCAGGGCATCCAGACCCCCGTGTGGCAGGTCATCCTCGAGGCGTCGATCGAGGTCCGCAGCGCCATCATCTACGCCACCCTGATCGACGTCGTGGCTCTGCTGCCGGTCTTCCTCATGAAGGGGCTGTCGGGGTCGTTCTTCCAGCCGCTCGTGCTCTCGTACGCCCTCGCCGTCATGGCCTCGCTTGCCGTGGCCCTGACGATCACACCGGCGTTGGCCCTGATCCTGCTGGGCAAGGCACGGAACATCGACAAGCACGAGTCCCCCATCTCGCGGGGCTTCCAGCGGGCCTACGGCGCCGTGCTCGGGAAGACAATCCCGAAGCCGAAGCTCGTGTTCTCCACGCTGGCGATCGTCATGCTCGTCGGCATCCTGGTCGCTCCCCAGCTCGGGCAGTCGCTCTTCCCCGAGTTCAAGGAGCGGGACTTCCTCGTCCACTGGATCACCAAACCGGGCACCTCGCTTGCCGAGGAGGTCCGGATCGTGACCCGGGGCAGCGAGGAGCTCCGGGCGATCCCCGGCGTGCGGAACTTCGGGTCGCACATCGGGCAGGCGTTCCTCGCCGACGAGGTCGTCGGCGTGAACACGGGAGAGAACTGGATCTCGATAAGCCCGCATGCCGACTACGACAAGACCGTGGCCGCCATCCAGGACGTCGTGGACGGCTACCCGGGCCTGCAGCGGGACGTGACGACGTACCTCAAGGAGCGCATCGAGGAGGTGCTGACCGGGGCCAGCGAGGCCATGGTCGTCCGGATCTACGGGCCGGACCTCAAGGTGTTGCGGACCAAGGCCGGCGAGGTGCAGAAGATGCTGAAGGCGACGCCCGGGGTGACCGAGGTCCGGGAGGAGCAGCAGGTGGACGTGCCGCAGGTCTTCGTCGAGGAGAACCTGCCGGTCGCCCAGAAGTACGGCCTGAAGCCCGGTGACGTCCGCCGCGCGGCGGCGACCCTGATTGCCGGCGAGGAGGTCGGCGACATCTTCCGGGACGGCAAGGCGTACGACATCCAGGTCTGGAGCACGCCCCAGACCCGGAACAACCTCGATGCCATCCGCAACCTGCCCATCGACACGCCCAGCGGCGTCCAGGTGAAGATGGGCGACGTCGCCGACGTCAGGATCAAGACGACGCCCAACCAGATCCGCCATGAGGGCGTGTCCCGGGACATCAGCATCGGCGCCAACGTGAAGAAGGGCGCCGACCTCGGCAAGGTCGCCAAGGCCGTCCAGGCCAGCCTCGCCAAGATCGGCTTCCCCCAGGGCACCCACGCGGAGCTCCTGGGTGAGTACGCAGAGCGGCAGGCCACCACGAACCGCCTGGCCGGGTTCGCGGTCATCGCCGCCATCGGCGTGTTCCTGCTTCTGGCCGCGGCGTTCCGCAACTGGCGGCTGGGGCTGCTCTCCTTCGTCACCCTGCCGTCCGCCCTGGTCGGCGGCGTGCTCGCCGCCTACTTCTTCATCGGTGGCGTCGTGTCCCTGGGGGCGCTCGTCGGCTTCTTCACCGTGCTGGGCATCGCCGGGCGCAACGGCATCATGCTCATCAACCACTACCAGCACCTCGAGCGCTACGAGGGGGTGGCCTTCGGCCCGGAGCTCATCCTCCGGGGAGCCACCGAGCGGCTGCGGCCGATCATGATGACGGCGCTGGCGACGGCGCTCGCCCTGGTGCCACTCGTGATCGCCGGCACGATCCCCGGCCACGAGATCGAGCACCCCATGGCGGTGGTCATTCTCGGCGGGCTGGTGACGTCGACGCTGCTGAACCTGTTCGTGCTGCCGAACCTGTACCTCAAGTTCGGGCGGGCACGCAAGGCGAGCCAAGCGCCGACCGAGGAGCTCGTGGGCGCTGGTGTCTGAGGGCTCGCATTCAGCCGGCGTTCAGCGCCGGTAAAGCAAGCTCCGCCTGAGGCCGGTAGGCCGTCCAGCGGACGCCAGCCGGTACGCCGATGGGAACGCCGAAAGGGAGGGGGCAGCAGTGAGCGTCGAGATCAATGCCGGAGAGGGTGGCGGCGCCACCGTCGAGGCCCCGTTGGGGAGAGTTCGGGGGAGGACGCTCGGGGTCGCGCTGGCGGTCGTGGTGGCCACGTCGGCTGCCAGCTTCGCCATCGGCAGCAGGATCAAGTCCCCGGCGGAGATCGCCGCCCGGACGGCCCCCCCCACGGCCTCGCTCATCACGGCGCCGGTCGAGCAGCGCACGCTGTCGGCGGATGTCGTGGTCCGAGGCACCGTCCGCTACGGGGCGGCGCAGGCGATCACGTTGCCGTTGTCCGGCCTGAAGAAGGGGACGCGTGTCCTCACGACGGCTCCGGCGAAAGGGGCCCAGCTCAACGAGGGTGACGTCGCCATGAACGTCTCGGGACGCCCGGTCTTCGTGCTCCAGGGCCAACGTCCCGCCTACCGGGACCTGACCGCCGGCGTCAGTGGCGACGACGTCCGCCAGCTCCAGGACGGACTCGGCAGGCTCGGCTTCTACCATGGCGCCGCCAACGGCACCTACGACGCAGCGACCGCCGCCGCGGTGTCGACGTGGTACCTCAAGGCCGGCTACGTGGCGCAGGGGATGACCGATGAGCAGGTCGCCGCCCTGCGCACCTTCCAGGGTGAGCAGTACACCGCGAACACGGACGTCATGTCAGCTCGCGAAGCGCTCCTGACCGCCCAGAACGCCCTGGCGTCGGCACAGGACAAGGCAGCAGCCGCCAAGGTCACGGCACAGGATGCCGCCAACGCGGCCACCGCAGCCCAGGCCAAGTTCGATCTCGACCGCAAAGCTGCCCAGGCCGACGTGACCGCCAAGACCAACACCCTCAACGCGGCCAGCACCGCCGAGCGGGACGCCCGCAAGCACCAGAGCGACCTGCAGGCCCAGCAGCCCCCGGCCAGCCAGGCCGACCTCCAGGCGGCCAACGACGCAGTCGTCGCCGCCACCCAGGCTCTCGACCAGGCCCGTGGGGACCTCACGGCGGCCCAGGCCGCCCAGGCGGCAGTCGTATTGAGCCCCGACGCGGCGAAGGCAGCCGCCCAGGCCCGCAGCGATGCCGCGCTCGCAGACGCCGACGCAGCCCGGGCAGCCCAGCTTGTGCCGCTGGCGCAGAGCCGGCTCGACCTGGCGACCGGGCGCTTGGGCGCCATCGTGCCCCCGGCCGGCGTCGGCAGGATCTCTGTCCAGGTGCCCGCCGACGAGGTGCTGTTCTTCCCGACGCTGCCGCTGCGAATCGACGACGTCAAGCTGAAGGTCGGCGACGAGGCGAACGGCCAGGTCATGGGTGTCACCAACTCCCGCCTGGTCATCGACTCGTCCCTCTCGACCGAGGACGCCAAGTCGGTGCTGAAGGACGCCGCGGTGGCGATCAAGGCGAGCGACCAGAACGTCGACGCCACCGGCAAGGTCACGAACGTCGCCACCCAGGCCGGCACCAACGGCGTGGACCCGGCCAAGTTCTACGTGGAAATCACCCCCGGCAACGCCCCGCCCTCGCTCGTGGGCGCCTCGGTCGTCCTCACGATCTCCGTCCAGAGCACGGGCGGTGCGGTGCTGGCCGTGCCCGTCAATGCCCTCTCGGTGGCCGCCGACGGCAGCTCCCGGGTGCAGGTCCAAGGCGCCGACCGCTCCCTGCGCTACGTGACGGTCACGCCGGGTCTCCAGGCCAAGGGGTACGTGGCCATCACGGCCACGACCGGCAGCATCAAGGCCGGGGACCTGGTGGTCGTCGGCAACTCGACCTCGACCAGGGCGACGGTTCCGCCAACGGCGACCACCACCACCAGCAACCCGACCGCTTCGACCACAGCAGGAGGGACCGGTGGAAAGTAGCCCCGCCCGTTCGCCCCTGCTCCGGGGCCTGCTCCGGGGCCTACTCCGGGCGGCCGGAACCGCCGTCGCCGCCGCGCTGGCGCTCAGTGCGTGCGGGCCTGCCACGCAGGCTGCCGACACGCGGCCCATCGAGGATCAGCTCGGCTTTGACCAGACGGGCATCCAGGCCCGGCAGGCGAAGGCGGAGACCCTGATCAGGGATTGCATGAAGGCGCAGGGGTTCGACTACGTGCCGGTCAACCCTGCCGAGCAGCAGGCCGCGCTCACCGGCGTGCACGGCATGAGCGAGGCCGACTTCAACAAGCAGTTCGGGTTCGGCATCACGACGCTCTACGACAAGCAGGCCAGCGCCGGGGCCGGGCCCAACGAGAGGATCCGGGCGGCGCTGGACGCGGCCGGACGGAGCGCCTACGACCGGGCCCTGCGCGGTGAGCATCCCGACGCCGACTTCCAGACCGCCCTGGACAACGGCGACTACTCACGGCTGGGCGGGTGCACCAAGACCGCCGCCGAGCAGGTGTTCGGCGGCCTCGACAACCTGGCCACCCTGAACACCAAACTCGAGGCCCTGGCCGAGAAGATCCTGGCCGACAAGCGGATGGTTGCGGCGGTGGCCGCCTGGTCGACGTGCATGGCCGACGCCGGCTTCGCCGACCTCCACTACCAGGACGAGGTCGACGCCCTGCTGCGCCAGCGCCTCGCCAAGATCGTCGGCCCCCCCGACGCGCGCCTGACGGACTATGACCACGCAGCCCTCGCCGTGCTGCAGCGGGACGAGGTGGCGATGGTGAACGCGGACATCCGCTGCGAAGGCAAGCACGTGTTCCCGGTCGACGACCAGGTGCGCGGCGACTACGAGAGGGCCTTCCGGGAAGCCAACGCGGATCTCCTCGCCAAGGTCCCGGCGCCATGATCGAGGTCGAAGTCGTCACGCCGCCTGCCCCGTCGCCGGCAATGGTCGGTGGCGTGCCGCTGGTGAAGCTGGAGCGGCTCACCAGGACCTTCGGGGAGGACCCGCCCGTGCACGCCCTCCGGGACGTTGAGCTCACGATCCGGCGCGGCGAGTGGGTGGCCATCGTCGGCCCGTCCGGGTCGGGGAAGTCCACCCTGCTCAACATCCTCGGGTTGCTCGACCGCCAGACGTCGGGCGTCTACAGCCTGGAGGGCATCGACGTGGCGGGGCTCGACGACCTCAGCCGGGCGGGCCTGCGGGGCAGGCGGATCGGGTTCATCTTCCAGGCGTTCCATCTCATGCCCCACCGCAGTGTCCTCGAGAACGTGATGCTCGCGGAGCTGTACATCGGCAGGCCCCGCAAGGGCCGGCGGGACCGGGCCATGGCGGCGCTTGACCGCGTCTCGCTCACCGAGCGGGCCACCTTCTCGCCGACGAAGCTTTCGGGTGGCCAGCAACAGCGTGCCGCGATCGCCCGGGCACTGATCGGGGAGCCCAGCCTCCTGCTCGCCGACGAGCCAACCGGCAACCTTGACACCCGCAATGCCGAGGGCGTCCTCGACGTCTTCCGCGACCTGTCGGCTGAGGGCCTCACCCTCGCGGTCATCACCCACGACGACCACGTTGCCAGCCGGGCCAGCCGGCGGGTCCGCATCGTGGACGGCGTCCTGATGCCGGACCGGATGGCCTCCGCACCGGATGCAGGCGCGCCATGAAGCGGCACACCGATCCGGTCGGCCCCATGATCCATCCCATGATCCATCCCATGATCCATCCCAGGATCCATCCCAGGATCCATCCCGGGGACCTCTTTGAGGAGTGCCTCGCAAGCCTCCTCGCCCGACCCGGCCGGGCTCTCCTCACTGTCCTGGGCACGGTGGTGGGCGTCGCGGCGCTGGTGGCCACGCTGGGGCTCTCCAAGACCGCGGGCAACCAGATCGTCGGGCGGTTCTCTGAGCGCGACGCCACCGACGTCTCCGCAGCCCCGAAAGTCGGCCACTCCGGGCAGGCGACCGTCGGCGACCTGCCGTGGGATGCGGAGGCCCGGATGATGCGGCTCAACGGCGTCGTGGCCGCGGGCACCCTCACCGATGTCTCCCTGAACGGTCAGCTTGTCCGGGCCGTGCCCGTGCACGACCCCCGGGGCCAGACCGAGTTCCAGATGCCGCTCAAGGCCGCATCACCCGGTCTCTTCCGGGCGGTGCGGGCCACCGTGGCCACGGGACGTCTGCTCGATGCCGGCAACTCCGACCGCGCCGATCGCGTGGTCGTGCTCGGGCCCACGGCCGCCGAGCAGCTCCACGTCACGCGGGTCGACAACCAGCCGGCCATCTACATCGGCGAGCGGCTCTACACGGTCATGGGGATCCTCGACACTGTCGAGCGCCAGAGCGGCCTGCTGAATTCGGTGATCATCCCGGAAGGCACCGCCCGGCGTGAGTTCGGGGTAGCGTCGCCCGGCAACGTGCAGGTGGAGACCCAGGTGGGCGCGGCGAGCCTGATCGCCTCGCAGATGCCCCTGGCGCTGGTCCCGTCCGACGCCAACGCCTTGAAGATCACCGCGCCCGCCGAGGCAAAACGAATCAAGGCTGGGGTGCAGAAGGACCTCAACGCGCTGTTCCTGCTCCTCGGAGCCGTCTCGCTGCTGGTGGGGGCGATTGGCATCGCCAACGTCACGCTGGTCTCGGTACTCGAGCGGGTGGGCGAGATCGGTCTCCGGCGAAGCCTCGGTGCCGCGCGCCGCCACATCGCCGGGCAGTTCCTGCTCGAGAGCACGGCCCTGGGACTCGTCGGCGGCCTCATGGGCGCCGCGATCGGCACGCTGGTGGTGGTCGCCGTCGCCGCGACGCGGACCTGGACCCCCGTGCTGGAGCCATGGGTGCCGCTGGGGGCGCCGATCATCGGCGGCTTCGTCGGCCTCCTGGCGGGCGCCTACCCCTCGGCCCGCGCCGCATCGTTGGAACCGGTCGAGGCGCTGCGCTCGGCAATGGGATAGGTGAGCAGCTCACAAGAAGGAGAACCCGCTATGCGACCCGTCGTACCCTGCCTTGTAGCGCTCTCGGCCATCATGCTGGGGGCGTGCGGGCACTCCACACCGGGTGCTTCCCCGAGTACCGAAGCCTCGCCCGGCGCCACGGCCCGGGCCCTTACCCAGAAGCTGTTCGACGTCAGGAGTTTCTCTGACGGGACCAAGGTGAACAACCGGTACTACCCGTTGCAGCCGGGCTCGCAGCTCGTGCTCCAGGGGGAGGCCACGCGGGCCGCCGGGCGCCAGCCCCACCAGCTCGTGCTTACGGTCACCGACCTGACCAAGGTGATCAACGGCGTGAAGACGCGCGTCATCTGGGACGTCGACACCAACGACGGTGTCCTTGCCGAGGCGGAGCTGGCCTTCCACGCCCAGGACGACCACGGCAACGTGTGGAATCTCGGCGAGTACCCGGAGGAGTACGAGGCAGGGAAGTTCAAGGGTGCCCCGAGCACCTGGCTCACGGGCTTCCAGAAGGCAGAGGCGGGGATCATCATGCCGGCGGACCCCACCAGGGGCGATCCGCCGAGCTACCTCCAGGGCTTCGCCCCGGCCGTCAGCTTCATCGACGAGGCGAAGACCTCCAAGACGGCCCAGGCCACCTGTGTGCCGGCCAAGTGCTACGACGACGTGCTGGTCGTCGACGAGTGGATCCCGGGCACGCCTTCAGACGGCCATCAGCTCAAGTTCTACGCTCCGGGCGTCGGGAACGTCCGGGTGGACTACAGGGGCGGAGACGAGGCGGAGAGCCTGGTGCTGGCGAGTGTCCGGATGCTCAGCCCCGCCGAGCTCGCCAACGTGAGGGTCGAGGCCCTGAAACTGGACCAGCACGGCTACGAGGTCAACAAGGGCTACGCACAGACGGCCCACGCGGAGGGCCCCCCGGCGGCATAGCCGGCGTCAGCGTTGCCCGTCGCCGGTGGGGGAGCCTGGGGTGCGGATCGGGAGTTGCCAATCGACCGGGGACGCCAGGAGCTCCTTGGCGACGGCCCGGTCCCAGTCGTGCCGGCGGTGCCCGATGAGCCACACCACGCAGCAGGCCGCCAGGATTACCACCCAAAGGACCGCAAAACCCAACAAGTACAAACCAATCATGTACGCAGTTCCTAGCATGGACCTCGTCCTCTGTCCAGTTGGCGCCGGTTGGCGTGCCACGGGGCCGGACTCTTACCTGCTATCTACCCTGGTATCTACCCACCCTTTCAGCCGGTAGCTGAGCCCAAGCTGAACGGTGCGTGGGGCTGCGGGCTGGTCGTTCAGGTAAAACTCCCTGGGGATTCAGGTCCGGTTCAGCGGGCGCGGCGGACGATGGGAACGACGGGGAAGGGCGATAGGTGCGGATCCTGGTTGTGGACGACGAGAAGCGGCTCGCCGCCGGGCTCAAGAAGGGTCTGGAGGCCGAGGGCTTCGCGACCGACATCGCCCTGACGGGCACCGACGGTCTCTGGATGGCCCGGGAGAACCCCTACGACGCGATCGTCCTCGACATCATGCTGCCGGGTCTGAACGGGTACAAGGTCTGCGCCACGTTGCGTGAGGAGCGCAACTGGACCCCCATCCTCATGCTGACCGCCAAAGACGGCGAGCTCGACGAGGCCGAGGCGCTGGACACCGGGGCCGACGACTACCTGACGAAGCCCTTCTCCCACATCGTCCTCGTGGCCCGGCTGCGAGCGCTCCTGCGGCGCGGGGCCCGGGAGCGCCCGGTGGTGCTGGAGGCGGGGGGTCTGCGCCTCGACCCCGTGGCCCGCCGCGTCTTCCGGGGCGGCGTCGAGCTCGTCCTGACGGCCCGGGAGATGTCGCTCCTGGAGTTCTTCCTTCGCCACCGCGGCGAGGTCCTGTCCAAGCAGGACATCCTGGGCCACGTGTGGGACTACGACTTCGAGGGGGACCCGAACATCGTCGAGGTCTACGTCCGCCGGCTTCGGAACAAGCTCGACCGTCCCAACATGCCGAGCTCGATCGTGACCCTGCGCGGGTCGGGGTACCGCCTGGCAGACTTCCCGGACGGTGGCTGAACACCGACCCCGCATGGCCCGCCGGCTCCGCGAGGCGTCCGGGTCGGTGCGGGTTCGGACCACGGCGGCAGCGGTGTTTGTCGTCGGTGCCGCGGTCGTGCTCGCCGGCCTGATCATGGTGCACCTGCTCCAGCGATCGCTCACCGCCGACGTGGAGGCATCGGCCCGCCTACGGGCCAGGGCAGCGGCCGTCTCGATGGCCTCCGGGCAGGACGTGGCCCAGATCCCCGTGGGCAACGAAGACGAGGAGTTCGTGCAGGTGCTCGACGCCCAGGGCCGGGTCGTCCAGGCCAGCCCCAGGCTGGCAGGGCAGCCCGCAGTGGTCGTCCTGTCGCCGGGCCAGGTACGCCGGCTCGAGGACCTCCCGCAGCTTGCCAACGACGAGCCGTTCCTGCTCGTGGCCCGTGCCGCGAGCACCCCCACGGCGACGTTCACCGTCGTCGTCGGGCGCAGCCTGCAGTCCGTGAGCGACGCCAGGGTGGCGGTGACCAGGCTCCTGATGGTCGGCCTACCCTTGGTCGTGCTGATCGTGGGCCTCGTGGCCTGGCAGCTCGTCGGCCGAGCCCTGTCACCGGTGGAGCGGATGCGGGCCGACGTCGAGGCCATCTCGAGCCGGGACCTGCACCGGCGGTTGCCTGGCCCTCCGGGCCATGACGAGATCGCAGGGCTCGCCACGACCATGAACCGCATGCTGGCCCGCCTTGAGGAGGGGCAGCGGCGCCAGCGGCGATTCGTCTCCGACGCCTCCCACGAGCTGCGGTCGCCCTTGGCGACGATCCGCCAGCACGCCGAGGTGGCTCTGGGTCACCCGGACGGCACCACCGCCGCCGACCTCGCGGGCGTCGTCCTGGCGGAAGAGGCGCGCCTGGAGCGCCTGGTCGAGGACCTGCTGCTGCTGGCCAAGATCGATGAGGGCACCGCCGGGCGGCACCGCGAGCCGGTGGACCTCGACGATGTCCTCTTCGACCACGCGAGGCGCCTGCGGGCGACGTCGCGGCTGGTCGTCGACGTCTCGCGCGTCGGGGCCGGGCAGGTGTCCGGTGACAATGGCCAGCTCGAGCGGCTCGCCCGCAACCTTGTCGACAACGCCGCCCGCCATGCCCACGGTACGGTCGCCCTCGTCCTGGACGAAGGTCCCGCCGGGGTCGTGCTCGCGGTCGAGGACGACGGGGAGGGGATCCCTCCCGCGGACCGGGAGCGGATCTTCGAGCGCTTCGTGCGCCTCGACTCCTCACGCTCCAGCGACGCCGGGGGCAGCGGCCTGGGCCTGGCGATCGTGGCGGAGATCGCGGCCGCCCACGGGGCGACCATCACGGTGGGGGACAGCGCCCTCGGGGGCACCCGTTTCAGCGTGCGCTTCCCGGTGCAGCCCTCCTGATGATCTCGATCTCATGAACTCATCCCACGAATAGGCCTCCCCGGGGGGGTGGGGAGGCCTATTCCGCGATGGGCACCCTGCGGGCTCGGGGAGGTCAGGCCCCGCAGTCGCCCAACCCGTAGTCAGTGGCGGCGTTCTTGGCGATGTTTTCATCCCCGTCGAACCGGGCCTCGAGCTGGCCGGCCTTGACGGTGTCGCCGGCCCGGATGGCCACCGCTTGCCCCGAGGTGTCGTCCCGGACGGCGGTCAGGTGGTCGACGATGAACTTGACGGCAGCGGCATCCTGTGCCGGCGGCGTCAGGGCCTGGAGCTTGGTGAGGGCTTCGGTCAGGGCCGCCGCCCGCTGGTCGAGGATCCGCAGCTTCTCGCCCTGGTTGCTGCCGGGCTCCGGCAGCGCATCGATGATCCTCGTGGCGGTCTCACAGACCGGCTTGGCCTGTGCCAGGTAGTCGGCCTTCGTTGCGGCTGCTCCCGTTGTGGCGCCACCGGAGGGCGACGCCGTGGTGGCCGGTGTTGCCGTGGCCGGCGGCGAGGTTGGCGTGGCCGAGGTGGCCGGCGTGGTCGCAGGGGCGCTCGGGGTTGGGCTCGTGGTCGAGGTGCTTGTCTTCGTCCCCGTGCAGGCGGCCAGTCCGACTGCGGCAACGACCACCCATGCAGCCCTTCTCACGTTCCTCCCCCGTAGGCCTGCCCCAAAGGTAGCGGGCCTGACCTGAACGGGACCTGAACCCGGCTCTGAACGCTCTTCGTGTGCTTAGGGCCGCTCATAAGGGAGCCTATTCACACAATGATCACCATGGGACCCTGCGTCAGGTCCACTCCCGCGAATGAGACCTGCGTCAGGTCCACTCCCGCGAATAAGAATGGGGTCCTTTGCGCGGCCTCTGACGGGCGGCGTCGCTGCACCGTCACCACTTTTTGTGGTCGCCCTCGTCCTGGTGGGCGGGTCCCGGCGCATCTTTGGCTGTCCCACCGCGCCAGGCGCGGTCAAACAGCAACACTTCGAGTCCGTGCCTTTTGCAAGGCACCTGAAACGGGTGTTATGGGAAAATAGCGAATCTGGAGTGACCACGAAGAGTGGTCGACCTCCTCCATGGCCGCCCGCTGCCAGGGAATTCTTGTGTCAGAAGCGCCGGAGCCCTCATCCCTCATCAACGGTTAGACGTAGGCGCCGCAGGTGTAGCACCAGGTGAACGAGCTGTCCGACAGGGGGAGCGACCGGATCACCGGGTGGCCCGAGGCCCTGAAGTGAGCGGTGTTGTGGGCGAGCTGCGACTCGCAGCAGCCCACATGGCCGCACTCGGTGCACATCCGGAGTGCGACCCCGGAGCCGCACTCCTCACAGGTGTCGGACGTGGGTGCGGCGGCGGTGGCGGTGACGTGGCTGCAGTCCGTCTTGGTTGGCATTTCGGTCTCCTTTCACTCGGGACCGCATGGCCCCGGGCACTACCACCCAAGCTACTCCGCTCAACCCTGCTTCCTGCGCCGGGCAAGCAGCCGGGCGGCAAGGTCGTCGTCGTCGGCCCCGGCCGGTGGCGGAGCCGCCGCCGCAACCGCCGGGTCCTCGGCCGCTGGTGCCCGGCCCGACTTCTGCTTGTCCAGCCGGCCCTTCAGCCGCTCCAGGGTCGGCTCGACAGCCGCCGGCACCCTGGCCTCCGGGGGTTGCAGTGCCTCGGCCCACGCCGTGCGGTCGTCCCGAGTGAGCACAAGGCGGCGCGCCGCGATGTCGAAGGGCAGCGCCATCGCGGCGACCGCCAGCAGGAGGAACGCAAGGGACTCCTTCACCTCGATCTTCGGCAGGGCCACCGTGAACGCCGACCCGGCGCCGGGCAGGACCCTGCCCCCGCCAGCCTTCGCGATCTCCTGGAGGAAGGCGGGGTCGGTGCCGAGGAACTGGTACTCGGCCGAGTAGGCCACCGCAAGGCCCCCGAGGGCCGCATGGGTCACCTGGCCGTGTTCGCTGGCCGTCACCTTGACAAGGTAGCTGCCCGTCTGGCTGGCGGGGAAGTTGCCTTCGTAGCGGCCCACAGCGGTGGTCGAGAGGGGCACCTGGACCCCCTGGTGGTCCGGCCCGGCAACGCTCGCCACCACCGTGGTCCCGGCCGGCAGGTTGGCGATCTGGGCGGTGATGTGGCCCTGATCACCGGCGAGGGTGGTCTGGAGGGACAGGGCGGGGTCCTGGCCGAGGGGGATGGTCCAGGCCACCATGTTCGCCAGAAGCGTGCCCCCCACCGGCGACGAGACGAGGCTGCGGGTCCACAGCCCGTTGGTATCGCTGGTCCACGCCAGGGCCCGGCCGAGCCCGTACTGCCAGGTCCCGAGGACGGGGTCGTTGGATGGGCTCCGGAGCACGACCTCGGCGGCCGGCTTCGGGGTCGAGGCGACGTAGCCGTCCAGGGCCGGGAGGCTCGCTGGGTCGATGCCGCCGAGCGACGCGCTCGGGGATCCGAGCTGCGGGGTGAACGTCCCCGGGACGATCCACGGTTTCAGGCTCTTCTGGGTCTCCTGGAGGAGCAGCTGGGGAAGCTGGGAGGGGTCGTCCGACTCGTAGAAGCTCCCGCCGCCGGCATCGGCAAACGATCGCATGGCCGCCATGAACGACGACTGGCTGTGGACGTTGATGCCGATGGCGGAGTTGTTGATCCCCTGGGCGGCGAGGGCACGCCCGATGCCCGGGTAGTCGTCCTGGGCGTCGCCGTCGCCGACGAGGATGATGTACTTGTTGGCGTTGGGCTGAGCCGTCAGGGCGGTGGCGGCGGCGTTGAGGAGGGGTGTGTAACTGGGGGGGTCACCGAAGCCTGTGGTGAGGATCGCCTGGTCGATCTTGCTCTTGTCGGAGACGGGCTGGAGGGGGACGACCATCCCCGAGGCTCCGTCGGCCAGGCCCACGGAGTCCTGCGGCGACAGCTGATCGACGACCGCCTTCGCCGCCCCCCGCATCACCTGGTCTGCCTGCGAGTTCTCCATCGTCTCCATCACCAGCACGACCGCCACCGGGGGCTTCTTCAACTGCTGGGGGATCTGGGCCGTCACCGGTAGGGTGGCATCGAGCGGCGTCCCCGCGTAGCCGCCGGGACCCATCGAGCTGGGCCCGCCGAAGGCGCTGAGGCCGATCCCGAGGTCCCGGACGCCCGACTGCAGCGCCTGCATCTGGGCAGCGTTGAGCGTCGAGGCGTTGACGTTGACGAGCGCGACCGCCTGGTAGGCGGCGAGGTCGGGCAGGTTGTCGGGGACGGCCCCGGGGGCCACCACCTGGGGGTTGAGCGAGGCTGCCTTCAGCGCAGCCGACACGTTGGCCCCCTCGCCCTTCGCGCCTTCGACCACGAGGACCCTGGGCGGCCCCAACACCTGGACGAGGGCGGCGCCGGTGTTGTTCTCCGAGTAGGTGTCCTGGGGAGGGTCGAGCTGCGCCTTCAGCGTGTGGAACCCCGGCGAGGGGGCGGGGATCCCCACGCCGACCTGGGTCTCGCCGGTGCCGAGCGAAACGGGGGCCCGGTAGACGACGGCCGCATCGAGCAGCACCGTGAGCGTCGCAACCTGGGCGGTGTTGGAGTTGAGCTGGACCTGGACCTGGGTGGTGGCGCCCGCCGGGAGGGTCGAGGGCGCCTGGACGGCGTCGACGCGCGCCTCGGCCCCGGTGGGGACGGTGACGGGCATGACATCGACCCGGACGCCCTGTGCGTGCAGCAGCCTGGCACCGCTCAGGGCGTCGCCGAGGTTCTGGCGCCCGTCCGACAGCAGGACCACGTGGTGGCGGGCGTCCGTGGGCTCGACCGAGCCGGCCAGGCGCAGCCCTGCCTCGAGGTTGGTGTAGTTGGCGTTCGGCACCGTCGAGAAATCGGTGAAACTGGGTCCTCCCTGCGACGGGGCCGCCGGCGGCTGCTCGACGAGGGCCTGCTGGCCGACGGTCACGACGCCGAGCTGGTCCCCGGTGTGCAGCCCTCGTTGCAGGCCGAGGACGGCCTGGCGCTCCTGGTCGCCGGCGGCGTTGACGCTGGCGCTGCGGTCGACGACGGCGATCAGGGCCTGCGAACGCGGGACCCGGTTGAGGGCCAGCCCCGACAGGGCGGCCACGATGAGTAGCAGGATGCCGACCCGGAGGGCCAGCGAGAGGCGGGACCGAAGCCGGGAGAGCGGCGGCGGCATCAGCAGCCAGACGACCACCGCCGCCAGCGGCGCCACCAGGCCGGCCGCCAGGAGGGCGGGATGGCCGACGCTAAAGGCCACGGTGGAACACCGCCCACTCGATGCTGAGCAGGAGCAGGGCCGCTCCCGCCGCCCACGGCCACCATTCCTGGGGCCGCGTGCGACCTTTGCCGGCCGGGGCCGCGGGCACGCTGCCGCCGAGGTTGGGGTGCACGACCGGTGCGATGGCCGAGATCAGGGGGGAGAACGTGTTGACGGAGAAATGGGACAGCACCTGGCGGCGGCCCCCGACCGTGCGGGCCACCTCGTAGATGCCAAGCTGCTGCGTGTCGACGAACACCGCCGGGCCCGACGCCGCGTCGGCTGCGACGGCGACGACCGCGCCGTCGGGCCGGGTGACGGACAGGCCCCCGCCGGTGGCCCCGAGCGGCACCTCCTGGCCGGGCGCGTAGCTCGGCTGCGAGGCCTGCGGCAGGAGCCACGCCACCAGGCGGTCGACGAGGATGGGGAAGGTGGCCCGCAGCGGCAGGTCGGAGTCGTGCAGGTCGAAGCCGATCAGGATGCCCCGGGTGGGCGTATCCCGCCGCAGCACCACCGCGCCGCCCTGCGACGTGATCAGCGCACGCCCGAAGTTGGCATGCGAGAGGTCGCGCGCGGCAGCGACGTGGACGTCGGTGAGATTGAGGTCGGCCAGGAGCGGATCCGCCGCCGCCGGTTGCAGTGCCCCGGGCGAGAAGGCCTGACCGGTGGGCAGGACCGTCGACGTGGGGGGGTCGACGATGAGCAGCGGGGCGTTGGGCAGCGACGGGGGGAGGAAGCGGTCGTAGATGTAGAGGTCCGCCGGTTGGGCGGCGTCGGCGGTCGACGTGACCCCAGTGAGCTGCAGGCCCGGTAGGAGGCGCAGCGCCTGCTGCAGGAAGAGGTTGCCGCCGGGGCTCACGAGCAGCGCCCGGTAGCCGGCCGAGGGCCGAGCCAGGCCCCAGGCGGCGTCGTCGAGGGCGAGAGTATCGCCCGGCGTGAGCGATGCCGCAAGCCGCTGCGCACCGGCCGGCAGGGCGAAGGTCAGGTCCGTCCCTGCCCCCCCGTCCAGGGAGAGGGCCTTGGCATTGAGCAGCTTGCCGTCGACGCTCCAGTCGAGGGTCGTGTCGTGATGCTTGGTGCCAAAGTTCTGGACGTGCACGAAGCCCACCTGCCCCGAGGGTCCCGGTTGTGCCGACAGGGCGGTGATGGCAACGTTCTCGCCGGAGGTCCCGACGACCTGGTAGGTCAGCCGGAACGGAAGCGAGACCGGTGCCTGGAGCGGGTCGGTGATCCCGTCGGAGAGCAGGACCAACTCGGTGTCGGTCCCCGACCCGGAGACCGATGCCGCCAGGGCGAGCGCCTGCTGGAGGTCGGCGGGCGCGTTGTCAGGGCTCAGGCGACCGAGCGCTTGCCGCAGGGCGTTGCGGTCGCCGACGGCCGAGGCCAACACCTTGGGTTGTGCGGACAGCTCCATGAGCGTCACCCGGTCCTGGGCGCCCATCCGGCCGATGATCTGCGACGCCCGCTTCTTCGCCTCGGCGAAGCGGCTGGGCGCGACGTCGATGGCACGCATGGGGGCCGAGGCGTCGACCATGATGATCGTGTGCGCGGCGAGGGGCGCCGGCGCGCTGTGGGCGGGCCGCATCAGTGCCAGGACGATGGCCATCGCTGCCAGCACCTGGAGGACGAGGAGCCAGGAGAAACGCAGCCGCTGCCAGGGCACGTTGGCCTGGCGGTCCTTGATCATGCTGCGCCACAGCAGCGTGCTGGACACCGGGACCTGGGGGCGGCGGACCCGCAGGAAGTAGAGGGCGACGATGGCGGGGATCACGAGCCCGAACGCCGCCGCCACCGGGGCGAGCAGGCTCACCGGACGAGTCTCACGCCAGGAGCCCGATCCGCCGGAAGGTGTCCATCACGAGCAGGTCCACCGGGGCGTCGCTGCGGACCCGGTGCCACAACGCCTGGTGCGCCCGGGCCAGCGTGGTGAGACGGGCGGTGTGCTCGTCGAGGGCGTCCCGGTAGCCCTGGAGGAGGGCGGGGGTCACCGTCACCTCGACGCTGGTCCCGGTCTCGACGTCGGTGAGGGCGACGTCGCCGGTCACATCGGGATCGATCTCCTGGGGGGCGAGGACCTGCAGCAGCACGACCTGCTGGTGCGCCGACCGCAGCGCCGCCAGCACCGGTGAAGGGTCGGACTCGGTCAGGAAGTCGGAGATGATCACGCTGATGCCCGGGCGCAGCGAGCCGGTCGCTGCCTGCAGGCTGCGGAAATCGCTGGCGGCGCCGGACCCCAGGGCGAGCAGGGTGCTCCAGACCCTGGGGCAGCTCTGCCGCCCGCGCTGGGGCCGCAGGCTGGCCGTCACCCGGTCGGCGAAGCCGGTGACCGCAACCCGGTCCTGGCCGGCGAGGGCCACGTAGGCGAGCGCCCCGGCAATGCTGCGGGTCGCCGCGTCCTTCGGCGGCCGGCCCCAGCGCATCGAGTCGCTGGTGTCCACGAAGAGGTGGACGGAGAGGTCCTCCTCGCCGAGGTAGAGCCGTAGCATGAGGCGGTCGAGCCGGGCGTAGGCGTTCCAGTCGAGGCGCCGGTAGTCGTCGCCGGGGACGTAGGTGCGGAAGTCCGAAAACTCGGCCGAGGTGCCCGGCCGGGGCGAGAGGCGCTGCCCCGCCCCGGCACCGACGACCGAGCGCCGGGAACGGAAGGAGAGCCGGTCGAGCCGCGACAGCAGGCCGGGGGACAGGCCGAGCGCCGCTGCACCCGCCGCCGGTGGCATCGTCTGCAGTTCCCGGCGGTCCGTCAGCGCACCGGCTCGGGGACCACCGACTCCAGCAGTTCGGCCAGCACGGTGTCGGACGCGACGCCCGCTGCCTCGGCCTCGAAGTTGATCAGCACGCGGTGTCGAAGCGCCGGGAGGGCTGTCGCCTGCAGGTCCTCGTAGGCCACGTTGAACCTGCCTGCCAGCAGCGCCCGCACCTTGCCCGCCGAGACGAGCGCCTGCAACCCCCGCGGGCTGGCGCCGAAGCGAACGTAGCGCTTGACGTTGGGGTTGGGTGACCGGTCGGGATGGGTGGCGGAGATCAGGCGGACGCCGTAGTCGAGGACGTGGTCGGCGATGGGCACCTTCCTGGCCAGGGCGATCATGCCGAGGAGGCGGGGGGCGTCGGCGGCGGGTGCGGGCGCGACCCCTGCCTCGCCGGTGGTCCGCTTGGCGATCTCCATGAGGTCCTCGGCGGGCGGGAACGGCACGAGGACCTTGTAGAGGAACCGGTCGAGCTGGGCTTCCGGCAGGGGGTAGGTGCCCTCGAGTTCGATCGGGTTCTGCGTCGCGAGCACGAAGAACGGGGCAGGGAGCCGCCGGGTCTCGGTCCCGACCGTCACCGACCGCTCCTGCATGGCCTCGAGCATCGCGCTCTGGGTCTTGGGCGTCGCCCGGTTGACCTCGTCGGCGAGGACGAGGTTGGCGAAGATGGGGCCAGGGTGGTAGGCGAACCGCCGGCCGGCCTCGGTCTCCTGGATGATGTTGGTCCCGACGATGTCGGCGGGCATGAGGTCGGGCGTGAACTGGATGCGGGAGAAGGCCAGGGTGAGCACCTTTCCCAGCGTCCGGACCAGCATGGTCTTGCCCAGGCCCGGCACGCCCTCCAGCAGCACGTGGCCGCCGGCCAGGAGGCTGACGAGCGTGTCGCGGAGGAGATCGGCCTGGCCGACCATGACCGTGCGGAGCTCCCGCTCGATGCTCTCGGCGCAGGCGACGAAGGTCTCGGGCGTGACGGTTTCGGTGGCGGGGGAGCCGTTGTGATCGCTCACCAGGCACCCCGGCGGTTGTTCGGTGCTGCCGTGGACGTTCTGACACGAGAATTCCTGGGCGGCGGGCGGCCATGGGGGGATCGACCACTCTTCGTGGTCACGCCGGCTTCGCTATTTTCCCATAACATCCGTTTTGGGTACCGTGTGGAAGCCCCGGACCCCAACTGTGGCTGTTTGACCGCGCCTGGCGCGGCGAGACAGCCATAGATGCGCCGGGGACCCGCCCACCAGGTACGAGGGCGACCACAGAACGTGGTTACGCTGGAGCGACGCAGCCGGTCCGAGGCCGCGCAAAGGACCCCATTTTCATTCGCGGTCTCATTCGCGGTCTCATTCGCGGTCTCATTCGCGGTCTCATTCGCGGTCTCATTCGGGGGAGTAGACCCTGACGTAGGGTCCCATGCTGATCTTTTGCCCGTTGACCGCGAACGACGCGGTGAAAGGGCAAAGGAAACAAGCCAGTGACTTGGGCAGGTCGTCATGGTTTCGTTCCTTGCTGGTCGAGGCCGGCGAAGTACTGCTGCACGAGGTCCCGTTCGGACGGGGGGAGCACCGTCTGGTTCAGGGCGTTGAGCTCGACCTGGCTGTAGCTGCCGAGCACCGACTGGTAGCCGGTCTGCGGGACCGTCTGGCCGGGGCCGAGCGGTCCGGCGGGCAGCGGTTTGGTGCCGGGGGCGGCTCCCGTCTTGGGCACGTAGACCTTCTCGCTCGGGGAGCCCGCGCTGCCGGAGCCGCCGCTCCCACCGCCGGACCTGGCCCTGCGAGCCCTGTCCCTGGTCCTGCGAGCCCTGTCCCTGGTCCTGCGAGCCCTGTCCCTGGCCCTGCGAGCCCTGTCCCTGCGAGCCCTGTGCTTGGCCCTGCGAGCCCTGGCTCGCCGCCTGGTTGGCCTGCTGGAGTGACTGCTGCAGGGCTGCCTGGGCCTGCCCGAGGGACTGTTCGCCCGCCTGCTGCTGCGCGAGGCTCGACATGGCGCCTGCCGCCTGGTTCAGCGCCTGCTGCGCCCCGCCGACGTCACCTGCGGAGAGGGCGGCGCCGCCTTGGGCCAGTGCGTTGCCCAGCGGGGTGTCGCCCGCCGACGTGGCGGCATCGGCGAGGGCCTGGGCGAGTTGCGTGCGCTGATCGGGCGTCAGCCCGCTCAGTGCGGTTGCCAGTTGCTTGGCTTGGTCGGCCGCGACGGCAAGCTGCCCCGCCGAGAGGGCGCCGCCGAGGGCCTCGCCCGCCGGGGATGTGCCGAGCGCTGCCCCGGCCGCAGCGGCTCCGGCCGCCTGCCCGGCCGTGGACGGGTTGTCGAGGGATTGGAGCTTGTCGTTGAGGGCGGCGAGGCTCTCCAGCGCCTGGCGGGGCGAGCTTGCCGCCCCCAGCTTCTTGAGGGCGTCGTTGAGCGCCTTGTCGATGGCCTTCTGCTGGTCCGTCGGTCGGCTCCCTTCGGCGGCCTTCAGCTGCTCCTGCGTTTTCTTGAGCTGCGAGGTGATGGTGTTGACGGCGGCCTGGTCGGCACGCCGCTTGGCAAGGACCGAGTCCATCGGATTCGACAGGCTCGCCAGCACGATCAGCGCCAGCGCCGACGTCCCAGCGACGAGGGCGGATGGGCGGTGCCGCCCGGCGGGGTACGCGTCCCCCGGGCGCCGGGCGGAGGCGCGGGCGAGGGCGTCGGCGCGGAGCATCGCCGGAAGCTCAGCCGGGTCCCCCGCGAACGCAAGCGCCGAGGCGAGGCGCTCCGCCAGCCCCAGCCGGGCGTCCGCAGTGCGGGCGACGTGAGCGAGGTCGGGCCGGCTCCGGACCCAACCGATGAGGGCCGACAGGACGAGGGCGACCGCGCCGGCATCCCAGATCTGCGCCGCTCGCTCGATGGGCCAGATCCTGGCGGCGACCGACAGGACGATCCCCCATGCGCCTGCCGCGATGACCGCCCGGAGCGACCAGCGCAGGGCCTCGTCGGCGAGTGCCCGCCGGCGGAAGCCCTGCAGCAGTGTCTCCAGCGCCCTGGGCTCGTCCGCCGTGCGCTCGGTGACGGTGGCCTCACTCATGGGCTGTCGTTTCGGTGAGAACGGGCTCCGCAACCAGCGGGCCCCCGGCAGCAGGCTCGGATACGGCAGGCTCCGACACCGCAGGCTCCGACACTGCAGGCTCCGACACCCCAGGCTCCGGATCCACGGCCTCCGTTTCGGCCGCCCGCCGCAGGGGCGCGGCCCGGGCGGCCTTGCGGCGCCGCCGGCCCGGGAGGTGGACGGGTCGCTCGGAGAGGATCGCCACGCTCATCGCGACGAGGATCGCGACGAGGATCGCGCTGGCCGTCCCGTAGGCCTGCCAGGCTCGGAACCCCTTGAAGAGCCCCGCCTGGACCTGGTCGTTCTGTGGGATGGGGGCCGGGGTCGGCTGGGTGACCTGCGTGGCGACGTTCGGGCCGTTGCTGGTGCAGAACGAGCCTGTCGACGTCACCGTGCAGCTTGTACCGCCGACGCTGGTCGATGCGGGGGCCACGTTCGTGACGGTCGGCTGCACCCGGCTCGGGGCATTCAGGGAGCGGATGGGGGTGTCGAGCAGTGTGGAGGCAAGGGCGGACACGGGGTTGGCGATCATGGCGTAGGCCTGCACGGTCCGGGAGTCGACCGACGTCGGGAAGATGATCGAGGTCCCCACGGGGACGACGAGGTAGAGGAAGGCAACGATGTAGGCGAGCACCGTGGCGCCGGTCGGCCGCCGCATCACCGTCGAGCACAACAGCCCGATGGCGCCGATCACCACTGCGGTCATGCCAAGGGTTGCGGCGACCCCGACCACCTGCGTGAGCTCGACCCCGCCGAAGAGGAACACGACGCTGAACACCGGTACGGAGGCCGCGAGCAGCAGCAGCGCGAACAGGAGCGACGCGATGAGCTTGCCGATGACGATCGACGAGGGCCGCACCCGGGTGCACAGCAGCAGGTCCAGCGTCTGGCGTTCCTTCTCACCGGCGATCGCGGCGGCGGTGAGGGCCGGAGCGATGAACAGCAGCAGGATGAGCTCCCACACCGTGAGCGCCCGGAAGATGGTCGTGCCCACGTGGACGCTCAGCTGGCCGTTGCTGACGCCGCCGGAGGCCTGCCGGCGCACGATGACATAGGTGGCCCATCCGACGCCGGCCAGCGTGAAGAGATAGAAGGAGATCAGCAGGCTGGCCTTGCTGGTCCGCATGCGCGACCGCAGCTCCTTCTCGACGATGGGGTTGACGAAGGGCCCGAACAAGAGCTTGAGGAGCATGCGCACCGCGCCCATCAGGACCCGTCCCCCATGACCCGGAGGAAGGCAGTCTCCAGGTCCTCCTCGACCGGCGTGAAGGACCGGACCCGCACGCCGCCGGCGATCAGCGATCTGAGGAGCAGCTCGGTGGCGTCCACGTCGCCGGCGTCCGGGCTGCCATTGCTGCCAACCTGGGGGCCGGCGTGGGTGATCTCCACGACGTCGCCCTCAACGCGCACACCGGTCACGTCGGGCAGGTTCTCGGCAAACGACGCCACCGCAGCGAGCTCGCCGCCGGCTCGCACCCGGACCCGGCGTGCCCCGACCGCCGACTGGAGAGTTTCGAGCGGACCGCTGGCCAGCATCCGGCCCCCGTGGATGATGCCGAAGGAGGTGCAGAGCTCCGTCAGCTCCGGCAGGATGTGGCTCGAGATGAGGATGGTCTTGCCCATCTCCCGCAGCTCCTTCAGCAGCTCCCGCAACTCGACCCGGGCGAGCGGGTCGAGGCCAGATGCCGGCTCGTCGAGCAGCAGCACCTTCGGATCATGCACCAACGCCCGGGCCAGGCACAGCCGCTGCTTCATCCCCCGGGAGAGGGTGTCCACTGCCGAGTCTCCCCGGTCACCGAGGCGCACCAGCTCGAGGAGGTTCGAGACCACCCGCCCGATGCGGGAGTGGGGAATCTCGTAGCACCGGGCGTAGAACGCAAGGTACTCGGCCGCCGTCAGGCGATCGTAGACGCCGAAGAAGTCGGGCATGTAGCCCATGTGGTCCCGGGCGGCGTAGGGGTCGCCCGTCACCTCGACCCCGTCGATGAGGGCCCGACCCGACGTCGGCTCCAGCAACGTTGCCAGGATGCGCAGCGTCGTGGTCTTACCCGCGCCGTTCGGCCCGACGAAACCGAAGATTTCGCCGTAGGGCACCTCGAAGCTGAGGCCCGCAAGGGCGTCGAAGTCGGCGTAGCGCTTCGTCAGGTCCTCGACCAGCACGGCGGGGGCGGCTCGGGCCTCGGGCGTGGCGAGGGCGGGAGTACTCAAGCCGCCGTCCTCGTGGCGCTGACGTCGAGCGCCCCCATCTGGGCCGGGCCGTTGCCGTTGCCCACCCGGACCCGCAACGCGCCATCGGGCGACACGTGGTCGGCGGGGCCCGGGAGGGCATGGGTCGACCCCGGCCCGAGGATGATCGTGTCCCACGCGGAGGTCCGGAAGTTGAAGACGGAGAAGGTGGGCGGCCCGAACCCTGGAGCGCCCGGCATCGGCGGCAGTGCCGACTCGCTCAGGGATACCTGCTGCCACGTTCCCGGCCCGAGGACGAACTCGAGGGTCGTCGAGCTGTTCGGAGGGAGGAACCCTCGCAGGATGGCGTTGCCGAGCCCCGGCGCCGGCACGAAGCCGGTCGTGTCGACCAGCCGGGACGTGATGGTGCCGGCTGCGAGGGTTGCCCCCGCCCCCTCGGGCTGCAGCGGCAGGACCAGCGCATCCAGTTCATTGAGCTGGGCCTTGTGTCCATCCACCCTGACGGCGCCGGTGGGGGTGGCTCCCCAGGCCACGAACATCGGCTCCTGGAGGTCGAAGGCATCCTGCCCCAGCACCCCGCTGAGGACGTCCGAGCGACGCTGGGCCTCCCGCTGCCTGGCGGTCGGTCGGGACTGGGGGGTGACGCCGGGGATGATGCAGGGGCCGTTCTGCCCGCAGGACGCGGGCGCGTGCAGGTAGATCTGCTGGGGGAGCGAGGCGGCCGGTCCGTTGAGGACAACCGCACCCGCGGCGTTGGGGACCGGGATGTCCACGGTGACCGAGGCGCCGGGCCGGATCGCCCCGAAGGTGCTGAAGGCGTTGCCGGAGATGACGACGGCATCGGTGATCGTGGTCGGCAGATGGTTGACCACGGTGCCGGTGAGCCTGCCGTTGGCCACCGCCACGTGGGTCTCGATCGTGCCTGGCTCCGTCTCCGCGTACTCCTCCCCGAAGACCTGGATGGAGTCGGCGTTGGGCCAGGTCATGCGCACGTCGGGCGGGTTCGTCCCCAGGATCGTCAGGGAGCCCGTGGCGCCCGTGAACGGGACCGGGAGGGGGATGGCGATCCCGCCGCCGAGGATGAACTGCGCAGCCCCGGTGAGTGTCGTGACCAGCGAGCCGGGGGTCGCGCTCACCGTGTGGGTCCCCGTGTGGGGGGCGAACACGCCGGTGCCGGCGTCGACGTATGCGCGGCTCGACCCGGCTTGCAGGTGCACGACCCGGATACGGTCGGCCAGCACGTCGGTGCCGCGGGTCTTGAGCCCGATGCCGTAGATGCTGCCGGTCGACAGGACCACCAGCAGCGGGATCGTGCCCCAGGCCAGGTCGGGACGGCGGATCCGGTGCAGGAGGACGTAGTTGACCGGGCCGACGAGGACGATGAACACGATCAGCGCCAGGGCGATGAGCAGGGGGGAGGGCAGGTCGAGCGAGGGGATGTTGGACAGGGCCTGGAAGAGCGAGGACCCCTGCGCACGGACCCCGTGGCCGGACGCGGTAAACGGCCCGGGCAGGAATCCCTGGGCAGTGTCACCCGCAGCCCGGACGATCAACTGGCGCAGCAGCGGCAGGGTGCCCGACCACGAGGCAAGAGGCTCCGCGGAGAGGTCCACCGCCGAGTAGAAGATCCGCCCCCTGCCGAGCGTCGCCTCGACGATGATCGGCGTCTGCCCCTCGCCCAGGTCGGTGATGCCGGCCCGGCGCGTGCCGGTGGCGACATCGACGCTGCCGGGGACGGCGGCGTTGCCCAGGGCCGACGACACGGCGGGGAGTCCGGGGACGCCCTGGACGGCGGTGGCGGCGAACGGGACAAGGTCCGGCGGGACGCCGGCCTGGGTCGTGCGCCACGCGGCTCCGCCCGTGACGAGGACGCTGCCCCCCTGCGCCACGTAGTCGTCGAGGGCGTGGCGCTGGGTTGCCGTGAAGCCGTCGGTCGTTGCGTTGGTGATCGCGACGAGGCCGAACGAGGACAGAGCGGCCGGCGAGTCGGGGAGGGAGGCGGGTGCCAGGTGGACCAGCTGCGGCTGCCCCTGGAAGGTCTGGGAGAGCGTGGCGATGCTGCCGATCTGGTTGAGGGCATTGTGGTCGTCGGAGACGACCGCGATCGTCAGGGACGTGATGGCCTGGGTCACCTGCGTCTCGGCGGCGGCGAGTGACTTGCCCGAGGCGGAGACGACCTCCGCCTTCCACGTGCCGGGGTCGGACGGGAGGTAGGCGATGAAGTGCTTGCCCGTACCCGCCGGGAGCACGACGTCGAGCTGCTGCGTGACCCCGCCGCCGGTGCCTCCCGGCGAGGGGCTGGCGACAGGGACGCCCGGACCCACGAAGACGCCGCCGGGCGACATCATCGGGATGGGGACGCCCTTGAAGAAGCCCGGCCCTCCGAAACCGTTCTGGCTCCCCGTGATGGAGAACCTCAGGGTGGCCTTCGTGTCCGGGCCGTGGTTGGTGACGTTCACCTGCACGGGAGCCCATCCGCCCCGGGGGACGACGCCGGCGTAGCCACCCTCGATCTGGACGGTGACCGGGCTGTCCGCAGCGGATGCCGCGCCCGGGAGGAGGGCCGCGCCCGCCGCGAGCCCGGCGCCGACGACGGCTATGAGGCGCTTATGTAACTTGATCAAGGGCTCGCGTCCCGCACAAGTCGCATCCCGTTCATGTTGGGCAAACCACCGACGAAGTGTAGACGCTTCGGCGGACCGAAAAGTTGCGTCGCCGCCCTTTAGACTCAGCCGGTGGAGACGCAGCGGATGGAGTTCAGGCGCATCGGGCGCTTCCCCCCGTACGTGTTCGCCGTGGTCAACGACCTCAAGGCGGCGGCACGGCGCGCGGGCGAGGACGTCATCGACCTCGGCATGGGCAATCCCGACCTGCCCACCCCGGAGCCGATCGTCGAGAAGCTGGTCGAGGCGGCCCGGAACCCCCGCAACCACCGCTACTCGGTATCGCGGGGCCTCCCAAAGCTGCGACTGGCGATCTGCGACTGGTACGAGCGCAACTACGGCGTCGACCTCGACCCCGACACCGAGGCGCTGGCATGCATCGGCGCCAAGGAAGGCATCAGCCACCTGATGTGGATCCTGCTCGAGCCCGGCGACTCGTGCCTCGTGCCCGACCCGACGTACCCCATCCACACCTACGCGCCCGTGCTGGCCGGGGCCAACGTCATCCGCGTGCCGCTGTCGCTCGACGTCGACTTCTTCGCCCACCTGACCGACGCGGTCCGGAACACGTCCCCGGCGCCGCGGGTCATCATCGTTTCGTTCCCGCACAACCCGACGACTGCGGTCGTGGGTCTCGAGTTCTTCGAGCGCCTCGTGGCCTTCGCCAAGGAGCGCGGCATCCTGCTCGTCCACGACATGGCGTATGCCGACCTCGTGTTCGACGCCGAGCGCGCCCCGTCGATGCTCCAGGTCCCGGGAGCAAAGGACGTGGGGGTCGAACTGTTTTCGATGTCGAAGTCCTACTCGATGCCCGGATGGCGCCTCGCGTTCCTCTGCGGCAACGCCGAGATCGTGACCGCGCTCGGCAAGCTCAAGTCCTACCTGGACTACGGGGTGTTCCAGCCGATCCAGATCGCCGGCATCATCGCCCTCAACGAGTGCGCCACCGCCCCCAAGGAGATCCGGGAGACGTACCGTGCCCGCCGGGACGCGCTCGTGGCCGCCCTTGCCAGGGCCGGTTGGGAGATCCCCGTGCCCCCGGCGACCATGTTCGCCTGGGCGCCGATCCCGGAGCCCTTCCGGGCCATGGGCTCGCTGGAGTTCGCCAAGCACCTCCTCAAGGAGGCGAAAGTGGCCGTGGCCCCCGGCATCGGCTTCGGCGGCGGTGGTGACGGGCACGTCCGCTTCGCTCTTGTCGAGAACGAGCACCGGATCCGGCAAGCGGCGCGCGGTATCAAGAAGGCGCTGGAGTCCGGCCCCGGGGCATAGGAGGGGCCTGGCCGGATCCGGCCACTCAAGTTTCCCTCCCGCCGACCGATGATTGTGGTGAGGCGAACACTCTGCGTGAGGACGCCGGAAGCTCACAGGCCGGGGGGCCGATCGACGAATTGAGGTAGGAGAATGCCTCCCAGAATGCCAATCGGGTTGCGCGGTCCACCGCGAGTCAACTGCAACCAATTTGCTCAGTCTTTGGACAAGCTCATCGTCGCCTGCTGAGCGCGGGCGAATCCCAACTATCCTCATGCAAGTCCGGCCTCTTGCGGCCGGGATTCCTGCGCGCCCACCCGGGGAAATGATGGTCCTATTAGCATGATATATTTGGCCGTTGATTAGGCCAGTCGGCTTGTAACGCAGAGTTCATATTGAATCACTAATTCGGGCTAAAGGTGGTGCGGTAAGCACCGATAACTACGTAGCGGAGGTTAGCTGGCGCCGCCGCAAACCCCCAGGTTTCCGCAACGCAACCACTACAGGAGGTAGGTATGAAGTGCAGGTCCTTGATGATCCCGGCAATGGGTGGCTTCGTCAGTATCGCAGCAGTCGCCTCGGCAATCTTTCCCATGTCCGGGGCTTCCGCCGCACACGTGCTGCCCGTCGTGCCTCCCGCACCGATCGTCATTCCCTCCGACGTCGTGATGGATGTCGCCTGGCCGGCCCTGTCTGCGGTGCATGGCGCCATCGCCGGTGCGAAGGGCTTTGCCACCGCAACGACCGCCGGCGTAGCTAACCTGGCGGCCAGCACGGGGGCCAACGCCAAGGGTCTTGTGGGGTCCACGGCCGCCGGCGCCCAGGGTGTCGTCGGCGGGGCCGTCGAGGGTGCCCACGACGCCGCAGCGATCGCGAAGGAAAAGGTTGGAGTTGTCACCGGCGTGGTGAAGGAGAAGGTCGACGGCGTCACCGACAAGGTCGTGGCGGTGGTCACCTCCCTCCCTGCCACGGTGGACGCTGTCACCGACCCGGCCCTGTCCACCGTCGAGTCGATCCCGGAGAAGGTCGACGTTGTGACGGACAAGGTCTCCACCGTTGCCGGCGGTTTGGTCGCCACGGCGGACGGCGTCGTGGACGCAACCGTGCTGCAGGCGGGCGCCTGCCCGGCCGGGACCACGGTCGCCACCCCGGTGGCGGCCATGGGCACGTACGTCTGCGTCTCGATCACGGCGGCCGGCCACTAGCTGCACGAGCCGGCGACGCCGCCAGGAAGAAGGCCAGCAAGCAGGTAAGCCAGCAAGCAGGTGAGGAGGCCCGTCCCGAGCCCGACTCCCCATCGGATCGGACGGGGCGCATCAACCCCGGGGTTCTTCGGCCTATCCCCCCTCCAGGCCGAGGGACCTCGGGGTTTTTCTTCCCCCCGGCCCTCCGGTGCGACCGCCCCCGTGTTGTGCACGGGCCGACGGTAGACTCCACAACGTGCCCGCCTACGCAGCTTCGAGCCCGGATGCCGTGACCACGACCCGGGTCGTCGACCTCCGCTCCGACACCGTCACCGTGCCGACGCCCGAGATGCGCCTGGCGATGGCGACGGCCGAGGTGGGCGACGACTTCCTCGGCGAGGACCCCACGGCCCGCCGCCTGGAGGAGCGGGTCAACCAACTGTTCGGAGCCGAGGCCTCGGTCTACGTGCCGAGTGGGCGCATGGCCAACCTCGTCGGCCTGCAGGCCCTGACCGTGCCCGGCGACGAGGTGCTGTGTACCCGCAACGCCCACTTCGTCCACTACGAGGGGGCGGCGCTCGCGGCGGCCTGCGGAGCCCAGCCACGACCGCTGCCCGACCGCCGCGGCGTTCTCGACCCCGAGGATGTCGCGTTGGCCGTCCGGCCGCCGCTGGACTACCTGCCCCGCACCCGGGTGGTCGCGATCGAGAACACCCACAACCAGGAGGGCGGCGCCGTCTACCCGATCGACGACCTTCGGGCGCTGCGCAAGGTCGCCCTGGAGCAGGGTCTCAGCCTCTACATCGACGGCGCCCGGATCTTCAACGCCTCGACCGCTTCCGGCGTCCCGGTGGCCGAGTACTGCGCCCTCGCCGACGGCATGATGTTCTCCTTCTCGAAGGGCCTCGGGGCACCCGTCGGTTCGATGGTGGTCGGCTCCGCGGACTTCATCGCCCGTGCCCGGCGTTTCCGCACGCTGCACGGTGGGGGCATGCGCCAGGTCGGCATCCTGGCAGCCGCCTGCCTGGTGGCCCTCGACACGATGGTCGACCGGCTCGCCGAGGACCACGCCAATGCCCGGCGCCTCGCCGAGGGGATCGCCGCGATGGCGGACGGGGCCGTCAGTGTCGACGAGGTCGAGACCAACATCGTCATGGTGCGCACCCAGGCCCTCGGCTTCACCCCCGAGGGCTTCATGGAGGAGCTCGCTCGGCGGGGGGTGAAGTTCTTCACCTTCGGGCCGGGGACCGTCCGCATGGTGACCCACAAGGATGTGTCGGCCGAGGGGATCGAGATGGCGTTGGAGCAGATCGCCGAGGTGCTGCAGTGAGGGCGGAGTCCGAGCTGGCAGCCGGGGCAACGGGGGCACTTCCCCCGGGGCAGCGACCCGCCAAGGGCTGGCCGGTCCTGCACTACGGCCCGATCCCACCCTTCGATGTGGCAACGTGGGACTTCCGGATCTGGGGCGAGGTCGAGCACCCGGCGTTGCTCCTCTACGACGAGCTCCGAGCCCTTCCGATGGTCAAGGTGCTCGCCGACTTCCACTGCGTCACTCGCTTCAGCGTGCTCGGCAACGAGTGGGAGGGGGTCGCCGTCCGGACCATCGCCGACTTGGTGGCCCCCACGCCGTCCGTCCGGTTTGCCATGGTGCACTGCGAGCAGGGCTACGACGCCAACCTGCCGCTGGACGTCCTCATGGACGACGACGTCCTGTTCGCGTGGGCTCGCAACGGGGCGGAGTTCGAGCCGATGCACGGGTTCCCGCTTCGGCTCATCGTCCCGAAGCGCTACGCCTGGAAGAGTGCCAAGTGGGTGCGGGGCCTCGAGTTCATGGCCGAGGACCGGTTGGGGTTCTGGGAGGAACGCGGCTACCACAACGACGCCGACCCCTGGCAGGAGCAGCGATACTCGACGGTGTCGGCGCTCGGCCGCCCGGGGCAGCTGCGACCTCGGATGGTCTGAGGCGCATCGCCGTGCTCAGGGACGAGGCCGAGAAGCTGTCGACGATGCTGACCGAGCGCTGCGCCCTGCAGGCCCCCGGCGTCGTGGCATCGGTGGAGGCCATCAGCAGCCGGCCCGAGTTCCACGCCCCCGGCGGGGCCAGGCCCACGTTCGTCCGCTACCGCATCCGCATCGGCGACGAGGCCCGGGTCGCGAAGCTCGACCTCGACCAGGCGCAGGGCCTGCTGGACGGCCTCGATCCCGCCTGGGGGACCGACCGGCTGTTCGAGGAGATCGCCGCACGGGGCGGAGCGGTCGAGCCGGTCCAGTAGCCGCCGTCCAGGGTTGCACCCGCTGTCGCTCCAGCTTCACCACGTTCTGTGGTCGCCCTCATACCTTGTGGCCGGGCCCGGCGCATCTTTGGCTGTCTCGCCGCGCCTGGCGCGGTCAAACAGCGGCAGTTGGAGTCCGTGGCTTCTGCAGGGCGCCTAAAACGGATGTTATGGGTAAATAGCGAATGTGAACTGACCACGCAGAGTGGTCGACCTCCCCATGGCCGCCCGCCGCCCGGGAATTCTCGTGTTAGAACAGTCAGACCGGACGCTTCACGCCTCGATGGTCGCGCCCCCGCGCCTGGGGAGTAGGTAGAAGATGGCCAGCGCCGCGTCGAGGCCCAGCCCGGCTGGAACCGCAACGAACGTGAGTAGCGTCGCCAGGGCGTAGCCCGGGATCCCGAAGCGGAAGGCCCTGGTGATCTTGTCCGCCTCCGACTCGCTGCCGGCTGCTATGAGCCGGTGGTCGGTCGCCGCCACCCTCCACAGGAGGTTGTAGAAAACGGCGATCGCCACGTACGTCCCGCTGAAGAACAGCACGGCCGTACGCTGGTCCTGGCCCCCGATGCGCAACTGCTGGGCGAGCACCTTGGTGGGGAAGGGGACGAAGGACACGCAGAGCAGCAGGAGGAGATTCGCCACGACCAGGCCGTGCGTGGTTCGCTCGATGAGCCGGAACATTGCATGGTGGTTGGCCCACATGATCCCGATGGTGACGAAGCTGATCACGTAGCCGATGTACGAGGGCCAGGCCTGCTCCAGCTGGTGAGCGAGCGAAGCCGAGGACGAGCCGGTGAGGTGGACCTCCAGGATCAGCAGGGTGATGGCGATGGCGAACACCCCATCGCTGAAGGCCTCCAACCGGGTGGTTTCCACGCGGCAAACAGTACGGCGCGCCGGGGGCCCCCGCCAGGCAGGCAAGGGTCCTGGAACTCAGGGTTGCGAGGAAGTTTGGTCGATATTTGTTTCCAGCGAACGAAAAGTTACGGAACCTCGCGGTGATAGTCGGCGACCGGCCCTCACCCGCGAGCCGGGTCGAGGACGGCGACCCGCCCCGTCCTCAGGTCCACGAGAATCTGCTTGACCACTTGGCTGACTCGGTAATCTCCGGCAGGTGAGACCGAGGGCGTTCCAACAGAGAGCGTCAAGCTCGCAGCCCCGGTTGGGGGCGCCGGATGGATCTCCCGGTCCCCTCCACCAGGTCCCAGCCCCCCAGTCGAAGCGTCGTAGTCCGTCCCGAGGTCGTCATCCACCTGCAACTCCCAGACCTTCCACGGGAAGCTGGACATGCGCTCTTCCTCGGTGAGCCTCGGCTCGAAGCTGTAGGACAGGTCGAGGTATTCGGGGGAATCCGAGTCGCTCTCGACCAAGAGGTCGGGAAACCAGCTGAGTGCCCGCAGGACGACCCTGTGGTCTCCGACAAGAGGCCCGGCGTCCACATCGATGTCGATGGAGCGGGTGGCCCCGGACGGTGCCTCCGACGTATCGGTCATTCGCCCGCGCCTTTCCCTCAGAGTCGACACGAAATCGTTCCGTGTCCTGGGTAAAAGGTACCCGAAACGGGGTCGATCAGGAGGAGTGAAATGCGGAAGGTCAGAAGGTCGTTGCGCCGAATCCGCTTGTGGTTGCGAGGGCCGTACCTGTGCCCCTGCAGCTGAATGTGCGAGTGGAACGCCTCGCTGATGGGACGTGGATGTCCCGTCGAGATGCTAAAGGCATAACTACGGTTGACGAAGATACGGGCGTCGCCCCATACGAAATCGGTAGTCGGTGGATGAGCGGCGATGAAGTCGGCGTTGAAGTCGGCGTTGAAGGAGATGCTGAAGGAGTAAACGCCATTCCCAACCGCCGCTACCTGCCCTACACCGGCTCCCCCCACGCCCGTCTGGTCATACGCGTTGTCACAGCTTTGAAATGTGGGGAAGGCCGTTTGCGGGGGGCCGGCCGGAGCGGGAAGGGCACTCGCCGCGTGGGCCCCCGGAACAATAAGGGTCCCTGTGACCGACAGGGCGAGTAGCAACATCCTCATATGCCAGCACAATGTCGGATACTTCGTCCTTGAACTGCCGCGACGAATCATCATGCGCTCCTTTCTCCGGACACGGAACTGCGGTGGCTAATTCGAGAGGGGACCGGGGCAAGCCGGGGCAGGCGGAGGGCGGACACCGGGGCCGGGGGCAGCGCCACCTGCACGGCGTCCAGCTTGCGGCCTCGGACCAGGTATCCCCGGCCCGGCACGCGCGGCGGCAGGCGGCGCGGCAGGGCCACGTCGAACAACTCGCCGTCGGCCTCCTCGGGGTTGAGGAGGATGCCGCAGCGCAGCGAGCGCAGGTACCTCGCCCAGTCGTCGTAGAGGCGCAGGAGGTCCGCGGTCCGGCCTGCGACCAGCGCCCGCAAGCCGCCGGTGCGGCTCGACCGGAGGGCGTCGTTGAGGGCGAAGGCCGACTCCGGGGGCAGGGCCTCGCAGTCGTCGATGACGAGCAGCGTGCACCGGGTCCCGCATGACAGGGCCTGATTGATCTCGTCCGGGGTTGTCGCCACGACAACCCCTGGGAGGTTCCGCAGCGGCGAGGGCCGCGGGGCGAGGACAACCACCCGGGCACCCGGGTCCGCCGCCCGGGCCGAGGCGAGGCAGGTGGCCAGCGCGGTGCTCCTCCCCGTCCGGTCGCCCCCGGCGACGAGCAGGTGCGGCCCCTCTCGCTCCAGGTCGACGGCCACCGGCTCCAGCTCCGGCCCGCCGAGACCGATGACGAGGCAACCCTCCGGGGCCGGAGTCGGAGCCGGAGCCGAGGCCAGCGCGGCGAAGGGCACCTCGGTCGGGAACGCCGGGATGCGCCTGGGGCAGGATGCCGGGTCCACCGAGTGCGCCTCGCCCCCAAGGCGTGCGGCCACATCCAGCGGCGGGAAGGCTCCGTCGTCGCCGGCCGGCCAGATCACCTGCACCTCCCGGGGGGCGGCACCGCTCACGAAGCCACGCCCCGGCGGCGGGTCGGCCGGCGCCAGCCCGGGGGGGAGGCCCGCCAGGTCGTAGTCGGCCCCGTCCGGCTGCCGGAGAAGGATCCGGCGTCCGAACAGCCCGAAGGTGGCGGACGTGAGATCGCTGCGCTGCTGCGAGGCCACAACGAGGTGGATGCCCACCGACGGTCCCCGCCGGAGCAGCCCGGCGAGCTGCTCGGCGGCGGAGTCCTGGCGGTAGTCGAGGGGGCCGGCGAGCGACGGGTAGTCGTCGACCAGGAGAAGGATCCACGGCCTGGGGCGGCGGCTCGCTCGCCGCTCGTCGGCGATGCGGGACAGGCGGCCGAGGAGCCGGGCGGTCCGGTCGGGGTCGTCGGTGCCGACGACGTCCGCGCAGTGCGGCAACGCCGCCAGGGGAACCAGGGAACCGTCGCCGGCGTCGAGAGCGTAGAGGTGCACCTCCGCCGGGCTGTAGCGGCAGGCGACGTCGAGCCCCACCTGCCGCAGGAGTGTGGTCTTGCCGGCTCCGAACCCGCCCAGGACAACGCACGACCCGTCGCCGGACAGATCGAGGGCCAGTGGCGCCTGGCGCTGGAGCTCGGGCTCGTCCGCCAGGCCGACGAGGGCGACGAGGTGATCGATGCCGGCCGGCGGGACGTCGGCGACCGCCCGCCGGGGCAGCAGCGTAGGCAGTGCCGGGAGCCACGGGCTGGGGGCCGGCCCACGCCCAGGCGAATGGCCTCGGCGGCGATGCGCCGGACGGCCACCTTCAGGTCGGTCTCCACTGGCACCCCGGCCACCTCGTCGGCCACGTGGCCCTGTGGCAGGACCGGCCCGCCAGAAGCCGGTGGCCGGTCGTCTGCGAAGGGCGTGATAACGATGCCGCGCCCGGCGCTCACCACGGGGCAGGCGATCCGCGCGGTCTGGAAGGCACCGAGATGGCTGCCGACCTTGAGGTAGGCCCGGCCTGGTGCGTTCACCGGGATCAGCGCCGCGTCGTTGGTGCCGATCATGGCCGTCGACTCCGCGTCGAGCGACACCCGCAGGCACATCCAGTAGTTGATGTTGGCCTGGAGCCTGGGCCCGACGACGCCGCCGGGGCTCTGGGTGGCGAGCAGGAGGTGGACGCCGAGGCTGCGGCCTCGCTGGGCGACGTCGATGAGGGTGTCGACGAAGCCCGGCAGTTCCTGGGCGATGGTGGCGAACTCGTCGACGACGATCACGAGGTTGGGTAGCGGCTGCGGGGTTGGTCCGCCGGCACGTGCACGGCACTGGCGCTCGAACTGGGCGATGTCGGCGACGCCGGCCTGGCGCAGGATGTGCTCGCGACGCCGCAGCTCGGCGTTGAGCGACACGAGGGCACGGGCGGCCAGCCGCTCGTCCAGATCGGTGACGAGCCCGACCGTGTGGGGGAGCGTGGCCAGGTCGCCGAATGCGGCCCCACCCTTGTAGTCGACCAGCAGGAACGAGACGACATCCGGAGGGTTGTGCACCGCCAGGCCGGCGAGGATGCTCTGCAACAGTTCGCTTTTGCCTGCCCCCGTCGTCCCGGCGATCAGCCCGTGCGGTCCGTCCCGGCGGAGGGCGAGAGTGACGACCTCGCCGGAGTCCGACACCCCGATGGGCACCTCCAGCGCCTCGGTGCTGCGGGGCCCGTACCAGAGGCGCTCGACGGCCAGCGACGCTGGCGCTCCGGCGCCCGCCAGATCCAGGAGACGGGCATGAGCGTCGCGGGTGCGGGTCGATCCCGCCTCGCGGAGCGGGGCCAGGCTCCGGGCGAGCATCTCGGCATCGTCCGGCGTCAGGGAGTCGGGGGTGAAGCAGACGGGGCCCTCCTCCGCCCCCGCGCCCGTGAGCCGGGACTCACCCTCCGCCACGACGATTGCCGCCGAGGCTCCGGAAGGAAGGTGACGGCGGTCCTCGGCGAGGACGACGGCGTGCACCCTGCTCCGGGTGCCCCACGGATGGCGGCGACGAGTGCAAGCGCCGAGGGTCGTTGGGCCACATCGGCGTCGATGACCACGAGAAGCCGCCTGCCATCGCTGCGATCCCGCACCCTGCGGGCGAGGGAACCGGCGAGCGTGTCGGCACCGCTCGCATCCCAGGCCACGAGTGCGCCGGGTCCCTCCAGGACATGGGGAAGCCACCGGGTCCATGCCCAGGATGGTGAGCCGGCTACGGCCGCGATGGCCAGATCGGCCGGGGCGTGCAGCGCGGCGGCCTGGAGGAGGAGGGACCTGACCAGACTCTGCCCGCGTCCGGCGACGCCGGTCACCGCCGAGTCCCCCGGGAGGGTGATCGGTGCCGCGTCAAGCCACGCGTGGCCGGCCAGGGTGGCTGCCAGGTCGGCGGCGCGTGGACCGCTCCGTGCCGGGGCGGCGGTGGAGTCGAGCATCGAGGGACGCCTCCCGTCCCGAGGCGCAGGGCCAGGAAGTCGGCATCCCCGCGCCGGCGCTCCCAGAGCCGCTCCCCCCGCTCCTGAATCCAGGGACGGAGCGTCTCGACATCGGGATGGCACTCGTCCAGCGCGCGGGCCTGCGCTACCCGGACCGCAGCCAACTCTCGGTCGAGGTCGGCGAGCCTTTCCTGGAACCGGTGGTGCTGGAAGCGCTGGCGGGACCGATCCGCCATGACGGTGGCGAGGACCCCGAGGATGCTGGTCAGCGCACCCGCGATCGCCAGCCAGCGGAGTCCCGGCAGCGCCAGCCCGGTGACCACCGCGGTGGCGCCGAGGCCGAGACCGGCGACGATCTGCCAGTGGTGGCCGGACCCTCGCATCGTCGTCTCGTCGGGGACCTGCGGGAGATCGACGTGGTGGACCATGGGCCGGTGGTGGGTGCGGGGGCTGCGGCTGATCGCAACCACGCCCGGCGCCGCCTGGTGCGGGGGGCCAGCGGCGGGCGGCTCGGCGGAGCCGTCCGCGATCGTCCCGATGACCAGGTGGTCGCCGCGCTCGAGCCCCGCCCCGTCCCAGGGGAGTCCAGGGACGAGGTACCGCCCCTCCCGAGTCGGTAGCCGCACATGCGCCGCTCCGAGGAAAGGCCGAGGTACCGGGCGATCGCTGTGACGGCGTCACCACACGTGGTCCCGGCCAGTGCCGCGACCTCCACGGCCCAGGTGCGCTCGTCCGCCTCCACGGAAACGGTGAGGTGAAGGCGGCCCTCCGCCCCCTCGGGTGAGGCTGCCCGGACGGCTCCGCTGCAACACAGGAGGACGATCTCGGAGCCTCCCACGCTGAACGACCCTCCTGGCCGCACCGGCACGGAGGAGCCGTCCGGGCTTTGAACGACGGCTTCGCCGCCACCTTTTCCAGTCGTCGCCCACTCCTTCGGAGTGTTCGACGACCCCCGCATAGGAGCAGGGGGGATTCGCAGCCCGCCGGAGCCCAGCGGAGCCGGAGGAGCTGCTACTCCCCCCCTGGACCCCCCTGGTGCGCACGACGATGGCGCCCCTCGTCGGTGCCGACGGGTCGTCAAGGTCCAGGTCGACGGCCCCTCGGCCCACAACGCACTCGGCGTCGAGCACGACCTGGACGCCGGAGCGGGGGCCCCGCCGGACTCGCAGCAGCAACGGTTGACCTGCGGAGGGTGCGGCCCTGCGGGCCGGAGGACGGGGCAGCCGGCGATGGACATAGGGGTGGTCCTCGGGAGCTTCGACGTCGCCGGGCACCATGAGCTCGGCGAGACGCTCTTGCCCGGCCGCCGGCATGTGCAGTTCCACGTCGTCGCCGGCCCATGCTGCCCGGAGCACGCTGAGGCGGGCTTCGAGGCTCGTCGATCCCACGACGGGAACGGAGGCGACGAGATCGCAGGCTCCGGGCCACGTCCGGAGGCACCAGTCGACGGGGAACGGGCTCTCGCCGACCTGCAGCCAACCCGACTCGACGTGCTGCAGGAAGGGCTCCAGGTTCGAGGCCGCCAGGAACACCCGCCCCCGCCGCGCCAGCGATGGCGGGGCTGGCCCGAGCCGGGCCGCCGGAACGAGCCGCGAGGGTCGCCCCGCCGTGGCCACGCCGAAGGACCGGGCGACGGACGTCGCCCCAGTCCGGCGCCGGGCCGGGCTCCGAGCGGGTTCCACGTAGACGAGGAGCTGCCGCTCGAAGCCGGTGCCGGCCGCTCCCGGCGACCCTGGCGTGCAGGTTGCGACCGCCATACCAGGTCGGGGGAGAGCGAGGGCGGCGGCCATCGCCGCGGGCCAGGCGGCCGCTCCGCCCCCCACAGGATGGACCTCCCACGGCCCGCTCATGCGGCCGCCGCCACGCGGGTCCGGGCGACGGCGCGCTCCACCTGGGGGCCGAGCGTGTCCGTCGTGGCGAGCCTGCCCGGACGAGCGGCTGCACCGGGTGTCGAACGCATGGCGGGCCATCCGCTGCGCTGCCCTCCGGGCCGTGCGACATCCAGGCGCCGGCCGACTCCCGTCGCCGCCCTGCGGCCGGAGCGCGCGAGCCGGTGCCGGAGCACGATGCCGAGGATCGCCACCAGGTTGAGTACCGCCATCTGCACCAGCAGCGACTGGCCCTGGGTGCTTGCCAGGAGGGCGTCGCTCGCCAGCAGCAGGAACGTGAGAAACGCCGACATGACCACGATGGTCACGAGGGCACGGAGCAGGGCGGTGGCCCAGCGCCACATGGCCGCCCGGCCCGCCCCCGGCAATGCCGCCGCGAGCGCGGCGAACGGCATCAGGGCGATCAGTCCGACTGCCACCACCTGAGCCACGACAACGGAACCCGCGACCAGGGCCAGGGAGATCACGAGGATCCCAGCCGCCACCAGGACGAGCACGGCGACGCCGAGCCGCTCGGTGGAGGGGTCCCGGTTGAACCGGTAGAGGCTGGAGCATTCCGGCCGGTTCATCGTGGCGACGAGAAGGTTGCGGTCCCCGCCGGGACCCGCCGCGAGGACCGCGTCGCGGTAGGGCGCACACGTGGGCGGGACGATCGAGCCCCATTCGAGCAGCTCGTAGGGCTGCTGGATGAACGAATGCTGGATCTGGGCGGTGAGCGGCGCCACAGCGGCGTCGAGGCGGGGAACGGCAAAGCTGCCTTGGGGGACCGCGCACCCCGGGGGCGCGTCGCTCATCGCCACGGTGGAGACCGAACCGGCGAGCTGCCCGGTCGCCCGGAGCGATCCGTCGAGGAACCCCCTCGGGTTCGTAACGAGCCACGTCCCGAAGAGCGCCACGAACGCCAGGGACATTGCGAACTCGCCGAGGCCACGGCCGAACCGGCCCCGGAAGATCTGCACGCCCGCATAGGCAGCGGAGATCATGAGGGCCGAGCCGACGAGCGGGACGAAGAAGGCGACGCGGTAGCGACCGGCAACCGCCGACATCGGTGCGGCGAGCTTGTCGGCGAAGCCGAAGGAGAACGCCCACTCCACCAGCCACATCCCCACGGACACGACCCAGCGGACCGTGGCGAAGGTCATCTCGGTCAGGGTGCCCACCGCCTTGCGGGAGACGGCAGTGAAGCCACCTTCGTCGTAGTCGATCGTGTACGCGGAGACCGCGAAGCGTGGGCCCCCGGAGGCCGGGGCCGAGCCAGCCGGGCTCCGGGGGCAGAGGTCGGCGGGGATGACCTTTTCCATCAGGGACCCACCGCCTTCCATCGGGGACCCACCGCCTGAGGAGGGCGGCGGTGTCTGGGCCCGTGCCGGCGGGGCCAGGACAAGGAGCAGGGCGGTGGCCCCCAGCACGGCGGCGCTCCAGGGCTTCATCAAGCGTTTCATGCCGGCGCCCGTCCGCCAGCATGAGGGTTGGTCTCGAACGCCTCGTGCAGCGCCTGGGTGAGTGCCGGCAGCACCCGGATGCGCCCGACCCGGTCCCGCACGTCCCGGTAGAGGCACGTCCCTTCGTCCGCGGCTGCGAGGGCGTCGATCGCCCGCTCGGACACCTCCACGCCGGCGAAGTGCAGGGCAGCCGGAGCCGCGGCACGCGCCTGGCGGAAGACGAACCGGGGGCCGAGGAGGTGGGCAAGCTCGTCGTCGCCCAGGTCGTTGGGATGCTGGGAGACCAGCCACACCGCCGCGTTGTGCTTGCGGCCGTCCCGGATGCCGTCGAGGAGCAGCGAGCGACCCTGCATGCTGGCCGTCAGGCACCATGCCTCGTCGAAGAGCGCAGCGGCGAAACGCCCCGGATCCGAGAACGTGACCCGGCGTGCCACGGCTGCCACCAGGTAGAGGAGTGCCTGGGCCAGGACCTGCTCGGGCGGTAGCCGGCGGGCGAGATGCTCCCGGAGTACCACCTCCCGGTCCGGCAGGCTGAGGCCGGGCGCGTGGAACACGAGATAGTCGGCGTCGAGCGTTGCCGGGCGGCCGTCGCCGAAGGCGGAGGCAGCCAGCGGATGAGCGCGGGCGTTGCGCAGACCGCGCCACGCTGCCTCGGCGGCGGGGTCGTCGGGGCGGGCCCGCTCGAGTTCGTCGAGGACGTCCGCCAGGCGTCCACCGGGCCGGGCGGCAACCGCACGGACCGCCTCGGCGAGGACGATGCCCTGAAGGTCCGCCGGGGACGCTCCCGCCAGGAGCGTGAGGAAGCCGGCGGCGACCAGGGTGCCTTCCGCGCTCGGGAAGATCCGGAGCGGGTCGAGGCAGAGGCCCGACCCGGCGGCGACGCTGAGGACCTGGGCTCGGCCGGGGACGACGCCCGCCAGCCTGGTGTACTCCCCGGCAGACGTCCGGTCGAGCACCGCCACCCGCCCTCCCCCTGCCAGCGTGGCGTGGACGACGCTCTTCATGAAGTAGCTCTTGCCGCTGCCGAGGGCGCCGAAGGCCCCCAGCGACCCGGACCGGTTGATGCGCGGCCCCGACGCGGGGTCGAAGAGAACCGGCCGGAAGGTCCCGGCGTCGAGGCAGTAGCCGAGCAGCATCCCGTCCGGGTCACCGACCCCGCCCGCAGCGAACGGCATGGCTGCGGCCAGGTCCCTGCACAGCAGGTGGTGGCGGTAGTCGCCGGCGGGCGGGCGGGCCGGAGCGCCGGGGAGCATGGCAGCGAAGAGCCCAGCCTGCCCGCCGATGGGGCGGTGGAGGCTGTAGCCGCTGCCTTGGTAGAGAGCCTTCACCCCGGCGACGCGCTCCTCGAGGTCCCCGAGATCCGTCGAGGCGACGGCGAAGATCATCGTGACCTGGAGTTCGGTATCGCCGGCACCGCTGGAGAGCTGCGTCCGCAGGTCGCTCAGCGCGTCCAGCGCCTCGGCGAGCCCCGGTGGCGCACCTGCGGGATCGCCGTCGTACTCGCTCACCTGGCTCTCGAGCTGGCGGGCCTGCCGGCGGGCGGAGGCCTGGGCCGCACGGTTGCCCACGGGCCGGATCCGCAGGCACCAGTCGACGGGGAACGGTGCAGTGTCGGCGGCGGCGAGCCACTCCCCGCCCCCGTCGGGGAACGTGAAGCGGTGCGGCAGGTCGGCGAGAGCCAGCAGTGCCTGGTAGGCGACCCCGGCTTCGGTCTGCACCCGCAGGTAGCGCCGGTGGGCGGGACGGTGGGCATCCGACGCGAGGCCTCCCTCCTTGACGACGGCGTCGGCGAGGGCGGTCAGCCGGGGCCCGCGCACGAGGAAGCTCCCAGGATCGGGGCGGTCGGTGGCGGCCCCCAGTCCCCGCCGGAACGCGGACGAGTAGATCCCGCAGACCTCGTCAGCGGTGGGAGCGGTGAGCGCCAGGCTGGCCCGGAGGCGGGCTCGGACGTAGTCTGCCTGCTCGGTGCGGCGGGCGATCTCGGCGGCGGTCACCCGCTGCGGGGGCAGCCCGAATGCGGGGGTGACCGCGGCGGTCGCGGACCCGATCAGGGGGAGGACGCCCTGCCTGCCGCCAAGGGCCGGCAACTCGGCAGCAAGGAACCAACGGCGCTGCGTGGGGCTGAGCTCGGCGAGCGTACGCCCGGCCAGCTCCGACAGCTGCACCCATGCCGGAGGCGAGTCCCCGCCACCGATCCACCGGATCATCTCCGAGGAGGGCACGGGGGTGCACAGCGAGAGGACCATGGCCTCGCCCGGGAGAGCCAGCAAGGCCCCCCGAGCCTGCTGGTGGAGGCGGAGTTTCTCGTGTCGGGGGAGCCACGGGTACGACGCGGGCTCGACCCGGAACACCACCCACACCGAGCCGTCCCTCGCCCAAACGAGGTTACCGGCGATGAACCGGGCGGGGAGCTTCATCGGTGACAGGCGCGGTCGACGTGACCGTTGCCGGCCACGAAGATGCGGTTCCGCACCAGGACGGGAGGCGTGTCCCGGTACGGCCGGCCGTGGAGGCGGCCCAGCCGAGGGGTCGCCAGGAAGCTGACCATGCCGGCCATGGCTCGGAGGGGGCTCCTTCCTTCCATGCGGACGTGGCGGACCGACCACGCCGCGAGGCCCGGGAGGGTCACCTCGACGGCCAGGTTCGCCACCCGGGGCAGGTGTGCCCAAAGGGCGCGGGTCGCCACCAGAACCCCGAGTGCGGCTCCCATGGCGGCGACCTGGGCCAGCGTGAGCTGGGTGGGGAGCTGCCAGCCGCCGATCCGGCCGATGACCCACGGGTAGCGACGGGCGTGGGTGTACGAGCGGCAGGCAACCTCGTCGTCGGTGTGCACCGCCGTCTACCGCATCCGTGCCGGTGCAACAAGCGGCCGGCCGAGGGAGTGCATCTCCTTGCCGATCTGGTCCTGGAACCACTGGACGTTGGCGGTGCCCCACAGCACCGCCCCGGCGAGGAGCATGGCCCCGAGGGTGGGGATGAGCGCCTTGGTCTTCCACCAGACATGGGCGATGAAGAGCACCGCCGCCACGACGAGGCCCGCCTGGATGAGTTGCCGGACCTCGGCCAGCTTCACCGTCAGCCACGTGATCATGAGTGCACCGCCCGCTCCGGCCTCCCGGCCAACGGGGGTGCGGGAAGGAGCGCCTCGACTGCCCAGGTACCCTGCCGCTCCGAGATTTGTACCGAATAGTCCAGAAGCTCCCTCATGCCGCCGCGGTCCGTGGCCGACACCTGTGCCCGGACGGTTCTGTGGCCCGATCCCGAGGCGGAGGCGATGGCGATCCTGACGACCGACACGGACGTGTAGGGCGGCGGTGTGACTGCCGCGATGCGGACGCCGGGAGCGGTCGTCGCCCCGACGTCGCCCTGCCCGGTGAGGAACGCCTCGAAGAAGTGCTGGACCGCCCCCGCAACGGCGTCGCCGCCGGGAGCCGCGAGGGTCGGCAGGCCGAGGTTCGGCATTGCCCCGGGCGGGGGGGCCGGGACCTCGGCCGGGAGGGACGTGGCGACCAGGCCCACGGAGCCCGTCATCACGCCCACCCGGTAGTAGTGGGTCCCGGCCCGGACGTACCCGCCCTGGGCGGCCACCAGGACCTCCGCACCGACGGTGACCGCCCAGTAGCCCGAGGCGGGCTCCGAGCTGGCGACGGCTGCGGTGCGGGAGGCGTAGCGGCCCGACGGCGTGACCCCCTGCAGGTCCACCGGACCGGGGTAGAAGGCCCGGAGTGTCGCCTCCTGGCCCGACCCCGCCTCGAGGTAGGTGGCCACGAACATCTCGGCGAAGCCCGGGACCCCGCTGGGCACGGCGGCCGGCGCGGTCCGCGCGGGGGCGCTTCCGAGCAGGGCTCTGAGCCCCCCGGCTGCGGCCAGGGCGATGAGCAGCCAGAGCCCGGCGGTGGCCAGCCGCACCCGCAGCCCCGCCGTGGCCTCCCGCAGGCTCCTCCTCCCGTCCACGGCAATGCCTGCGGCGTGGGCCGGGTCCGGTGGCAGCACGTGGCGGGGCATTGTCGATTCCAGGGTGGGGGACGGCATCGCGGGCGCGGGTTGCACGGGGGGCGACTCCTCGGTCGTGGGGCGGGAACGGTTGGTGGGTGGGTCCGGGGTCAGGAGGCTGGTGGGAGCGCGACGGTCTCGCCGGGGAAGATGAGGTCTGGGTCGTGGGAGCGCAGTCCTGCCCGGTTCCGCTGGACGATCTCCAACCAGTAGGGTGCGATCCGGCCGTTGGAGACGGTGACGCCGGGGCCCAGGCCCAGCCCGAGCCGCTCGGCCGCGATCTTCCAGAGGTTGTCCCCCGGAACCACCCGGTGGCTGGCGGGGTCCGGGCCGGACGTGCCGGCCGGCGGGGGCCCGCCGGAGCCCGTCACGGCGGGGACCGGAGGGCGGGGGGCCGGAGGCTGGGGGGTTGGAGCCGGCAGTGTTCCGGGGCGCGCCCCCGGCGGCAGCAGCACACCCGGTTGACCATCGACGACCACCACCACGGGGGCCGGGTCGGGTGGCCCGCCAGCACTGGCGAAGGCGGCGCCGGCGCCCGCCAGCGTGGCGACCATCGACAGCGCCACCGCCCGGTCGACCAGCCGCCGGATGGGGGCAGGTGTCGTCCATTCGAGTGCCCCCAGCAGCCGGGGGACCGGGATCCGGATGACACGGGCGGCGAGGTAGAGGACCGTGGTCGCGAGCAGCCACCAGGCGCAGCCGGTGGCGACGAGGCGCAGCACGGAGATCACCGCGTCCTGCGGGGCGGTGCTGCGCAGCCAGCCTTCCCACGCCGAGATACTGGCCCCCGGAGTGGTCAGGTACGGAAGCGAGCCAAGGCGCTTGAGTGCTGGCACAGAGCCCACCTCCACCCCGACAAGCACCAGGAGGCGCAGAAAGATGCCGATAGCGGATGGTTTCGCATAGGAACGCATGACTGGGCTAGATTAGCCAGGCGGCCCGTGCGCTGTCAAGTCCTAGAGGTGTCTTTTTGTGTGGTGAAGCGGGAACTGGCCCTCGGCTTCAACAACTTTGAGTACAAACTGTTGTTCTACAGCGGTTTGTACTCAAAGTTTGTCGGAACGGCGGTTAGAACCGGACGAAGCGGCCTAATTCCCTTTGGGAGGCTCCGCCGGCTCGGCCGGTCCCGGCTCGGCCGGTGCCGGGGAAGGCTTCGCCTCGCCCGGGGCACCCCGGTAGCGCAGGATCAGGTAGCCGCAAACGGCCACGACCACGATGCTCGTGAGTTGGCTCCCCGTCAGCCCAAGGATCCAGCGCTTGTCCACGCGCAGGAAGTCCGTCACGATGCGGCCCGACGTGTAGAGGCCGGCCCAGGTCAGGAACAGCAGGCCCCGGCGGTGGGGGCGGCGCTCGAGCAGAAGCAGGATGCCGAAGATCACGAAGCACCACAGCGAGTCGTACAGGGCGGTCTGGTGAACCTGGATCCCCGGCAGGATGCAGCCCGTCGAGGTCGGATACACGTGGTGTCCCGAGGGGGTGAGGCAGGGCGGCGGCGAGATGAGGTTGCCTCCCCGGTAGACCCAGCCAAGGAAGAAGTGGGTGGGCTTGCCGAGGTGGTCGCCGATGACCAGGTCTCCGGAGCGCCCCAGGGCGATGCCGAGCGCCAGGCCCGGGGCGCCGAGGTCGGCGAGCTCCCAGAAGTCGAGATCGTGCTTGCGGAAGTAGTACGTGGCGGACAGGACGCCGCCGATCAGTCCCCCGATGAGTGAGATCCCGCCCTTCCAGATCTGCAGCCACTGCAGGGGTGAGCTGAACGAGTCCAGGTGACCCACGACGTAGGCAGCCCGGGCGCCGATGATAGCGCCGACGACGCCCCAGGCCGCCGTGTTCCAGGCGTGGTTCTCGTCCAGGCCCCGTGCCCGAGCCCGCCGCGCCATCAGCCAGGCACCCACGAAGCACCCGAACGCGATGCCGACCCCGTGCGGGGAGAACTGCACGGGGCCGATGCCGATCCGGGGTATGACCTTCCAGCCGATCATGGGTGCTCAACGCCCATCCTACGGTCGAGCCGGAGGCGCGGTCGCCAATCTCGATACATTCGACTGCGCACGGCAGGCGTTGAGTACAATGCGCACGGGAGAGTTGGATTGGCTGGGAGGGAATGACGGATGACCTATGTGATCTGCGAGCCTTGCATCGGAGTAAAGGACCGCGCCTGCGTTGACGAGTGCCCGGTCGACTGCATCTATGAGGGTGAAGAGCAACTGTTCATCCACCCCGAGGAATGCGTCGACTGTGACGCTTGCCTTCCCGCCTGCCCCGTCGACGCCATCTACCCGGGCGACAACGTGCCCGCCGAGTGGAAGAACTTCATCGAGGTCAACAAGGTGTTCTTCATCGAGCATCCCGATGCTTCGGGAGGCGCCTCGGAAAGCCCCTTCGCACCCAGCGAGGAGCGTGGCAGCGGCGAGTAGCGGTCCGCCCACGGGAGGACTCGCTCCCGAGCAACGCCTGGGCGAGAAGCTCTCGATCCTGTTCCGGATCGACGGAGACCCGGAACATCCATACAGCGAGGTCGTAGGGCTGCTTCAGCGCGTCGCCTCCGACGCCGAGGGAGCCAGGACGCTCACCGTGTGCCGCCGCGACGGGTCGGTCGTCGATGTCGCCGAGGCCGACGTCATCCGCCTCAAGTTCATCCCGACGCAGCGGGGCCCGTTCCGCACGCCGGCTTCGTGGGGGCGGGGCTAAGCGATCGTGCCGGTCGCCGTTGGCGGCGTGGCCCGGAACATCCCCTGGACCCGCAT
>WNFB01000087.1_pt1 | contig 56460 bp, 58 predicted proteins | sample 5400501 | NCBI WGS metagenome assembly WNFB01 (sample SAMN13153341, study PRJNA577476) | soil metagenome | isolation source: 200 cm saprolite under Douglas fir tree site 2 hole 1 | place: USA:California | collected 2015-04-18 | reverse complement strand
ACAGCCGCCCGACCTGCACGCGTACGGGCTTCAGGCCGCGATCTGCACGCCGATGCTCGAGGACGGGCATCTCTGGGGCACGCTCTCCGTCTTCGACGGCAAGAAGCGTGAATGGACCACCGACGACCAGCGCGTGCTGGCCACGCTCGGCAACCAGGGTGTGGTCGCCGTGCGCAACGCGGAGCTGTACGAGAAGAACGAGCGCAGCATCTGGGAGCTGCGCAGCCTGCAGGAGGCGCTGCAGGCCGCCACCTCGACGCTGGACCTGAACCAGGTGCTGCAGCAGGTGCTGGCCGGCGCCGCCAAGGCCTCCTCCGCGCAGATCGGCTGCCTCGCCCTGGAGGACGGTGGCCGCCTCGTCCTCAAGGGTGGTTTCGGGACCGACCATGCGACCGCGGAAAGGCTCGCCCTCGGCATCGGCGGCGAGATCTGCCGCCGCGTGATGGAGTCGGACGAGCCGGTGATGGAGTCGATGGAGCACCGCTCCGAGACCGACAGCCCGCTCAACCCGCGTGCCGTGCTGTGCGTCCCGATCACGTTGCGCGGCAAGCCGCTCGGCGTGGTGTTCCTCGCCAACTACCAGGTCGAGCACGCCTTCACCTCCGACCACCGCAACCTCGTGACCGAGCTCGCCACGCAGGCGGCGGTGGCGATCGACAACGCTCGCCTGTTCAAAGACCGTGAGGAGGTCATCCTGGCCTCGCTCGAGGCGCTGGCCAATGCCGTCGACGCACGCGATCCCTACACGGCCGGCCATTCCGAGCGCGTCACGCAGTACGCGCTCATGATCGCCCGGCAGATGCACTTCTCGCCGCATGACCAGGCGGCATGGGTGCGCCTGGAGCGAGGCGGCCGGCTTCACGACATCGGGAAGATCGGCGTGCCCGACGCGATCCTTCAGAAGACCGGCAAGCTGACCGAGGCCGAGTTCGAGAAGATGAAGAGCCACACCGTCGTCGGGTTCAACATCCTGAGCGGCCTGCGCATGCTGACCGACGAGCTGGTCATCGTGCGGTCGCACCACGAGCGGTTCGACGGAAAGGGCTACCCCGACCGCAAGAAGGGCGACGAGCTGCCGATGTTCGCCTGGGTGGTCAGCGCCGCCGACGCGATCGACGCGATGACGTCCGACCGGCCCTACCGGCGCGGGATGCCGCTCCAGGCGGCGGTGGAGCAGGTGCGGGCGGGGGCGGGCACGCACTTCCACCCCGACGTGGCGGAGGCGGTGCTCGACGCGGTGAGCAGCGGGACGCTGAATCTCATCCCCCAGACCTCGATGCACCCGGACGCGCCGCGGATCGGAGCTTTCGAGAACCCTACGTCCTAGGGAGTGCGTTGCTCCCCACCCGGCGCTTCGCGCCGACCTCCCCGGCGAGCGGGGAGGTGAAGGATTTCCTAGTACGCCTTGGCTAAAGAAACTCGGAACTTCGCCGGCTTGCCGCACACCAGGCACTTGCCCGCGGGCTTCGCCTGCTCCTCGATGGTCCGGATGGTGACGCCGCCCGCTTCGGCCTTGATTCGCGCCTCCTCTTCCCCGTCGCCGCACCAGAACGACCACACGAAACCGCCCCGCTCGCGGAAATGAGCGACGACCTCGTCCAGCGTATCCAGCTCGACGGTGTGGTCGTTTCGGAATTTGAGGGCGCGGTCGAACAGCTTCTTCTGAAAACCGTCGAGCTCATCCTTCAAGCGCGCACCGATGCCTGACACGGGCACGCTGACCTTCTGACGCGACAGCCGGTCGACCATCTCGACCTGCCCCGAGTCGGCGTCGCGCGGCCCGACGTTCAGGCGGAGCGGCACGCCCTTGAGCTCCCAGTGCGCGTACTTGTCGCCGGGCCGCTCGTCGCGCCAGTCCACCCGATGGCGGATCCCCGCAGCCTTGAGCTCAGGCGACCAGCTGTTGATGAACCGCTCGACCTTCGCCCGCCCCTCGTCGTCGCGAAAGATCGGCACCACGATGACCTGGATGGGCGCGACCCGAGGTGGCACGATCAGCCCCGAGTCGTCGCCGTGCGCCATCACGAGCGCGCCAACGAGGCGGGTGCTCATGCCCCATGAGGTCGAGTAGCACAGCTCGCGCTCGTTGTCCTTGTTCGAAAACGAGATGTCGTACGCGCGGGCAAAGTTCTGGCCGAAGTAGTGGGACGTCCCCATCTGCAATGCGAGCCCGTCACGCATCAATCCTTCGACCGTCGTGGTGTACACGGCGCCGGGAAATGTCTCGGCGGGCGACTTCTTGCCTGCCAGCACTGGAACGGCGAGCCAGTCCTCGGCGATCGCGCGGTAGTTGCCGAGGATGAGCTCGACCTCGTCCATCGCCTCCTGGGCGAAAGCGTGGAACGTGTGCCCCTCCTGCCACCAGAACTCACGGCTGCGCAGGAACAACCGAGAGCGCATCTCCCATCGGACCACGCTGTTCCACTGGTTGGTCAGCTTGGGCAGGTCGCGATGGCTCTGGATGTAGCGCTTGATGAGCGGGCCGATGATGGTCTCCGACGTGGGGCGCACCGCCAGGGGCTCTTCCAGCTCCTCCATCGCACCGCCGGCCCGCGTCACCCAGGCGACCTCGGGCGCGAATCCCTCGATGTGCTCGGCCTCTTTCAACAGGTATTCGCGAGGGATCAAGAGAGGGAACGCCCAGTTCTCGTGCCCGCTTTCCTTGATCATGTCGTCGAACGCGCGCCAGATCGCTTCCCACATCGCCCAGCCGTAGGGGCGGACGACCATCATGCCGCGCACCCCAGACCAATCGGCCAGCTCGGCCTTGCGGATCACGTCCGTGTACCAGCGGTCGAAGTCGTCCGACATTTTGGTGACTTCTTTGACGAAGTCCTGCTGCTCCTCGGTTTCCTGTTTCATGCGTTTGCTCCCGCTCAAGAGATTAATTGCACCGTTTGCGGCTAGGCCGCAGCCCCACCCGGCAGCTTCGCTGCCGACCTCCCCTGCAAGCGGGGAGGTGAAGGGCTAGGACGGGAGCGGGGCGGCGTGCTCGGCCGCGATCGCGTCGATCTCAGCCAGCAGAACGGGAAGCAGCTCTTCCTGGGGCACGGTCTTGAAAAGGGTACCTTTCTTGAAGATCACGCCCTTGCCGCGGCCCCCGGTGACGCCGATGTCGGCGTGCCGAGCCTCGGCCGGGCCGTTCACGACGCAGCCCATCACAGCGACGGTGATCGGCACCTTGAGCTTCGCGATGTAAGCCTCCACGGCCTTGACCGTCGGCACCATGTCGTACTCGAGGCGCCCGCAGGTCGGGCATGCGATGAGCGTCGGACTTTCCTTGCGGAAGGCGAGCGTCTTGAGGATCTCATGCGCGACTCGCACCTCTTCACGTGGATCGGAGGTCGCGAGCGAGACGCGGATCGTGTCGCCGATCCCCTCACTGAGCAGGATCCCCATCCCCACCGCGCTGCGGATGCTGCCCGCCTCGACAGGACCGGACTCGGTGACGCCGAGATGAATCGGGTACTGGCGCGCAGCGGCGAACTTGCGGTTGGCCATGATGTTGGTCCACACGTCCGTCGCCTTCAACGAGACCTTGATGTACCCGGGGCCGTAGTCCAGGTCCTCGAGGATCTTGCAGTGGCCGAGCGCGACCTCGACCATGCGGTCCGCTGTTCGCTCGCGGTCGTCGCGGTCGATGTGATGCTGCTCGCGCAGGCTCTTGTGCACCTCCTCGGGCAGCGAGCCAGCGTTGACCCCGATGCGGAACGGGATCTGCCGCTCCTTCGCCGCGGTCACGACTCTCACAACCTTTTCCCGGTCTGGGATGTTGCCGGGGTTCAGGCGTAGGCAGTGCACGCCGGCCTCGATCGCCAGCAGGGCGAGCGTGTGGTCGTAGTGGATGTCGGCGATCACCGGGAGTGGCGACTGCTTGACGATCTCCTTCAGCGCCTCGGCCGCCTCGCGGTCTGGCACCGCCGGGCGCACGATCTCGCATCCGGCTTCTTTCAGCTCGTGGATCTGGCGCAAGGTGGCTTTCACGTCACGCGTGTCGGTCTTGGTCATGGTCTGGACCGCGATCGGCGCTGCGCCGCCGATCACCACGCTGCCAACCCGGACGGGGATTGCCTTGCGGCGTGTCACCAGCGCCATCAGTGCGGCACTCAGTGCTGCAGTCCGGGGAACTGCCCGGTGGCGATGCGCTGGATGTCGAGCGCGCTGATCAGCGCGGCGAGTCCGAGCAGCGCGGCGAAGCCGACCCGCTGGAAGTTCAGCTCGGCGGCCCGGTCGAACGGCCTCCGCCGCACGACCTCGATGAGCACAACGACCACCCGTCCCCCGTCGAGAGCCAGGAGCGGGAGCAGGTTCGTGAAGCCCAGGGCCACCGAGAGCAGGGCGACAAAGAAGATGTAGGTGCCAAACCCGAGCGAAACCGATTGCGCCGCCACGTCTGCGATACCGATCGGCCCGGTCACGCCGTTGGGCCCGAACAGTCCGCCCGGCACATGCCCCGTCACGAGCTGGCTGAGCCCCTGCACGATGTTGGTCACCGCGACGGCCGGAAACGTCACGCCCGCGACCACGGCATCACGGGTCGAAAGGAGAGCCATCACCTTGAGGCCCATCTGGCACGACTTCCCCTCGGCGTCGCATTTCGGCGTGACGATGAAGGTGAACCGCTGGCCGTTCGGGTGAATGCCGGACACCACGATCGCCGCGTTGGGTGCCGCGTTCTCCGCTTTCCGAAGCTGGTCGGGGGCCGTGATCTGGCGACCCTCTACGGTGAGCAACCTGTCGCCCGTCTGGAATCCCACTGCCGCGGCGGGAGAGTCGGGGATGACCGCCGCCACCCTGCCGGGGTCGCTGTTGACCTGGCTCAGCATCAGCCCGGTGTACAGGACCATTGCAACCACGAAATTCGCGGCGGGACCGGCGGCCAGGATCAGGATGCGCTGCCAGGCGGGCTTGGTATGGAAGCCGTTGGGTTCGTCGAAGTCCCCTCCCTCCATGCCTCCCATACGGACGTAGCCCAGGATGGGCAGTGCCCGGATCGCGTAGAGGGTGCCGCCGCGCGTCATCGACCACAACCTCGTGCCGGCGCCGATCGAGAACTCGATCACCCGAACCTTGAACAGCTTGGCCAGCGCGAAGTGGCCCGCCTCGTGGGGCGCGATGAGGACAAGGAACATCGCCGCCACGCCGATGACTACCAGGAGCCCGTCCATGCGCAGTTCAGACTACCGGACGAATCGCAGTCGTCTTCACATAAGCCCGGGCCCATGCGTCGGCTTCGAGGATCTCCTCCAGCGTGGCGCCGCAGCCCGGGAAGGCGCCGAGCGCCCGCTCGACCGCGACCACGATGCCGCTGAACGGGACCTCGCGGGCCAGGAAGGCGTTGACGGCCTGCTCGTTGGCGGCGTTCAGCACGGCCGGGTGGCCGCCGCCCTTCGCCGCGGCTTCCCGCGCGAGTCTCACGCTGGGAAAGCGGGCCTCGTCGAGGTCGTGGAACTCGAGCCCGCTGAGCTCGGAGATCGTCGCCGGCGGCACCGCTCCGGGCAGGCGGTCCGGGTAGGCCAGGGCGACAGCGATCGGGAGCCGCATGTCAGGCCTTCCCAGCTGTGCCTTCAGCGACCCGTCGACGAACTCGACCAGGGAGTGGACGACGCTCTGCGGATGAACGCAGACCGAGATCGCATCCAGGGGCAGGCCGAACAGGTGATGCGCTTCGATGATCTCGAGGCCTTTGTTCATCAACGTCGCGGAGTCGACGGTGACCTTCGGTCCCATCGACCAGCGCGGATGGCTGAGCGCCTGCTCGACGGTCACCTGGTCCAGGTCGAGCTCGGGGTGGGCCCAGAACGGACCTCCGCTGGCGGTGATGATCAGCCGCCGCACGTTCCGGTGCTCCTCGCCCCACAGGCACTGCCAGATGGCGCTGTGCTCGGAATCGATCGGCCGGATCCCTTTTTCGCCGGCGGCCTTCATCACCAGCGCGCCGGCCATGACCAGGACCTCCTTGGTCGCCAGCGCGACATCCTTGCCCGCGCGCAGGGCGGACATGGTGGGCGGCAGCGCGCGAGCGCTTGGAATCGCGACCACCACCAGGTCGCAGCGTGGATCGGTGACCATCGCTTCGACCTTCGCGTCGAATTCGGGCTCTCCAGCGTGGCCGTGCACCATGTACGCGGCCTCCCGGTTGGTCGACCGCACACCCTCTGTCAGGCCGAAGAGCTTGAAACGCTCGGGGTTGCGGTCGATCACGTCGAGCGTCTGCTGCCCGATCGACCCGGTCGCGCCGAGCACGGCAACATTGGTTGGGCGCGTCATTAAAGCAGGTGGAAGAGCGTCACGTAGAAATAGACCAGGATCGGCGGGAAGAGGATCGAGTCGAGGCGGTCCAGCACGCCGCCGTGCCCCGGGATGAGGTGTGAAGAGTCCTTCACCTCGGCGATGCGTTTCATCTGCGACTCCACGAGGTCGCCGATCTCGGCGCTGGTGCCGACCAGAAAGCCGATCGCAAGCGCATGCAGCGGAGAGAGCCCGATGACCCCGGAAACGCCGATGACCATCACGATCACCGCTCCCACCACTCCTGCGATCGCGCCTTCGACCGTCTTCTTCGGGCTGATCGAGGCGAAGAACGGATGCCGGCCGATCCGGCTGCCGACCAGCAGCGCCGCCGCGTCGCTGACGATCACGGCAAGGATGGTGAACAGCGTCCACGCCAGGCCGTTTGGCCTGGACGTGTAGAGGAGCAGGTAGAAGTTGAACGGCATGCCGATGTACAGCGCGCCGGCCACGCCCATGGCCCACCGGCTCAAGCCCTGCCTTCGCCCCGGCACCACGAGGAACGCAGCCAAGCCGCCGACGAGCGCAAGCGCGAGCACAAGCGTCACGTCGATCTCTTTGAGCACGGTTCCGCTGAAGGCGAAAAAAGCCCCGAGTGGGAACAGCAACCAGGCGGGAGCCCGGGAGCCCATGCGGTCGGAGAGGCCATTGAACTCCCACAGCGCGATACCGCCAAGGATCACGACCAGCGCGTAGACGCCGTAGACGCCGGTGAATATGAGCCCGATGACAGCGGCCAGGATGACCGTGGCGCTCAGGATCCGAACCATCAGGGGACTGGGCTTCCAGCCCGCCATCAATGACCCATTGCGGGTTGTCATCCGGAACCGCTGACCACTATCTCAGCCGGAGGCCGGGCGCCGAAGCGACGGACGCGCGACGCGTAGTCGTCCAGCGCGGCCCTCAGGTCTTCGGCGCCGAAGTCGGGCCACAGCGTCTCGGTCACCAGCATCTCGGCGTACGCGCCCTGCCAGAGCAGGAAGTTGCTCACGCGTCGCTCGCCCGCGGTCCGGATGATCAGGTCGGGATCGGGCAGCTCCGGCTGATACATGCGCGCGGAGATGGCTTCTTCGTCGACGTCGCGGCCGGCGACTCCGTCGGCAATCAACTTGCGCACCCCATCGACGATCTCCGCTCGGCCTCCGTAATTGAGACAAACGTTGAGCACGCCGTTCCTGTTATTCCTGGTGCGGGCCATCGCCTCATCGATGCGGTCCCGCATGCGCTGCGAGAGCTCGTCGCGCCGCCCGCTCACGACGATGCGCACGCCGCGCCGGTGCATCTCGTCGATCTCCCGCTGCATCGTCTCGTGAAACAGCCGCATCAGGGCCCGCACCTCGGTCCGGGGTCGGGCCCAGTTCTCGGTCGAGAAGGCGTAGATCGACAGCGCATGGACGCCGAAGTCCTCACATGCTTGAAGGGTTCGTTTGATAGCGCGCACGCCGGCCCGGTGGCCGAAGCTGGCGGGGCGGCCGCGGCGGCGGGCCCAGCGGCCGTTGCCGTCCATGATGATCCCGATGTGGCGAGGGACCTGGGAGTCCAAAGGTGAGGAAAGCGTACCGACCGGGCCCTTAACCGGTCTTACCGGGTTGCCTGGGCGGCCGAGTTCACAACGGCCCTGACATCGCGATGGCGGCCGAGGTTCCCTCGGCCGCGACCCACAGCGAATGAGCCTCCGGGCGTCGCCCCTGGAAGGCTACTCAGACAATCCGAACCATATATCGGAAAGAGAGCAGCGCCTGCGGCGAAGCCGCACGCGCGATGAGAGGGAACCATCTGGGTTCCCTCTCATATTTCTAGACTTCCATCACCTCGGATTCTTTGCGGCCCGCGAGGCCGTCGATCTTCTCGATCTGGCTCTCGGTGATCTTCTGCAGCCGGGCATGCGCCCGCTTGGAATCGTCCTCCGCGATGGCGCCGTTCCTCTGCATCTGGTCGATTCGGTGCAGCTCGTCGCGGCGCACGTTGCGGATGGCGACGCGGGAGTCCTCCGCCTTCTGGCGCACCAGCTTCACGTACTCGCGGCGGCGCTCCTCGGTCAGGGGTGGGATCGGCACCCGGATCACCTGCCCGTCGTTGGCGGGGTTGAGGCCCTGCTCGCTCGTGCGCAGCGCCTTCTCGACCGCGCCGATCTGGCTCTTGTCGTAGACCTGGACCACGAGCAGGCGCGGCTCGGGGGCGCTGATTTGCGCCAGCTGGTTGAGCGGGGTCGGCGTGCCGTAGTACGGGACCATGACCCGGTCGATCAGGGCGGGGTTGGCCCGCCCGGTGCGAATCGTCACCAGCTCGGAGGCGAAGTGGTCGACGGACTTCGACATCTTCGATTCCGCCTCGCGCATGATCGGGTCGATCATCTTGCTGCACCGACGAGCGTGCCGATCTCCTCGCCGAGCACCACGCGCTCGATGTTGCCCGGCGTCAGCAGGTTGAAGACGACGATCGGGACGTCGTTGTCCATGCAAAGGGTCAGCGCGGTGTTGTCCATGACCTCGATTCCGCGGTTGAGCACCTCGAGGTAATCGAGACGCTGGAGCATGGTCGCGGTCGGGTCGCGCTTGGGATCGGCGGTGTAGACCCCGTCGACCTTCGTCGCCTTGAGGATCACGTCCGCCTCGATCTCGACCGCGCGCAGAGCGGCGGTCGTGTCCGTGGTGAAGTACGGGTTTCCCGTGCCCGCCGCGAGGATCACGACGCGACCTTTCTCGAGGTGACGAACGGCGCGCCTTCGGATGTACGGCTCCGCGACCTGCGGCATCTGGATCGCGGTCATCGTCCGTGCGGGGATCCCGGTGCGCTCCAGCGCGTCCTGGAGAGCCAGCGCGTTGATGACGGTCGCCAGCATGCCCATGTAGTCGCCGGTCGCGCGGTCGAAGCCGCGCTCGGTCGCGGCCAGCCCGCGGAAGATGTTGCCCCCGCCGACCACGACCGCGACCTGCACGCCCATCTGATGGACGCGCTTCACCTGGGCCGCGATCGCCTCGACCACCTCGAGATCGATGCCGTAGTCGCGGCTGCCGCCGAGCGCTTCACCGCTCAGCTTGAGCAGCACGCGGTTGTACTTCGGCGAACGATCTCCCACAGTTACGTTCTGGATCAGGTCTCCCTGATGTTAAATCGCGCGAACCTGCGGACTGTGATGTTCTCCTGGAGCTTCGAGATGTACTCCGCGATGAACTGCTGAACCGTGCGGCCGCTCTCCCGGAAGTAATCCTGCTCCAGGAGGCAGTTGTGCTTGAGGAAATCCTCGATCTGACCCTCCACGATTCTCGGGATCACCTGGTCGGGCTTTCCGTCCAGGCGCGCCTTGGCCTCATAGACCTCGCGTTCGGTCACCAGCACTTCGTCGGGGACGTCCTCTCGCGAGACCCAGCGCGCGCCGAAGCCCGCGACCTGGAGGGCCAGCTCCTTCGCGAGCTTGCGAAAGTCGGGGCCCTTGGCGACGAAGTCGGTTTCGCAGTTGACCTCGATCAGGACGCCGATCTGGGGCGGATAGTCGGGCGAGGTGGCATGGAGGTATGCCTCCACCACGCCCTGGCCGGTGGCGCGGTCCGCGCGCTTTGCCGCCCGGGCGATGCCTTTCTCGCGGAGGATGGTGAAGGCTTTCTCGATGTCGCCGCCGGCCTCCTCGAGCGCGTGCTTGCAATCCATCATTCCGGCGCCGGACATCTCGCGGAGCTTTTTGATCAGGTCCACGTCCACGGCCATCAACGAGCCTCCTCGTCGTCTGCTGTGCGCCCGATGAACTCCTCTTCCGACACCGTCGGCAGGTAGTCCTCCTCGTCCTCGAGGTACTCCTCGATCTCCTCGTAACGAGGCGTCTCGAGGAACTCGCGCTCCTCGACCTCGGGCATGATCTCGCCCCGCGCGGCGGCCTCCTGGCGGCCTTCCTGGCACGCGTCGGCGATCTTCCCCGTGAGCAGCTTGACGGCGCGGATCGCGTCGTCGTTGCCGGGGATGACAAAAGTGATGAGGTCGGGGTCGCAGTTGCTGTCGGTGATGGCCACGACGGGGATCTTGAGGCGGTTCGCCTCCGTCACCGCGATGTGCTCCTTGCGCGGGTCCACGACGTAGAGCGCGCCGGGAAGCCGCTTCATGTCGGCGATGCCGTCGAAATGGAACATCAGGCGGTCGAGCTCGTCCTGCAGCCGCTTCGCTTCTTTCTTCGCCATCTGCTCGAACTGGCCTTCCTGCTGCATCTTGCGCAACTCCTGCAGGCGCTCGATTCGCTTCTTGACCGTGCTGAAGTTGGTCAGCATGCCGCCCATCCAGCGGCGGTTGACAAAGTACATTCCGCAGCGCGCGGCCTCGGTCTGGATCGTCTCCTGCGCCTGCTTCTTTGTGCCCACGAAGAGCACCGGCCGGCCGCTCGCCGCGACGCCGCGCGTGAACTCCCACGCGTCGTCGAGAAGGCGCACGGTCTTCTGCAGGTCGATGATGTGAATGCCGTTGCGGGCGGTGAAGATGTAGGTCTTCATCTTCGGGTTCCAGCGGCTGGTCTGATGTCCGAAATGGACGCCCGCCTCCAGCAGCTGCTTCAAGGTCACTTGAGCCACGTTTGAATTGCCTCCCCGTTCTACTTCCGCCCGGTGCAGGCCTTCTGGTGCGAAGGACAGGTGCAATGCCCCGGGCGTGCTAACTCAGTCTTGCGACTGGCTCAGGGAGTATACCCAGACTCGAATTTGTCTAAGCGACGGCCTTCTTGACGCCCTTCGGGCCCGGGCACTTCGGGTAGTCGGAGCAGGACTTGAACAGTCCGAAACGGCCGCGTCGCTCCACCAGCGGCTTGCCGCAGATGGGGCACGGCTCGTCCAGCACCCTCGGCCCCTGGCGGGGTTTGCCGTCCTTGCCGATGTTGGCGCGGTAGTTGCAGTCGGGATAGCGTGAGCAGGCGACGAACGGCCCGTAGCGTCCCGTCCGCTCGACAAGGTCCCCCTCCCCACACTGAGGGCACTTCTCGCCAGTCGGCTTGCTTTCGGTCTGGGCGGCGTCGCGCTTGATGTACTTGCACTCGGGGTAGCCGGAGCAGCCGATGAAGTCGCCGTATCGTCCCGTCCGCATCTGGAGGGGACGGCCGCAGCTGGGGCACTTCTCATCGAGCAGCTTCGGCTGCGGCAGCTCGCCGTCCGGGGTGAGCGCGCGGCGGAACTTGCACTTCGGGTAGCGCGAGCAGCCCATGAACGGACCGAACCGGCTGGCCTTGTGGACCAGGTGGCCATCGTGGCAGAGCGGGCAGACCTCGTCGGTGTCGGCCGGCGTCGCCTCCTCGGCCGCGCTCAGCATGCGCTGCAGCGGCCCGTAGAAGTCCCTGACCACCGGCACCCATTCCTGGTTGCCGCTCTCCACTTCGTCCAGGCGCTTCTCGAGCTTGGACGTGTACTCGTCGTCCGAGATGGTCTTGAAGTGGTCGACCATCAGGGAGTTGACCGCCTCGCCGACCCTCGTCGGATAGAGCCGGCGGTCCTTGATGTCGACGTAACCGTGGGACTTGGTGATCGTCTGCACGATCGGCGCGTAAGTCGACGGCCGGCCGATGCCGCGCTGCTCGAGCTCCTTGATCAGCGTCGCTTCCGTGTACCGCGGAGGCGCCTGCGTGAAGTGCTGCTCAGGCTTGAGGCCGTGGTAGTCGAGGTCCTCGCCCTGCGCCAGCGCCGGCAGCTCGTTCTCGCCGTTTTCGTCGCGTCCCCACACCCTGTAGAAGCCGTCGAAGGTCAGCACCGAGCCGTTGGCGCGGAAGACGTAGTCACCACCCTCGATCTCGACCTGGGTCTGGTCGTACACCGCCGGCGCCATCCGGCTCGCCACGAACCTGCGCCAGATCAGGTCGTAAAGCTTGTACTGGTCGGGGGTGAGGTGCCCCCGTATCGAGTCCGGCGTCCGGTTGACCTCCGTCGGCCGGATCGCCTCGTGCGCGTCCTGCGCGCCAGGAGTGGCCTTCGCGGTCCGCGATGCACCGAGGTACTTCTCGCCGTAAGTCTGCTTGACGAAGCCCTTGACCCTGGCATCGGCGTCGGCCGAGATCCGGGTCGAGTCTGTCCGCATGTACGTGATCAAGCCTGTGGCTCCCTCCGGGCCGAGCTCGACGCCTTCGTACAGCTGCTGGGCGACTCGCATCGCGGCAAACGGGCGCATGCGCAGCCGGCTGGACGCGTCCTGCTGCATGGTCGAGGTGATGTAGGGCGGGTTGGAGCTCTTCGTGCGCCGCTTTTGCTCGACGCCGGTCACGCGATAGGTCGCGCCCTCCAGCTTCTGCACAATGTCCTGTGCCTCGGCCTCGTTGTGGATCTCGAACTTCTCGTCGATGACCTTGTCGGCGGTGCCGACGGGGCCCTTCGGGGGAGCGGCGACAGGACGGTTGAGCCGCGCCAGGAAATGGTCTTCGGCGCCGCGCCTGGCCAGCTCCGCGTCGATCGTCCACGACTCGACCGGGACGAACTTGCGGATCTCCTCTTCGCGGTCGACCACCAGGCGGAGCGCGACGGACGAGACGCGGCCGGCGCCGATTCCCTTCTGGACCTTGCTCCACAGGAACGGGCTCAGGCGGAACCCGACCAGGCGGTCCACCACCCGCCGCGCCTGTTGGGCGTTGACCAGCCGCATGTCGATTTCGCGCGGCGACTCGAGCGCACGGCGCACCGCGTCCGAGGTGATCTCGTGGAACTCGATGCGCTTGGGGTCCCTCAGCTTGAGGACCTCGGCGAGGTGCCACGCGATGGCCTCGCCCTCGCGATCAGGATCCGAGGCCAGGATGACCTCGCGGTCGTTCTTGGCCGCGGAGCGCAGCTCGTTGATCGTCTTGCGCCGGCTCTCCACGACCTCGTAGTGAGGCTTGAAGCCGTCGTCGACCTCGACCCCCATCTCCTTCTCAGGCAGGTCTCGGACGTGGCCCATCGAGGCGCGGACGTCGAACCGGTCCCCCAAGAACCGCTTCAGCGTCTTCGCCTTGGCCGGCGACTCGACGATGATCAAACCTTCTGGCACAGCTTTCCCTTTATTCCCAAACCCGGACGTTTGTTCCAGCCGGGCCGACCCGCTCGGGCGAGTGGCGGGCATCCACGCCCGTTCTTTCCCGCGGCGCAATGCCCTTACATATCCACCCTGGTGTCTCCTGACCGCGCCGTCGAGCTCCAGGGCGGTCAGCCGGCCGAGGACCTCGGCGATCGGAAGCTGAAGCTTCCGGGCGATCTCCCCGGCGTTCAAAGCCAGTACGTCCGAGAGGTGGGAAAGGATGCCGTCCCGCTCCCTCGGGAGCTTGAAACCGAGGTGCTCTGGCGTCTTCAGCGGGTCGTCCAGGACCTCCGCCCCAAGGTGCAGCGCGGCGAGCACATCGCGTGCGTTCTGGACCAGGCCGGCGCCGTCGCGCAGCAGCGAATGGGTGCCCACGGAGAGGGGCGAGAAGACGCTGCCCGGGACGGCCATTACCTCTTTATGTAGGTCGAGCGCGGCCTCTGCCGTGATGAGCGCGCCCGAGCCTTCGGCCGCCTCTACCACGACCACCACGTCGGCCAGCGCCGCCATCGTGTAGTTCCGGGCCGGGAAGTTGTGCCGCCGCGGCGCGGTGCCGTCCGGGAACTGGCTGACCAGGGCGCCCCCGCCCGCGAGGATCGCGTCGGCGAGGACGCTGTGTGCGGCGGGATAGATGACGTCAACGCCGGTCCCCATCACGGCGACCGTGACGCCGCCTCCGTTGAGCGCGCCGCGGTGAGCGGCCGCGTCGATCCCCAGGGCCAACCCGCTGACCACGACCACCCCGGCGCGGGCAAGCTCGAGACCCAGCTGCTCGGCGACCGCCTCGCCGTACGGCGAAGGCCGCCTCGAGCCGACGATCGCCACCCGCGGGCCTTCGGGCGGCGGCCACCTGCCTCGCGCGCGGAGGTTGCCGAGGTCAGGCGGCGACATCCTGGAGGCGAAAACCGAGCGCTTCGAGGACGTGGTGCTCCTCGATCTGATCCGCGCCGTCGAGGTCCGCCGACGTCCGGGCGACCCGCCAGGCGCGATGGAATCCTCGGGCGGTGATGCCGCGCTGCGCACCCCAGCGCTCGAGGGCGCGGCGCGAGGCGGGAGCCAATCCCGCGAGCTGGCGGAGTCGCGCCGGCTTGAGCTGGGCGTTCAGGCAGCCCTGACGTTCCCGCTGGTGGCGGCGGGCGCGGATCACACGCTCCCTCACGCCCGCCGACGGCTCGCCGCGAGCCTCCGAGGCGAGCCTTTCGAGCTCCACCCGCCGCACCGCCACCTGGAGGTCGATCCGGTCGAGGAGAGGGCCCGACAGCCGGCGTTGATACGTGTCGATGGCGGCGGGTGTGCAGCGACAGGCGCGTACACCGTCACCCGCCCAACCACACGGGCATGGGTTCGTGGCGGCGACCAGTGTGAACCGGGCCGGGTAAGCCACCGAACCGCACGACCGCGTGATACTGACACGCCCGGCCTCGAGGGGCTGCCGCAGCGCCTGGAGGACGGGCGTCTGGAACTCGGCCAGCTCGTCCAGGAACAGGACCCCGTGATCCGCCCGGCTGATCTCGCCCGGCAGCGCCAGGCCGCTGCCGCCGCCGATCAGACCCGCCATGGAGACCCCGTGGTGCGGCGACCGAAACGGCCGCGCCCAGTCGAGCGGGCCGTCTCGGGGCAGCTCACCCAGCAGGCTGCGGACCTGCGCCACCTCCAGCGCCTCGGTGAGCTCGAGGGGCGGCAGGATGCCGGGCAGGCACCGGGCGAGCATGGTCTTGCCGGCGCCAGGCGGACCGCTCATCAAGAGGTGGTGGCCGCCGGCCGCGGCGACCTCGAGCGCCCGCTTCGCCTCCTCCTGGCCGTGGACCTCCGCCAGGTCGTGCTCCACGGGTTCGACACCAAGAGCGTGGTCAAGGCCGCACGCCGGCGCCGGCGGAATCGGTTCGACGCCGAGCAGGTGGTTGACGACCGCGCTCAGCGATGCGCACGGGATCACCTCGAGGCCGTCGATCAAACCCGCTTCGGCGGCGTCCGCCGCCGGTACGAAGACGCGCTCGTAGCCGAGCACCTTCAGTCCGCGGGCCGCGACCAGGACGCCGTCGACGTGCCGGACCGAGCCGTCCAGCGCGAGCTCGCCCAGGAAGGCGCTGTGAGGCGGAGCCTGCCTGCCGGCGCGGGCCAGCGCGATCGCCACCGCGATGGGCAGGTCGAGAGCGGTTCCCTCCTTGCGCATCTCGGCCGGCGCCAGGTTGACCGTGAGACGTGTGGTTGGGAACTCAAGGGCGCTGTTGCGAATCGCGGACCGGACTCGCTCCCGCGCCTCCTTGACCGTCGTCGTCGCGAGGCCGACCAGCAAGAACGCGACCTCACCGCGTCCGATGTCGGCTTCGACCTGGATCGGACGTGCCTCCATGCCGACGAGCACGCAGGAGTCGACGCTTCCGAGCACGGCTCGAAGTTATTGCTGACAGCCTCGGGAATCAGCCCTGGTTGTTAAGAGACGCAAGAGCGGGCGCGCGATTCCCCACCCGGCGGCTACGCCGCCGACCTCCCCGGCTTAGCGGGGAGGTGAGCTCAGGAAGTCGTCGACTTCGTCGTGAAATGCCTGCGGCTGCTCGACAAAGGTCATGTGCCCCGCGTCGCCGACGATCACCAGCCGCGCGCCGGGAACACCGGCGCAAATGTCCTCGGCGCAGGTCGGACCGCAGATGAAGTCTTCGTCTCCGGTGATGACAAGCGTCGGACACGTAATGTTCGGCAGCCGGCTGCGCAGGTCGAACGTCGCGAAGATCTCCTCGTTGAAGAGCTTCAGCGAGTCCGCGTTGACGACCTCGGATTTCAACGTGTCGAGGTAGCCCGCCTCAGCGACCCCGTAATGCGCGAAGTAAAGCGGCAGCTCGCGAAAGACCAGCGCGCTCAGCTCGCGGTCGGACGTGAAGTGACCGGCCTGCTCCTCCTCGAGCGCCGCGACCGCGTCCGCCGCCCAGGGCTGGCTGCTGCGTTTCTCCATCCCCTGTCGCATCGCCGCTTCCTGGTCCGGACCAAAGCGCGCCAGGGTCGACGCCAGCACGAGTCGGCGCACCTGACCGGGATGCTTCGCTGCGTAGGCCTGGGCGACCACGCCGCCATGGGAGTGTCCGAGGAGGAGCATGCGCTCCAGGCCGAGGTGCTTTCGGAGCTGCTCCACGTCGTCCACGTAGTCGTCGATGCCGTAGGCCCGGCGGTCGGCCGGCCTGTCGGAGGCGCCAGTGCCGCGCGGGTTGACCATGATCAGCGTGTACTGCTCCCAGAGCGCCGCCAGGTCGCCGAAGTAGTCCGCCGAGAATCCCGGACCGCCGGGGTGGCACACCAGCACCGGCCCGTGGCCGAGCTTGCGGTAAGTCAGCTTGCGGCCGTCGCCGGTGGTGAAGCTCACACCAGGCGCGGCTCAGGACGCCACTGCCCACCGTCCTCCAGGTAGCCGGCGGGTTGGTCGGGCTCGTGGCTCAGGACGAGAAGCCAGCGATGCTTCTCGGCCTCCTCGAACAGCTGCGACTTCTGCTGGAACACACGCAGTGGCTCGATGTCGGCCGACATGTTCCACGCCACGCGCAGGTGCGGGGTCTGGCAGACCAGGTCGCCCGTCACGGCGCAGGCGAGCTCACCCGACCGCAGGATCAGGACCTGGCTTCCCGGCGTGTGGCCGCCGACGTGACGCAAATGGACTCCGGGTAACACTTCGGCATCGCCGTCGAGAAACTCGACCGCCTTGTTCCCGTCGGCAAGCGGGGTGAAGTCGTCGATGACGTAGCTCGCCCTGCTCCGCACGTCCGGGTGCAGGGCGAAGTCCCACTCGCTCCGCTGGATGAAGTGACGAGCCCGCGGAAACGTGAGCTGGAGGGCGCCCAGCTCGTCGCGCCGCGTGAGGCCGCCGGCGTGGTCCCAGTGCAGATGCGTCGTTACAACCGCGTCGACCTCATCGGGCCGGATGCCGAGCCTCCTCATGGCATGGAGCACTCCCTCGGGACCGGCGAAGCCGCCGCGAAGGGCGACCTGCTGCGCGCGCTTCTCGCTGAGCTTGGTGCCGATGCCGGTTTCGCAGACGATCACGCGCCCGTCCTTGCGGGCGATGAGGCAGACGCACGCGCAGTCGATCATGTTCTTGCCGTCGGCCGGCTTCTGCCGCTCCCAGAGGACCTTGGGAACGACACCGAACATGAGGCCCCCGTCGGCCTTCCAGTGGTCGGTGAGAAGGAGGTGAAGTTCGAGGTCGCCCAGCTGCACTGTGCCTAATATGCTCCGCGATATGGCGGTCGCGGCGATCAGGACGGTCGCGCTGAGCAAGGACTACGGCGCCGGACACGGCCTGTTCGACCTTGACCTGCAGGTTTCGCCGCAGGAAGTGTTCGGTTACCTGGGGCCCAACGGATCGGGCAAGACGACGACCATCCGCCTCCTGATGGGCATGATCAGGCCAACGCAGGGATCGGGATACATCTTCGGCCTCGACAGCATCCGCGATTCGGCTGCGGTCAAGCGCCGGGTCGGTTACCTGCCGGGCGACGTGCCAATGTTCGGCAGCCTTCGCGGAGGGGAGATAGTCGCCTACCTGGGCGGCATGCGTGGCGGCGTCGACCAGCGCACCGTGCGCGCCCTCGCGGAGCGGTTCGACCTCGACCTCAACCGCCGATTTCGCGAATACTCGAGCGGCAACAAGCAAAAGCTGGCGATCGTGCTGGCATTCATGCACACGCCCGATCTCCTGATCCTCGACGAGCCCACGAGCGGGCTCGATCCTCTGAACCAGCAGGAGTTCTACGCGCTTCTACGTGAGGCACGCGACGGCGGAGCGACCGTCTTTCTTTCCTCTCACGTGCTGTCCGAGGTCGAGCACGTTTGCGACCGGGTAGGCATCCTCCGTGCCGGCCGGCTCGTCCAGGTCGCGCAGCTCGAAGAGCTGAGACGGATTCGCGTGCACCGGGTCGAGATCGCGTTTGCCCCGGGGTCGGAGATGCCGGCCGAGCGATTGGAGGCCGCTCCCGGCGTGGACGACGTGACCGTGCGCGGCCACAGCGTGACATGCACGGTGCAGGGAAGCTTCGACGGCCTGCTCCACGCCATCTCGGGCACCCACGTGATCGACCTGGTCAGCACAGAGCCCAGCCTGGAAGAGGTCTTCCTCAGCTTTTTCGACGAGCCGGAACCCAAAGCGCTGCCGCCATGAGCGCTCTGGTCTACGGACTGCGGCTGGGCCGTTGGGGCATCGTTGGTTTCTCGATCGCCGCGCTTTTCCTGACGTTCGTCCAGACCGCAGGCTTCTATCAAATCGCGGGCCACTCGCCCGCCGAGCGCGCCGCGTTCGGCGCGTCGATGGCCCGTCTGGCGTCACAGTTCGTGGCCCTCTTCCCCGCTCCGCTGCGGCTCGACACGGTCGAAGGCTACGTCCAGTTCCGCGGCTTCAACCCGCTCACGATCCTTTTTGCGGCCTGGGCATTCGTTTCCGCGACAGGGTTTGCGCGAGGCGATGAAGAGCGCGGCATCATCGAGTCTCAGCTGGCGACCGGAACGACGCGGGCGGCCTTGGTGGCGGCGCGAGTGGGTGCATTCGCCATCGCGGTCCTCGTCGCGTCGGCGATGGCCGGCGCCGGTGTTCTCATCGGCGTGGCTTCGGGCGGCGAATCGATCCCCGCTCGGGGACTGGTCGAGGCGTGCGCGCTGGCGGCCGCGCTCGGTCTTTCGTGTTACGCGCTGTCGTTGCTGGTCGCGCAGTTCGCGACCGCTCGCGCCGCGACAGCCATCGCCGGCGCGCTGCTGCTTGCCCTGTTCCTGGTCAACAGCCTCAGCCGGGTCATCTCGTCGCTGACGTCCTGGCGCTGGCTTTCCCCCTTTCGCTACTACGAGCTCAGCCAACCGCTTCCGCCCGGCGGCTACTTCGATTGGCGCGGATCTCTCGTCCTGCTCGGGATCGCGGTCGCGGCGGCCGCCGTGGCGGCGGTGGCCTTCATGCGCCGCGACCTCGGCGCCCCGCTGGTGCGCGTGCCGTCGCCTCCCCACCGGCCGGGCTACCGCGCGTCGACGGTTCCACTGTGGAGGCCGCCCGTCGTGCGCGGGCTGTACGAGAGGCGGCTGGGACTGCTGGGATGGTGCATCGCGATGGCGGTGCTCGCGTGGGTTTTCGTCGCCCTGACCAAGACGATCGTGCAGGTGCTGTTGTCGATTCCCGCTCTTAATCCCTACCTCTCGATCTTCGTCCACCAGCAGCTTTATCCGGCGGTCCTCGGCTATACGTGGTTCGACGTCGCGCAGCTGATGTTCGCGGCCTTTGCGATCACCTACGTCGCGCGATGGTCGGCGGAAGACGGCGACGGCCGGCTGGAGATGTTCCTCAGCACCCCGCAATCGCGCGCTGCGATCGTGCTGGAGCGAATCGCGGTCCTCGTCGCCGCCTCGTTGCTGGTCGCCGCGGTCAGTGGTCTCGTCCTTTTCAACGCATCTCACGCCGCGGGAATCGACCTGAACCAACGCCGCCTGGTGGAGGCTTGCCTGCTGCTGGTCCCGTTCGCGCTCGTGTTCGCCGGCGCTGGCTCGCTGCTCGCGGCGTGGAACCCACGCGCCGCGGTCGGCCTTCTGGCGGCGTTCGCCTTCGCAAGCTACCTCGACAACGAGCTGGCCACCATCTACCACCTCCCCGCCTGGCTGCAGAGCCTCTCGGCCTTCAAGCTGGTCGGGACACCGCTGCTCAACGGCATCGACGGCCGGAACCTCGCGCTCATGCTTCTGCTCGCCCTCGCCGGACTCGGAAGCTCGATACTTGCGATGCAGCGGCGGGACGTCGGCGCGTAGACGTTTGGGGAGGCAACCCGCCGCGCGGCTTACGAAAAGCGATCAGTAGGGCCCATCCTTACCGCGCTTGCGCGCTAGCCAAGCACGAACTTAGGAGGTAAACTGCGTCGCCATGCCGCGATCGATGTGGAAAGGCGTCGTCTCGTTCGGGATGGTTTCGATCCCGATCCGTCTCTACAACGCGACCGAGTCGACATCAAAGGTCTCGTTCCGCCAGCTGTGCCCGGACCATCACTCCCCCATCTCGTACAAGCGCTGGTGCGCCGAGGGCGACCACGAAGTGCAGTACAGCGAGATCCTGCGCGGCTACGAGGTTGGCAAGGACCGTTACGTGATCATCGACGACAAAGACCTCGACAACCTTCCCCTGCCAACCGCCCACGCGATCGACATCGAGGAGTTCGTGCCCGCCGATGACGTCGAGCCCGGCCTCTACTACGACAGCGCCTACTTCATCGAGCCGGAGGAGCTGGGTAAGAAGCCGTACCAGCTGCTCCGCCGCGCCCTCGAGGCGACAGGCCGCATGGCCATCGCCAAGATCGCTCTGCGCGACAAGGAGCACCTGGCCGCGCTGCACCCCAACGGCAAGGGCCTGATCATGAACACGCTTCACTGGCCGGACGAGATCCGCTCGACCGAAGGCCTCAAGGGCCTGGAAGGCGAGGTGAAGATCAACCCGAAAGAGCTCGAGATGGCGAAGGCGCTCATCGAGAGTCTGGCCGACTCCTTCGACCCGAGCCGCTACAAGGACATGTACCGCGAGGCGGTGATGAAGGTCGTGCAGGCCAAGATGGAGGGCGAGGTCATCGAGGCGCCCGAAGCCCCGCAGCCGGCCAAGGTCATGGACCTCATGGAGGCGCTGCGCCAGTCGGTGGAGCAGGCCAAGAAGCAGCGCGCGGGGCGCGAGAAACCCGCCGCCGAGACCAGGAGACGGCGTAAAGCTTCGTAGCCACGGCGGTTCTAATGTGAGCCGGATGGGGGATCCCGACCAGCTCCAGATCGAGCTGGAGAGCTTCCCGGCCGAGGTGCGCCCGATGCAGGCTGCATCGGCGGAGGCTCCGTTCAGCTCGGCCGAGTACCTCTTCGAGGTCAAGTGGGATGGCCTGCGCTGCATCCTGTTTCGCGACCCGGACGGCGGCGTCCGCCTCCAGGACCGTGGGCTGTCCGACCTGACGGCCGACGTGCCGGAGGTGGTGGCCGCGGCCAAGCGCGTGCCGCCGGGCAGCGTGATCGACGGCGAGCTGGTGGCGACCGACAGTGATGGCCGGCCTGACTATCCGCGCCTGCGCCAGCGCCTCACGGCCGGCGCTCGGATGCGGGACGAGATCCCGACCGCGTATCTGGCGTTCGACGCGCTCTACCTGGAGGGCCGGCCGTTGCAGCGGCAGCCGGTGCTGCGACGGCGCGCGCGCCTGGCCAAGGCGGTCGAGGCCGGCGGCCACATCTTCGTCCCGGACCACATCGACGAGGACGGCGTCGAGCTCTTCGAGGCGTGTCTCGAGCGCGGCCTGGAAGGCGTGGTCGCCAAGCACAAGCAGAGCTCGTACGTGCCGGGGCAGCGCAGCCCCTTCTGGCTCAAGGTCAAGGCGGTCAAGTCGGACGACTTCGTGGTCATCGGTTGGACTGGCGACAAACCGTTCGATGCGCTGGTGGTCGGTTATCACGAGGAAGGGCGCCTGCTGCCGTGCGGCACCGTCGGCGGCGGTTACGACGGTGACGCGATGCGCGTCCTGCGCGAGCACCTGGCGGAGATTGCGACGGACCAGTCACCTCTGGACCCACCGCCGATCATGGTGCGGCCGGTGCATTGGGCGAGGCCAGAGCTCGTGGTCAGCATCCGTTATTCGGAATGGTCGCCCGACGGAACCCTCCGCTTTCCCATCTTCAACGGCCTCCGGCCCGAGGTGCACCCGGCCGAGGCGGTGCGCCACCGCCCGCGCGTCGTCATCACAGGCCATGTGCGTCCGGGATCCGCGGCCTATGACCTGACTCGTTTTCCGTTTTGATCCACGAAAACTCAATCAAGCACGACGTCGTCACGGGTGCGTTCAGCTTCACGGGCAGGTTCATCGCGCGCCGGCTCGCGGCGCTGGAGCGTCCGATCAAGACGCTGACCAACCATCCTCAGCGCGCCGGGGCTGAAGACATCACAGCGGAGGTCGCGCCGCTCCAGTTCACCGACCGCCCGGCGCTCGTCGAGAGCCTTCGCGGCGCTGACGTGCTCTACAACACGTACTGGGTGCGGTTCCATCACGGCCGCGTCCGCTTCGGCGAGGCGGTAGCCAACACCCGCATCCTGGTCGGCGCGGCGAAGGAGGCCGGCGTTCGCAAGGTCGTCCACATCTCGGTCAGCAACCCGGCCGAGGACTCGCCACTCGACTACTACGCAGGCAAGGCTCGCACGGAGCGAGCGGTGCGTGAGTCCGGACTCGCATGGGCGATCATCCGGCCGACGCTCATCTTCGGCCAGGGCGACATCCTGATCAACAACATCGCGTGGCTGTTGCGAAGGCTGCCGGTTTTTGGAGTCCCCGGTCGGGGAGACTACCGGCTCCAGCCGGTGGCCGGTGAAGACGTCGCGGAGATCGCGACCTGGGCCGCCGAGCAGGTCGACAACGTGACGGTCGACGCTGCGGGACCCGACATCATCTACTACAGCGAGATGGTCGAATCGATCGCCATCGCCGTGGGCCGGCATCCTCGCTTCGTCTACCTCTCGCCAAAGAACGCAATCAGAGCGGCCAGGCTCATCGGTAGGTTCGTGAACGACGTGATGCTCAACGAGCCCGAGCTGGAAGGACTCATGCAGGAGCTTCTCGTCTCGCACGAGAGGCCGCGTGGCACGCGGCGGCTGGACAACTGGCTGCTGACCAACGCGGACACCATCGGCAGGACCTACGCGTCTGAGCTGGACCGCCACTGGAGATGAGCACGGCCTCCGGTTCAATCGCGGTCGAGGCGCGGAGCCTGGTCAAGCGCTACGGCATGGTCACCGCGGTGGGTGGAGTGAGCTTCCAGGTGCCGCGCGGCGAGATCTTTGGATTTCTCGGCGCCAACGGCGCGGGCAAGACGACCACGCTCCGCATGCTGTGCGGCCTCATCCGGCCGACGGCCGGGACCGCGTTGATCGATGGCTTCGACGTGTTCACGCAGCCGCTCGAGGCCAAGGGGAGACTGGGTTATCTCGACGAAGACCCATTCACACACCCGCACCTCACGGGGCGTGAGTTCCTCGACTTCATCGCCGACCTCTACCGCATGCCGCGCGGGGCCGAGCGCCAGCAGCGGATGGAAAGACTGCTCAGGCTGTTCGAGCTGGCAGACCGCAACGAGCTGATCGGCGCCTACAGCCATGGCATGAAACAGAAGATCGGGCTGGCGTCGCTCCTGATCCGCGAACCGTCGGTGCTTCTGCTGGACGAGCCCACCAACGGGCTGGACCCGCGCTCCGCGCGTCTGGTCAAGGACCTTCTCGAGGAGCTCGCAGCCCGAGGGACGACGGTGCTGCTGTCGACTCATATCCTCGAAGTCGCGCAGGCGCTCTGCCACAGGATCACCATCATCGACCGCGGACATCTGGTCGCCACCGGCACCATCGACGAGCTCCGGGCGCAGGCGGGGAGCGCCCAGGCGACGCTGGAGGACCTCTTCCTCAGGCTGACCGCGGGGCCGGAATCCCGTGAGCTGATCGAGCGGCTGCTGGAGCCCCAGCGATGAACGGATCCGCTGTCGCGATCATCCTGCGCGCGGAGCTGCGCGCGTGGCGCAACCGAATCTCGAGGGGCAATCCGCTGCGGGTCGTGGGGCTTGGGATCTTCGCTTTCTTCGTGGCCCTGGTCTTCGGGGGCTCCCTGTTCGGAATCGCGTTCGCGGCCGGCGAGGCGCTGCCGTCCGCGCGCGACACGATCCTCGCCGGCGCCTTCACCGCGCTGTCGGTGCTGATGCTGGTGGTGGGCTTTCCAACGGTCATCACGAGCTATTTCGCCGGGCGTGACCTGATGCAGCTGATCCTGGCTCCAGTCAGGACCTCGGAGATCTTCCTCGCCCGCTCGCTGGTCGCGATGAGCGCCAACATCCTCCTGGCGACGCTCTTTCTGACTTTCATCGCCGGCTTCGGCGCCGGCTCGGGAGCGTCGCCGCTCTACTACCTGCTTGCCCTCGTCCTTGTGGCTACCCAGGTCCTCCTGGTCTCAGCGCTCCAGGTCAACTTCATGGCCGCGGTGCTCCGGTGGGTGCCGGCGCGGATCGCTCGCGACGTCGCACTCGCGGTGGCGAGCATCACCGGCGCGGGGCTGTACCTGTTGTGGAATCTCACGATCCGGCAATCGTTCTCCGTGATCCGCCACCGCCCCAACTTCTCGAGCCTGGTGGCGAACCTGCAGCGCCTCGACTCGCTCCCGTCCGCATGGCCGGGCCACGCGCTGGGCGCTGTGATCAGCGGAGACGCTGCGGCGGCGATTGAGTGGACTGGCCTCACGTTCCTCCTCGCGGCCGCCCTCGTCATTGCCGGGGCGCTGCTCTACGAAAGCACCCTCTTGTCGGGCCTGGGCCTGCTCGGCGGCGTTCCCTCGAGGGCCAGAAATCGCGCCGCCGTGCCCGCTCGCGCGGCGCGCGCCGGTCGCGCCTCTCCCGGGCTTGCCATCGCCCGCAAGGACTGGATCGTGTATCGCCGCGACATCCGGCGGCTCAGCCGGTTCCTGCCCGCGTTCATCTTTCTGTTCGCGTACGCGTTCGTGTTGGTGCGTCCGGGCAACGGAACCGACGTCTTCTGGAGCGGTGTTTTCATCGTCGCCTTCGTCTCGTTCTTCATGTCGATGATGTTCGGTGCGACGTCGATACCTTCCGAGCGGCGAGGCTTCCAGCTGCTGCGCCTCGCGCCGATCACGTCGTGGCAGCTGATCCGCACGAAGGTCTTGTTCAGCGTCGCGCCGGTGCTGGTCCTGACCACCCTGATCACGGTGGTCAGCTCGGTCGTCGGCGGTCTCGGCCCCGGCAAGGCTGCGCAGCTCGCCGTGCTCGCCGTGTGGCTGGGCCTGGGATGCGTTTGCATCGGCGTGTCCGCCGGCGCGATCGATCCGCACTTCGAGTCGACGGACGAGCGCCGCACGATCGGAGTGCTGGGGAGCTTCGCCGCGATGGGAGGCGAGCTGGCATTTGGATTCCTCTCGGTCGGGGCCTTCGCCCTGCTCCAGCTTGCGCAACAGCTAGCCGTGGGCACGGGAGGCTTCGGCTTCCTGCCCGCGACTCCGGTCATGGCGGCCCTGGTGGTCGCGGTGGCGGTGCTGCCGGCGGCGGGCGGCGCAGCCGTGGTCGGCCTCATGCTCTGGACGGCGAACTCGCGCCTGCGCGCGTTCGAGGGCCCGATCTCCTCGGTGGCCTGAGCCTCGCTGCGGGAATTCCGCACGTCTGACGCCCGGCGTGCGCTTGGCGGGTCAGGGATACGCACGTTTGACGCCAGACATGCGGGTTCATGTCTAGTCGAAGGGGTCTTCGACCAGCTCGGCGTCGAAGCCGCCGTCCCGACTGACGGTCAGGCCCACCACCGCGTAGCGGATCGGCCCGCGCCACTCCGCCAGGGCGCGATACTCGGCCGCCGCCGACATCATGGCGCGGCGCTTGCGGGCTCCGACCGCTTCGAGGGGTGTCCCGAAGGCATCGTCGCGCCGGGTCTTGACCTCGACCACGACGAGGGCGTTGCCCCTCCGGCACACGAGGTCGAGCTCGCCACGCCTGGCCAGGAACCCGGCGCCGACGACCTGGTAGCCGCGAGACCTGAGGAGGTCGGCGGCCGCCCGCTCGCCGGCCCTGCCTAGCTTTGCAGTCCGACCAGCTCGGAGACGTGAAACGGCGCCCAACTCGTCCTGTGGATCGGGCTTGGGCCGAGTCGCCGGATCGCAGCGCGATGCGACGGAGTGGCGTATCCCTTGTGGTCGGCGAAACCGTAGCCGGGGTAGAGGCGGTCGTACTCGAGCATCGTGTTGTCCCGCGCAACCTTGGCCACGATGCTCGCGGCCATGATCGAGGCGCAGATCTTGTCGCCGCGGACGACCGCCATCTGCGGCAGCGGCGAGTCCGGGATGTCGAAGGCGTCGATGAGCAGGTACTCGGCTTTCACGGCGAGGCCCGCGACCGCGCCGGCGTGCGCGAGGATGCGCGCCTTGTAGAGCCCCAGGCGGTCGACCTGCGTGTGGTCCACGGCGCACACCGAGGCGGCGACCGCTCGGCGCCGGATCATGGCATCGACACGCTCACGCTGATCCGGGGTCATGAGCTTCGAATCGTTGAGCCCGGGGATCCTGTCGCCGATGTGAAGCACAACTGCGCCGCCGACAACCGGACCCGCCAGCGGGCCCATGCCCACCTCGTCGACCCCGGCGACGACCTGGTAGCCCATCGCGGCGGCCATCCGCTCGTAGTGCCACAGCTTCGGTCGCATCTATTCGAGATTAACGGTCACCAGATCTGATCGCCATGTCCTTAACAGGCCGGCGGTTTTTGAAGCAGGACGTCCCTGGAGGGGCGAATTCGATCAGCGGGCGCTGACAGGAAATTGACCGCCTCGACCTTGACCGTTGACTTCATACCACGCGGGTGGGAAGCTGCTGTCAGTCCCGTCCTCAGGGAATGCTTCCCCGTCCCAAAAGGGGGCCTGCCGTGTACCGCTCAACGCTCCGCGCCGCGGTTGTCAGCGGGTTCGTGTTCGCCGCATTCGGCCTGACCGCCACACCGGCGTTGGCTGCGGGTCTCATCACACCAGTCGACATCGCGACGAACTTCAACGGCCCCATCGGAGTCGACTACTACCAGCCCACGAACGAGATGCTGCTGTCAGCCAATTATTCGAGCGGGCAGCCTTTCACTTTCAACGTGGTGCACGCGGACGGTACTCACACACAGTTCAGCGCCGTCTCTGGCCTGACGGACGAGGTTTACTTGGCGGCGATTCGGTCCAGCGCCTGCATGGGCGGCTTTACGACGGGCGATGTCTTCGTCGGCACCGGCACCGGCGGCGAGATCGGAAAGATAACCAATGGCGGCGCAACTTTCATTCAGCATTGGGTGCAGCTGCCCGGGGAGTCGGGCCTGCTTCGCGGTGGGTTGTTCCAGGACCGCTACTGCTCATTTGGCGGCGACCTCATCATCACCACCACCGAACGGAACGTGTGGCGAGTGACCTCGGCGGGAGTAGCCACCCGCGTCGCGACGAACGTTGGCGACACCCTCGAGGGACCCACCACCGTGCCCAACGACACAAGGTACGGCCCCTGGGCAGGCAAGATCCTGGTCAGCTCCGAGGTTTGCGGTTGCGTGGAGAGCGTTGACGCATTAGGCAACGTGGCCACTTACAGCGGCTATTCGTCCGCGGAAGGCGTGCATGTCGTTCCCGCGGCCGAAAACTTCTTCGGCGTCAACTTCGCCGCAGGCAAGCTTGTCGGCATTGCGGCTGCCGACCTTGTGAGCTACGTTGGCGATGTCTTGGTGGCGACCGAAGCGCCAGGACGGCTCATCGACGTGCGCTGGGATCCCGTCGACCTCAAATTCATCCAGCAGGACGTGATCAACCCCATCTCACAGTTCGAGGGCACGGCCTTCGGCCCTGTCGGGATCGCCAACCTGCCACCGCCCGAGCAGCCCGTCACTGCCAGCGGCACGATTTTCACCGCGACAGAGGGCGGTTCATTCAGCGGTACGGTGGCCACCTTCATCGACCTGGACACGACCGCCACTGCCGCCGATTACTCGAGCAGCATCAACTGGGGTGATGGCACCAGTGATTCTTCGGGCGCGATCAGCGGCCTCGGTGGATCGTTCAGCGTGAACGGCACGCACACCTACGCGGAGGAAGGAACTTACACGGTCACGGTGACCATCACTGACAACGACGCCACTTCCAACACGGCAACTGCCACCTCCACCGGGCAAATCGGGGATGCGGCGTTGACGGCAGCGGCCACCTGCCAATCGCTCTCGGAGCGGTCGTATGGCGGTCCGGTCGCCAGCTTTACCGATGCGGCCCGCCCGTCTGGAACGCTCTCCGACTTCTCGGCCATCATCGATTGGGGCGACGGTTCGACCAGCGCCGGAACGGTGAGCGGGCTCGACGGCGGGCCATATGGAGTGAGCGGTGCCCACACGTATGCGGCGACCGGCATCTTCAACATCACGACCACAGTGACTGACACGGGCGGCAGCCACGCGACCGTCCAATGCAGCACGCTGGCGTTTGCGTTCGCACCGGGCGGCGGCAGTTTTGTGATCGGCGATCAAAACGCCGCACACGGTAATACCGTCGAGTTCTGGGGCGCGCAGTGGGCCAAGGACAACACCCTCAGCGGCGGCCCGGCTCCCCGCAGCTTCAAGGGCTTTGCCGAGTCGCCGTCGGCGCCCGCGTGCGGTGTCGCATGGACCACTGACACGGGCAGCTCCACACCGCCGCCTGCCGGACCGCTTCCGACCTACATGGCAGTCATCGTGGCCGGCACCGTGACCCAAGCCGGCAGCACAGTCTCGGGCGACGCTCCGCACATCGTGGTCGTGAAGACGGACGCGGGTTACGCGCCCGATTCTGGACACGCCGGCACCGGGACCGTGGTCGCGGTCGTTTGCTGACGTCCGGCCCTATATGACCGAGTGAGCGGCTCCGTTCGCTCACTCGGCCGACACAGCCCAACGATGCGCGATGACGCAGAGGCGGCTGCGGAACCCGAGCGGCCCCGCAGCCTAGGACTCTTCTGACGCCTCGGTTTCTTGGCTTTCCTCTTCGGGCGCCTCGGACTCCGCGTCTTCCTCGCCGGCGATCAGGCGGCGCCTCTCATGGATCCGCGCCTCGCGGCCGACCTTGCCTCGCAGGTAGTAAAGGCGGCCCTGGCGAACGTCGCCATGGCGCAGGACGTCGATCTTGTCGATGCGTGGAGAGTGGATCATGAACGTCCTCTCCACTCCGACTCCGTGCGTCACGCGCCTGACCGTGAAGTTCTGGCGCAGTCCTCCGCCGGTCACCCGGATGACGATGCCCTCAAACACCTGGATGCGCTCGCGCGTGCCCTCGACGACCTTCGCGTGCACGCGCACGGTGTCGCCGGGACGCAGCGCGGGCACCTTCTGCTTCTGCTGCTCTTTTTCGAGCTGCTGGATCACATTCATGTCTTCTTCAACTCCTTGGGGTGTGGAACGCGTCTCTGCGCGGCTTGCTGCCGGCGCCACTGCTTGATCCGCGCGTGGTCGCCGGACAAAAGCACGTCAGGGACGGTCATGCCTCGATACTCGGCCGGGCGCGTGAACTGCGGCCAGCCGGTCAACTCGTCGGCGAAGCTGTCCTGCGCCAACGAGCCGGGGTCGCCGACGACTCCCGGGATGAGCCTGGCCACCGCGTCGATCAGGACCATCGCGGGGATCTCGCCGCCGGTCAGCACGTAGTCGCCGATGGAGATCTCGCGCGCCTGCAGCGCCGATCGGACCCGATCGTCGATGCCTTCGTAGCGCCCGCAGACGATGATCAGGCCGGGTTCGGCTGCCAGCTGGGACGCGAGGTCCTGGTCGAGGCGCTCGCCCCACGGTTCCATCAGGATCACCGGCCCTCGATTGCCGGCCCTGATGGACTCGACCGCCTCGATCACCGGCTCGGGCTTCAGCACCATGCCAGGTCCCCCGCCGAACGGCATGTCGTCCACCTGACGGTGCCGGTCGTGCGTGTGGTCCCGCAGGTCATGTGCGTGCAGCTCGACCTGTCCGCGCTCGATGGCGCGGCCGATCACGCCCTGCTGAAATGCGGGCCCGAACATGGCCGGAAAGATCGTGACGACGTCGAATCTCATCAGTTGCTCTCGGTGGCGTCCTCGATGTTCAAGAGCCAGTCGGCGACCACGACCCGGCCCGCCACGAGGTCGACCTCGACGACGGCATCCTTGGTGGCCGGGATGAGGTACTCGACCGCGCCCTCCCGGCTGACCCAGACATCGTTCGCCGGCCGCTCGAGCACTTCCTCGATCGACCCGAGGCGCTCGCCCGACGCGGAAACCACGGCCAGGCCGACGACCTGGCGATGGTAGAAGGTACCGGGCTCAAGCGCCCGCATCTCCTCGTCAGGCACCTCGAGGTAGCGGCCTCGGAAGAGCTCCGCCACCGTCCGGTTCTCGATGCCCCGCAGCTTGACCACGAGGCCGGGTTGGCCCTCTCGGCTCCATTCCACGTGGTGCAGGCAGCCGTCGAGCAACAGGCTCGCGCCCACATCAAAGCGATCCTGAAAATCTGTCAAGGGCATCACCTTGACAGCTCCGTCCACTCCGAAGGCCCCCTTCACCTGGCCGACTCGAATCACGCCGTTACCTCGCCGCTCGGTCGCCGCCCACGCGGCGAGAACTGCTGGCCCGTCATCGGGGCGTTCGCCAGGTCGACGAAGACCCGTTTGCGATCCCGCGACGAAGCCACCCTCACCAGGGTGCGGAGCGCTTCGATGTTGCGTCCTGCCTTGCCGATGAAACGCCCGACGTCCTCGTCGGCCAGCTTCACCTTGATCGCGACGGTCCCCCCGCCGCGCTCGAAAGCCTCGACCGAGACGGCTTCCGGCTTCTCGGCCAGCGACTTCGCCACGAACTCCACCATCGCGCGGTAGTCGATACCGGGTCCGCTCGGCGCCGGCCTGTCGCGGCGAAAACCGCTTCCGCCCCGATCGAAACCGCCGCGTCGAAAATCACGCCGTGGGGGTCGGCTTCTCTGCACGTCGCTCAAGGATTCCCTCCCGCTTCAACAGGCTGCGCGCCGCCTCGCTCGGCTGCGCGCCCTGCTGCAGCCACTTCACAACTTTCTCGACGTCGATCTTGACCTTGACCGGGTCCGTCATCGGGTCGTAGTACCCGAGGTGCTCGATAAAGCGGCCATCACGCGGCGAGCGTGCGTCCGCCACCACCAGGCGGTAAAAGGGGTGTTTCTTCGCCCCCATCCGCCTCAGCCTGATCTTTACCAACCTGCGCCTCCTTGTCCATAGATTCGAGGAAGTCCGATGGCGCGCTTGGCGCCCTGGCGCCCGGGACCGAACTGCTTCGCGAGCTGCTGCATCGCGTCCCTGGCCTTGAGCAGCCGGTTGATGTCGGCGGGCTGCACGCCGCTGCCGCGGGCGATCCTGCGCTTTCGCTTGCCGTCGATGATGTCGGGGTGCGCCCGCTCCTTGGGCGTCATCGACAGGATGATCGCTTCCATCCGCTTCATCTCTTTCTCCGGATCGCTTGCTGCGAGTTGACCCTTCAACGCGCCCCCGCCGGGCACCAGGTCGAGCATCCCTTCCAGGGAGCCCATGCCTCGCAGCTGACGGATCTGCGCCAGGAAATCGTCGAGGCTCAGCTGGCCGGCCCGCAGGTGGCGCTCGATCTCTTCGGCACTTGCCCGGTCCAGCGTGCGCTCGGCCTTCTCGATCAGGGAGAGCACGTCGCCCATGCCGAGGATCCGCGATGCCATGCGCTCGGCGTGGAACACCTCGAGGTCCTCTGGCTTCTCGCCCACGCCGGCGAACCGGATGCGCTGCCGGGTGGCCATGTGCAGTGACAGCGCCGCCCCGCCACGCGCGTCGCCGTCAAGCTTGGTGAGGATCACGCCGTCCAGCGCGACCGCTTGGCCGAAAGCCTCGCCGACCTTCACCGCCTCCTGGCCGGTCATCGAGTCGGCGACCAGCAGGGTCTCGGTGACGCGGACTCGCGACTTGAGCTCCTTCAGCTCGCCCATCAGCTCGGCGTCGATGTGCAGGCGCCCGGCGGTGTCGAGGATCACCACATCGCAGTTGAGCCTGGCGGCCTCCGCGATGGCTCCTTCACCTCGCGCGAACGACACGTTCTCGCGTTCGGCCAACGTCTTGAGCTGCTCCGCGGCCGCGGGACGGCGAAAGTCCAGCGCCGCGACGAGAGGACGATGACCGTCTCGCCGCGCCAGCAGCGCCAGCTTCACCGCGGTGGTCGTCTTGCCCGAGCCCTGCAGGCCGACGAGCATCACCACTGTCGGGGGTTGGGACGCATAGCGGAGGCCTTCGTCGTTGCCGCCGAGGAGCTCGACCAGCTCGTCGTGGACGGCCTTGACCACGGTCTGCGGCGCGGTGAGGCCGGGCGAGGTCTCGACGCCCGTGAGTCGCGCCCGGACGCGCTCGACGAACTCCTTGACGACCTTGAAGTTGACGTCGGCCTCGAGCAGCGCCAGCCTGACCTCGCGCAGTCCCGCGTCGACGTCCTCGGGGCGCAGCACGCCTCGCCCCGTGATCTTCTTGAGCGCCGCCGTGAGCCTCTCGCCCAGCGCTTCGAACATTCCCTAACCCGCCTGGCCGCCCAGGCCTGTGATCCGCCGCCGCAGCCCGTTGAGCTCACGCTCCATGGCCTCGATCGCGCGCCGGCGTCGGGCCGCCTCGGCCAGCAAGCCGAGTCGCTTTTCGTATTCCTGCAACGCCCTTGTCGAACGCCGAACGATGTCATGCACGGCGGCTCGCGAGGTGCCCTGGTGCGCGGCAATCTCGGACAGAGACCAGTCGCTCCGCAGGTAGAGGTCGATCACCTCGCGCTGATGCTCGGTGAGCAGCGCCCCGTAGCGCTCGTAAAGCGCGAGGGCGCGACCGCGAGCCTGCAGGGTGTCAAGGGCCATGCCTTGACAGCTTACCAAGTTTTAGAATCTAGGCACCTTGGGCCCTTTGCTGATCGAGGCCTTTCGCTACCACAAGTGGGCCAACCTGCACCTGCTCGAGGTGTGCGCCGGGTTGACTCCCGAGCAGCTGCAGCTGAGCTCCCCCGGCACCTATGGAACGATCGCCGCGACCCTGCTGCACCTCTTGGGCGCGGAGCAGCGCTACCTGCGCCGCTTGATCGGCCACGAGCCGCAGGTCAGCGAGCGCGACGAATTCCCTGGCGTCTCCGCCTTGAAGGCTGTCGCGGACGAGAGCGGCGACCAGCTGATCGAGGTCGCCGGACGCATCACGGGCGACGACGTCATCGACTCGCAGTACGGAGATCAGCGCTTCAGGATGCACATGGGGGTCGTATTGCTCCAGGCGCTGCACCACGGCAACGACCACCGCACGCACATCTGCACGATCCTCGGCCAGCACGGCGTCGAGTACGGGGACATGGACGTCTGGGCCTACGGCGCGGTCAGTGGTGCGATGGTTGCGCTCGGCGCGAGCTGACAGATGCTCACCGCATTCATCCTGATCAAGTCGACGCGCGAGGGTCTCACCCACCTCGGCCCCGAGCTCGCCGACACGGAAGGGGTGGCCGAGGTCTACACGGTCACGGGCGAATGGGACTTCGTCGCCATCGTTCGGGTCCGGGAGCACGACGATCTGGCGAAGGTCGTCACGCAGCAGCTCACGCGCTTGCACGACATCGAGCGCACGCAGACGATGGTCGCGTTTCAGCAGTTCTCGGCCCACGACCTCGAGGCGATGTTCGGTCTGGGCCTCGAAGACAAGCCCGCCTGAGCGATCTGCTTCCGGTCGCTCTGCGCGCCGCGCGCGCGGGGGCGGCGGTGCTCCTGGCTTCCGGATTGCCGAAACCAGGCGGCGTGGCGGAGCTGAAGAGCACGGGGGATTACGTCACCGCGACCGACCGGCGTTCCGAGGCCGCGATTCTCGAGGTGCTCGCGCAGGAAGCGCCGGGCGTCGCGGTGCTGGCCGAGGAACGCGGCGGGTTGCGAGCCCAAACGATGTGGGCCGTGGATCCTCTTGACGGAACGACGAACTTCACGCGTGGGTTTCCGGTCGTCGGCATCTCGGTCGCGCTGCTCGAGGGCGGCTTCCCGGTGGTCGGTGTCGTCCTCGCGCCCTTCCTGAAGCTCGAGTTCACGATGGCGCGCGGACGCGGTGCGTTCCTGAACGGTGACCGCCTTCCGCCTCATCGGGTGGTCGATCTGTCGAGCGCGGTGGTGGCCACCGGCTTCCCCTTTCGCGACAAGGGCCTGCTGCCGCGCTACCTGCCGATGATGGAGCGGTCCCTGCGGCGCTTCGAAGATCTCCGTCGAGCCGGCGCCGCCGCGGTCGACCTCGCATGGACCGCGTCGAGCACGTTCGACGGTTTCTTCGAGCTGGGGCTTCACACCTGGGACGTCGCGGCGGGCGCGGGCCTCGTCACCGAGGTTGGCGGCCGCGTCACCGACTGGGCGGGTGGCGATGGGTGGATCGAGACGGGCGACATCCTGGCGGCCTCACCCGCCGTCCACGAAGCATTGCTAGAGATCGCCGCGCAGTCGCCTGACCGGTAGCTCGACCAGCGCGCGCCACTGCTGGCGCAGCGCCATCCCCACCGGGACGCGGCTTGCATCGCGATTTCGATGCGGCTCTGTGGTTCTTCGCTCGATCGCGGTCCGGAAGTCGCCGTCGTATTTCGTCACCACACGACCCATGTCATATGCGCCGAAGTGGCAGTCGCTTCCGCCGACGGCTGCTCCAAGCCGATCACGATTCTCGGCGTAGAAGCTCTCGAGTTCCCTGCGCCGGCTCGGGCCGATCGGCACCGTGAACATGAGCTCGATGCCGTCGACCGGATGCCGTTCGATGAGGCGCACAAGCATGCGGGGTTGGATCGAGCCGAAGTAGATGGGTATGAAAGGATGGGGGACGACCGCGAGCGCGCCCTGGTCGTGGATCGCATCCACGGTGTCCTCGAGCGACATGCCGCGCTTCACGGGCTTCTGCAGGAACCAACCCATGATGTGGGTCTGGGCGGGCCATCGGGTGGTGATCTCCTGACCCGCGACTATCGCCACTCCTGCGCTTGCGCCGCGGTCCTGGGTCTCCTTGACCGAGTCCATCGTGTCGTGGTCGGTGACGGCGATGAGGTCGAGGTGGGCCTTGACGGCGGCCTCGACCAGCTGCGTCGGGGTGACCATGCCGTCGGACGCAACCGTGTGGCAGTGCGGATCCGCGATCACTCGGTGATTCTCTCCGAAGTCTGAAGAAGAGGAACTGGGAAGGGGGTTTGGTGGGTACGCCTGGGAGGCCTGCGGATTTGCAAGGCTGAACTGTTTTGTGTATTAATTAACTTGACATTTCGTACTTCTGTTCGTACTCTTTTCTCATGCTCCAGCCGGTTCCTACAGGCGAGGAAATCGCCTATCAGCTGATCTGTCTCCGGCAGGCCATCGACCAGCTGGAGGTTCAGTTCTCGCGCCTGGCGGCCGACCTGGATGACACCAGCTATTGGGCCTACGAGGGCTCCAACAGCTCCATCGACTGGATCCGCTTCAACTGCCACATGACCGCCAACGCCGCGGCGGACCGGGTGGTTGTCGGCAAGGGATTCGGCCAGCTGGGTCAGAGCGTCCAGGCCATGGACGCGGGCGAGATCGGCTTTGCCCACCTCAGCGTGATGACCCGCACCGCGAACGCGGTGGGCGACGCCTTCGACGAATCAAAGCTGCTCCAGCTCGCGCGGCAGAACTCGCCGGGCAAGTTCCACTACAAGTGCCTCCACTACCGACACTCAGTCGACCCCAAGAGATACGCCAAGGATCAGGCTGAGCTGGCCGAGCAGAACTTCCTTCACCTCAACACCCAGGACGACGGATGCCTGTTTGTGACCGGGGTGCTTGATCCGGTCGGCGGCGCGACCTTGCGGACGGCGCTCGAGCCCCTGGCCCGGCCATCGGGCGCGCACGACGACCGAACTCGCAAGCAGCGGCTGGCCGACGCGCTGGTCGAGCTGGCCACCCACGGTGGCAAGCAGAAGGTCTCCATGCAGGTCACGGCTTCGGTCGAGACCCTGCTCGGACTCGTGGGCGCACCGGGGGCAGAGAACGAGTTCTCGCTTCCAATTGCCTCCAAGACGGTGGAGCGCTGGGCCTGCGACTGCAGCATCACCCGCGTCCTGATGCAGGACTCGGTTGTGATCGATGTCGGTCGCTCCGAGCGCACGATCAAGGGACCGCGCCGCCGAGCGCTGATTGCCCGTGACCGGCACTGCCAGTGGCCGGGCTGCGAGAGGCCCGCCTCATGGTGCGACGGCCATCACCTGGTGCACTGGCTGTTCGGTGGCGGAGGCGAAATCGAAAACCAGGTCCTGCTCTGTGCGCGCCATCACCGGTTGGTCCACGAAGGCGGCTGGCAGTTGGTCAAAACAGACGACGGTCGCATCATGACCATCGCGCCGACAGTTACTTTCGGATTGCCTCCTCCCCATTCATGGGGAGGTGACGGCGCAGCCGTCGGAGGGGCTGGACCGGACTAGTCGAAGATCGCGCGGACGAAGGACGCGGGGTCGAATGGCGCGAGGTCTTCGATGCCCTCCCCCACTCCCGCCAGCTTCACGGGCACATCCAGCTCGGCTTCGATCGCGATGACCGCGCCGCCCTTGGCGCTGCTGTCCAGCTTGGCCAGAACCAGGCCGGTCATGGGGATCGCCTTATTGAACGCCCGCGCCTGGACCAGGCTGGTCAACCCGAGCACGGCGTCCAGCACCAGGAGAGATTCGTAGGGCTGGTCCTCGAGCGCCTTGCTCACCACCCGGCCGATCTTGGCCAGCTCCTGAAGCAGGTGGCGCTGCGTTTGCAGGCGGCCCGCGGTGTCGGCGATCACGACGTCGTGGCCTCGCTTGCGCGCCGTCTGCACGCCATCGAACACGACCGACGCGGGGTCGGCGCCGCTCGAACCGTCGAAGTGAGGCACGCGCGCCCGCTCGGCCCACGCGACCATCTGCTCGATGCCCGCGGCGCGGTAGGTGTCGGCCGCGACGATCAGCGGCTTGCGACCGTGCGCCCGCAGCATGAAGGCGAGCTTGCCCGCGGTGGTCGTCTTACCGGCGCCGTTGACCCCATACAGCAACACGCAGGCAGGGTTTCCACCGAGGTTGAGCTCGCGCGGCCTACTCGACATCAAGCCGGCGGCGACCCTGACCAATGCGTCTGCGGCTTCCAGGCGAGTGCGCGGGGCTGAAGACCTCACGCCGGCCACCAGTCGGGTCGCCATCGCGGGCCCGATGTCGCCGCTCACAAGGAGCTCCTCGAGCTCTTCGTAGTACCCGACGGCCAGCGGAGGGCTGAGCGAGCGAAGCCCCGCCGCGAGAGCACTCCGCGTCCGGCTGCCGACCCGGCTCCAGATGCTCGGCCTGGGTTCGCTCAGCCTGCTTGCGCTGTGGTCGCGGCCCGCGTCACCGGCTTGCGGATGTCCTCCAGCCGGACCGAGACGAGGTGCGACGAACCGCTTTCGTCGAGGTGAATCCCGTACAGGGTCGACGCGTAGGACATGGTGACGTGGTTGTGCGTGATGACCAGAAACTGCCGCTCCGCACCCAGGCGCGCCACCATCTGGCCGAAGCGGGCGACATTCGCGTCGTCGAGCGCCGCGTCGACCTCGTCCAGGATCGTGAACGGACTCGGGTTCACCTCGTCGAGGGCCAGCACGAGGGCGAGCGCGGCCAGCGAGCGTTCACCCGACGAGAGCAGGGTCACGTTCTGCAGGCGCTTGCGAGGCGGCTGGACGAGGATCTCGACGCCCGTGCGGGGACCCTCGTCTCCTTCGGCGTGGCGCAGCGTCGCGCGCCCCCCGGGATTCAGCTCCGCAAAGTACTCGTGGAAGTTCGCCGCCACGGCGCCGAAGACGGCCTCGTAGCGAGACTCCTCCTCCTGGCGAAGCTTCGAGATGAGGTCCTCGAGGTCGGCCCGCGCCGCGGTGATGTCCTCCAGCTGCTCGGCGAGGTTCTGATAGCGCTCCTCCAGCTCGCGGCACTCCGACTCGGCGAGTGCGTTCGTTGGACCGATCTCCTCCAGCCTTCGCTCGAGTGAGCGCATCTCGCGCTCGCGCGTCTTCCCGCCAGGTATTTCCTCCGGTGCGACGCCATCGGGCATGCGAGAGCGGATCTCTTCCATACGCGCCTGGAGAAGCTCGGCCTCGCGAGTGATCAGCTCGAGGTTGCCCTCGAGTGTCCCGGCGCGCAAGCGGGCGTCGATGCGCGCCTCTTCCAGCGCGACCAGGTGGCGCGCGCCCTCCGCCATCTCCGCGTCGTCCTCCGGCGCCTCGTGCTCGGCCGTCGCCAACGCCTGGCGCGCAGTCTCCGCGGCGCGACGCAGCTCGGGAAGCGATTCCGCGGCGGCTGTCAGAGCCTGCTCCGCCTGGACCACGCGGCTGCGGCGGTCCTCGGATGCGACGGTGAGCCGTGCGATGTCCTGGTCGACCGACGCGATGCGCAAACGTCTGAGAGTGGCGGCGGCATCTGGCGCGCGGTGGGGATCCGCGCCTGCCCGTACAAGTCCCGGCTCACGGTAAACGCCGTCGAGCGTCACGTCGCGCCCGACGAGGACACCGCCAAGCAGGCGGCGCGCGATGGATTCGTAGCCGTCCCGCACCCGGACGTGGTCATACAGAGATCCCTCGATCGGCTGGGGCCCGTCCACCGGGAAGAGGGCGGTAGCCTGTCGATCCTCGGCCTTGACGGAATCAACCGCCGTCGCCTCGTCCAGGACGGCCAGCGCATCCAGGAGCGGTCCGAGGACGGCGGCCACCGCGGCTTCGTAATCAGGCTCCGCCGTGATCACGTCACGGAGCCGCAGGCCCGAGGGGGCGACGTCGATGAGCTCGAGCTCTGAGCGGAGGCTCGCGGCTGCTTCGAGGAGAGACCTGTTCTCAGCCTCCGAGCGCCGCGCCGATTCGGCGACAGTTTGGCGGTTCTCGATTCTCGCCTCGGCCAGCTGCACGCGGTGCTCGGCCTCGGAGAGCTGCAGCCGAAGCTGGCCCAGCGTCCGCTGGCGCTCCAGGCGGCGGTCCTGGGCGGCCTGGGCGGCCTCCCGGCCGGAGCGGAACTCCTCTTCGGCCACGCGAGCCTGCTCCCGCGCCTCGATCAGGCGGCGCTCCAGCGCCTGCGCCTGCGAGGAGGCGCGGCGGTGGGCGTCACGGGCCTCGCGCCATTCCTCCCAGACGATGCTGCCGCGCAGCACCTCGAGGCGGGCACCGGCCTCGGCCGCCTCACGGGCCGCGGCAGCCTGGGAGCGAAGGGCTTCGAGGCGCGGTACCAGCTCGGTCTTGAGGTCTTCCAGGCGCAGCAGGTTGGCGGCCAGCTCCTGCAGCTTCTGCGCCGCCTCCTGGCGCCGGGCCTTGACTCCGCGGACCTGGGCCCCCTCTTCGAGCAGCTGCCGGCGCTCTGCCGGCGAGCAGACGACGATGTGCTCGATGTCGTGCTGGTCGATGATCGCGTACGAGTCGACGGTGAGGCCGGTCGACGCCAGAATGTGGATCAGGTCGCGGCGCCGCACCCGCGCGCCGTTGAGGTAGTAGTCGCTCTCCCCATCGCGCTCGATCCGGCGCTTGATCGCGACCTCCTGGTAATCGACCGGCAGCCTGCGCGCGCTGTTGTCGAAGACCATCGTCACCTCGGCGTAGGAGGCGCGCGCGCGTCGTTCGCCGCCGGCGTAGATGACCTCCTCCATCTTGCGGCCGCGCAGGTCGCGCGCCTGGCCGGACCCGAGCACCCACTTCACGGAATCGACGATGTTCGTCTTGCCCGATCCGTTGGGGCCGACGATGGCGGTCACGCCGCCGTCAAAAAGTATCTCGGTCTGCCGGGCGAAGGTCTTGAAGCCCAGCAATTGCAAGGACCTGAGGAACAAACTTGCGGGCAGGTTACCAGATAGCCCCTCCGGCGCTGCGCGCCACCTCCCCACCGGTGGGGAGGACGCTAGTCGATCGGTTCGCCGAACTGGCGGCTGCGCATCTGTGGCACGACCTGGGCGACGGGTTCGTCGTCCTCGGGACGCGCGTGGAGCGGCACGACCTCGGCCGGCGCCGGAGCCAGGACCTCGCGCTTCTTCCGCGGCGCCCGGCGGGTCCGGGTCTGCGCCGCCGGCTTGGCGACATGCGTGGTCCTGGCCGATCCCAGCAGGCTCTCCAGCGCCGCCCGGGCCGCGTCCTGCTCGGCCTCCTGCTTGCTTGCGCCGTGGCCGGTGCCGAGCGGCTCGGCCCCCGCGAACACCACCGACGTGTACTCGCGACGGTTGGCCACCCGGGCTCCCTCGCTGTCGTACACGGGCGTCTCGCCAAAGCGCTCCTGCGCGACCTGCTGCAGGCGGCCCTTGAAGTTCTCGTCGCGGACAGGTGACGGGAGTGCTCGGTAGCGATTGAGGTAGTAGTGGTATGCGGCGTCATAGCCCGCATCGAGGAACACGGCTCCGAGCACCGCCTCGAACGCGTTCGCGAGCAGCGACTTCAGGTTGCGGCCGCCGCCCTTCGCGATGCCCTTGCCGAGATACAGGTAGTCGCCCAGGCCCATCAGCTCGGCCAGCTGCGCCAGCGTGTTGGTGTTGACCATCGCCGACCGCGTCTGCGTCAGCTCGCCTTCGCTGGCGCCCGGATGATGCTTGTACAGGTACTCGGCCGCGATGAGCTGCAGGACCGCGTCGCCGAGGTACTCCAGGCGCTCGTTGTCGCGCGGCGAGACCGAAGGGCTCTCGTTGGCGAATGAGCTGTGGGTGACGGCCTCGAGCAGAAGCCGCGGGTCGCGAAAGTGAATCCCGATCTTTTGCTGAAGCTGCTGCAGCGACTGGCTGAGAGGTGCTGCCTGAGGCTGTGCTATGAGCCGGCCTTCTCCTGGATGTATTCCCAGGCCTGTCCCACGGTCGTGATCTTCTCCGCGTCCTCGTCGGGAATCTCGAGACCCGTGTTCTCCTCGAAGGCATATATGAGCTCGACGAGGTCGAGGGAGTCGGCGTTCAGGTCCTCCTGAAAAGAAGCGTCCATCGTCACCTGCTCAGGCTCGCAACCCAGACGCTCGACGATGATGTTCTTGAAGTCCTCGAAGCTCAGCTTTTGAGTTTCCATAGCGGACTACTGTACACGAGGCCGGTGGGCGCAGGCCCCAGCCTAGGTAGCGACCGAAAGCCCCTGGATCGCGGCCGGCGTTGCGACGGCGACTGCCATCTGGCCCGGCGCAAGCTCGCGCATCATCCCGGTGAGGGCGCGCTTTGGCCCGACCTCGACAAACGTGTCGCATCCCATGTCGACGAGCGAACCGATGCACGCCGCCCAGCGGACCGGGGAACGGAGCTGCATCTCCATCACGTGCGGGATGCGGTCGCCGCCCTGGTGAGGCCGGCCGGTGAGGTTTGCCATGATCGTGATGCGCGGCGAACGCCACTCGACGCGGTCGAGCGCGGCGCGCAGGCGTTCCGCAGCAGGCGCCATCAGCGGCGTGTGAAACGCGGCGCTTACGTTGAGTGGGATGACGCGCTTGACGCCGGCGACCTGCAGCCGCTGCGCCGCAACCGCGAGACCGGTCATTGTGCCCGCGATCACGGTCTGGGTGGGCGTGTTGTAGTTGGCCGGCCACGCGTCGTTCATGCCGGCGAGCGCGACCTCGATCGCCTGCGCGTCAAGGCCCAGGACCGCCGCCATCGAGCTCGTGCCCGCGGGCGCCGCCTCGGCCATCGCCTTGCCGCGCTCGACGACCGCCTTGATCACATGAGGGGCGGCGACGGCGCCTCCGGCAGCCAGCGCCGCGTACTCGCCGACCGAGTGCCCTGCGGCAGCCGCAGGCTCGATGCCACGGCGGCGTAAGAGCAACGTGAGCGCGATGCCGGCGAAGCACAGCGAGGGCTGAGCGTTCTGCGTCAGACGGAGCTCATCGTCGGTCGCCGTGGTGAGAAGGCGCCGCAGGTCCACGCCCGCCACCGCCTCGCACCTGTCGCAAAGCGCCGAGATCTCTTCGTCTTCGAGAAGCTCGGCCCCCATGCCGGGCTGCTGCGAGCCCTGGCCGGGGTACAGGAACGCTATGCGAGGTGCCACCAGCCCCTGCCCCTCCGGCCCTTCGGGCCACCTCCCCATGAATGGGGAGGGCACTTCGCTGCTATTCCTTGACTTTGATGACTTCGCGGCCGGCGCCCGGGCCGTAGTGGCCGCAGTTGGGGCAGATCGCGTGTGGCCGCTTCATGTGCTTGCAGTTCGGGCAGGCCTGGATCTGGACCAGCGCCAGCGCGAGGTGCGAGCGGCGGCGGCCCTTCTTCGACTTGGACAGCTTGACCTTTGGTAGAGCCATGGCTCGTGGAAGTCTACGGGATGAGGCGCGGGTGAGGCAGGCCTCCCCCGCGGGACCCCCTCCGTGGCTGGCGACGATTGGGGAGGCGCCTGGTGTGGAGCGCCTGGTGACGGCCGGAATGAATCCGGCCTACAGCTCCACTTCGTGCTAGGAGCCCGCCGTCGTGTCCGCGGTCTCCCCGTTGGCCGGCTGGTTGGCCTGCAGCGCCTCCACTCCACGCCGCACCGTCTGCAGCGTGCGGCCGAGGTGGGCTTCGAGCTGCTTGAGCTGTTCAAGAGCGTAGGCCTCCGCCTCCCGGATGATCTGATCGCTCTTGGCCTGCGCGTCCTTTACGACCTGCGCGGAGTGGCGCTCGGCGCGACGCAGGATCTCGTGCTCCGAGGCGGACTCCTCCGCGCGCTCGTTGGCGCGCGACATCGTGCGCGCGGCCTCGGCATGTGCTTCGGTCACGATCCGCTGCTGCTCGGACACGGTCCAGTTCGCCTGCTTGATCTCGTCCGGCAGGTTGAAGCGGATCTGGTCGATCAGCTCCATGAGCTCGTCCTCGTTGAGCATGATCTGCGTCGACAGCGGGACATGGCGCGCGTTCTGGATCAGGTACTCGAAACGATCAAGCAGCTCGTCGACCTTTATCTGAACTTCTCCTTCAGCGCTCTCGCAACGGCCGGCGGGACGAGGTCCGAAACCTTGCCGCCGTAGCTGGCGATGTCCTTCAAGATACTTGACGAGACGAAGATGTGCGCGAAGCTCGACATCAGGAACACGGTGTGGATGTCGGGCGCAAGCTTGCGATTCATCAGCGCCTGCTGCAGCTCGGCGTCGAAGTCCGAGTAGGCTCGCAGCCCCTTGACCAGCGTGCTCGCTCCGCGCGAGCGCGCGTACTCGACCGTGAGGCCGGTGAAGCTCGCGACCTCGGCCCGATCGCGTCCGTCGAGTGAGGCGCGGATCAGCTGCAGGCGCTCCTCGACCGTGAAGAGCGGTTGACGCTTCTCCGGATTGGCGGTCACCGCCACGATGAGGCGGTCGAAGATGCCGAGCGCGCGGTCGACCACGTCGAGGTGTCCGTTGGTGAAGGGGTCGAAGCTGCCCGGATAAACGGCGATCTTCGAGTTGGGGACCTGGTTGCGCGCCATCACTAGGGGCCCCCGAAAAATCGCAGATTTTTTGGGGTTTTCACGCTTTGAACACGGTGAGGACCGTGTCTCCGTGACGGCGCTGCCGATCGACCTGCAGCCGGCTGAGCGAGGGAAGCTGCTGGCGCCGCGAGTGTTCCGCGATGACAGTCGCGCCCGTTACGTCGCGGTCCAGCACCTGCAGCGCGCGGTCGAGGACGACGTCTTCGTACGGAGGATCGAGAAAGACGAAGTTCGCGGCCCTGACCGCGTCAGGAGAAGCTTCGAGCCACCGCACGACGTCGCTGCGGACCACGCGGGCGCGTGCCTTGAAGCCGAGGGCGTCCAAGTTCTGCCGCAGGATAGCAAGACCGCGAGGCTGCTGGTCCACGAACGTCACGCTCGCCGCGGCCCGAGACAGCGCCTCGATGCCGAGCGCACCCGAGCCGGCGAACAGGTCGAGCACGTTGGCTCCCTCGATGCGCGGCCCGACCATGTTGAAGATCGCCTGCTTCACCATGCCCTGGGTTGGGCGGATGTTCTTCGGCGCCTTGAGTCTGCGTCCGCGCGCCTCTCCGCCGGCTATGCGCAGCCGGCTCACCGGCGAATCCGGATGACGCCGTCTCCGCGCATGACCCCGATCCTGACCCCGTGACCAAACCGGTGCGCATGTTCCGGCGGGATCGCGACCAACAAGCCTCCGCTCGTCTGGGCATCGCACAGCATCAACTGCTCGGTGTCGCCGAGTCCGCCCCACTCGACCTGATCGCGATACGAGGCGTGATTGCGGCGGCTTCCGTCAGGAAAGAGGTCGCGCTCCGCGAGATCTGCCACGCCTTTCATGAAAGGCACCGATGCGAACTCGACGTCCGCCCCACCTCGCAGGTTCGCGAGATGCCCGATCAGGCCATACCCGGTCACGTCGGTGGCGGCGGTCGCACCTGCGCCGACCATCGTCTCGGCTGCTTCGCGATTGAGCGTGGTCATGATGGCGACCGCTTCTCGTTCCAGGGCTGGTGGACAGAGGCCGCGCTTGATCGCTGTCGTCACCAGTCCCGAGCCAAGAGGCTTGGTCAGGTAGAGAAGGTCGCCGGCGCGCGCGCCCTCGTGTCCGATCACGCGGTCGGGATGCACCTCACCGATGACGGCATAGCCGAACTTGGGCTCGGCGTCATCGACCGAATGTCCGCCGACCACGGCAACACCTGCCTCCCCGAGCTTCGCCGCGCCGCCCGCGACGATCTTCTCGAGCAGCCCCGTGCCCAGCTTGTCGCGTGGAAACGCGGTGATCCCCAGGGCGAACAACGGGCGCGCACCCACCACATAGATGTCGCTGAGCGCGTTGGCCGCGGCGATGGCGCCGAAATCCGCGGGATCGTCGACGATGGGCGTGAAGAAGTCGACCGTCGCGACGAGCGCGCGGTCGGGCGCGATGCGATAGACCGCCGCGTCATCGCGCGCGGCCGCACCATGCAGCACGTTGGGGTCGACGATCGGGGGCAGCGCCCCGAGAACCTGCCCTAGCTCCACCGGGCTGAGCTTGCAGGCTCAACCGGCCCCGTGGCTGTACTCCGTCAAACGCATCGGTGAATCCATTGGTGTGCTAAGTATCGTGGGTGGCTGTTGGACTCCCCCACCCGGCGGCTTCGCCGGCGACCTCCCCAGCAAGTGGGGAGGTGAATACCTGAATGCCGCTCGTGTTTGCTGCGATCGCCGAGGCGTGCTCGCCGGAGGAGCGCGACCTGGCCGTCGCGACCCGCGGGGGTATGGAGGAGCTGGGGCGCCTATTTGTGGCAGCGCGGCCGGACGTCGTCGTCGTGGCCACGCCGCACAACGTCCACATCTCGGACGCGCTGGCGGTGGTCGTGGCGTCCCGGGTCAAGGGACGGCTCAACGGCGTGACACCGCCGATCGAGCTGGACGTCCCCTCGGCAACGGACGTCGCGTGGCGGGTGCTGGAGGCGATCGTCGGGGCCGGGCTGCCGGCGGTGGCGGTGAGCTTCGGGTCCAACGACCCGTCAACGGCCGTCGCGCCGATGGACTGGGGCGTGCTGATACCTCTGTGGTTCATGGGCGGGAGGCGCGAGCCGCCCGTGCCTGTGGTCGTGGTGACACCGGCGCGTGAGCTGTCCGCCTCCGACCACGTCAGCGCGGGCGCCGCGATCGCGGCCACCGCCGCGTCATCAGACCGCCGCGTGGCGTTGATCGCGAGCGCCGACCACGGACACGCGCACCGTGAGGACGGGCCGTACGGGTTTCATCCCGCGGCGAAGGAATACGACTCGCTCGTGTGCGACCTGGTGCGAACGAACCGTCTTGAGGGTTTGACCGGCATCAGCCCGCAGCTCATCGAGCAGGCAAAGGCGGACAGCTGGTGGCAGATGCTGATGCTGCACGGTGCCACGCCGGGCTGGCGCGGGAACCTCATCTCGTACGAGGCGCCGACTTATTTCGGCATGCTGACCGCCGCGTACGCGCCTGGCTGATACGTCTGCAGGGCGCTAAAGATCGGTTGTTAAGACCGTTGGCGGGCTGGACATTTGTTCGTACGATGCCCTCATGGTCGATCTCGAGCTACCAGGAGCGGAAGAGGCAGTCGGGCTGGTCGCCTTGCGGCGGCAGATCGACCGCCTTGAGCTGGAGTTCTCCAGGCTCGCCGCATCGTTCTCCTGGAGCAGGTACTGGGACCTCGAAGGCTTCAACAGCGCCATCGACTGGATGCGCTTCAACTGCCAGATGACCTCAACCGCCGCTGCGGATCGGATCAGCGTTGGTGAGCACATCACGGATATGCCCCAGAGCACCCGGGCAATGGAGGCGGGCGAGATTGGCTTTGCCCATATGACTGTCATGTCCCGCACCGTGGATGCCGTCGGCAGCGCCTTCGACGAGTCTCAGCTCCTTCCGCTTGCGCTGGAGAACTCGCCCGGCAAGTTTCATTACAAGTGCATGCACTACAGGCACTCGGTGGATGCCCGGGCTTATGCCGACATGCAGACCGAGGAGGCAGAGAATCGGCGGCTCCGCCTGAGCAGGGCCGAAGACGGCTCCTTGCTCATCAGCGGCGCGCTGGACCCCATCGGTGGCGCCCTCGTGCGCACCGCGCTCGAGCCGCTGGCCAAGCCGTCGGGCAAGTTCGACCACCGGCAAATCGAGCAGCGCTATGCCGACGCACTGGTCGAGCTCGCATCGCACGGCGGCACGCAAAAGGTCCAGCTCCAGGTCACCACCTCGCTCGAGACTCTGAAAGGCCTGGCGGGCGCACCTGCGGCTGAGATGGAGTTCTCGCTTCCGATCTCGTCGAAGACGGTGGAGCGCCTGGCGTGCGACTGCAGCGTGACGCGGGTGCTGCTGAATCAGAAGTCGGTGGTCATCGACGTCGGCCAGGCCGAGCGAACCATCAAAGGGCCCAAGCGCCGCGCGCTCAACGCTCGCGACGGACACTGCCAGTGGTTGGGATGCGAGCGGCCGGCGTCCGCATGTGATGGACACCACTTCGTGCACTGGAAAGACGGAGGCGGCGATGATCTGGAGAACCTGATCCTTCTCTGCGCGCGGCACCACTGGAAAGTTCACGAAGGCGGTTGGCAGCTGGTCAAAACAGACGAAGGTCGCGTGCTACCAATAGCGCCCACTCCGACATTCGGTTTTCCGCGGGCCCCGGACTAGCTGATCGAGGTCAGGTCCAGCCTTCGGATCACGGCCGCCTTGAGCAGAGGGTGACGCTCCAGGTTCGGGTCTTCGCCTACGATCCTCTCCGCCTCCTGGCGCACCTCGCTCAGGAGCTCCGGCTGCAGCAGCGCATCCATGGCGACATCGGACATGCCGTGCTGGCGCGGGCCCATCAGCTCGCCCATGCCCCGCAGCCGCATGTCTTCCTCCGCGAGCTCGAAGCCGTTGTGGATTCGCGTCAGCAGCTCGAGCCGCGCCAGGCTCCTGTCCGAGGGATCGTCCGCGAGCAGCAGGCAGCGACTTCGGGACCAGCCTCGCCCGACGCGGCCGCGGAACTGGTGCAGCTGGGCCAGCCCGAAGTGATCGGCTCCTTCGATCATCATCACCGTGGCGTTGGGCACGTCCACCCCGACCTCGACGACCGCCGTTGCCACGAGGACCTGAATCTCGCCGGCGACGAACCGCTGCATGACCTCGTCTTTGTCTTTGAGGCGCCCGTGAATGAGGCCCATGCGCATCGGTTCAGGAAAGACTTCCTTCTTGAGCCGCTCGAATTCGGCGGTCGCCGACCGCGCGACGACGATTTCGGATTCCTCGATCAGCGGGCAGATCACGAACGCCTGGCGTCCCGCCGCGACCTCCGAGCGCACGAGCTCGTAAGCGCGGTCTCGCTGCTCGGGCTCGATGACCTCGGTCTCGACCGGGGTTCGTCCTGGAGGCATCTCGTCGATCACCGACAGCGTCATCTCTCCGTACAGCGCGAGCGCGAGTGTGCGCGGGATCGGCGTCGCGGTCATGGCGAGGAAGTGCGGCCGGCCCCGGCCCTTGCCGCGCAAAAGCTCGCGCTGCCGCGTTCCGAAGCGGTGCTGCTCGTCGACGACGGCCAGACCCAGGTTCGCAAACTCGACGTCGTCTTCGATCAGGGCATGGGTGCCGACGACCACGGCGCAGTGTCCCGAAGCTGCCGCGGTGCGCACCCGGCGGCGCTCCACCGCGCTCTGACTGCTGACGAGCAGCTCGACCACAAGGCCCGGAGAGGCGTCCTCGAGGTAAGTGCGGAACTTGCGCAGATGCTGCCGGGCGAGAATCTCGGTCGGCGCCATGACCACCGTCTGCATGCCTGCGGCGTGGGCCATCGCCGCGCACGCGGCCGCGACCGCGGTCTTGCCGGAACCGACGTCGCCGTTGAGGAGGCGGTTCATCGGCACGGCCTCCTGCATGTCCTTGAATGCTTCCCAGGTGACCTTCTTCTGGGCGTGCGTGAGCTCGAAGCCAAGGGCGGCCTTGAACGCGTCGATGACCTCCTGGCGGTACGGAATCGGGATGGCCGGCTCGGCGGCGATCCTGGCCCGCATCATGGCGAAGGCGGCCTGGAGCTCGAGGAGCTCGACAAAGGCCATGCGGCGGCGAGCCTGCCAGTACTCGGCGTCGGTCTCCGGCTTGTGGCCCTGACGGACGGCCTCGACCACACCGAGCAGGTGATGGCGCTCGCGAACCTCGGGTGAAAGAACGTCCTGGAGACGGTCGGCCAGCGGAAGCACGGTCTCGACCCAGCCGGCGATCCTCCGCGAGGTGAGGCCGTCGACCAGGTGGTACTTGGGCATCAAGCCGCCGACACGCTTGGGTTGAGCTTCGACGTCCGGTTCCAGCCGCTCGTAGTGGGGACTCTGCATCTCCGGCCTGTCCCCGAAGCGAGAGCCGCTCACCATCCCCGCCACCGCAACCCTGTCGCCCTTGTGAAGGTTCTTGAGAACCCATGGGTTGTTGAACCACACAACCCTCATCTCAGCCCCGGCATCGTCGCGGATCGTCGCCTCGGTCAGCTTCATCTTGCGGAAGCGCGTAGTGATCGCCTTGATCGAAAGGACCGTCCCGACGACCGAAGCCTGCTTGCCAGGCTCGAGGCCTGCGATGGACGCCGGCGTGTATGCCTCCCACCCGAAAGGCAGCGTCAACAGGAGATCGCGGACGGTGCGGATGTCGAGCTTCTCGAAACGCTCGGCGTTCGCGTTCCCGATGCCCTTGATCGTGTCGACCGGCGCATCAAGACCGCGCGGGAGGGCAAGTATCGCCATCTACGCTATGTCCGCCGTGCTGCGAAAGCGAAGCGTGCTCGTCGTCCTGGGCATCGTGATAGTCGGAGTCATCGGCTACGCGGGAACCAGCATCGCGTATTCAAGCGTCCTCGTAGCGAACGCGGAGCGAACGATCAACACGGTCGCCTCACACAAGGACTCGCTCAATGCGTCTTTCACAAGCGTCAACTCGCAGCTCATCGCACAGGGCACCAGCTCGACGTTCAACGCGCAGCAGGCCATCGCGCAGGTCGACAGGTCCGTGGCCGGCTCCCAGCTCGCGATGAGAACGATCGACCAGGATGACGCGTCTCTGGCTTCGGTCGAAACGCAGCTCGGCCAGAATCGGTGGCTGGCGGTCATGGGCCGCAGCAACGTGAACCAGGAATCGACCCGCGTCGGGCACGCCCGCCTGGCGCTCGCCGCGGCCCGGACGATCGCGTCGGACCAAGCCCTGGACGGACACTTCTGGCACTCGCTGTACACCGCACTGGGCGACCTCGACACCCTCAACAGCCAGAGCGCCGCGGGCGACCTGACCTCGGCGCGGTCGACGTTGACCACGATGCAGGCCGATACCAACCAGGCGGTTCAACAGTCCAGCTCCCCGGGGCTTCCCGCCGACCTGCATGACCTGATGGTCGACCTCCAGTCTTTCTTGACCGATTACGGCAAGCAGTTGGACGCGCAGCTGGCGGGCGACAGCGCGAGCGTAGCCCAGTACCAGGCCAGCGTGGAGAGCGACATCACGAAGCTGGGTTCGTATGACATCGACAGGATCGGCAAGGAGATCGACGCCTTCTTTGCGCCCCTGATCGACCGATTCAACTCCGAGCTCGCGGCCGCTACGGCTTAGTCCTGCGACCCTCCGCGCGCGCGAACCAGACCAGCTGGCCCGCCAGCAGGAGCACGAGCACCACGAGCGCGGGCGGGCCGAGCCTGGAGACGGCAAACCAGCCCGCGGCGATGATCACGAGCACGACCGCGCTCTGGACCCAGTCGCCTACGAACAGCCCGACCACCGCGGCCCCGGCCGACCGCAGAAACTTCATGCCAGGGCGGGCCTCCGGATGAGCCTGACCGCCAGGCGCGATGCGACGAAGTAAATGACGGCGAGGCCCAGGATCGAAACGAAGTCGAGCGGCCACGACGCGCCCATCCCCTCCGCGGCCCAGAACGTGCCGAGGCTCGTGAGGATGACGCCGACCGCGTACTTCAACGTGTTCTCGGGCACGCGGGCGAGCGGTCTCCGGACGACGAGCCCCGCCACCGCGACCACGACCATTGCCAGCAGACCACCCGCGACGGCGGCGGGCAGCCCGCGGCCGGTGCCGCCGACCGCAATGACTATGAAGACCACTTCGAGACCTTCGAGGAAAACTCCCTTCAGGGCGAGGACGAACCCGACCCAGTCGCGGCCGGACGCCGAGCCCTGCAGCTGGTCCACCGTCCGGCGGTAGGCCAGCTCCTCGTCGTGCTTGTCGACCACCCCGGCCGAGCGCAGGACCGCCTTGTGCAGCCAGCGCAGTCCGAACAGGAGCAGCAGCGTCCCGACCAGCAGCTTGAGCGCCGAGTCCGGGATTCGAGTCACGATGAACTGGCCGAAGAAGACCACCAGGACCGCAAGCGCCACCAGCGCGCCGAGCGTGCCCAGGAGCGGCGCCCGCCAGCCGCGGGTGAGGCCGACGGCGAGCACGATGGTCAGCGCCTCGGTTGACTCGACCGCCGAACCGAGGAACGCGGCGCCGAACACCAAGAGTGTCTGGTACATCTCAAGAGAGATTAACCACGGCTTGCTTTAATGAGGTCCCATGCGGCCTGGGCTGTACGCCGACGATTCGATCACCCGCCGCGTCAACCGGGAGAACGTCCTGCTCCTGGGTGGCGGCCGCGCCCTGCTGATGCAGCTCGCGCACCCGAAGGTCGCGGCGGGGGTGGACGAGCACTCGGACTTCCGAACCCGGCCGCTGTACCGACTGCGGCGGACGATCCGGCTCACGATGGCCATCGTCTTCGGAGACCGCGAGACGGCGATGGCGGCGGCCCGAAGCGTCAACAACGTGCACGCTCGGGTCAAAGGGCGGGATTACCGCGCCCTGGATCCCGAGCTCCTGCTGTGGGTGCACGCGACGCTGGTCGACACGGCGTTGGTGACTTACGAGACATTTGTCCGCCGGCTGCCGGCGCGAGACCGGGATGAGTTCTACCAGGAGATGAAGCTGCTGGGTGAGCTGCTCGGGATCCCTAGAGCGCGATTTCCCGAGACGATCGGTGACTTTGAAGAATATGTGGCCGCGAGCGTGGCCGGCCAGCTTCGAGTCGAGGACAGAGCCCTCGAACTTTCGAAACTCGTCGTCCGCCCGAGGCTGCTCCGCCTGCCGGGCACGGTGTTCGTGCCGTGGGAGCTCATCACGACGGGACTGCTTCCCGCGTCACTGCGCGATCAGTACGGGCTCAAGTGGGGCAGGTCGCAGGAGCGGGTCTTTCAGCTCCTGGCGCGGGCCGTGCCGAAGCTCGTTGCCGTGACGCCGCCTGTGCTCCGCGTGTGGCCGCTGCCTGGGCACAACGTCAGCCTGGCGGCGGACTTCTCTCTTACTGCTTGATGTAGACGATCCCCAGCGCCTTCGGACCGGCGTGCGTGCCGAGCACGCAGCCGATCTGGCCGAGCGGGATCTCGCGGTCGGGAAACTCCCGGCGCAGGTCGGCGGCGACTCGTTCGGCGTCTTCCCGCGCCTCGGCGTGCATGACCGCCATGTGCTCCACCGGCTGCTCGGACCGAAAGAACTCGATCATGCGTGGAATCGCACGCGAGCGCGTGCGCACGCGGTCGACCGGCTTGATCTCGGCGTGCTCCGTCACCAGCAGCAGAGGCTTGACGTCCAGCATCGTTCCGATCATCGCCCCTGCGCGGCTGAGCCGCCCGCCCATCTCGAGGTAGCGAAGCGAGTCGAGGAGGGCGAGCACACGGCATTTCGGCACCCGCTGCTCGACCGCCGCGATCGCCTCTTCGAGGGTTGCGCTTTCCGCCGCGATGCGGCACAGAAACGCGATGGGCATCGACACCGTCTGGCTGTCGACGACGTTGACCTTGAACCCCTCCACCGCCTCGGCACCGACCCTCGCTGCTTCGGCGGTCGCCGAGAGCTTCGCTCCGATGTGGATCGAGATGCAGCCGTCGTGGTCCCTGGCCAGCTTGCGGTAGACCTCGGCGAACTCGCCGGGTGACGGCGCAGAGGTGGTGGGAAGCGTGCTGGATGCAGCGAGCCGGCGGAAGAACTCCTCATCCGTCATGTCAACCCGGTCCCGAAACGACTCCTTGCCGAAGATGACCTTGAGCGGCACGACCTCGACGCCGTAGCGGTCGCGCCACTCGTCGGGCAGGTCGGCAGTCGAGTCGGTCACGACCGCGAAGCTGCGCGTCACCCGAGAGGCAGTTTTATTCGACGGAGAGGATGAAGGGGTAGTGCTGCTGCCCGCCCTGCTGGACCTCGACCTCGAGGCTGGGATAGCTGGAGCGGATCTCTGACTCGAGCTTCGCCAGCTCGTCGTCGCTCGCCTGCTCGCCGCGGTAGACGGTGACGAGCTCATACGAGTCCGTCCCCAGCTTGCCGAGCGCCTTGTTCACGACCTCCGCGTAATCGTCGCCGGCGAACTCGAGCCGCTCGTTGATCAGCCCGATCACGTCTCCCTTCTTGACCCTCAACCCGTTCGACCGCGTGTCCCGCACCGCGTGCGTGACCTCGATGGTCTGCACGCGCGCCGCCTCGGCCTTCATCACGCCGAAGTTTTCGGCGGCGGGACGTTCCGGCCGGAAGGCGACCACGGCCGACACGCCCTGCGGCACGCTGTGAGTTTCGACGACGTGCACTTTTTTCTTGGTCAGGCCGATGACCTGCTTCGCGGCGGCAATGACGTTGCCGTTGTTGGGCAGCAGGATCACCTCTTCATACGGCACCGATTCGATCGCGGTGAGCATGTCCTGCGTGCTGGGGTTCATCGTCTGGCCGCCCTCGATGATGGCGTCCACCCCCAGGCCGCGAAAGATCTCGACGAGGCCGCGACCGGCCACCACTGCGACAAGGCCGACCCCGTTGGCCCGCGGCGGCCTGGTCCCGGTTCCGCCGCCCTCGGTCTCGAGGATGCGCCGGTGCTGCGTCGACATGTCGCCGACGTTCAGCTTCATGAGCTTGCCGTAGCGGCCGGCGAGGTTGATCACGCTCGTCGGGTCGTCCGTGTGCACGTGAACCTTGACGAGCTTCGGCTCACCGACGACGAGCACGGAGTTGCCGAGCGCCTCGATCTCCTCGCGGATGAGGTCGGTGTCGAGGCTCGTGCCCTCGATCAGGAACTCGGTGCAGTAGCCCCAGCCACCCTCGGGCAGCACCATCGAGACCTGCGACGCCGGCGCGAGCAAACGCGAGTCGGCGAGCGCCGCGAGGGCGGGTTCGGACTCCTCGACCGTCTTCAGCATGCCCTCGAGGATGAGCTGCAGGCCAAAGCCGCCTGCATCGACGACTCCCGCGTCGCGGAGGATCTGGAGCTGGCTCGGCGTCTTGAGCACGGCGGCGCGCGCTCCCGCCGCGGCGGCCGCGATCACACGCGGCACGTTGGCGTCCGGGCCGCTCGCTGCCGTGGCGGCGGCTCGACCGGCTTCGCGGGCGACCGTGAGGATCGTGCCTTCGGTCGGTTTGTTGACGGCGCGATACGCCGCGTTGGCGGCCTCTTCGAAAGCCGCCGCGAGCTCCGCCGGGGTAAGCGAGCTCTTGCCCTCGACCGCGCGCGCAAACCCGCGGAAGATCTGCGACAGGATCACGCCCGAGTTGCCGCGCGCACCCATGAGGCTTCCATGCGAGGCGAGCTTGGCGATCTTGCTGACCTCCGCGGCGCCCGACTGCTTGACGTCCTCGACCGCGGACTGCAGCGTCAGCAGCATGTTGGTGCCCGTGTCGCCGTCCGGCACGGGGAACACGTTGAGCCTGTTCACTTCTTCGTGGTTGGACGCGAGCCAGCTGAGGCTGCCGAGCAGGGCTCGCTTGAAAACCGGGCCGTCCAGGCCTGTCACCTTCACAGCGGCCACCACTCAGCCGCGCTCTTCGCGCACGCCCTGCACGTTGACGTTGACCTTCATCACAGACACGTTGACCGAGCGCTCGACCTCGAACTTCACGGTCTCCTGCAGGTTGTGCGCGACTTCCGAGATGCGGATCCCGTACTGGACGATGACGTACACGTCGATCGCAAGGCCGTCTTCCACCTGGACCACGTCGACTCCCTTGTCGACGTTCTCGCGCCTCAGCAGCTCCGCGAATCCGTCGCGAAGACCGCGACCCGCCATGCCGCTGATGCCGTAGCAGCGCGTGGCGGCATGGCCGGCGATCGCGGCGACAGCCGACGGAAACACCTCGATGCGGCCCCACTGGCGGGACTGGATGAGGGCGGTGGTGGTCTTCGAGGCCATGCGAAGCCCCATGGTACAATTCGGCTCCGGGCGCAAGCGTTCGTATGCTGCTGCCCGCCCTCAACTCCAGCCGGAAGGTGCCCCATGGCCAAGCAGTGCGCGATCTGCGGCAAGACGCCGCAGTACGGACATCACGTCAGTCACGCCAAGAACCGGGTCAACCGGAGGTTTCTGCCCAACCTCCAGATGGGCCGCGTGACCGTGGCGGGCAAGACCTTCCGCGCGCGCGTGTGTACGCGGTGCCTGAGGACTTACTCCGCTTAACTAAAGTCCAGGCCGTGCACTTCGCCTAAGCGACGGAGGTCGTTACGCAGAGCGCTCCAGACCCTTTCCTGCGCCTCCAGCGGCGGGATCACCATGGCCGGGTCGTCGACCTGCGCCGCGAGCTCCGGGTGCTCGACCATCTCCGCGAAAAGCAGCGTCCACGCGCGCGGCACCACTTCGTAGATCGCGTAACCGCCGCCGCCAAGCGCGAGCCACCGACCCCCGCAGAGCTCGTGCGCGAGCTCGTGGAAGGTGCTGCCGATGCGAGGCCAGATGCGCGTCGTGGCGGCGAGGTGCGCGAGCGGGTCGAGGTGATGCGTGTCGCAGCCGTCCTGCGTCACCAGCACGGTGGGCTTGAAACGGCGCAGCATCGTGGGGACAACCTTTTCGAAAGCGGCAAGCCACGGCTCGTCCCACGTGTAGGGCGCGAACGGCATATTGACCGCAAAGCCGCGTCCGGGCCCGATGCCACGGTCCTGCGGAAAGCCCGTGCCCGGGAAAAGCCAGTGCCCGCTCTCGTGGAGGCTGATCGTCAGCACGTCGGGGTCGGCCTCGAAGATCTCCTCCACGCCGTCGCCGTGGTGCACGTCCACGTCCACGTACGCGACGCGGTGGCCGCGGGCTTTGAGCCACTGGCACGCGATCGCGGCGTCGTTGTACGTGCAGAAGCCGGACGCGCGGTCGCGGTGCGCGTGATGCAGCCCGCCCGACGGGCTGAAGGAATGCAGCGCCGCGCCGCTCTGGACCGCCTCGGCGGCGACGAGCGTGGCGCCCGCGACGAGTGACGTGCCTTCGTGCAGCTCGTCGGAGACGGGGTTGTCGGCGGACGCGTAGCCCGCGGCGTCGATCGCCGCGCGTGACAGGAACCCTCGCTGCGACGGGTCGCTGAGCTTCCGCACCAGCTCGACGTACTCCGGTGAATGCACCAGCTCGAGCTCCTCGATGGTCGCCGCACGCGGCGGAACCAGGTGCCCGTGCTCGATGAGGCCGGTCGATTTGATGAGGTCGACCGCCAGCTTGACGCGGATCGGCTGCAGCGGGTGCTCATCGGACAGGTGATGCTTCATGAGCGCATCGCCGTAGACGAGCGTGACCGCCCCTGACACGCCCACTTACGCTAACGGTTCGAATGAATCGAGAGGACCTTTTCGAGGCGGTGCCGAACTTCTCCGAAGGACGGCGCCGCGAGGTGATCGACGCGATCGCAGCGAGCGCGGCGCCAGCATTCGTGCTCGACGCCGACCCGGATCCGGACCACAACCGCGCGGTGTTCTCGCTGGCCGGAGCGAGGACGAGGCTGCTCGAAGGCTTGCTGGGCGCGATCAGCGAGGCGGTCGAGCGCATCGACCTGCGTGAGCACCACGGCGTCCATCCGCGGGTCGGGGCGGCCGACGTCGTCCCGATCGTCCCGCTGGGCGAGACCGCTCTTGACGCGTGCCGCGAGCTCGCGCGCGAGGTCGGCGAGCGCGTCTGGGCGGAGCTGAACGTCCCCGTCTACTTCTATGGGCATGGCGAGGCGAAGACCCTGGCCGACATCCGGGCGGGACGGGCCATGCCGGACCTGGGTGGGCCGGACCTCCACCCCACCGCCGGCGCGGTCTGCGTCGGAGCACGGCGCACGCTCGTCGCGTTCAACGTGATTCTGTACGGATACGACCTCGTCGCCGCGCGCGCCCTGGCCCGGGCGATTCGCGAATCAGCGGACGGTCTGCGCGGCGTGCAGGCGCTGGTCTTCGCACTGCCGGGCGATCGGGTTCAGCTGTCGATGAACCTGTTCCGGGTGGACGAGACGGCACCCTCCGACGTCATCGCCGAGCTGGAGCGGCGCGGCGTCGCGATGG
>WNFB01000086.1_pt1 | contig 56729 bp, 39 predicted proteins | sample 5400501 | NCBI WGS metagenome assembly WNFB01 (sample SAMN13153341, study PRJNA577476) | soil metagenome | isolation source: 200 cm saprolite under Douglas fir tree site 2 hole 1 | place: USA:California | collected 2015-04-18 | reverse complement strand
GAAGATTTTAAAGCAGGATGGATTGTAGTGCCGTCGTCCCGACGGCTGTAGCGCAGGCGTCTCGCTGCGCATGCGAGGGCTAGATGCCGGCGCTACACATGTTCCAACGCTTCGGGCGTGCGAGACCTATGGGACCGGCCCCTACACTACTCGTACCTCAGCGCCTCGATCGGGTCCAGCCGTGCGGCCTTGATCGCCGGCAACATGCCGCTGATAATTCCCACGAAGCTGAGGATTGCGGTGGCCGCAATCAGCGTCCCCGAATCGATGGTCAGGTGAATGTCGCCCTCATTGGCGTTCTCCAGAAAGGCACTCCACAAGGTCAGCGAGCCGACAGACCATGACACCAGATACGCCAAGGCGACTCCGGCGAGTCCACCCAAGAACGTAATCACCAGGGCCTCCGCCAGGAACTGGAAGAGAATGTGCCAGCGCCGTGCGCCTAAAGCCTTTTCCACGCCGATCTCACGTGTGCGCTGCGTCACCGAAACCAGCATGATGTTCATCAAGCCGACGCCGCCAATTCCCAGCGTGAGTAGTCCGATAAATCCGAGAAGAATTTTTATGCCGGTAGTGATGACGCGAAGATCCAGCAAGTCGGCAAAGACATCAAAGACGAACACTGCGCGTTTGTCCTTGGGATCAAAGTTGTGGTGGAAGGCCATGGAACGGCGCACCGCATTGACGACTTTTTCGTGGTCACCCTCATATTCCATTCCGATGGAATTGAGATAAAACGTTTTCTTCAGATCGCTCATAGCGACAAACGGCACGTACACCATGCCATTCATGTTTTCATCGCCATTCTGGATCACGTGCTTCAGCACGCCAATGACTTGATATGAGATTCCATCCAGCCGGACGCTTTCGCCAATCGCGTTCTCACCAGAAAAGAGCTTCTTCTTCACGTCGGCGCCCAGCACCGCCACACGAGTGTGGGTAAAGTCATCCTGCTCGTTAAAAAAACTGCCCTCCTCAACTTCCATACGGCGCATGCGACCGTAGGATGAATAGACGCCGCTCACAGCGTAATTCCCGCTGCGTGTGCCATAAGCCGCAGTGCTCTGTTTAAACGCTTCCGGGGACATGCGCTTGAGCAAGGGCACCTCCGCGCGAAGGTAATCGAGGTCATTTACAGTTAGGCGAACCTCGGTTCCTGCCTTGGTGCCGCCAGCTTGCATCGCGGTCCTGCCTGGAAACACAAAGATCAGATTTGTACCCCAGGATCGGAAGGCTATCCACAATGCTCGTTCAAATCCGGTACCGTAGGCGAGTAGGAGCACGACGGTCGCAATGCCCCACGCCATACCGAGCATGGTGAGCAGGCTGCGGCGGCGATCATGGCGCAGCGCGTGGTAAGCCTGTCGAGCCAGTTCGAGGACCATCACTACTCCTGTCGCAGGGCCTCCACCGGGGGCAGCAGGGCCGCTTTGCGCGCGGGATACAGTCCAGCAGCAATGCCAGCAATAGCCAGAGATGCGATGGCGGCTACTGCCGAAGCCGGCACAATCCGGGGAGTATCGAAGCCTTCCGGCGATGGCAGCATGGCCAGCAAAGTGACAAAGGCGACCGAGATCGCCAGTCCGATGCCGCCGCTGAAAGCGGTCAGAAACGCGCCTTCAATGAAGAACTGGGTGAGGATATTACGGTAGGTCGCGCCCAGCGCTTTGCGCAAACCGATCTCTTTGGTTCGCTCGGTAACTGAAACCAGCATGATGTTGATGATTCCGATCGCGCCCAGTCCAAGTGTGACCAGCCCAACAACGCCGAGGAACCAGTCCATCGCGTCGAAAATTTTGCCCACGCGCTGCGAGTTTTCGATTGTGTCCCAATCTTCGAATGCGTCTTCCAGTTTGGGATCGAAGCCGTGCCGGCGGCCTATGATCTTGTGCACTTCCTGCTTGGCCCGCAGGTGCTGGTCGCGAGTAATGGGACGATAGTTGATGAACGAGATGGCGTCCTCAGAGTTCTCGGCCTTCAGTGGAAACAGGTTGCGCATGGTCTCAATTGGCATGAAGATGCGGGCGTTGGTGCCGTTATTTCCGTCCTGGCCGACTTTGGTTACAACACCAATCACGTCGAAGCCAACACCATTCAGCAGGATGCTGGAACCCACTGCTGGCCGCCCTGGGAACACGTTCTTGAGCAACTCCCAACCAACGACCGCGACCCGGCGGCGCTCCGAGTTGTCTTCATCATTGAACCAGCGACCGGTACCGATAGGGACGTTGCGGATCTGGTTGTAAACGGGCGAGACCCCGAACACTTGGCCGTTGGTGCTGCCGTAATCACTTACGGCGCGGATATCTTCCCGATTCAACACCGGAGAGACGATCCGGATGAACTTAGAATCATCACGGATCGCGAGATAGTCCTGGTATGTGAAGTGATATAAGCGTCCAGATTGGGTGCTGCCCTGGACTGCAGGAATCCGGCCGGAAAAGGTGAACATAATGTCTTGGCCGAGGGTGGCAAGCTCCTTCGCCTGACCGCTGCGAAATCCTTCCCCCAGACCTATCAACAGCAACAACGACCCTACTCCCCAGGCGATGCCAAACATAGTGAGGAACGAACGCAGCTTATGGGCCCACAGCGTGGCCAGCGACTGCCGCACAATTTCGAGGAGCATGCGCATAGAATCTACCCCCCAAACCCTAAGAGGAGCGTATTGGGGCCCGGGGCTGATATACGGCGGGGTCTCAGGTCCACCACCATTCTATTCTGCTGTGATATACGACGCGGGCGGACAGGGAGTTCCCCTCTTTTCTTCAAATATTAGACGCCATGAAGAACAAAAGGCTAGCTCCCCCATTCAGATTTTCGGAGCAGTCTGCTTGGCGTTTTGCTCGGGATACTCGTACACTCCGCGTCCCGCCTTCCGGCCCAGACGGCCAGCCTTCACATACTGCACCAGCAATGGCGCGGGGCGGAACTTCTCGCCTAACGTCCGATGAAGATACTCAAGAATGTGGAGACGAGTGTCGAGCCCCACAAGATCGACCAGTTCGAAGGGTCCCATAGGATGGTTCAGGCCCAACTTGAGAGCTTTGTCGATGTCTGCTGCCGAGGCGATCCCCTCCTGGAGCATGTAAAACGCCTCGTTGCCGATCATCGCATTGATACGGCTAGTGATGAACCCGGGCGAATCCTTGATGACTACTACTTGCTTGCCCATGCGCTTCCCGACTTCGACCGCCGTAGCCAGGGTGTCATCGTCAGTCTCAAGGGCGCGCACAACTTCGAGCAGCTTCATCTTGTGCACCGGGTTGAAGAAGTGCATGCCCAGGCACTTCTTGGCGCGGTAGGTCACGCTGGCAATTTCCGTAATGCTCAGCGATGAAGTGTTGGAAGCGAGGATCGTACTGGGGCGACAAATCTTGTCGAGCAAGGTGAAAATCTCTATCTTCGATTCCATCTCTTCGGGCACGGCTTCGATTACGAGGTCGGCTTCGCGCGCGGCTTCCTCCACCGAGCCGGCGAACTCAATGCGCGCAAATGCGGCCTCGGCATCTTTCGAGTTCACCTTGCCCAGTTCGATGGCCTTATCCAGATTGGCGCGGATTTCAGTCTCGGCTCGGCGCAGTGCGTCCGGCAGGAGATCTTCGAGAATGGTGCGGTAGCCGCCCAGTGCCGCCGCATGAGCGATGCCGCGGCCCATAATACCGGCGCCAACGACGGCTACAGTTCTGGGCTCCGGCACTACTTCCCTCCGCGCTCCAGATGCTCGAGTATCGAACCGAAACTAGGCTCCGATTTGCGCATATATTCCGCCAAGCGCTTGCGCTCCTCCTCAGTCATGAAGGGAATGGCGGCGCTGATGCGCCGTAGAGTAGTGGCGATATCGTCAACGTAATTCATCAGGCGAATGAGTTCTCCGGTAGCTACCATGAATGCTCCTGTCTGTGCTTTGGGATGCTCGTTGCGCCGCAATCATGAGGCGTGGCTATGAGAGCATCGCTGGTTGCAAGCAAAACCATTCTCAATGGTGCGGAGAATTTAGTAAAGCGGGGCGTCTGGCGCGAATTTCTTGGAATGGTCACGAAGGCCTGCGACCTATTGTGCCGAAAAGACGGGATCTCATTTGGCCACTCACGTGCGTTGCTTATAGCGCTATCAATGTTTTTAATCTGTCATTCACACGTCTGTACTAATCTAATGGGTATGAGTGATAAACCTTTGAAACGTTATATTTTTGCCAGTGATTTCGACCAGACACTCACCTTTAATGATTCTGGATACGTGCTCAGCGAACTGCTCGGCGTTTCTACAGATGAATTCGAGCGCAAAGCACGAGGCATGGCCAAGCTCAATCTGGTGCAGCAGGGCGCTGAACTTGCGTACCTGCTGCTGCACGACCCGGAATTTCACTCCCAAGTCAGGAAAGAGCACCTCTACGAGGTAGGGAAACGGGTACGCCTAAAAGAAAATATCGAGCTTCTTTCCAGGATTCTCGATAACGGGATTGAAGGCTACCACTTCGACTTCTATGTACTCTCGGCGGCGCCAGTTGAGGTCATTCACTCGGCGCTGGAGGGGGTCGTGCCGCCTGATCACATTTTCGGAACCAGGTTCTCCTACAAGAACTCCGGAGAGATTGAGAGGATCGATCGTGCCACCGCTGGATACGGGAAAGTCGCGGTGCTCGATCAGTTACAAACAACCCAACAGGTCGGTCCGGACCATATCGTCTACGTTGGGGACGGCAGTTCGGATATACATGTAATGCTGCACGTCAATGTGCGAGATGGTTTCACCATAGCCGTCTCGGAAGCCAAGCATGTCGCGCAAATAGCCAAGAGGACCATTCTCAGCACGAATGCGCTCGCCGTCCTCGCGCCAATTCTGGAAGACACGGTAGGTTGGCAGCGACTTCGGATCCGTGAGTTTTTCGACTCGTACGGATTCCTAATACAGGAATGGGACAGGGTACGGACCGACTGGCTCACGCTGCGGGCGGCGGAAAGCGACTGGCAGCAGCAGGCAGCCAGCGCCGATTGAGAGGTGAGCTCTTAGCAGACTGCGGAAAAACTCTGAAAAGCAGATTCCTCGCGGGCTGAAGAGTCTGCGGAAAAAGTAATTGGAGTGGTTCAACTTGGGAGGGCACGCCTTTCAGGCGCGCCGTTCACTTGATCTGGCGGCACTTACGGCACGGCTAAAGCCGTGCCCTTCCACAACTGTGCCAATCCCCGCGTTCTTCCGCAACCTGTGAAGCCCGCTCGAAATGACAAGAGTAAAGGGCTTAACGACGCCTTTCGACTTCGCTCGGGGCAGGCTCTTGAAGTCGTGTCCTTACAAAACAGAAGTGAAACCGGAGTTTTTCCGCAGCCTCCTAGGCTCGATTCGGCTCCGGCGCAGTGTATAAGAATTGGATGGTGAAATACGACGGCGAAGCTCTGCGTGCCTAGCGTCACATCCGAATGCTACGTGACAAAAATCTCATTCCGCTCTCGCGCCAGCACCAGCACGCGCTGGCACTGTGTGTGCGCATTGATCGCGCCATTCAGGCCCGCGAACTGGACCTGGAACCATGGCAAGCAGAGATCCAACAGATCTATGAGCAGGAGATTGGGATCCACTTCGCCGCGGAGGAACTGCACTTATTTGCTACCGCGCAACGCTTCGCCCAGTTGCAGGCCCTGGTACAGGAGTTAATTGGCGATCATGCTGTGCTACGAAATTTTTTCGCGCGGGCCGCGGCGCGGGACATGAGCGTGAAAGATTTGCAGGCCTTTGCCGAGACGCTCTCGGTACACATTCGCAAAGAGGAGCGGCAACTCTTTGAAGAGATGCAGCAGTTGATGAACCCGGAGGAGCTTTCTGCTCTGGGTGCGGCCTTGGATGACGCGTTGAAGAGCGCGTCGGAGGCTTGCATCCTGCCCACGGCGGCAACCCGGCTGCGTGCGAAAACAGAACTCGGTGACTCCTAGTTCGGTTAGGAGTACGCAATCAAGCAGCAAAATCTTCGTGCGCCGGCTGTGGACAAGGCTCGGGGAGGCGATCCGTGAGCTCCGCCAGATGAGCCAGCTTCTCGGCCAGCTCGCGGGTCAGCGCGCTGGAAGGGAAACGCCATCTCCAGTTGCCGTCGTTACGGCTGGGCGTGTTCATGCGAGCTTCACTACCCAGACCCAGCACGTCTTGTAGGGGAAACACGCTCAAGCTGGCTACGGAACCCTGCGCCGCTCGGATGAAAGCCCAGTGAATGCCATCCTCGGCACGACCTAGATAGGCCTCGACATTCCGGCGTTCGTGATCGCTGACACCGGAATTCCACCAGCCAACGGTGGTGTCGTTGTCATGGGTTCCCGTATAGATGACTTTTTCGGGCGTGCAACGGTGCGGGAGGTACATGTGTGCGCCGGAATCTCCGAAACCAAACTGAAGCACAGCCATCCCGGGAATCTGAAGCCGATCGCGCAGGGCGTGCACTTCCGGCGTGATGTAGCCGAGGTCTTCGGCGAAAAATGGGAGCCCTCCGAGGGCTTCCCGCAACTTTTCAAAAATATCGTCCTTGGGGCCGTCTACCCATCGCCCATTCACTGCGGTGGCTTCGCAGGCCGCAATCTCCCAGGACTGCTCAAACCCGCGGAAGTGGTCCAGGCGGATGTAATCGCAATTCCGCGTGGCCCAACGTAGACGCTGAACCCACCATTCGTAGCCGCGTGAGCGCATTACGTCCCAGCGATAAAGAGGATTTCCCCAGCGTTGGCCCGTCTTACTGAAGAAATCCGGCGGTACTCCCGAAACCACCTCAGGGTCAAGTTTCTCATCCAGACAAAAGAGCTCGGGATGGGTCCAGACGTCGGCACTGTCATAGTTCACAAAAATCGCAATGTCGCCGACGATTCGGATCGAGCGCTGAGCACAGTAATGATGCAATGAGTGCCACTGCTCGTAGAAAGCGAATTGAATCGCGCGACGGAAGCTCAGGTCGGAAGCGAGTTGTTCACGGGCCTTCTCCATGGCACTTGGTTGGCGACGGACGAGATCACGGGACCATTGGTTCCAGCTTTCCAGGCGAGAGCGGGCGCGCAGGGCATCAAACAGCACAAAGTCTTCCAGCCACCAATGGTTCTCGGTACAAAAGCGTTCGAATCGGGCTCGGGCATTACCAGAGGCTGAGCGGACGAAATTCCGCGCGGCTTTTGCTAACAAAGGCATCTTGCGGGCAAACACGAGTGGATAATCCACGGGCTCGGCGTGGTCTGGCAGTTCGAGCAGACGGGAGCGGTCCAGCCAGCCACGTTCCGCCAGGCGCTCTAAGCTAATCAGAAGTGGATTCCCGGCAAACGCAGATGTCGAGGAGTAGGGAGAGTATCCGTAACCCAAGGGACCAAGGGGCAACACTTGCCACAGGCCTTGGCGGGCCGCCGCGAGGAAGTCGACGAATTCGTAAGCCGCAGGACCTAAGTCTCCGATGCCACCGCGTGAAGGCAGCGACGTCGGATGCAGCAGAATGCCTGTGGCACGCGGGAACGACATAGTACCGGACTAGCTGGAGTGTTGAGTGACCGCGAAGACCTTCGCCTGACGAGAAACGCCTCGTAAGAATGACGCCCGGATCAGGAGAAACGTGTCAACCAGGAGTTTTGAAAGTGAAACAAAGCGCTACATGCCCTCTTCGTTCTGGCCGCGAGTCAGATTTTTCAGCTCCTGCTGGTTGATCTTGATTTTGCCCGACTTCTCCATCTGCTGGCGAAGGTTCGCCACGAACAGGTTGAACAATTCACCTTGCTTCTTCTGCAGGAGCGAATCGCGTATCTGATCTTTTTTTTGCGCGAACTCCTGATCGGAAGGCTTCTGCTTTTCCACCAGCGAAATCACAATCCCATTGCTGCCGCTGTTAATTGGGCCGCTGATTTCCCCCGGCTTCAAGGTGAAAACAACGGAGGCGGGTCCGGACAAGGAGCCGATATCGGGAATCTGGGCGTCTGGTAGTACGAAGTCGCTGCTCTTAACCGTGGCGCCGACTTCCTTGGCGGCCTTCTTCAGGTCATGTTCGGCCTTGGCTCGGTCCGACAGCTCCTGGGTTTTCTTCGCCAGCAGAACGCTGGCTTGCTCATTCATGAACTCGTTCTCGACGCGTGACCGGATTTCCTCGAAAGTCGGAGTGGCCGGTGGTTTCACGCCCAGCAATTCGAACACAGCATATCCCTGTGATAGCGGCGCCAGGTCGGGTGGGGATTTTTCGCCCTCACTGAACACAGCGTCCATAAACTGCGGTGCGGAGCCGATACCGGGCAGACTGTCGCTCTTACTGAAGAAATCCGTGGCCACAACCTGCATGCCCTTTGAGGCGGCGGCCTTGTCCAGACCTTCCGTCCGTGCCTGATTGAGCAGCGAATTGGCTGCGTTCTCGGCAGTCCGGGCAGCCTTTTGCTGCTTCAGAACGGGCTCGATCTGGTCTTTGACCTCGTCGAGAGTCTTAACGTGCGCCTCTTGCTTGTCATCCACCCGAATAATATCGAAACCATAACCAGCGTTGATCACGTCACTGGCGGCTCCCTTGGGGAGCGAAAAGGCCGCCTTGTCGACTGCGGCAGAGGGGAAGCGCCCGCGCTGAATCCAACCCAGTGAACCACCATTCTTGGCGCTCTCCGCGTCCTGGGAATACTTCTTGGCTAGCTCCTCAAATTTCGCCCCGGACTTCAGCTGCTTGAGGATGTCTTCTGCCTTCTTCTGGGCCTCTTCTACCCCCTTTGGGTCGACTTTGCCATCCGGTCCTGGAAGCGGCGTCTTGATGAGAATATGGCTGATCTTCACCTGCTCAGGCCCCCGATACTCGTCACGGTGCTGATCGTAGTAAGACTGCAATTCCTCGCGCGTGACCCGCGTCTGCGCTTCGACCTGGGCGGTGTCAATCAACACATACTTCACCTTGCGCTTTTCCGGAATCGAGTTGTTATACGTGGTCTTGTTGCGCTCGTAGAACGCCTTCAACTCGGCGTCGGTGGGATGAATCCCTTTACGGATCTCATCTTGCTTGAGGACGGCATATTCAAACTTTACTTTAGTATTGCGGCGTTCAAATTCCTGGCGGATATCGGCGTCGGTGACGCTCGCGCTGCTGGCGACCAAATTGCGCAGCTTGCGCATGCGGATGAAATCTTTTTCCAGATTCTCAAACTGAGGGACCGTCAGTTCATTGCGCTGGACGAAATCTTCGTACCCTTCCTTGCCAATGAAGTTGCCCCCCGGGAACAAGACAGACCCGAGCTGTCCGTGTTGCAGTTCGTCCCGCAGCTCTTCATCGGTGGCCCGCAGACCCATCCGGTCGGCTTCTGCGACGATTAGCTTTTGGTCGATTAGTTGTTCGGCCGCGCGTGAAGCAAAAAACGGCAGCATCATGGAAACCTGAGCGCCTCCCTTTGGAAACTGCTGCCTTAGCAACTGCTTGGCCTGCTGTTGTACTTCGAGAACAGTTACGTCCTGGCCCGCGACCTTGGCCACTACTCCTGCGGCGGGAGCGCCAAAACCGAAGTTTGAGCCGAGACCTCCTGGGATAAGCGTGATCACCATCGCGCCGCAGAACACCAGAAGAATCCCACTGAGGATAACTTTCTTAATCGGGCCAGGGGTTTGCAAAAATCGAATCATTTTTTCTCAAAACTCCAGAATTGAAAGGAGGATATACGATTATAAACTACATGACGGGATTGAAATGGCGCGTGCCCTACGTCAGTTCTGCGGGCAATGTGTGTTGCGAATCCTAAGGAAAGTCAAGTCATGCTCGGGGCGATAGACGCAAAAACAAGCTATTGAAACGAATTAATAAAACGTGTTATCAAGTGAAGCGACTCTTGCATTCGGCAAAACAACGTGTCTCCTGTGGCATGAGACGCTCTTGAAAAGACCAAAGGACTCCCATGAAGATTCGCAGTTTGTCCGGTGTTTCTTTCATTCTGCTTTCCCATTTTCTTTTCGCGCAACTCCTCTTTGCCCAAGCGAAACACCTCAGCCGTCCACAACACAGCAGCAAATTCGTCCTAAGAGACGGCTGGACCCTGCAATCCTCCGCCAAGCTGGAGCAGAAGGGGGAGCTGATCTCCACGCCGCACTTCCAGGCCAAATCCTGGTATACGGTGACGGTACCCACCACGGTGGTGGCGGCGCTGGTCAAGCAGAAGGTTTATCCCGATCCATATTTCGGCATGAATTTGCGGCAATTCCCCGGCGTCACTTACCCGATTGGCGCGAACTTCTCGAACATGCCGATGGAGCCGGGCAGCCCTTTTGCCGTCTCGTGGTGGTACCGCAAGCAATTTGTCCTGCCGGCCGACTACAAGGGCAAGACCCTCTGGCTCAATTTTCAGGGAATCAACTACCGCGCCAACGTTTGGCTCAATGGCAAGCAGATCGCTAAGTCGGACGATGTGGCCGGCGCCTGGCGCACCTACGAGTTCAATGTCACCGATGCAGCCAAAGTGGGAGCCACAAACGTGCTCGCGGTTGAGGTGTATGCGCCCATGGATACCGACTTGGCGATCACCTTTGTCGATTGGAATCCCGCTCCTCCCGATAAAGAAATGGGCCTGTGGCGCGATGTCTACTTCACAACCAGCGGGCCAGTAGCAATCCGGTATCCGACGGTGCTAACACACTTCGATCCTCCTAATAACGACCCCGCGCATCTGACCGTCACTGCGTTGCTGAAAAACGGGAGCAATCAGCCGGTGAAGGGCACACTGAAAGGCAAGATCGAGAATGTCGAGTTCGCTCAAGGTGTCGAACTGGCCTCGGGCGAGTCCAAAGACGTGACCTTCGAGCCCGAGAAGTTTCCGCAGTTAAATCTTGCCAAGCCGCGCCTGTGGTGGCCAGCCCAAATGGGCACGCCGAATCTCTATGAGCTCCACATGGAGTTCGACGTGAATGGCAAGCTGTCCGACAAATCGGATACACACTTCGGTATTCGCGAGGTAACTTCAGAGTTGAGCGCGAACAACAGAAGGTTGTTCACGATTAATGGCAAGAAAATTCTAATTCGAGGGGGCGGCTGGTCTTCGGACATGATGCTGCGCGAGAACTCCCAGCGACTGCAAGACGAGTTCCGTTACGTGCGCGACATGGGCCTGAACACGATTCGCCTGGAAGGCAAACTCGAGAATGAGGAATTCTTCGATCTCGCCGACCGGCAGGGAATTCTGATCATGGCAGGCTGGTGCTGTTGTGATCATTGGGAACACTGGGCAAAGTGGAAGCCGCAGGATTACGACATCGCGAAAGATTCGCTGCAAGACCAGATCTATCGCCTGCGCAGTCATCCCAGCCTGGTGATGTGGATGAACGGGAGCGACAATCCGCCGCCTCCGGACGTAGAAGAAATGTATCTCAATGTGGAGAAGCAGGCCCGCTGGCCGAATCCGGTCGTTTCCTCAGCGACAGCCAAGCCGACTTCGGTTACGGGAGAAAGCGGCGTGAAGATGACCGGGCCGTACGAGTACATCGCTCCTTCTTATTGGACCGAGGATGCCAAGAGCGGACCGCATCACTGCAACCCAGGCGGATGCGGTGGTGCGTACGGGTTCAATACGGAGACCAGTCCCGGACCGGCGGTGCCTCCAGTCGAGAGCCTGCGCGCAATGCTGCCTGACGATCATTTGTGGCCCATTGATGATTATTGGAACTACCACGCGGGTGGTGGGCAGTTCAAGACCATCCAGGTGTACACGGATGCGCTGAAAGCTCGCTATGGCCAAGCCGACAACGCTGAAGACTTCGCATTCAAATCGCAGCTTATGGGCTACGAAGGCATTCGCGCCATGTTCGAGGCATACAGCCGGGACAAGTACACGGCGACTGGCGTCATTCAGTGGATGCTTAACAATGCATGGCCGTCGATCATCTGGCACCTATATGACTACTACCTGCGTCCTGGAGGGGGTTACTTTGGAGCCAAAAAGGCAATGGAACCGCTTCACCCGGTGTATTCCTACGATGACCGTTCCATCTGGCTGGTCAGCAGCCAGTATCAAGATGTACGGGGATTGAAACTTACGGCAAAGATTTACAACATCGACATGGCGGAGAAGTTCTCGAAAGAAGCCACGCTGGATGCAGCCGCTGACAGCACAAACAAAGTATTCGACCTGCCTGAACTTCAGGACCTCACGCCAGTTTATTTCCTGGTGCTCAGGCTCGAGGACACCAGCGGGAAGGTAGTCGGATCAAACTTCTATTGGCTCTCGACCAAGCCCGAAACTCTGGATTGGGAGAAGTCAAACTGGTACACGACTCCCACAGCCTCTTATGCCGACTACACTGCGTTCCGCCAGTTGCCTAAAGTCGCGCTGAAAGTGATAAGCCGTACGGAGCGCAAGAGCGAAGACTCCGTCACGCACGTGACGCTGGAAAATCCAAGCAAGAGCCTGGCGTTCTTCATTCGCTTGAAGGTAGACAAGGGTGCGGGTGGCGAAGAAATCCTGCCCGTGCTATGGGAAGACAACTATTTCTCATTGCTGCCGGGAGAAAAGCGGGAGGTCACGGCCACGTACCGCGCCGCCGAGTTAGGGACGGCAAAGCCAAGCGTGGAAGTGAAAGGGTGGAACGTGGTGTCGCAGTAGCCGAAGTCCGATAGCAAGTCAGCTTGAAGAGGTGCGCCCTTGCTTGCTGCAGGCTGCGTTCCGATTCTGAAATCTTAAATCTTAAATCTTAAATCTACATTCCCTCACTCTTCTTCCGGTGGTAATTCGAAGTTCACCAGATCGCCACGGAAGCCACGGGTTTTCCACGCGCCGAACGCAATACCCACAGCCATCCAGAGCGCTCCGAATATCCTCGCCTTGGTGCTGAGATTCCACCAGAGGAGAAGGCAGATCAAAAAGCCCAGTACAGGAGGCACCAAATTCACGAGTTTCTTCTCCTGTTCGCGGAGATAGTAGCGAACGAAGGCGGCGGCATTGACCCCCATGAAGGCGATGAGTGCGCCAAAGTTCAGCAAGTTGGCTCCGAGTTCGTAACCAGTAGCTGCTCCAGCCACCGCCGGCAGAAGAAAAGCACCTGCCAAGGCCAGACCGCCTACAAAAAGCACGTTGTTGCGGGGAACGCGCCGCTTGGGATCGACCACGCCGAAAAACGACTCCGGCAACGCCTTACTGCGTCCCATGCCATACAGCAAGCGGGCGGCGCCGAGCTGTGCGCCCATTCCTGAGCCGAAGTTGGCCACCACCAGCGTGAACCCTACTACTGCAAACAAAGGTCGCCAGGCGCGGCCAGCCACATAGGTAAATGCCGTGTCGACGTTCGGGTAAGACTGCGAAGCCGGCCATACCAGTTGTGCCGCATAAACTTCCAAAGCGGAAAGAATGCCTATCACCAGACAAGTGAAGACCGTGGCAAGAAGAATATTGCGGCGCGGATTCTCGGCTTCTTCAGAGAGCGTAGAGATGCCGTCAAAGCCAATGTAGGTCAGTACGGCGATGGACGTTCCGCCCAATACTGCTTTCGCGTTCCACATCTGCGGATCGTAGAAAGGGCGGGTGAACAAGCCGGGGCTGCCATGTGGATTGCCGAAGATGTAACGTGCCGCAGCGACGAAGAAGATGGCAATCACCACACCCATGCCCATTGCAAGCCCGGTGTTGACGTGGGCCGAAGTCTTGACACCCTGGATGTTCAAACCGGTAAAGACGAGAGCAAAGAAAATCGCCCAACCCCAGTATGGTATGCCCGGAGCGAAGTCATGCGCCTGCTGGCTGATCCAGATGATGCAGATCATGGGATTGAGCATGTAATCCATAACCATGCTCCAGCCGGTGACGTATCCGAGGGCGGGATTAATCTCCTGGCCGACATAGGTGAAGGCGGAGCCGGCACTGGGATAGGCACGCGCCATGCGACCATAGCTAATGGCCGTGAACAACATCGCGACCATGGCGATCAGGATCGTGGTCACGACGTGGCCGTGACCGCGCTGGCTGAGCACACCGAACACCGACATTGGCGCCACTGGCTGTATCACAATGATTCCGTAGAGGATCAGGTCCGAAAGCGTCAGCGCCCGTCTCAGGCGAGGCGTGCTTAAAATCGTGGTGGTTGGACTCGCCATTCTGTTCCTTTTATAAACTCAAAGGCCTCATCATTGCCAAAAACTCAAAAACCCCACCACCGTGAGCGGTGATGGGGTTCTCGGGGGAAGGCTGCCCCGGGTCGCGGGAGCAGAATCTCAAAAGCAACAACGAAAGCAAACGAATGCTTCGGGCGAGGGCGCTCTCTAAGCAAATTGGCTGATTTAGACGATTGAGCGGATTCTGATACTTTCGCAGGGCGCTGTCAACCAAAAAGTTAAACTAAAAGTCAGGGTGCCGATTAGCCGGCATCAATATCGCAAAGCTGCTCGACACGTTTGGTGTGCCGAAACTACGTCAAATAATGCTCGTTCCGGGAGCGGGCTCCCGTTACCCGCTTCACTTTCCCTCTGGCGCCAGCGGGGTTGTGTCTTTGATTCCCTGCCCCTCGATGATTGTGTAAATGTTATCGGCCGACACGTCTTTCAACCGTTCCAGTTTGCCGCTGGGCCAGCGGACCTCCACGGAATCAATCTTATTAGCTGTGCCGAGTCCGAAATGCAGCCGCAGGTCATTTTGTGAAAGATAACTGCCACCGCCGCGGACTTCGTCAAACTGTGTTACTCCAGCGGCATGAATGATCGGAACGGCATTTACTTTCATGAAAAACCTCAGGAGCTACAAGCCCGGTTATTCCGCGCGGCTTGAGGCACGGCTTCGTGGCCTTGCGCCGCGACTTCCGAAATTGTCCGCGGGCTCCTACTTCTGCATTGCAAAATCGTACCAATACCCGCGAGGCTCGTTGCCTGACACGTGGCGAGTGTTGTACTGGAGCAAATAGTTGAGATGCTCGTCGTCGAGCGGATACGACTTACTGGGATACGGATAGGTGCGCATCGCGCGGAAAGGCAGCGGATCGACGGTGTTGCCCTGGGCTGCGTAGAAGTCCATATCTTTCTCATAACCGTTGGCCAGGAATAAGTAGTCCCGTGTCCAACCTGACGGCAGCGGAGGCAATGAATTCGGATTGAACTCGAGCGCGACTTCTTCGCCTGATCCGAAAACGACGAGACGGTCGTCGAAGTTGGTCAGCAACGGTCGGACGTCGCCGTAGCGCGTGTAGGTGCCTGCCTGGCGTGCGTAAGGGCCGGTTCGACTGATTTCCTCGTAAACATATTTCACGTTACCCGGCGGGCGGTCTTCAATCTGGAGCGGATAGCCGTGGAAGCGCAGGTCCGCGCTTTCGAGCGGAATCGCAGTGAGGCGCGTCTTTGCGTTGTGGGGGACGTCCTGGGGGGCATTCTGCGGAGTGCGGTCAATGAGAATGTTATCCCAGTAAATCTGCAGGTTTGTCGAGATGCGGATGCGCCGCGTACCGCCGGGCAATTTCCCGCTCAGTTCCGCTACTGTGGTGCGTGGCAGGCCGGCGGGAAATCCCATGTCATCGATCACGCGAACCCACTTGCCTGTTGCGTCGAGCGCTTCCACATACGGCGCTATGGCTTGAATGCCTGCCTGATCAGCCGCGTACATGCCCGTCGCGGTGAAGTATTCGATTTCACCGTGCATCAGTAATCGAAGCGGGCTGCCACGGTAAGGCTCGCCCAGGTCGAGTTCCAAACTGTGCAGCTTGGTGAAGCCTTTGAACGGCAGCAGTTCAAAATCGCCGAAGTAACGATGGGCTAGCAGATCGGGCAGAACATTATGCCCGTGTTCGTCCCAAGCGCCGGCGGGCGGGCGAGGGTTGCGGCTGGTGATGACCTTGAATGGCGGATACGGCGGGTTGCTGGCGAAGTATTCGTTGGGATAGACGTCGAAGTTACTGGGATGATCCACGGCCAGCAGGCCCACACGATCAAGATAGACGACCTCCTCCATCGGCTCCATGAGGCGGAAGCTGAGCTTGCCGTCTTTCTTTTGAATTACGTTGCGATCGACTTTGACATACTCGGTGGGGCGAGGGATATTGCGCTGGCCCGGCCCAACCCAGTGGCCGACCACGCCAGCGCCGAGCATATCGGACACAAGTTCATAATGCGTGCCATCCCAGACGAATAGCGTAGGGCACGAACTCCCCCGGCGGTCGATTTCTGTGTAGGCTTGCTCGCGGTTGGCGGGGACCTCGACTTCATCTTGCAAAACACCAGTCGGCCATAGCATGCGAACGACGTCGGCCTGCTTGGCCTGCCCGAGCCCAACGGTGAGATACGGCGAGTTCTGCCCGAGATATCCGTTGGAGCCGTAGATCTCAAATTTCTGGCGGATGCCGTCGGAGAAAACTTCGACCTTGGTCCCGATGGCGCTCTTGTTGTCGTTCAGTCCCTTGAGCGCGAGCCGCAGCCAGTTGTTCTTGTTGCCGTCTTCGTTCTTGAGCAGGACAGCGGGGCCGTGGTTCTGGGTGATGAGCAGGTCGGTGGCGCCGTCGTTGTCAAAGTCTCCGGTGATAATGGCGCGCGGATCCTTCAGCGCAATCTTGTCGAGCCCGACATCACTTGTCACGTCCTTGAAACCGTCGGGGCCAAGGTTGCGGAACAGCCGCACCTCGCCTTTGCCATCTTTCGTCTCTCCGACGGCCACGAGGTCAACCCAACCGTCGTTGTCATAGTCAAAGGCGGCGACTCCCCAGCCGCGCACCCAATTTATGGTGGGCAGGGTAACCGGCTCGAAGCTCTTGCCTTGCTTATTGCGCCAAAGAGTCAAGCCAGGTGAGTCCCAGTGAGTGAAGGCCAGGTCCATCCAGCCGTCGTGATTAAAATCAAGAACGGAAATGGCGAGGCTGAGACCAGGCACCGCTAACTCCGAGAGCGACTTTGCTCGAAACTTTCCTTCGCGTGGATTCTCAAGAATCGCCGGGCCCTTGAGGTTCGTAACCACCAGATCGACGGCGCGGTCGTTGTTGTAGTCAGCTCCGATCGCGCTAACGCTGGGATCGAGGTAAACCTCAAGATCCTGGGTGACATCGGTGAACGTGCCGTTTCCGTTGTTACGCCACAGAAAGTTACCGGGAAAATCCAGGCCGCTTGGGAATCCGATGTTTTTTCCGGCACTGGGCGCGGGAGCATTTTTCAAGGTGCTCGCAATGTAGAGATCCAGATCACCATCGTGGTCGTAATCGACAAAGGCAATCCCGACATTCGGGCCGCGATTCTTGATGCCTGCAGCTTCGGCTAAATCCTTGAAGGTGCCATTTTTCGCATTGTGGAGTAGCAGGACTCGGTTGGTTAAAGCGAGCACCAGGTCAGGAGCCCCATCATTGTCATAGTCGCCCGCAGTACAACTGATGCCATGCAAGCTCGGGTCCAGTCCGGCTTTGCGCGTCACATCCTCAAACTTGCCATCGCCCAAGTTGTGATACAGCACTATGCCGCCTTCCTTACCGCCATCGGCGAGGAAAACGTCCAGGCGTCCATCGCCGTCGTAGTCCAGGAAGCATGCTCCAGGCCCGAGAAATGAGGCGAGGTCATTGGCAGGAGGCGCTGGTTTGGTCACGAGACCAGCTTCCTGCGTTACATCTACAAACTTTACCGGAATCTGCGGCGGGACTTTGACAGTGGCGGCTTGCGACTCCTCCGCCAGCGAATACTGGCCCTGCTCGCCGTACGCCAGGCTTACGGGCGAACCGAGCTTGTTTTGCGTAATGTACTGAAATCGCGTGAGGTGCTGGCGGGCCTGCGCCATGTCGCCGGATTGTTGATAGGCGCGCGAGAGTCCAAAAACAGCGGACGCATGCAGCGGATTCAGCTTGAGCGCGTGCTGGAAGGCCTCGATCGCCTGCGGATACTGTTTAGCCTGCGCGTACACCGAACCGAGGAAGTACCAAGAATCGGCATCGTTGGGATCGATTTCCGTGACGTGACGAAAAGCATCCGCGGCGGCTTGCGTATCACTCGTGTTTTTGTAAAGCAAGCCCAGGTTGTACCAGGCGTGCGGATCTTTGGGATCACGTTTGATCGTGTCCAACAAAATCTGCTTTGCCTCATCGAGGCGCTGCAGGTTGAGCAGAGCGATTCCACGGTTGAGTTGGGGGATTTGCTGCTTGGGATCAAGCGCGGCCGCTGCTTCAAACGATTTCAGAGCTTTTTCGAAGAGCTGCTGGTTCATGTAAGCTGCGCCGAGATTGTTGAGACGCACGGCTTCTGCGGACTTGTCCGCGGGACTTGCCGAAGCAGGTTTTTGTGGCGCAGCGGCGAAGAGAGCGAGCGCTAGCAGCGAAAGCACAATCAAAATGAAGGTGGCTCGAGTGGGTTTCATGAATTGAAGAGCTCTGCCCTCAGGGGCTAAAACCCTTTCAGTCTAGCCGAAGTTTTCGGCACGACTGAAGTCGTGCCCTTTCCGGTTTGCCCTTCCGTTCCGGCCGTGGCTCGTACGCCCGTGCTCGTCGCATATCCGTGGCTCGTCATACATCCGTTGTTTGTCCTATGACCGTGGCTCGTCCCACGTCCGTTGTTTGTGCTATGCCCGTGGCTCGTCCTATGTCGGTGGTTCGTCCTACGTCCGTTGTTGCCCTATGCTCGTTGCTCGTCGTACATCCGTACTCGTTCGTACATGCTCCTCTCATCGCACGGCCGTGGCTCCTCGTACGTTACCGGTTCTCGGCTTGCTATACGGTTTCGACGCAATCACGCCCTTGCCTTCCTGAATCGTAACCGTCTGGTCTCCAGGGATATTGGAGAGTTTGTCCACCTGCCCGCTGGGCCACTGCACTTCGAGGGTATCCACTTTGATCTGTGATCCCGTCCCGAACGTGAGTACCAGTTCGCTTTGCGACAAGTAACTTGATCCGCTGCGCAACATTCGCGACTGCTTGTCATTTCCGGAGTTAACGCGGACCACGGCTCCTATGCCGTCCCGATTTGACTTGGTGCCTGACAGCTTTACACGCAGACTGTGGTTCGCACCACCCTCGTTGCGAAATAGCCAGACACGTCCTGCGTTAGTGGTGAGCAGAATGTCGAGAGCGCCATCGTTGTCAATATCCGCGTATGCCGCCCCCCGCGCGACCTTCGGGCTAGCGAAGGCAGCCCCCATTTGTTGAGTCACTTCCTGGAACTTGCCGCCCCCCAGATTTCGGAACAGGTGCGGGGGCTCAGCGTAGGCGACGCGCTTCTGCACCCTCTCGATTTCGTTTTCGATGTGACCGTCAGCAACGAAGATGTCGGGCCAACCATCATTATCGTAATCAAAGAAGAAGCAGCCGAAGCCGAGAGTAACCAAGGTTGCGCGGCCAACTTCGGAACGCGGCGCTTCGTCCACGAACAGGCCATTACCCTCGTTGTGGTAAAGGGAAAGCATTTGATTTGCGAAATTTGTGATGATAATGCTGGGATGGCCGGAGCGGTCATAATCCGCAGCGTCCACGCCCATCCCAGCACGCGCGATTCCGTCTTCACTGAAAGCGATGCCCGCAGCCACACCACGCTCCTCGAAGCTACCATCTTTTTTGTTCAGGTAAAGCTTGTTAGGTTGCGTGTCGTTGGCCAGCAGGATGTCAGGCCAGCCGTCGCCGTTGTAATCGAGAATGGCAACGCCAAGGCTTTTTGAAGTCGGGTCGGAGAGCCCGGCTTTCTGCGTTGCGTCTTCGAACTTGCCATTGCCCAAGTTGTGCCAGAGGCGCGCCGATGCTCCCTTGTACGACTCGGGCGTGCAATAAGACTTGTGAACGCTGTCGAGAGTGCAATAGATGTCTGTCTGCGGCGACCACTGCACATAGTTGGCGACGAAGAGGTCGAGCTTGCCGTCGCGGTCGTAATCTACCCAGGCTGCGCTGGTTGAGAACTCGTTCGGCCCCCACAAGCCGGCAGTTCTCGTCACGTCGGTGAACGTGCCGTTGCCGTTGTTGTGAAAGAGCCGACTCTGCCCGAGCGCACTGATGAAGACATCATCGTAGCCATCGTTATCGTAGTCGCCGATCGCAACACCCAAACCGAACATCGGAACGCTGAGTCCAGCTTTGCGGGTCACGTCGGTGAAAGTACCGTCGCGGTTGTTGTGATAAAGCTTGAGGGTAGAAACGGCGCGCTGGTGGCCGGGCCAGTCTTCGCCATTCACGATCAGGATATCTGGATAGCCGTCGTTATCGTAGTCAATGAAGGCACAGCCCGGACCCATGGTTTCAGGTAGCCACTTCTTGCCGAACGCGCCATTGTTGTGGATGAAGTGAATACCGGCTTGAGCAGTAATGTCGCGGAACTGAATCTGTTGGGCGGGGGCGAAGCCGATTAGTACTAAGGGTATCAGGAATGTGCGTAAAACACTTAGATGTGAGACTTCTTCCGGTACAGCGGCTAAAGCCGTCACTGATTCGGAACGGCTTTCGCGGCCATGAAGGGCCGCTCTTCCACGGTGCTGCACGCATGTGTCAGTTTTTCCGCAAACTGTAAAGCCATGCCCTGACACGAACCAGGACATTCTTAGGAAGAGAGCCGTCGGCTTGCACATTATCGGGAGGCCCTGGCAGATGTGGTGCTGGTATGAGCCGAGCTTGGCTGGGCGGGACGGGCGAGGGCACCCGCCCCTGCGTGGTCAGTGGCGAGTTTCGGATTGTGGAACACAGCAATCTTGCCGGTCGCTAGACCGCTCAGCGTCACGGAAACGTGCTCATGAATTGCCTGCCGTTCGTTATTGTCTTCGGGATTAAGCCGGCGATAGGGTCCGGTAATCGTCTGGGACGCCTCATCTGCCTTGAAGCGAAGATATCGCACCTGGTGTTCTTTGGCCTTTTTCTCGTCGCCGAGCCCGTTGTAACAGAGCATCAGATTGTAGTGCGCCTGAAGGTCCTCGGGATCAATTGCGAGAACCGCTTCCAGCGCCTTCACCGCATCCACATATCTTCGCTGCAAGAAAAGTATTCGCCCGAAGTCATTCAGAGCCACCCGATCGCGTGGATACTGTGCCAGCACTTTGCGAAGGTGGTCCGCAGCCTCGTCGTATTTGCCATCCGCGCGTAAAACTTTGGCATAGAAGAAGTGGCCACGTGCGAGATCGGGACTGATTGCCAATGCCTTTTCAAGCACCGTGCGCGCACGGTCCATGTCACCTTCCTGCACGGCAGCGCGACCGATGTTCACCCAGCCATCGGGATTCTTGGGATCAATTTCAGTGACCTTCTGGAAAGCAGCCGGTGCCCCCTTCAGATCACCTTGCAACAGCAGGCCGATGCCATAATCGTTCCAACGCTGCCAGTCGCCCGCTTGCAAGGCCACTTTCGGCTCAGGCGCGCGCGCGGAATGTGGCGCTACTTGCAGCGTGACTTCGTCTTCGGCCAGAACGACAGTGGGCACATCCGGAATTTGCTCGCGTGTGGCCGAAACTCCGTTCAACGATCCCGTGAAAGCAAACTTTGTGTCGTCGAAATCAGGCGTTGTTTGAGCCTTGGGCTGGTTGGGATCAGGCACGCCCGCAAAGGAGAACTGGGTATTCCACCAGGCGAACTTGCGATAGCACAACCTGGCATGGAGCCTGACCTTGTCGCCAGCGTTCTCCGGAATACGCAAGCGGTAGTGAACCGTATCCGCGGCACCTGGCGGAATCAGGTGCACGTAAACAACCGCGCGTGATGCCCAGGCGTTGCGCTTATTAATTGGATTTCCGTGGGCATCCACCTGAAGCGAGCGATAGAAGTGCGCCCCCTTCTCGACCGGGCCTCTGCCGTTGTCCTCAAGCATCCCACTCCAGAAGATAGTTTGACCTTTGTCATCGGTGACCTTGAGTTCGAGCCAGGTATCGTAAGCGTCCACTGTACCGCCGGGGAAAAAGTGGCCGATCTTTTTCGTGCGGACCACGACGTCAACTCGCATCGTATCGCCACGGCGGACCGCCGGTTGAACGCGGTTTAGTGGGGCAGTCACGGGCACGAACTCGCCCGCAGCGGCAGGCGTGATCTTGGTTTCGGCTTCCTCCCCGACCGCGAACGTGGTCGCCAGCTCACTCTGGTTTACGGCGGCGGGCTTATTTTCTGCCCGAGCCGGCGAGAGCGCAAAAATGTCCACGCTCAGGATTTTGTTCTTGAGAAATTCTTCCGTGAGCTTGAGCTGTTCTGCATCTTCATTGGCAGTGGGAACCGCAGTATTCGCCCCCGGGAAACGATGGGAATGCACAAAGCCGTTAATATTGCCCGCATCTCTCGAGGGCTGAAGGGGCATATGGCAATCGGCGCATTGCGCCGGCTGAGCGGGATAGTAGAAAGAGCGCGCTCCTTGGCCCGAAACGCCGCTGGCCTGCCAATTGTCATATTCGTTGAAGCCCCGAATCCAACGATAATGGTTTACCGGCACATCCAGATGAACCTTGTGGCACGCGGAACAAAACTCTGCAGTCTGGTCGCGCATGAAGGGCTTCAAGAAGACGCGGCGATGCGGCTCGGGATTCAGCTTGACCAGGAAATCGTGCAGCGTACGGACAATCATATTCTTGCTTGCGGCCATTTCGTGCAGCGTCGGATACTCAAGGTAGAAGTCGCCCTGACCCATGGTGCTCTTCACCTGGGCAATGGAGTGGCACATCATGCAACCTAGTCCGGCCTGGGCTTCCGGACTGTGCACGAATTGCTTGATGGGCGTATCCATCTTGCCGGCATACAGCACAGCGGGGTCGTGGCATCCGCCACACCATTTCGAGGGACGCGTTCCGACGGTGTCCTGCATGTACTCAACACTCTTGCGGTACCACTGGTTGTTGAACGAAGAAAAATGGTGCACCGAGCTGTACCACTGGTTATAGATGTCCTGGTGGCAGCGCTTGCAGGAATCTGACTCCATGAAGAACTTGCTGGGGATCTTCTTTCCGCCGTAAACTTGCGCAGAACTCGGGAAAAAGGGACCTTTGGGCCCATCACCTTCACCATCCATGCTCGCCGCCGGCATTAAGGGATTCTGAATGCGAGCCCGGTGCTGCCAACGCGACTCGCGCAGATAGCGAAGTCCCAAGCCGAAAGCCACAAGAACAGCTAAACAGATCGTGACACGAATAATGCCTCTACCCGCACCTGAGCCCAACCAGCCCCGCTTCCCTGCCCATTCGGCGAACAGGACGCCCGTGCCGGCAAAGCAAAGAACGATGTGAAGGTACAGCCAGTTCCATTCCGACCGTGGGGTGCCCGTATAAATCAGCACTAAGCCGAGTACTGCTCCCGTTGCCAGGAGCAGCCACCCGCAGCGCGAAAGAGGGCTGGCGCTGCCCAAGAAGCGCAGCAGGAAAGGCACGAGCAAAATGGTCGCGCCCACGCCCGCTACCACGTGCAGCAGCACGACTCCGGCGTAGAAAATGTTGGGCTGAGGGAAACTGTACAGATAGATAGCAGAAATGAACAAAAAGATGAGTAGCCCCGAAAGTATTCGATGGCTGGCGGAAAATACGGACCGTGGCATTTCTGGCATCGAGGGAGTAGCGCCGATCTAACCCACACTGCGGCTGGCGCTAGGAAATCATCGGTGTAATAGGTTATCGCGTCTGCGGTGGCAGCGTCATAGTATAAAAATACTAGTCACCGGTGTAGAGAGTGTATCGGTCAGACGCGAGCTTCAATTGATCGGCGGCTCCCGCCACCCGCCACATTCCTTTTCGAGGGCAGCAGCAAGCACTAACACAAGTTCCTCTTCCCATGGACGCCCGACGACTTGCACTCCTATTGGCAAGCCTTCCGTCGACCGACCCACCGGGACGACTGCCGCCGGCATCCCCAGCAGGTTGAACCATTCGGTGTAGCTCCACGCATCAAGGTATTCCACCTTCTTGTCTTCGATCGTCCAACTCCGCTCGCCGTGCCGAAAGGCCGGGATAGAAGCCACCGGGCAGAGGAAGATCGGGAACTCTCGCATTTGCGCGAGCACCTGAAGGCGAACGATGTCGCGCTGAACCCACGTGTCGAGCAGACTGTCACCGGTGTGAGGCGGGCCAGCCGCCACCCAACTGGAGAATTCTTTCAGGATCGGGCTCAACTCTGATTCGTGGCCTTTGGTCAACCGTCCCAGCAGCATCCCGCCGGCGATGCCAAACAACTTCCACCAGAGCTGTCGGGCAAGCTCGAGACCATCCGGAAGAAACGGACATATGTGAAAACTCGCTCGGTCGAGCGATTCTGCAGCGGTACGAACCGCAGCGCGTGTCTCGGGGGTCACGGGCGTGCGGCGGTCATCTTCGAAGTAGCCGATTTGAATTTTCCTAAGATCTTCGAGCCCGATGCGGCGCAGCGGCACGGGGGCGGCACACGGGTCGCCATCGTCGGGACCAGCCATCACTTCGAACAGCGCCTGCAGATCAGCGGTAGTGCGCGCCATCGGTCCGACAACCCCCAAAAGCGCAAGCGGACCTACTGAATTCGGGAAATGTCCGGTGGACGGGATGCGCCCGGGAGTGGGTTTCAAACCGCAGATGCCGCTGAAATGCGCGGGTACACGGATGGATCCTCCTCCATCGCTACCCACTCCTCCAGCGGAACAACCGGACGTGATTGCCGCCGCCTCCCCGCCACTCGATCCGCCTGCCGTGCGCGCCAAGGCCCAAGGGTTGTTGGTGCGTCCGTAAAGAAGGTTGTCAGTCTCCCAAGCCATCAGCAACTCGGGGGTGTTGGTCACGCCCATAACGACCGCTCCAGCAGCGCGCAAGCGGGAGACCAGCGGCGCATCGCGGGATGCAACCAAGCCTGCCCGCAGGCGTGTCCCCGCTTCACAACGAAGCCCGGCAACCTCGATCGAACTCTTGATGCTGATTGGAACTCCATGCAACGGTCCCACCGCTTCCCCCCGCATCACGGCTGCTTCCGCCGCTTGCGCCTGACGACGAGCACGTTCGGTGTCGAGTTGCACAAACGCATTCAGCTTAGGATTCAATGCCTCGATTCGCGCCAGATGAGCATCGAGTAGTTCCACTGGCGAAAGCTTCTTCAGACGGACTTGTTCAGCCATCTCCGTCGCAGAAAGAAAGAAAAGGGGACGCATCTAGACGGTTTCACCTCGGGTTGGACTGGTGAGTCTAGCATGACCGGAGCGGATGACAGCCTGGAAGTCCAGCGGCACTGGGAGATTTGACTACCTGTGTTAGTAGGTCGAAGAGGCGGGTATGCGAGCTTTTTTCGAGCGATCACTGACGCGGGCGGCAGGTTTCTTAGAGCTACGTTTCGCCATCCAGTTCTTCAGTTGCTTGCGTGACGAAGAAGAGAGTTCACTGGGGAAAATTCCAGCGCGTCCGTTATCGTCCGCCCAGATCACTTTCCCGGTTCCCTCGATCAGGTGTGTAGTCCCGGGCAAGATGAAACGTAGGGGAAGCTCTCCTGCGGGCAAGGGCTCGGCAGCCTGGACCAGAAGACCCTGCTCGTGCAGATCGACCACGATGGCCGGCATAGCGCAAACATCGCCGAATCGCAGATACACCAGCGCCTCAACCTTATGCCGCGTCGAACGCCTCCGGTCCGGCTGCATAAATCCGCGCCCTGCGCGCAGTGAACGGGAAAGCTGGGCAAGAGCAAGCGGTTTATACAGGACAAAATTAGCACCCGACTGGAAGGCGAGGGCGACGTCGGTGCGTTCGCCAATCATGGCAAATAGCACCGGCCGACGCCGTGGAGGCGCCATCCGTACAAGGCGCGCCACCTGCGCCGCCGCGGGCAACTCGAAGTCGACTACCAAAGCCGAGTAGTATCGCTGCGTCAATAGTTCCAACGCGTCAGACACCGACGGACAGACTTGCTTCTCGATTTCGAGTTGGTCCATTCCCGCTGCCAGAAGGCGAAGGGACTGATGATCGCGACACATCAGCAAGGCATTCAGCCTCATACCACTGCAGCTTATGCTCTGAGAGCACGCGCGTAAAGTAACCGGAGTAATCGCGAGTTCTTACCGAAGGCAGCTTGCGCCGGTTGCTCATTGATCTTGGCGGCATTTCTCGGTGGACTCGCGGTCAAGAGCTCTCCATGGTAGAGAGGGCAGACGGCAGCGTGTGTGATACGAAGCACCCGAATGCTCGTCGGCAGCGTGTTCGAGCGGGAATCAGAAGAATGGAACCAATCAGCTCAAGAAGCGTTGTAAGCAAAGGGAAGGAAGACGGAGAAGCAAGTGCCACTAAGTCCAGGCGTGCGGCTACTTCTGAATCGAATCGAGCCGCCGTGCTTCTCAATGATTCCACGTGAAACCCACAGTCCCAGGCCCGTGCCCTTCTCTCCTTTTGTCGTGTAAAAAGGCTCGAAAAGCCGTGCGCGATGTTCCGAAGCAATCCCTGGACCGTTGTCTCCTACGACAGTCCTTACACCTCTAAGATTCGGGTTCCTGCAATCGACGAAATCCGCTACGTGAACGCTGAGCTGGTCGCCAGTCCTGCTCAGGGCATCCACGGCATTGACGATCAGGTTGGAAAAAACCTGTCGTAGCTCACCGGCATCGCCGTTGACAATACCGGCCGCGCGATAGCGCTTCCTGACGGTAATACCGAGTGACTCAATTTGGCGCGCATAGAGAGTGAGAACGTCATCAATCAGTTCTGTGATCCTGACCTGGGTTTTTCTATGCTCGCCTCCGCGACAGAAGCCCAGGGTCAGCTTCGTGATCTGGCCTATTCTCCTCAACTCGGTCTGTGCGGCTCTAACAAACTGCCGTGCTGTGTCGTCAAGTTGTGTGGAGTTCTCCAGCAGATAAAGAATATTGCTCACAGCTTCCACCGGATTATTGATCTCGTGAGCGACGGTTGCTGCCATTCGTCCGGCGACTGCCAGCTTCTCTGAATTTCGAAGGGCCTGCTCTGCCATTTTGATGTGGGTCATATCCCGCGCTATGGTCGAGGCGCCGACGATATTGCCGTGACTGTCGCAAATCGGCGAGACGGTCAGGGACACGGATAATTGACGGCCATCTTTTGCCAGTCGAAGAGTCTCAAAGTGCTCGATTCTCTCCCCACGATTGAGCCGTTGGAGAATATCATGCACCTCGTTGGGGCGATCCAAAGGAAGTAGGACTGAGACGGGTTTCCCAATGATTTCGTCCCCGCGGTAACCGTACATACGCTCAGCCGCCTTGTTCCAACTGGTGACGATGCCGTTCAGCGTCTTGCTAAACACCGCGTCTTCCGACCCTTCCACGATGGCAGCAAGCAGGGCCTGCGAGGTCCCCATTTCCGGGCTGAATATTGCTTCAGGCTTGGGCTCGTCCTGGCTGCTGGACTCACGATCTCGAGTAAGCAATTCCTGGACTTTCTCCAGCAGCTTTTCCGGGCCTTCGGTCTTGGGCAGGAAGACGTCGGCATTTTCCATGCCCTCGGGAATGTCGGTCGTGCCGGAGAGAAGAATGATCGGAACACCAGGTTTCAGCCGCTTCATTTCGGCGGCCATAAGGGTGCCAGTGGCGCGTCCCATGAGGTGATCGGTAATTACAAGATCAACCTGGTTGGCCTTAAACAGGATCAGACCTTCCTGAGCAGAAGTGTCCGCAATAACTTTGTAGCCCTGACTTTCCAGGATCAGCGTGCGGAAGTACAGGCCAGACGCTTCGTCGTCCACGCAAAGGATCGTCGGGCTGAAAGGGGCTAAGGCCATGCACCGCTTCCCGGAGACCGGAAGCATCATTCGTGTTACGTTAATTTAGGTTACCCCATCTGCCATGAATGATGTAAGAGCCCGGTAGGTCATTCAGGCCCAAAATATTTTCCGCAGACTGGGCTGAAAGCCGGCAGCCGGGTTAAACGTCTTGCCTGCACGACTTGTGGAACACGCCACGAGAAGCCCGACCGGTGTGGATGAAGATGCTGCTTGCGAATCCGGTAAAATATCGAGACTCTGTGGAGTAACCTCATGGCACATCAGCATTCTCCGCGTTTTCTCCAGATTGTCGACGACGCCAAGAAGCGCATTCGGGAACTAAGCGTGGATGAGGTCAAGGAAAAGCTTGATAAGCGCGAGAAGTTCCTGCTCGTCGACGTGCGTGAGGAGAGTGAGTGGGCGAAGGATCACCTTCCGGGGGCCATTCACGTCGGCAAAGGAATTATTGAACGTGACATCGAGGAGCGTGTACCGGACGTGAACACACCCTTGGTCCTCTACTGTGGCGGAGGGTTTCGTTCTGCGTTGGCCGCCGACAACTTGCAAAAGATGGGATACAAGAATGTGCTTTCGATGGATGGCGGCGTTCGGGGGTGGCGCGAAAAAGGGTTTCCGCTAACCAAAGAATAAAGAGATTTCGGACAAGTCGGGCCCGCCGATTTGCTGCGTCCGGCAATCTGCAGTCGTAATTCCGCGATTCTACAGTTTTTCCTGTACCGCCAATTTACGCGTTCGCAGCAGTAAACCCGGTAAAAACCAGCATCAGAATAGCTGGCAGGCAGGTTTGCTATTTTCTCTGTTGGAGGTCAAACATGCTTTGGACGATTTTTGTGATCCTGCTGGTCCTTTGGTTACTCGGACTGGTCAGCTCGTACACCCTAGGCGGGTTTATCCACATCCTGCTCGTATTGGCTCTAGTGGTGCTGGTCATCAACCTGTTGAGCGGACGCAGAACCGCACTTTGAACCCGGAGGAATCTGCGGCCCTCCGCAGTGATTTTCGGTCACACGGTTCCGCAGAAACCCGGACCAAGCGCCACACAGCGCGGGGGCCTGGGGCAAGTCGCAGGCACGGGGATGGGCATTAACGTACAGCCCCAGCGAGCGGCGGCCTGGGCCAAAATATCACCATTTTTGATCCAAGCCGTCGCCGACTCCAGCACCAATACTAATCGTCACGTTGGTCGTCCCTGACTCCCTCAGCGCCCGCAGGATACGCGGTAGACGGTTCTTGGTTCACGCCGCAGCGGCTGTGAGTTGGTCCAATATCGTCACAGCCTTCCCGACTTCTTTGACGCCAACGATCAACAGAGGGGCATCTGTACTGGCGTCTATCCCGCAGTAGGCGTAGTTGATGTTGATGTTGGCGTCACCGAGTCGCGAAGCCGCCCGCGCCAACTCGCCCGGTCGATGTGCAAGTTTGACTTGAGCGACCTCCGTCTCCGTATAGCTGAGGCCTTGCTTATCCAAGACGGTCTTGGCCGTCGTGGGATTGTCCACTACAAGGCGAACCAGACTAGTTCCTTCTTCTGCAGGGATCGACTGGAACGCCAGAATGTTCACTTTGCGCTCAGCCAGGGCGCGGCAGGCGTTTCCGAGAGTCCCCGGCCGATCCTCCAGGCGAATTGTCAGTTCTTTGGACGCGGGCATGTTGGACCTCCTTTATCTGTCCTTTGGGGAACGCAAGAGGGCGTTCCTGGTCATCGAAGAGTTTTGGTTTCGACGGGATATTTTCCCAAAATCATACGTCCGCTGGGCCTCAGGTTTCAAGATGAGGCATTCTCGCTGGTCCGGAGCCGCGCGCAGGGTTGGTGAATTCCGCGTTGAAGTATCCGTGGATATGGGTGGCAAAAAGTTTAGGGGTACGCGCTTCAAGGCACGAGCGAGACGCTCACGCCTACATCGAGACTCGATGGGTTGGGGGCGAGACGCTCGCGGCTACATCGATTTTTCGCATGATCATTGTCTTCCCCAGTCCCGTTTTGAAACAACCAGCCACGATGTAGGCGCGGGCGTCCTCGCCCGTGCAATGTGTTTGTGTTATTCGTGTCCGCATGAAGCGAATCTACTAATATCGCCGTCGCCTTCCGCACTATCAGAGCGACAATAAAGGCATTTTCGTAACGTTCTGTACGCACCACCGCTGGGTCCTGCCCGCGGAAGCCAGATGACCCTGCTCACCGTCTTACTTGGGATCTGGTACATGTGCTCGGTGCCAACATTTCGGACCTCTGCAGGGCTTCGATCATATTGGGAATTACAGCTTGGCAGACAGGATTTAGAATAACGGGCCAGCAGTGTACCCAATCCGATGCCTATGATCGTCAGCGTTCCGAAGGAAACAGTCCCGGGCGAGCAGCGCGTAGCGCTTGTTCCCGAACTCGTTCCCAGGCTCACGAAGGCTGGCTTGGACGTTGTCGTCCAGTCCGGTGCAGGCGAGTCGGCGGGCTTCTTCGACGCGGCGTACGCTGGGAAGGGCGCGCGCCTCGAGGCGGAGGTTTTTGACAAGGCCGACGTCCTCCTCAAAGTCCAACCTCCAACGCTAGACGAGATCGGCCGCATGAAGGAGAACTCGCTCCTCATCAGCTTCCTCCAGCCATACACGAACATCGCAGCAATCAAGGCCCTAGCGGCACGCAAAATTACCGCATTCTCCATGGAACTCATGCCGCGCATTACACGGGCCCAGCCCATGGATGCGCTGAGCGCCATGAGCACGATCGCAGGCTACAAGGCGGTATTGATAGCAGCGACCCGATTGCCGAAATTCTTCCCTCTGCTCATGACCGCTGCTGGCACAATTACACCCGCGCGGGTCTTCGTTATCGGAGCAGGCGTGGCAGGGCTGCAGGCAATTGGCACGGCGCGGCGGCTCGGCGCTGTCGTGGAGGCGTACGATACCCGCCCAGCCGTCAAGGAGCAGGTGGAGAGTCTGGGCGCCAAGTTCGCCGAGTTGGGCATCGCTGCGAAAGACGCAGAGGACAAGAGCGGTTATGCCAAGGCGCAGTCGGAGGAGTTCTATCAGAAGCAGCAGGAAATGATGTCGAAGTACGTGGCCGCCGCTGACGTCGTCATCCCCACGGCGCTGGTTCCCGGGCAGCGCGCTCCGATCCTCATCACCGAGGAGATGGTCCGCGGCATGCGTCCGGGCTCAGTCATCGTGGATGTTGCGGCCGAGCAGGGCGGAAACTGCGCCCTAACCGAGCCCGGGCAGGAAATCGTGAAGCACGGCGTAATCATTATCGGCCCGCTGAACCTGCCAAGCACGGTGCCGTTCCAGGGGAGCGAGATGTATGCCAGGACCGTTACGAGTTACCTGGCTCATCTTCTCAAGGACGGGAGACCTCATCTCGATCTAAATGATGAATTGACACGCGGCCCGCTGGTTACCCATCAGGGAGAGATTCTGCACGAGGTGGTCAAGGCCAGGCTATGAACGGGTTCAAAAATCGAACATCATGACAACCGAACTGGAGATCGGGCTCTACATCTTCATCCTGGCCGGCTTTCTCGGCTATCACGTCATCACGCGAATCCCACCTTTGCTGCACACACCACTGATGTCGGCTACCAACGCGATTTCAGGGATCTCGCTCATCGGTTCTCTGGTCGTTGCTGGCGCCAACTACAGCCGGTTGAGCACTGCCCTGGGGTTCGTTGCTGTGACCTGCTCTTCGACGAACGTGGTCGGCGGCTTTCTGATCACCGACCGGATGTTGAAGATGTTTAAAAGGAAGCACGAGATGGGCGTGCAACAGCGCTGGTTCCAGCGCAATCCAAAGCTGTTGCTTGCCATCTCAATTCTCGGTGTTGTTTTCCTGGTGCTTATCTTTTGGTTCAGGCGGCCTGGAACGGACACACACTTGGCTGGTGCCGCTTTGTCCGCTACGGCGCTGCGCTACTTCTACATTCTGTCGGCGGTTCTGTTCATCCTGGGGCTGAAAGGCCTGAGCTCACCCAAGTACGCCAGGAGAGGTATGTTCCTGGCCGCATTTGGCATGCTGATGGCCATTGTGGGGACGCTCTTCCACCCCGAGATCGTCAGCTACCGTTGGATCACCATCGGGCTTGCCATTGGCTCTGTCGTTGGGGGCAGCATGGGACTACGGATCCCGATGACCGCTGTCCCGCAACGGACTGCGCTTTCGCATTCTCTCGGAGCGCTGGCGGCGAGCCTGATAGGAATTTCCGAATATGTCCGCCACGCGGCCGTCGGCCTCGACCGAGTAAAGATGACCACCATCGGCCTGGAGGTGGTGATCGGCAGCCTGACCTTCACCGGCAGCCTCATGGCCGCGGGCAAGCTTCAGGGACTCCTCCCCGGAGCCCCCATTACCTACCGAGGACAGAACGTTTTCAACATCTCGCTGCTCACCGCGGTGGTTGGAACGCTCATCTACCTGATCTTCATGCCGTCGGCCAGTACGCTGTTCTTCGTGATAGTTGGTCTGGCATTGCTGTTTGGCTTTCTGCTGGTCATTCCCATCGGGGCGGCGGACATGCCTGTCGTCATAGCTTTGCTGAACTCCTACGGCGGCCTGGCGGATGCCTCCATGGGTTTCGTGTTGATGAACAAGATTCAGATCATCACCGGCTCACTCGATGGCACTTCCGGGTTCCTTCTTTCCCTGCTGATGTGCAGAGCCATGAATCGCTCGGCGATGAATGTCCTGTTTGGCGCCTTTGGCAAGGTCAAGGAGGAGGAAGCAGGTGCTGAGGCGGAGGCAAGGGGGACAGTGCGCAGTATAACTCCCGAAGAACTGACTGTTCTGTTCGACAGCGTGAGATCAGTGATCGTTGTCCCGGGTTATGGGATGGCTGTCGCGCAAGCTCAGCACGGCGTCAGTGAATTGGCGAAGCTGCTGTCTACGCGCGGCATAGATGTGAAATACGCCATTCACCCAGTCGCCGGCCGCATGCCTGGCCACATGAACGTCCTGCTCGCCGAGGCAAATGTGCCCTACGACCAGCTATACACGATGGAGCAGATCAACCCCTATTTCCCTGAGGCCGACATTGCTATAGTCGTCGGAGCAAACGACGTGACAAACCCGGCTGCAAAAAACAACAGAAACAGTCCGCTTTACGGCATGCCAATTCTGGAAGTCGACCGCGCCAAATCCATCATCGTCCTGAAGCGCAGTCTCCGCCCAGGCTTCGCCGGGGTTGATAACGAACTCTATTACGACCCTAAATGCATGATGCTCTTCGGAGATGCGAAGGAGAGCCTCAACCGGGTATTCGCTGCTCTGAAATCCTAAAACGCCGACAACTCACACCGCCAGGACATCCCGGCGCGGGCAGGCGATTGAGACGCTTCAGGCTGGGTAATTCCCGGTGATGTAGTGCTCCAGTTGTTGGATGGTCTCTTCCTGCTCCGAGATGATCCACTTCACCAGATCACCGATTGAGAGAACGGCCGCTACTTTGTCACCTTCCATGACTGGCAGATGGCGTATGCGGTGCTTCGTCATGATGGACATGCACTCGTCCACGGTGTGCTGCCGAGTCACGTGGACCACCTGGCTCGTCATGATCTCCTTAACCTGGGTTTCCTTCGATGATCTTCCCTTGAGGATGACCTTGCGAGCATAATCGCGCTCTGAGATTACGCCTACAAGCTTGCCTTCGGAAATCACCAGCAACGCCCCCACTCCCGTTTCCGACATCTTCTCTATAGCTTCGTACACCGACTGGTCGGGGGTTACCGACCAGATGTCGCCGCCCTTCCGCTTCAAAATCGAGTTAATCGTGTCAGTAAGTCTCATCTTCGTCCTCCTGCTGGAGGACCGGCATTTGATCCTCCTGGCTGCGCCTGCCTCGCCGCATTATAGGCCGTGTTCTTCTTCCGGTGGATGCAATCTGGGGGGCGGACATCGCCGGAAGCGGTTTCTTGCGTCTCGATGCAGTGTTCGGAATGACGCAGGCAATGATCAGCACCCGTTGTCGCTTCACAGTGTGTGCATCGGCTTAAGTCCTTATTGCGGAAGGTTTCCTCCAAGTCTTTGATTTCACAAGACCGAGGGGGTACCCAGGGTACCCCGCTTCCGACCAAAAAATTTCTGCTGATGTTATTTATTTGCCGTTGGGCCGAAATTTAGGGTCGGACAACAAGCTCTGTAGACCGGAATTGCTCCTGAGCCCCGCCAGGCCATAGCCTTTCTGCAGGCTCATGTGGATGTATTGCAACGCTCGGGTACGGTCGCCGAACTCCTCGTAGGCCTCGCCCACATTTTCGAGGACTACCGAGTCGTCCGGCGCAAGAAGGAGAGCGGTTTCGAGGTGAGGGAGCGCTTTGTCGCGCAGTTTCTTTTGCGCGTACAACACACATAGGTAGGATTGAATCTCGCCATCGCGCGGTTTGGCCTTCGCGGCCTGTTCGAGGAGCGCCAGTTCGTGATCGCGTGCGGCGGCTGCTTTTTCCTCGTTCTTGAGACCTTTGTATGCAAGCATCAGGTTTCCCCAGACGAGAAAATCGTTATCGCTTAATTGCAAGGCTTTCTCCATGATGGGAACGGCTTCAGCAAATTTCTGTTCCTGGACATAAAGGTAACCGAGGTTCGCGTATGCAGGATAAGACGGACTGAGTTCGATGGATTTTTTCAAAACCCTCTCAGCTTCAGGAAATCGCTTCGTGTCTCCGGAATCGATGTAGACAGCAGCGAGATTTAAGTAGACGCGCGCGTTGTCCGGAGTCAGATCGATCGCGTGGCGGAGCTGGGTGATGGCTTCATCGTAGCGATTGTGGCGGTCATAGAAAACGCCGAGGCCATTGTACCCGTCCCAATTGTCAGGACGAAGCGCGATTGCTTTCTTGAAGGCAGCCTCAGCATCTGCCACACGGCCGGCGTTCTCGTAGGAACCGGCAAGGCCAATGAGCGAGTCTGCATTGCGGGGATCAAGCTGTAAGGCGCGCTGAAATTCCTGCAATGCCAGGTCGTATTTGCCGCCGGAGTCGTGGATGCGGCCCAGTGTCACATAGACGATGGGCAAACGGTCGTCCAGTTCTAAGGCTTTGCGGCAGTTGGCCAGGGCTTCGTCGGTCCATTTTGGATTTTGATCGTGGGAAAATTTCAAGCGATAGGCCTCGCCAAGTTCGGCGTATCCCAGAGCAAAACTAGGATCGGTTTTCACCGCGGTTTGGAGCGCATCCAACGCAAGGTTGAGATTTTCCGGTCTGTCGTGGCGCTGCATGTATCCTAGCGCTTTCAGATATGACTCGTAGGCGACCGGGGCGACAGCGCCGCCAGTGGTGCGAAGCATTTCCGGCGCGACCTGGATGCGCATCAGCTTGGCCAGGCGGGAGACGGCTTCATCTTCGATGACGGAGAAATCTCCGGCGCGGTCTTCGAGAGCGACCGAGCCGATCTGGCGCAAGTTTTTTGTGTTGATCAGATTCACCGTGAGGTGAATCTGCTGGCCATCTCGCTGTAGGCTGCCCTGAACAACTACAGTTGCGCCCAACTCACGCTGCGCGGCAGTCGGGTCATTAATTTTGTGGCGGCGCACTTCACTGGCTGGAACCACCCAGAGCGACTGCTGGCCCACATCGAGATTTGTGAGCCTGTTACTAAGGCTATCCATGAGGCCTTCAGAGACGGCTTCGTTGGCGGGATTGTTTCCGACATTCTCAAACGGAAGCACCGCGATATGTTCTTCGGAAGGGCCGAACAGTCCTGCTACTCGCTTGCGGACTGATGGGATGAGAACGAGCAGAAGAAGAGCGGCGATCCCAACTCCAATCAGCCACCAGAGCCTCTTCTGTCGTGGAGTAGCGATCGAGAGCAGCATCTGGCTGGAAGCACGTTGCACCGTTTCCCTGAATCCTGCGGAGGTGCGCGTGGACCGAGCCGTTTGTCGACGCGCCGCTTCCCCGCTTGGCTCCAAGTGACTGCGGAAGCTTTCCAGGTCCGCCAGCATCTCGCGGCATGTGCGATAGCGAGTGGCTGGTTCCTTCGAGAGTGCTTGATAAATGATGCGCTGCAATTCCAATGGTATTTCGTCGCCCAGCTTTGGTGGCTCGTTCAAGATGGCGACGATGGTCGCCGGAGCCGAATCGCGGTGAAAAGGGTTTCGGCCGGTGACCATTTCCGCGAATACAACACCCAGAGCCCAAATGTCGGTGCGCTGGTCCACCACTTTGCCAAGCGTCTGCTCGGGTGACATATAACCGATAGTGCCCGACGTGCCCATGGTTTGGGTACTGAGGGTAGTGGTGGTGGCGCGCGCCAGGCCGAAATCCACGATCTTCGCCACGTTCTGCTGGGTGATGATGACGTTGGAAGGCTTGATGTCACGATGCATCACGGTACGAGCATGCGCTTCGGCAAGACCACGAGCCATCTGGATGGCAATGTCAACTGCTTCGTCCAGGGAAAGCGGAGCACGGGAAACCTTGCGGGCGAGGGTCTCTCCTTCGTAGTAGGCCATCACGATGAAGGAACGGCCGTCGCTCGTCTCTTCAATGCCGTGGATGACGCCGATATTGGGATGGTCGAGCGAGGAAGCGGTTCGCGCTTCACGCAGGAACCGATCTTTATCGGTCTTGGCGGCGACCAGTTCGTCAGGAAGGAATTTCAGAGCGACGGTGCGCTGGAGCTTGAGATCGAGCGCGCGGTACACGACGCCCATACCGCCCGAGCCCGCAAGACCAAGGATTTCGTAGTTACCTACACGGTCTCCAGCGGAAGGCTTGGTAATTGCGTCAGGCAACCGGCTGCTCCCCGATCCGGGTCCATCCCTGCGGCGCGAAGTGATTGGCTGAATCAGGAGCTAAACAACAAAAATCTGCTCCGGGTCGAAATGTTACGCCACGCGGTTTGCGGGTTGCAACTGTAGACTAGCTTGCGTCGAAGAAGCCTGCTGCCAAACTCATCTCACAGTCGCCTGCCAGGAAACATCGAAGTTGGTACCCTGTTCCACTTTTGGAACAAAATTCACTCGGTCGTTAACAAATCGCCGAGTTATGCTAGGTTGCAAGCTCTTATTCTCTTATCGCTCGACGAACCTTGCTAAGACTCGGGTCGCAATCGCCGTCGGGAGCTGGGCTTGCCAAACTCTCTCTTCGCGCCTGATTTCCAGGCTGTCCTCGACCGAGCGGTCAACCCGCCGAGTGCGGCCTCCGCAGCCTTCCCCTCCCCCGAAGACTGGCGTGACCGCTGGATCTACTTCCTCATGGTGGATCGGTTCAACAACCGATCCGCTCCGCCACAGCACAATCCCTTTGACGACCCGGGATTCTTCGGTTTCCAGGGAGGAAAGTTTTCGGGAGTCCAGCAACAGCTTCGCTATATCAAGAAGCTTGGGGCTGGCGCGATCTGGCTTAGTCCTGTGCTTAAGAATCTGCCATTTGACCAGGACACCTATCACGGTTACGGCATCCACGACTTCCTGCGAGCGGAGCCTCGATTCGCCGACAACCCCGCGCGCGCCGACGATGAACTGCGGCAGCTTGTCGATGCCGCCCACCAGGAGGATCTTCTTGTCATATTCGACATCGTTCTGAACCACACGGGAGACGCATTTGCGTACCAATGTGACCCCAGCGACCAAACCTGTATCAAGAACCATGGCGCGCAGGCCGGCTTTCATCTACAGGCCCAGCAGATTCGATGGCGAGATGAAACCGGCACCGCACGCCCCGAATTTCCAGATATCGCCCTAATTCCCAATGCGCCGCTGAATGCCTTGGTGTGGCCCTCCGAACTCCATCAAAACAAGTGTTTTCGACGGCAGGGCAATCCGAACGGCGACGATACGATTGGGGACTTTAGCGTCCTGAAGCAGATGATGACGGCTGATCCCGATCTGCAGCGATTCCTCATCCGCGCTTATCAATACGTTATCGCTCGCTTTGATGTCGACGGTTTTCGCATCGACACGCTTCGTTATTTGAAGGGCGATCTTGCGCGCCTGTTTGGCAACTCCATCCGCGAATTTGCACTCAGTGTCGGCAAGAAAAACTTCTTCACGTTCGGTGAGGTCTTCGATCAGAACGCCGAGGAGGATATCGCAAGGTTCATCGGGCGGAACACGGGTGACGTCAGCGAACTGGTTGGGGTTGATGCCGCGCTCGATTACCCGCTCTTCAACAATCTTAAGCCTGTGGTAAAAGGCTTTGCTCCTCCCAGCATCTTGGGCGACATGTTTCACCGTCGCAAGCTCATTGAAAGAGATGTACTCAGTTCCCATGGCGATGCCACTCGATACTTCGTGACTTTCCTCGACAATCACGATGTTAAAGAACGCATACGTTTCGTAGATCCTAATGGCGCCGCGGAGTTTGATGGCCAGGTCACTTTGGCGCTGGCATGCTTGTACTTTTTGCCTGGTGTCCCTTGCCTCTACTACGGTACTGAGCAAGGCTTGCACGGGCACGGGAGCGATCCGGCTGTCCGCGAGGCGCTCTGGGGTGGACCTGGCTTCAACGAGGGAAGCAAGTTCTATAGCGAGATCCAGGAGATCGCAAAGGTACGCTCGCAACAAGCTGCGCTGCGCTATGGCCGGTTCTATTTCCGGCCGGTGTCGGGCGATGGTAGGAATTTCGGCATCTCGGGATTCCCTCAGGGAGTACTGACCTTCTCGCGGATATTGAATGACCAGGAGGTGCTGGTAGTCGCCAATACTAACACTACGCAACGGCAAGAGCTCGATGTCATCGTAGATATCCAGCTCAGCTCAGAAGGTGATCGGTTCGCCGTCTTGTACAGCAATCAGGCAAGACCGGCCGCTCCGGCGCCGGTCCGGTCGGTTGCACAGGGATCAGCGACGGTCCACGAGGTCGATGGCTCACTTGGGCAAGGACCGCTGCATGTAGTCCACGTCAAACTGAACCCGCTTGAAGCCCAAATTCTGCGCCGTAGGACTGTTTGACGACAGCTTCTCCGACTTTTCGTAACCGGACAGAGTTGTTGGCCACCAAAGATGCTGGCGAGTGGTCAGCGTTGATGAAGGGAACGCCAGGCGCGCTCTTAGTTAGCTGGCGACGCGCGTGGCGCCCGCCCTGTGACTGTGCCGCCGGCGAAACGTGAACGCCGATGCGAGCGGCGCGCGGGCGCGAGTGCGCTCCATTCGCTTAAGAGTATAGAGGCTCTTTTCGTGATCGGAATCTCAGGCATTAACAGCCTTCTTTACAAGGAAGCCGATGATAATTTGAAGACGGTCACGCCGCGTTCCCAGTCGCCATTTGTACTCTGGCTTCGGCGTCCGAGGCTCCGAACGAACCTGGGACGCGGTTCTCCGTATTCACCAGAGCACGGATGAACACAATGCCCGTCACGAGGTAGGCCCACGTGAAATATCGCGCTTCACCCGATGGGAACAATAAATAGTGAAAGGCGCAAGCCATCACTACTGGTACCAGGAACTTGCGTTCCCGCGATCTAAGGCGCCATGCAGCAACACCGAGCAGGAGCCAAGGAGCAAGCTGCGGTGCGAGGGACTCCGCGTTTACTGCAAAAGCGTGGGCATACTCGGCCAAACTGATCCCCGGCCTGATCTCGGCTGGATATTTCCCGCCAATAAAGCTGTAGTGAAGCAGAACCCTCCAGCCATAATTACCAGAGAGAGTGTTGATCCACTCAACACTCCCAATCGCCAGAGCTGTGAGCGCTCCGGCATATAAGCCGCTAAGTTTTCGGTTCCATACAAGCCATCCGAACAAAACCAGCACGATCACAATGTTGTCGGTGCGAATCCAGATCGAAATCATCAGCAACAGAATTCCAACGAAAAGCTTTTCTCTCAAAACGGCCATGCAACCAGCGACAACTACCAGCGATGAGAGCGCATCCGGCCCCCCGAGTCGCCCGACAATCACCACCGCAGGCGTGGCCATGAGCAGAGTTGAATAAAGATAGTTCTGTGTGGCGGCATATGCCAACAATGCAATCAGGAACAACGAAATCGCAGACACTAAATTGATGGATTTTTCCGGGGACAATCCCGCCCGGCTGATTAGAGTAGCCAATTGAACATAGACGGGGCGAATGGCATAAAGAGGCTCAAGCTCGCCCAGGTGTTCGGAACTGTCCATCACCGTGCTTGCTTCTGCTCTGGGACTCTCGTGTTTCACAATGCGATAAATGTCCTCGATGGGCTGTTTGGCCGAGCGAATGAGCGACTCATACACATAGCGATCAAAATCGTCCGGCGAAGGACGGAGATAACAAGCCGCAGCGAGGCCAAGAGAAAATGCCACGTACATTATAAATTTCGTGCTTTTCATGATTCGCGTCTTTTGAGAGATGAATATCCAAGCGGCCATCTACTATTGCTGATATTCACTAAAGGGCGGAAGTTCATTTTCCTTGCCATCGGGAGTCTTGCGTTATCCCCTGCCGGAGTCGTTACCGAGAAGATCACTGCTGCATTGTTCCTAAAAACCTCTTTCAGGAAGGGGGCTTCACCGAGCGCCGCAATCTCTCGTTCTTCAGCGGCAGTAAGCAGGACGAATTGGATTACGTTTTGCTGAATCAGTTGTTCTCGAAATTCGTTTGACGTCTCCGGCTCCAAGAACCGCTGCAGAGCCTTTAGTTTGTCGGCAAATCTTACGGCATTAATGTACCCACAAAAAACGCTGGTGCGTGCGTATTGAGGTATCTGATTTGAATTGTCGAAATCAGCCAAAACCAAGTCACGAGACTGGGAATGGCTATCCAGCCAGGAGTACGCGTCCAGCAATTGCCGTTCAGCCCGAAAATCACCTCTCATCACCAACACCACGGCCTGACCCGCCAGCGCGATGGACGTAAAGCTGTTCACAAGCAACAGCGCGACAATGCCAGCATGCGCCCATCGCCCCCTCTTTTTCCATTCGGTTATCGATTGCTCTAGGCCAATTATCACGATCATGACCAGCGGTACAAGAATCTCGGTCGCGAATTGGAAGGCGAAGTGGAGGAGAGAGCGGATGTGTGCTAAAACGATTGCAGTGACGAGGCAACAAATCATGAAACGGCTCGCATCTCCAAGTCCTCCCTGTCGGAGTCGCCAAGCTGAAAGCACGAGGAAAAGGGCAGACAGCCCGTAGCTAAACGCTAATAACCACGGAGCAGGAGCCAGCTCTCCAGGCAGACTCCACCAGCGGAATACGGGATGTAGCTTGAAAATCCAGTAGTAATAACCAAGAAGAGGCACGCACATCCAGACAGGAACAGCACGAAGAACGATTGCCCGGTGTAATCCCTTGCTTCGCCAACACCACATAGTGAGGTACAGTACCGTCGCAGCCATCAAGTAAAACATGCCGTAGGGACGGCAAGCTCCGGCGATCAAGTAGCAAAAACCTGCGCCGACGTAGTCACGTGTGCGCTGATTGTGTTCTGCACGCAAAAAGAAACAAAGGCCAAGGACAACGAATGCCTCGGAGACCAGGATATGTGGGAGCTTCAACGCCCAATAAAAGGGAAACAAATTGGGGCAAGTGAGATCGAGGAAGTACGCCGAATCAATTCGTATGTGCAGTAGATGCAGCGCCACTAGCCACCCAAATCCGCCTCCGGCCATGATCGCAACCAGCGTCACACGCCTTATAAATACGCTGCGAAGCAGATATGTTGAGAGCCAGTAAACCCCGTAACACATCAACACAAGGCACAGCAGGCGCTGAATGTTCATTGCAAGCGCCGGCGAGACGTGGAACAAAGATGCCATTTTGCCTATGGCCAGCCATTCCAGATTGAAGAAAACCTCGCGATGCGGCTCGCCAGTCATAGGGTTGTAGAACAGCCACTTTCCAGAAGCTGCCTGCTGCGCATAGGCCAGATAGTTGTTCGAATCGATGCCGTGTTCTAGCACGTCTGTGAACACGGTGCCGGGGACGGATACGAGGTGACCAGCCGCATAAGGTAAGGTGGTCACGAGGCAAAGGGTTAATGTAAAGAAAGCGAGAAATTTGACTTCTGAACGTGCGATGGCACCTGGCTCCGGGGTTTTGGGAGACCACTCTGTTGAGATGGCGAGAGTCGCTATGGGCAATCGCCTCCTGATGCTCGCGGTTGTAGCTATCTGCATCTTGTAAATACCCAACTCGGTCTAGTCCGCAGACGCTCTGGTCGCCAGCGTCGAGACAATCTCCCGTAGTGGCTTAGAAATTCAAATTTCAATCCTAATGAGCAAAGACGATGCAGACCACGGACATCTCAATGAATCATGTTGTCTGATAAGGTTCGAGTGCGGACTTGAGGTTCAACGTAGCGGTGAGGCCGAGATCGTTGGCATGCGGCATTAATTCATCGACTTCGGACTAGGACAATGTTCGAGAGAAGGTACTGGCCGACAGCGGATTTTACAGTGGGGAGAACTTGGATGCATTGCCGGCGAGAGGTATGGACGGCATATCCCAGATTCGAATCTGGCGCGGGAACTTGTTCAGACTTACCGTAACCGCTGTTATCTCCAGACTTGTCATTCCGAGCGGCCTTCAGCCCGCAAGGAATCTGCTTTTGCCAGTTCCCATGCCTTGGCATATTTCCAGGACACATACGCCGCGTGGTACAGGTGCAAAAGCAGTCCTTCCCGGCCATCCAAAAATCCCAGACGAAAAAAATAGTTATGGACGAACGTGGCGAGGGGCCGCAGAACAATGTCGATCACGCTGAAGCCGCGATGTCCTTTCGCGCCCGCCATCTCCGCACCGAGCGAAGAGTAGCGGTTCATATGATCGATGTAATCGGAGAGCGTAGGGTAGGAATGGTGAAGGAGCGCACCAGTTGGTAGTCGCCGAGTCGTGCCTTTAACCTGCACGGTCTCATGCACGGCACGCTCTTCAAAACTTGCTTCTCCCCGCCGAAATAATCGCAGCTTCGGATCGGGCCAAAAGCCGCCATGCTTGATCCAGCGGCCGAGGAAATGATTTTTCCGCCGGATCCAGAATCCGTGGTCAGGCGAAGCGACGGCCCCCTTCTGATGCAGGGGAACCCCACCGCTCACTAGGTGCCTGGGGTTTCCGAGAATCAGAAAACCGATTTCCTCGGCCAAGCCGGCGTCGACTTCCTCATCCGCATCCAAACTCAGCACCCAATCGCCGGTCGCCTTCTCGATCGCCGAATTCTTCTGCGCGGCGTAGCCCTTCCACGGCTCAACGAACACTTTCGCGCCAAAAGAGCGCGCAATCTCCACGGTACGGTCGGTCGAGCCCGAGTCCACGATAATGATCTCGCCCTTGCCGTCGCGCACCAGCGGCATCACGCTCTCGAGCGTGCGCCCAATGTTTGCTTCCTCGTTGTAGGTAATGATGACGACAGAAAGCGTCACGCCGAGAGAATAACTCGTCTCGCGCATTTACCGAAATGGCGGGCAGGATACGGCGGAGGTTCAAGCCTTCTGGTTACGCTGCAATAAAGGCCGGGACCTTCACGCCCAGCCTCCATCGGAATTGACTATCGCTGCGGCTGATCCTGCGTCTGCGGTTGTGGTGGTGCTTGCGGTGGTTGCTGCATCTGCTGCTGAGGTTGTGGCGTCTGCAACTGCTGAGGTGGCTGCGTCTGCGGCGTCTGCGGTTGTGCCTGAGGCTGTTGTCCCTGCGGCTGGTTCGGCGTCACGGTCGGCTGAACCTCCCGACGTGGCGTGACATAAGGCACGGCCGGCATCTTGGTTACCTGTCCACGCTCGGCATCCGCGACTTGGATGCCAGTTCGATCCAGAGTCAACCCTGTGGCACGGTCCAACTCAACGCGCGACTTCTCGTAGCTGGACATGGCGGTGACCAGATTTGATTCTGCCTGGGCCCGGTCCCGTTGCGCCTGCAGCACCAGGGTCGTAGTGGATGCGCCCAGGGCATACTTCTTCTGTTCGGCGTCCAGTGATTGGCGCGCCAACTCGACCGCGGCCCGGGCTGCTTCCACGCTGGCCCGGTTCTGCTGCACGGCGAACTGTGCGTTCCGCACTTCGATGCGGACCTGATTCTCGAGCTGTTGCAGTCGCATCTGGGCCTGACGGTACTCCAGTTCGGCGCGCACCTGGTTGGCCTGTGCGCCCCGGTTACGCAGCGGAATGGTCAAGCTGAGTCCGACACCCTTGTCAGGAGCGGTCGAGTCAAAGAGCTGATTCACCGTACCGCCATAACTGATCCTCGGGGGAATCTCATTAGGCGGCACGCAAAACCTCTGCTCCGGCGTCGTGCAGATGGTGGCGGCCGGGTTCAAGCTCCCGCCCAGGCCCGTCCCTCCGTAGTAAGCGAAGAGTCCCAAGCTGGGCAACAGAGCATTTTTCGCAGATTTGTTGCTGATGTCGCGGTTGGTCAGGTCAATGCGCGACTCGGCCAGTTCGGCGCGATGGCTCAGTGCGTCATTGATCAAATCCTGTACCGGTACCACCGGCTCAGTTGCGGGAACTTCCATGGTGGAAGTGGGGACCACCGCCGCTTCGGCCAACACCGGATCGACCAGAGTGCGACTAAGAGCGTTTTTCATGAGCAACTGCTGCAACTGAAGATTGGTCTGAGCCACAATCAGAGTCTGCTGATCGGTAGAGACAACGCTCTGGGCACGCACAATTTCAATGGGCGCAAGAGTGCCGATCTCCACCTGCTTCTTATTGTCCGAGAGCGTTTTCTGAGCTAAAGCCAGGGACTCCTGCTGCACCTTCACGTTCTCGTAGGCGTTGACCAGGTCCCAGTAAATATTCTGGATCTGATTCGCTGTAGTGATCACCTGCAAGCGGAAAGCAACATCGGAAATCTCGCGGTTGTTCTTGGCAATGCGGATAAACCGCGTCGTCGGCAGGAACCCAAAGCCCTGCAACAGAGGCTGTGTAAGCGTGAAGCGGAAATTGGAGTTGATGGTCGGGCTAAGAGTACTGAACGGCTGGTTGGTAGTGACGCGGTTGTTATTGAATCCCACTGTCAGGTTCGTGCCCCAGTGAAAGCCCTGCTGGTAAAAGAAATTTGCCGTGCCGGTGTTCTGCTGGATCACGGGTACTCCGGCGAACGCGCTGGCCGTTGGCGAATTCGCATGGTCAATCTGCAACGTGCTGGTGATGATCGGGTCAAAGCTTGGCACAGGCGAACCCACGCCTAGGGTAGAAGTCACCAGGCCTGAACTTCCGGTGCCGGCGCCGCCCGCTCCCGTCGTGGTTCCGCCCGCTCCTCCGCCCTGCGAGCCCGTTGTGGCAGTTCCGCCGATGCCACCCACTCCGCCTCCCGGCGTACCCTGCACTACGCCCGTGTTGACGCCGCGTGTTGACTGACCCGAATTGGCCAGCAGGATGTCGGTATCGGCGATGTTCAGGTTGTACCGTGCGATGGCGATATCGAGGTTGTTCTCCAGAGCCAGCGCAATGGCGTCGTCCATGGAGAGCATAAGCTTGCCGTTCTGCAACAACTGGTCGATACGGGGCGTGTTGCTCAGGCTGGGTGGCGAAACGTTCCGCGGCATATAAGGACCAAGCAGGTTGGGGAAATGCGAGCGCGGCTTGGAATAATCCTTGAGCTGGAACTGCTGAGGCTGAGGCGCAGGCGCCTGCGATTGCTGTGCCGGAGCTGCCGTCTGAGGCTGTTGCGCCCAGCCGGTGGTGGTAAGTGCGCCGGCCAGCACTATAGCGGCGATTTGCCGGGCAGCAGAAATAAAACGAGGCAATTGCATTCGCTCATCTCCATGAATAAGGCCCGCATGTAGGACCGGTAGAAACCCCGAATGGCATTTTTGGTACGTAAAATGCGAGACAAAGGTTCCTTGTTTCGCCGCGACGCGCGGCACACCTTGCAACTCCCAGCACGCCAAACCTGTCGCGTGCCTAAGCAAGCGCTCCGTTTCTGGGAAGTCAAATAGTATAGCTGACGCGCTGCGCGCTTTTGCTGACCGCTTCCGGCGAAATTACCTAAATCTCTGTAAAATTTTGTAAACAGCTTAGATGAGCCGCAGGCGCTCGAGGACTCGGAAGGAATTTGCATGCGCAATCTCAAATTGGTGCTGGCCTACGACGGCTCCGAGTTCTCGGGATGGCAAGTACAGCCAGAGGCGGCCACCATCCAGGGCATGCTGGCCTCGGCTATTGGACGGCTGACTGGCGAAAACGTCTTGCCCCAGGGCTCGGGACGTACCGATGCCGGAGTGCATGCGCTGGCGCAGGTAGCCACGTTTTCGACAGCGTCCCCTATCCCGACAGAAAATTTTGTCAAAGCTCTGAATGATATTTTGCCGCATTCAATCCGTGTGCTTGAGGCCAGCGAGGCGCCCGCTGAATTTCATGCCCGCAAGTCAGCGCATGCCAAAACCTATCGATATCGCATCTATCGTGGACCGATCTGTCCGCCATTTCTCTCCCGGTATGTATGGCACTATCCTTATCTCCTGGACGAAGGGGCCATGCGGCGCGCCGGTGAATTCGTAATCGGCGAGCACGATTTCACCTCGTTTGCTGCTGCCGATCCCGAGAAGAATAATGACGAGAACGGAGAGGAGCTTTCGAACGTGCGTCACGTGTTCGCATCCGGGTGGGACCGAGCAGGGGATGAACTGGTATACACGATCCGAGGCAGCGGGTTTCTGCACTACATGGTGCGCAATCTCGTGGGAACCTTTGTTCTGGTGGGCAAGGGAACGCAGCATGCCGAAGAGATCAGACGCATCCTGGAGGCCCGTGATCGCTCGGTCGCGGGGCCGACCGCCCCGGCAAGTGGACTGTATTTAGTCGCCGTGGAGTATTGAGTGCTCGTGTGGCGCGGGTACCCTCGCCCGCGAGCGGCGACTGATGACCGCTGGCCACTCGGCACTACCCTTACCCACCCGAATCGCCCAGTTTCCTCGGCGTCCTCTGCGATCTCGGCGGTTAATGTTTCTTCCGACGCTATGGCCTCTGCCCAGTCGGCGCTACCCTTAGCCTGCCCGAATAGCCCGGCCCCTCGGCCTCTGCGATCTCGGCGGTTAATGTTTCTTCCGACGCCAAGCTGTTCTAGACTGATCCCGATGGCCACTGACCTCCAGATCGCCGCCCGCAAAGTGGCTTCTACGAACCCCTCCACCGGTGAGATTCTGCGCGAATTCGAATGCGCGAGCGAAGCGGAAGTGGAGGCTGCGGTTGCGCGAGCCCGTGCAGCCCAGCCGAAGTGGAGTGAACTGCGGGTGCGGAGGCGTGTCACCACTCTGCGCGAATTCCAGAATCTGTTGCATAAGAAGAAGTCCGACACCGCCCGTTTGATCACGCGGGAAGCTGGCAAGCCCTACGTCGAAGCTCTGCTCACGGAAGTTCTCGTCGTCTTGGACGCTGCGCACTTCTGTATCGAGAACGCTTACAGTTTCCTGCGCGACGAACCGGTGCCGCATCGCAACCTGGCGATGAAGACCAAAGCAGGACGCATTCTGCGCGAGCCATATGGTGTCATTGGCGTCATCTCACCGTGGAATTACCCGTTTTCGATTCCGGCAGTCGAAACTCTGGCGGCGCTGGTGACCGGCAATGCTGTCGTGCTCAAACCTTCCGAGTTCACGTCGCTGGTCGCGCTGGAGTTAGCATCGCTTCTGCACGCGGCGGGCGTGCCGAAAAATGTTTTCCAGGTTGTTGTCGGCGACGGGGCTAGTGGCGCGGCATTCATCAACTCCGAAATCGATAAATTGATTTTCACCGGGAGCGTGGCCACTGGCAAACGGGTGGCGCAGATCGCTGCGGCCCGCCTGCTGCCGATCGTCCTCGAATTAGGCGGAAAGGATCCCATGTTAGTCCTCGACGACGCTGACATCGAGGCTGCCTCGAGTGGCGCGGTCTGGGGCGCGTTTGCTAATGCTGGACAAGCCTGTTTGTCTGTGGAGCGCTGCTATGTTCACCGCAGCCTCTACGACCGCTTCATCCAAGCCTGCGTCACGAAAACGAAACGGTTGCGCGTGGGCAATGGGCTCGATGCCGAAAGCGATGTCGGGCCAATGATCCACGAACGGCAGCTGCGCATAGCCGAATTACACGTGGAAGATGCGCGGGCCCGTGGCGCGCGCGTGCTGGCCGGTGGGTCGCGGCTGCTGGAACTCGGGCCAAATTTCTACGCTCCCACTGTGGTCGCTGACGTCACGCACGAAATGCGCATCATGCGCGAAGAAACTTTCGGGCCCGTGCTGCCAATCATGCAGTTCGAAAGCGACGATGAAGCCATTCGCCTCGCTAACGATTCCGAATACGGACTCGCCGCGAGTGTCTGGACACGTGACAAGGCTCGCGGTGAGGCCCTGGCCAGACGCATTGCCGCCGGCACAGTAATGGTGAACGACGCGGTCTCCTGCTTCGGCATCAGCGAGGCCCCGCACGGTGGCGTGAAGTCGAGCGGCCTGGGCCGCACTCACGGGCGCTTGGGCCTGGAAGAAATGGTCCGCATCAAGTACCTGGATTCCGACCGTCTGCCCGGCATCAAGAAAGTCTGGTGGTACGGCTACGGTGAGTCGTTCAGCCGGCAAATGGAAGGATTTCTGGATTTAATGTTCGCCCGTGGCCTGGGTGCGAGGATGCGTGGTGCGCTGCGGTCAGCGGGAACGGTGACTAAGGGAAAGCTGTAGCTCTGGTTGTCATCTGCGGGGCGGTGCTCGGACGGTGAGGCAGGCCATACCTGTTTGCCGGATGTCTGGTACACCGAAAAAGCTTCGAGTAGAATGAAGCTGTTCGAGCCCAATCCGGCGGCCCCGAGGCCGCGCCTACGAGGGTAAAATCCTTTGGCCACAAGCGAAACTGTCAGTTCCGGTACACAGACTCCTCCTCAGCTTCCCCATCACAAAGTAAAGATCAAGAAGGTGGGGCAGCGTGCTTGCAATGAAAAGAACGCCAAGGGAAAATTCTGCGGCGGCCATCTAAAGCGCTGGTTCTATATGGCCGACGTTCTCGAGCAGGAGTGTGGGGATGTGGAAAAAGCCTGGGGTCCCAATGCCGAAGTGTACCGCTGCGAACATTGCAAAACGCTTTATTTGCCCAATTCTGACGACGTGCGCATGAACGTCGCCGGAGAGGGCCAGATCTCGGTATTCGGGCTGACGCTCCCGCCGAAGGAAGGGAAATAGGGCAATTCGCGTAGCGCGAGAGAGGGGTAGCGTCCGAATTTAACCACGAAGGAACACCGCGGAATAAGAGGAAATCGTAAAAGGTGCCCTTCGTGTAACTTCGTGTCCTTTGTGGTCTATGAAATTAGGACACCACCGAGAGAGGACATCGCCCGTGGTGGAGAGGGCACGACTTAACATGCTTCAGAAATAGCACGACTTCACATGCTTGGGAAAAGCGACTTCACATGCTTCGGGAAGAGCGACAAATTGCCCAGCACCGTGGAAGAGCGGGCCTTTAGGCCCGCGTAAGCGTCCCAAAATCCAGAGGGCTTTAAGCCCCTGAGGTTGGATCTTTCCTCTGCGATAGCATTTTTCTGCAGCCCGTTCAATCGTGTGCCAGGGAGTCAAGGTACGGCATGATTTCACAGGCAAAATATGGTTTTGGGTGACGCAGGGCCTTTGGCCCCGCGATAAGTTGTTTCATTAATGGGGGGCTTTTTAGCCTCTGCGGCAACCAGAATGTTTTCTCTGCGGCAGGCTTCGAGTTGAGTCTGTGAAACCTTCCGAACTCATCTACGACTGGAATCGCATCCATCCCGCGTCACTGCGGCCCGCAGGCCCCGTCCTCCTCAACGACGAAACTCTGCGCGACGGCTTGCAGTCCCCATCGGTCCGTGATCCATCGATCCAGGAAAAAATCGAAGTCCTTCATCTCATGGAAGCGCTGGGCATCAACTCACTCGACCTCGGCTTACCTGGCGCAGGAGGGCGAGCAGTAGAACACGTGACGGCGTTGGCGCGTGAGATCGTGAATCAAAAGATGAAGATCCAGGCCAACTGCGCTGCCCGCACGCACGAGAATGACATTCGGCCGATTGCCGAAATCGTGCAGAAAACCGGCCTGCGCATCGAGGTTGCGGCTTTTCTCGGATCCAGTCCGATCCGCCGCTACACCGAAGGTTGGACCGATGAGTTCCTGCTGCAGACGACGGAGAAGGCCGTTAAGTATGCCGTTTCGCTGGGGCTTGAGGTGATGTATGTAACCGAGGACACTTCGCGCTGCGACCCCGAGACGGTGAAGCGGCTCTATTCCACCGCGATTAATTGCGGCGCGAGCACCATCGTCATCTGTGATACCGCGGGACACGCCACGCCCATGGGCGCCTTCTCTCTAGTACGCTTTATCATGGACGAGGTAGTAAAACCTTCAGGCGAGAAGGTCCGTGTGGATTGGCACGGGCACTGCGATCGCGGACTCGCAATTGCAAATTCCATGGCGGCGCTCATGGCTGGCGCCGATTGTGTTCACGCCTGCGCTCTGGGAATCGGCGAGCGGGTGGGCAACACCCAGATGGACCAGATGCTCGTGAACTTGAAGCTCATGGGTATTGCGCCCTGGGCCGAGCAGGATCTCACGAAGCTGAAAGATTATTGCGTTGCCGTATCGCGCGCCACTGGTGTGCCGATCCCGCCAAACTATCCAGTAGTGGGGGAAGATGCGTTCCGCACGGCGACTGGCGTACACGCAGCCGCCGTCATCAAGGCCTATAAGAAGAACGACATCGAACTGGCCAATGCCGTCTACTCCGGTGTGCCCTCGCACGTGTTTGGCCTGGAGCAGGTGATTGATATTGGTCCCATGAGCGGCAAATCGAATGTGCTCTTCTGGCTGGAGCGCCACGGGATTCCGCCTTCTGAAGAAATTGTCGAGCGCATCTACAAGCGCGCGAAAGCATCCGACCACACCCTGAGCGAAGCGGAAATTCTGGAGTGCGTACAGCCGGCAGGACAGACAACATCGGATTAAGTAAGGCCCAGCCGAAATATACCAGGGCCAAAGTAACTATTACTGCCCTCCGCAATTGCCGGTCGCACCAAACAGAATCGCAACTCCTTCCTCCGCGTTGTAATATGACCAATTATTCTTATTTAGTTCCGATCATGGCCCTCACCCCACGCGCGGAAGTTTCGGACGTTTTCCCTGACATCCAGCAGAAGATCGCCCGCTTATCGGCCTCGCCCGAATTCCAGTCCGCCTCTAACTGGTTCCGCGCGCAAGAGCCGCAACTGGCGCATTGGCAGCTAGAGATGGCGCACATCCCAGCACCTCCATTCGGTGAAGCAGCGCGAGGAGCGTGGCTGGCCGAGCGCTTCCAGGAAATAGGTCTTGATGACGTTCACAGCGACGACGTGGGCAACGTGTTCGGAGTTCATCCCGGTTTCGGCCGGAGTTACGTTGCGCTCAGTGCGCACATTGACACGGTCTTTCCCGCCGGCACGCCACTCAACATCCGACAGCAGGGAAGCCGCCTTTACGGTCCGGGCGTTTCCGATAACGGTGCGGGCGTAGCGGCTATGCTGGCTGTTGCTGCGGTTTTGCGGCCCGTTCGGCTCCGGCATGCTCTGCCTTTCGTCTTTATCGGCAACGTCGGCGAAGAGGGTGAAGGCGACCTGCGCGGCATGCGCCACATCTTTTCTGCCCCTCGTTGGAAAGACTCGATCGCCTACAGCCTGGTGCTGGATGGCGCTGGCGCAGACACGACCGTCGCGCAAGCACTCGGCAGCCGCCGCTTTGAAGTGATCGTGCGCGGCCCGGGCGGACACTCGTGGAGCGATTTCGGCACGCCCAATCCCATTGTCGTGCTCGCGCGCGCCATCCAGGCGTTTACCCAGACGCAGGTGCCTGCGACGCCGAAGACTACTTTCAACATCGGCGTGATCCGCGGCGGAACCTCGGTGAATTCCATACCCGAGTCGGCGAGTATGCGAGTGGACATCCGCTCTACCTCCACGGCTGAGATGGAGCGTGTAGAGCGCGCCCTGCGAGCCGCACTGGACCACGCTATCGAGGAGGAAACCCGCGCGGCGGAGATGCGGTCCTCTTCCCGCCGGCCCTCGCGCCTGAATTGTGAATTTGTGACCATCGGAAATCGTCCCGCGGGGGAACTGGAATCGAACGCCCGCATTCTGCAAGTGATCCGCGCAGTGGACGTGCAACTGGGGAATGTGTCACAAGTCCAGCGTGCCTCTACCGACGCCAATATCCCTCTATCACTCGGCCGCGAAGCCATCGCCATCGGCGGCGGCGGCTCGGGTGGAGGAGCCCACACTCTGCAAGAATGGTTTGACTGTAACGGACGCGAGCTGGGGCTTAAACGAATTCTGCTCACCCTGCTCGCACTGGCCGGAGCAGGTGAATGAGGGCAAACATCGGTTCTCTCCGGGTTTGCGCGCTCCTGCTGTATATGATTCCCGTGAGTCAGACGCAAAATCCGCTGGCGCAAAAGGCCCAGGCGCAAAACCAGCAAGCCCAGCCCAAGGCGGATGTCATCTTTTTGCACGGCAACGTCTACACCGGTGTAGCCGGGACTTCGTCCTCACGAGAGATCAAACGTGCCGAGGCGATTGCAATCCGTGGCGACCGCATCCAGGCAGTTGGCTCGAATGACGAGGTTCTCAAGCTGAAGGGGCCGCAAACCCAGGTGATCGAGCTCGGCGGACACTTTGTGATGCCGGGATTCAACGATGCACATTTGCACCTCGCCGAGGCAGGCTCCGAAAAGCTGAGCGTAAATCTCATTGGTGTCAGATCGTTGGATGAATTCCGCGAGCGCATTCGTGCCCGTGTGGAAACTGCTGCGCCCGGAGAATGGATTGTGGGCGGCGGCTGGGACGAAACTCTTTGGCCGGTCAAATCAACGCCCACGCGCCGGGATGTTGATGCAGTCACAGCTGACCATCCCGTCTTTGTGAACCGCGTGGATGGCCATATCGCCGTGGCAAATACTCGCGCCTTGCAACTGGCCGGCATCACCCGGGAGAGCCATGATGTGAGGGGCGGCAAGATTGATCGTGATCCGACAGGTCAACCCAATGGCATACTGCGCGAAACCGCTCGCGACGCGGTCACGGCCGTGATCCCCAAGCCCACCCATGACAAACGCCGACAGGGGCTTGAGGCGGCGCTTCAGGATCTTGCCAACTCGGGAATTACCTCGGCGCAGGACAACTCCCGTTGGCAAGACTTCCAAATTTACGAAGAGCTTGAGCGCGAGGGTAAACTGACAGCCCGCATTACGGAATGGCTTCCCTTCGACGCGCCGCTCGATGAGCTCGAATCCAAGCGCAAAGCGCATCCGCAGTCCGACAACATGCTACATACCGGCATGCTCAAGGCCTTTATGGACGGGTCGCTCGGCTCGCACACAGCGGCGCTGCTTGAACCCTACGCCGATGATCCCAAGAACTCCGGCCTGCCACAGTACGATCAGGCCAAGCTGAACGAGATGACCAAGGCGCGCGTGCTGGCCGGATTCCAGGTGGGCTTCCATGCCATCGGCGACAAAGGCGTGCAGATGGCGCTCGACGCATTTGCCGCCAGCACTGGCCATGTGGGGACAGGCGCCTCGTCCGTCCAGGCCGAGCCAAGCTCGGCAGCTCCTACGTCAAACTCAACCCCCAACCTTCGCTTGCGCATCGAGCATGCACAGGTGACAACTCCCGTGGAGATCGCGCGCTTTAAAGAGTTGAAAGTGATTGCTTCCATGCAGCCCAACCACTTGCTCACCGACATGAACTGGGCGCTGGCGCGGCTGGGCCCCAAACGCGCCGAGCATTCCTATGCTTGGGCTGAGTTCGTGAAAGAAGGCGTCCCGCTGGCGTTTGGGACTGATTATCCGGTTGAACCCGTCGCCCCATTCCGCGGGCTGTACGCGGCGATCACGCGCCGTAGCGAAAATGACAAATCCGAGTACTACCCGGAGGAGAAGCTGACGATAGATCAGGCGATTGCGGCGTATACGACGGGCTCGGCCTTCGCGGAATTTGCGGAAAAAGATAAAGGTCTGATCGCGCCGGGCATGCTGGCGGATTTCGTGGTGCTCGATCAGGACATCACAGCCGTGGCGCCGCCAAAGATTCTACAGACCAAAGTGCTGCGAACAGTAGTCGGCGGGAAAACGGTGTACGAGGCGAAGTGACCTTCAGCCCGTGTGCAGTGATCTTCAGCCCGCCGCCCAACTTGTCATCCTGAGCGAGTACAGCGCTTCCCGAGTGAAGCACTGTACGAGTCGAAGGATCCCTAACCGTGAGTATGGCCTGAAGCTTTTGATGTCTTCACATTGCTCCGGCATGTGCACTCAAGTGGACTCCGCGACAGCACGCTACCATCCCCCCGCCCAGCCCAATGAAGAAGTGTTCCACGTGGAACATTTTGTACCATCAAGTTTGTATGTACAGACATATACATAAATCTGGCTGGGTGGCCCGTCCAAGCTCTGCTTGGGCGGGGATGTTCATCGTTCACTGACTTCGGCCCAGTTGCTGAGATAGGCTCCGCCACATGCCTTGGGGACTGAAACGCTTCCACGAATCTCGTCAGCTTCACTTCCTCACCTTCAGTTGCTATCGCAGACGGCCAAACTTCGAAAGCGTCAGCTCCCGTACTACCTTCGAATCCACGCTGGAGCGAGTTCGACAGCAGTACGGTCTTTGCGTGTACGGCTACGTGGTGATGCCAGAACATGTGCACTTGCTGGTAAGCGAGCCCGAGCGTGGGATGCTGGCACAAGCCATGCAATCCCTGAAACAGGGCGGCGCACGCAGGCTGGCCCCTACGAGCTGCGGACCCGTTCTGGCAGGCCCGGTACTACGATTTCAACCTTTGGAGCGAGCGCAAGTTCGTGGAAAAGCTCCGCTACATACACCGTAATCCAGTCAAGCGTGGGTTGGTCGTTAGGCCCGAGGATTGGGTTTGGAGCAGCTTTCGTCACTACCTGAGCGGTTAAGCGGGCCCGGTGGAGGTCGAGTCGCAGGTGACGGCGCGGAAGAAAGAGCGAGCTGGGATCCTTCTTACGGTGAGAGCACGTCTACCCGCGGATAATCCCCGCCCAAGCGGGCCTTGGACGGGCCACCCTCGAGAGTAGAAATGCGCCGTGAAGGGCTGGGCCACCTGGCCTGTCCCAAGACTACCTCAGTTTTACCGCAGAATCTCCAACTGCAATTTCTGCCGCATATTGTCGAAGTTGATTTCCACACGGCTGAGTGGAAACGAACTTGGAGGTTCATGGATGACGGCCTGAAGCGTCACATAGAACTGATTGCAGTCTGTGACCACCGTGCTGTTCGGCCACTGGCTTTCTGAGTAGTATCCGCCGATAGTTGGAATAGCTGCGCGATTGATAACAGTAATGTTCTTCCCCTTCCAGGCAAGGATTCGAGCCGCCTTGCTGTCCCGCTGCGCTATCAGTTCTGCAAACTGTTCTTCGGAAGCCTCGATGCTCTCGGAACCTCTGCGGACATACGATAAGCCTGCAAAGTGAGGGCGCAATTCGCTGCCGGGAATAATGACAGCAAGTGCCTGTAGTCCGTTCTCCCCTCTGATGATCTTCGGCACGTAAAAAACTCTCGGATAGACCCGCTGCATCCGTTGGTTGAATCTCTTCTGAATCTCATCCAAGTCCGGCTGCGGAGTTTCAATCTCACCGTTGTCCCGGACACCAATGTAGAGCACCGCGGGAAGGCCGACTGGCGCTGAGTTTGCGAAAGCAACTGCCGTCTTTTTCCAGTCCTTCGCATCCTTCGCAGTCTTTCGCTCTACAAGGTGATCTTCAAAGTTCCTCATCCTTGCCAGCAGGTCCGCTTCATTTAAGTCAACAGCGACGTGCGTCATGCTCCACACTCAAACTCTCCCGGCCCCGAAATCCTGCCGCTATGAAACCTCCCGCCCTTTCCAGACAGCGTTGAACTCTTCACCCGCCGCTGTGGTCTCTTCATCGAAAGCGAGTTTGCAGCATTCGTTCAACGTATCTAGCGCGAACAGCAGATACGTGTGAGCGGCTATGAGAGCCGAGCCTGTCCACTTGAAGGACGGTGGCCCGTCCATCGTCACCATGTCATCTTTCATTTCAATATAACCGGTTAATCCTTCGAAGTTTGCATGGTGAATCGAGCAACCAAGACTGTAAACCAGTTCATATTGGTCAGTGCGTCCCATTTCTTGCGCCATTTCACCGATTGACTTAGTTGTCCACTGGTTCCGTATCTTGCCCTTGTTATTTGTGAAACGGGATGCAACGCGGTTGTACTCACTCTCAAGTTCCTTCACCTTCTCCGCCGTAAATTGTTTGGCTGTCTCAGGCGCTTTGGCCAATAGCCACTGATACCTACGCCAAGAAAGTATCCTTCCAAAGTCAACGTAGTCGTCTACTTCCTTCGGATTTCGTCTTAAATATTCAGCCAACGTGGAAGTTTCAAACATCCCGCGAACAATCTTCATCGCGCCAGTACCGGAGCCATTACCGCACAGAAGCACGACATCGTTCAGAACGAACGCTGTCAGCCGGGTCAGAAAATATACAGCCTTCTCTACGGTATCCGTTGGTTTGGCGTCCGCAGCAGCAAGCATCCTATTTGTAAGGTCTCCGAACCTCGCAAAAGCTTCGAACACCGGCCCGTAGACTTCATAAGACTTGGGCCAGAACTCCTGAAAGCCGAAAATAGGCGCCATCTCACTCATTGTTGGCTACAGTAGCACGATTTTGCTGGCGAATACAAGGCGAAAGCTGAGTTGGACCAGGCAGCGAGTCTGTGACGGATGAACATGGCAGCGCCCCAGGTCGGCCCAAGGAAATGGTGCAGGGATGACAGATCATTTGTGGTTCTATAATGAGAACTTACCCACACGGCAGTCCTCGCGGTGCCAGGTCATAGACCGCCCGCCATGGCGGTTTAGGCGGGTTGGCCTAACAAGAGTTGTGCTGCATTAGGAAAGCACGAACCGATGGCTGGGATTTTCATCTCACGAGGTATGACTGTCGCTGTACCCCCCGGTGGGCTGACTATCGGCATCGGTGCCAATGGTAGTTCCACTAGCAATGTGCTACTTCGCGTACGATTCGATGTCTGCCCTACATGGACTGAACTCGCGCTTCGGCACCTCGACGATGCGAAGGCAAGACGCACGGCCCGAGAGATCGCTTGGGCCGGAACAAACGAAGAAGACAAGGCCGCATCTCTTGAGCGAGAGTTCGAGGCGTCTATGCAAGCGGTCATGGCAGCAGCAATCGCCCTTGATGCGTTCTACTCGCTAATGCAAACGCACGTTCAGCTGCCACCGAGTCTCGTCACTCGGTGGCGGACAAAGCGAACCGCGCGCTACTCCCAAGTCACAGAAGTACTTCGCCGCGCGTTTCATTTGAAACCGGAGGGCACTGCCGTTCTTCGACAAAACCTCAAAGAGATTTACCGTCTGCGCGAT